>Ga0299914_10000363_pt1 | contig 26906 bp, 33 predicted proteins | sample RVTome_10_FD_201361 | JGI IMG/M metagenome (GOLD analysis project Ga0299914, IMG submission 201361) | Soil microbial communities from uranium-contaminated site in the Upper Colorado River Basin, Wyoming, United States - RVT153D57 (version 2) ... | reverse complement strand
TGCTCAGCCCGGCGACGGTCCGCACCCACGTGAGCCGGGCGATGCTGAAGCTGCACGCCCGCGACCGGGCCCAGCTCGTCGTGTTCGCGGTGCAGTCCGGCCTCACCCGGCCCGACGACCGCTGACGCGCCCGGCGTCGGGCTCAGGGCGACCGCACCACGGGCTCACCGTCGAGCAGAACCCCGGCACTGCGCAGCTCGACGAGTGCGCGCTCGGTGGTGTCGAGCGCGACGCCGGCGGTCATCCCGAGCAGGACCCGTGTGCCGAACCCTTCGCGCACCGCGTCGAGTGCCGTGGCCCGCACGCAGTGGTCGGTGGCGATCCCGACGACGTCCACCGAGGAGACCTCGTGGGAGCGTAACCAGTCGGCCAGCGGAACACCTTCGTGGGAACGGCCTTCGAAGCCGGAGTACGCGGCGGCGTGGGCGCCCTTGTCGAAGATCGCGTCGAACGGCTGCGGGTCGAGGTTCGGGTGGAATGCGGCGCCGACGGTCCCGGCCACGCAGTGCGGGGGCCAGGAATCGATGAAGTCGGGATGAGTGGAGAAGTGGTCGCCTGGGTCGACGTGGTGATCGCGCGTGGCGACGACGTGGTCGTAATCGCGCTCGTCGTCCTCGGCCTCCTGCCATCGGCGCAGCACGCCGGCGATCGCGAACGCGACGTCCGCGCCGCCGCCGACGGCGAGGCTGCCGCCTTCGCAGAAGTCGTTCTGGACGTCGACCACGATCAGCGCGCGGGTCATGGCTCCCCTTCGTAGATCGTCGGAATCGCGGGCTCTCCTCGCGACATCTGCAGCGCGGTCGGTGGCAGTTCGGCGCGGGACGCTGCGTGCCGGTCACGGGCCGCGGTGAGCGGCTCGTGACCGATGATCTCGCCGTCACGCACAAGCGGCACCAGCAACGGTCGGTCGTCACCGTCGTCAGCCGGAGATGAGCCGAGTCCGATCACCTCCGCCCCGGCGACGCCGGCGGCAGACCGGCGGCGCAAGGCGTACTTGCGACCGCCCACGCTCTTCTTGTCCTTGCTCTTCTTCGCGACGGCAACCACCTCGCCGTCGGGTCCCTCGCGGGCCACGAGCTTGTAGACCAGCCCCGCAGTCGGTGCTCCCGATCCGGTGACCAGCGCCGTGCCGACGCCGTACGCGTCGACAGGAGCCGCGGCGAGCGCCGCGATGGCGTGCTCGTCGAGGTCGCTGGTGACGACGATCTTGGTGGCCGTGGCCCCCAGGGCATCCAGTTGCGCGCGGACCTCGTGGGCCTGGACGAGCAGGTCTCCCGAGTCGAGGCGGACTGCCCCGAGCTCCGGTCCGGCGATCTCGACTCCGAGGGCAACGGCTTCGGCGACGTCGTAGGTATCGACAAGCAGCGTTGTGCCCTTGCCGAGTGAGTCGACCTGTGCGGTGAAGGCTTCGCGTTCGTCGTCGTGCAGGAGGACGAAGGAATGGGCGCTCGTGCCCTGCGTAGGCACACCGTAGGTCCGCCCCGCCTCCAGGTTGCTCGTCGATGCGAAGCCGGCGACGAAGGCGGCCCGCGCGGCCGCGACGGCCGCCTGCTCGTGGGCGCGCCGCGAGCCCATCTCGATGCACGGGCGGCCGGCGGCTGCCGTGGTCATCCGGGACGCGGCCGACGCGACCGCCGAGTCGAAGTTCAGAACCGAGAGGATCAACGTCTCGAGGATCACCGCCTCGGCGAAGCTCGCCTCGACAACGATCAAGGGCGAGTACGGGAAGAAGCATTCGCCCTCGGCGTATCCCCAGATGGTGCCGCCGAAGCGGTACCCGGACAGCCACTGCAGCGTGGGGGAGTCGACGACCCGGCGCCGCTCCAGGTCGGCGAGCGTCTCGTCGTCGAAGCGGAAGCGCTCGATGTCGCTCAGCAGGCGGCCGGTTCCGGCTACGACGCCGTAGCGCCGACCCTCCGGGAGCCGCCGCGCGAAGACCTCGAACACCGACCGACGCTGTGCGCTCCCGTACGCGAGTGCGGCCTGAAGCATGGTCAGCTCGTAGTGGTCCGTGAGCAGTGCGGTCCCGGGGCCGTCGACAGCCGGCACGATCCACAGCGTAGCTGTCGCCTGTGCCTCGCCACGGGGGCGAGGGTGACACCATGGAGCCGTGACCACTGCACCCGCCGAGGTCGATCGGCCGGAGTCCGACGAGGTCGTCGTACCCGACACGCCGTGGACGACGGTGGTCTGGAACGACCCGGTCAACCTCATGTCGTACGTGACCTACGTGTTCCAGTCATACTTCGGCTACGCCCGAGGCAAGGCCGAGAAGCTCATGCTCGACGTGCACGAGAAGGGCAAGGCCATCGTGTCCTCGGGCACCCGCGAGGCGATGGAGCGCGACGTGGAAGCCATGCACAGCTACGGTCTGTGGGCCACGATGCAGAAGGTGGGGGACCGAGGCTGAGCACAGCGTTCCGGCGGGCCCGTGGCGGCGGGGTGACCGCGGCGTTCCATCAGGTCGAGGCCGAGCTGCTGCGGTCCTTGGTCGGCCAGCTGCTCGAGCTCGTTCGTGGCGAGCCCGCTCAGCGCGACCCCCGCCAGGCCGGTGACCCGCTGGCCGCGGCGTTCGGGCTCGGCGACGACCCGACGCGCCCGACCGACCCGGTGGTGCTGCGGTTGTTCCCCGACGCCTACCGGGACGACGACGAGTCGGCCGCGGAGTTCCGCCGCTTCACCGAACGGGGTCTGCGGGAGGCCAAGGCCGATGCGGCCGCGGTCGTCTTGGCCTCGCTCGCCGCCGTCGGTCCGGTGGAGGCGGACGACCCGCTGGACTCCGGCGGCGAGAAGGTTCGGCTGCACCTCGATGCCGACGAGGCGCAGGCGTGGCTGCGGACTCTCACCGACCTCCGGCTCGCCCTCGGCACCCGTCTCGGCGTGGAGGAGGGCGACGAGCAGCATTGGCGGGCACTGCCCGACGACGATCCGCGCCGCCACATCCACGACGTCTACGACTGGCTCGGCTGGGTCCAGGAGACTCTCGTCCGCGCACTCTCCGCCGGCCTGGACTGAGCGCCGAGACCGCAGACGCGGAGCGGCCGAACGCGGGCGGCCGCCGCACCGTAGGCTCGGCGGCCGTGCTGAACATCGGCCGGGACATCGTGGATGCCATCGTGGCCCACGCGCGTCGCGATCACCCGGACGAGGCGTGTGGGATCGTTGCGGGACCGATCGGCTCGGACCGACCCGTGCGCCTGGTGCCCATGACCAATGCCGAGCGGTCGCCGACCTTCTACCGCTTCGACTCACTCGAGCAGCTCCGGGTCTGGCGCGAGATGGACGATCGCGACGAGGAACCCGTCGTCATCTACCACTCGCACACGGCGACCGAGGCGTATCCCTCCCGCACCGACCGCGACCTCGCCGCCGAGCCCGACGCCCACTATCTGCTCGTGTCGACCCGCGACGACGACGTGGAGGTCCGTTCGTTCCGCATCGTGGACGGCGTGGTCACCGAGGAGGAGGTCGTGGTCGACGGTGGGGAATGATGGGCCCGGACACCCCCGTTGGCGTTGTACCGACGACCGTTCCGAGAGTTCCAGGAGCCCGTGCCATGGCCATCGAGGTCCGCATCCCCACGATCCTCCGCCAGTACACCGGCGGCGCGAAGGCCGTCGCGGGCGCGGGCGAGACTCTCGGGGCGGTCATCGACGACCTGGAGTCGCGGCATCCGGGGCTGCGCGACCGGCTGGTCGAGAACGACGGGTTACGGCGGTTCGTGAACGTGTACCTCAACGACGAGGACGTCCGCTTTCTCGACGGTCTGACCACACCGGTCAACGACGGCGACTCGGTGACCGTGCTGCCCGCGGTCGCCGGAGGGAGTGCGGCCGGTTGGTGAGGTACGCCTCGCTACTCGACTCGGTCGGGCACACGCCGCTGGTCGGGCTGCCCCGCCTGTCTCCGTCGGAGCAGGTGCGCCTGTGGGCCAAGCTCGAGGACCACAACCCGACCGGGTCGGTGAAGGATCGCCCGGCACTGCGGATGATCGAGAACGCGGAGCGCGACGGCCTCCTGGGCCCGGGTCGAACGATCCTCGAGCCGACGTCGGGCAACACCGGGATATCGCTGGCGATGGCGGCGCGGCTCAAGGGGTACCGGCTGGTCTGCGTGATGCCCGAGAACACCTCTGCGGAGCGGCGCCAGCTGCTGCGCATGTGGGGGGCGGAGATCGTCTCGTCGCCCGCAGCCGGCGGCTCGAACGAGGCGGTCCGGGTGGCCAAGCAGATGGCCGCCGAGAATCCGGACTGGGTCCTGCTCTACCAGTACGGCAACCCGGCGAACACCGAGGCGCACTATGCCTCCACCGGCCCCGAGCTGCTGGCGGACCTGCCCACGATCACCCATTTCGTGGCCGGGCTCGGGACGACCGGCACCCTGATGGGAGCCGGCCGGTACCTGCGCGAGAAGCTGCCCGCGGTGGCCGTGGTGGCCGCCGAGCCGCGTTACGGCGATCTCGTGTACGGCCTGCGCAATCTCGACGAGGGGTTCGTCCCGGAGCTCTACGACGAGTCGGTGCTGACGACCCGCTTCTCGGTCGGCCCGCACGACGCGATCCGCCGGACCCGCGAACTGCTCGAGGTGGAAGGCATCTTCGCCGGGATCTCGACGGGTGCGGTCCTGCACGCGGCGCTGGCGATGGGCCGGAGGGCGCTCGACGCGGGCGAGCGCGCCGACATCGCCTTCGTCGTCGCGGACGGTGGGTGGAAGTACCTGTCCACCGGAGCCTACGAGGGCACCGTCGAGGAGGCGGCTGAGCGCCTGAAGGGCCAGCTCTGGGCCTGACCGTGCCGGCCGTACCCGGGACGCGCTCACGGCTCGGGCGGGGGGTGTCCTTCGCCCGGACAGGCCGGCAGCGGCGCCGACGGCGCGGGGACGTTCTCGCGGAAGACGTTGAACACCACCTCGCAGTCGCAGTAGCCACCCTGGCGCTCGAGCTGGCGGATCAGCCCGGGACGGGCCCGGGCCGCGGCACCCTGCCAGCGCCGGACCCAGCGCAGGCCGTTGTCGCACCCACGACGGCTGACCATCCTGCGGACGTAGCAGCGCAGGCACTCGCCGGGGTGCGGCGTCGCGGTCTCGACGGCCAGGGACCGCAGGTACTGCTCGGCTTCGTCGCCGAGTGACATGCCGGTGCTCATGGTGACCTCCATGGTGGGCGGGCCGGTCGATGCCGTGAGATCTACTCCGCGGGTCTGACAGGGCCGGCCGCCGTGGTCGAGTTGTCCACAACCCGGTGATCGGGACTGGTCCGCCCGTGCGGCGTGGAGCAGCCTCGTCCGGCATGACAGCCATCTCGAAACCCGTCGTGGTCAGGATGGGTGGGCCACCGGACATCGTCGGCGCCATGCCGTCGTTCATCGGGTTCCACCCGAGCGAGAGCCTGATCGTGATGTGCCTGCACGGTCCGCGCAAGCGCAACGGGCTGACGATGCGCTTCGACCTCCCCGAACCGCGTCACCAGAGATCCATGGTGTCCGAGGTCGCCGCCCGCGTGACCAGGGAGCGGGCCGGCTCGGTCATCCTGGTCTGCTACACGGCCGAGGGCGACGTCGACGGCAACCTCCCCCGAAAGGGCCTCGTCGAGGGCGTGGTGCGGCACCTGGTCGCCCGCGATGTCGGGGTCGTGGAGGCACTGCTGGTTCGCGCCGGCCGGTGGTTCTCCTACACGTGCACCGAGCCGTGCTGTCCGAGTGGCGGCACGCCTGTTCCAGAGTCACCGACGGGCGCGGCTGCTCAGTTCGCCAGCGAGGTCGCACTGAACGGGCGTGCCGTGCTGCCCGATCGTGACGCGCTGGCGGCGAGCGTGCGTGGTCCGGTCGCGCTGCGACGCATTGCGCTCACCCAGGTCTACGACCGGGTGGCGGACGACGTGGCCGCAGAGCTCGCGGAGGGAGACGTCGTGAGCTTCGCGGACCGCACCATCGTGCTGGCGCGGACGGCCCTCGACGCGTACGTCGACGGCCGCCGAGACCTCGGCGACGCCGACGCCGTCCGCATCGTGCTCGGTCTGCACGACAAGACCTCCCGCGACGAGCTGGCCACGTGGGGCGTCGACGACCACGTCGACGAACTCGTCGTCCTGTTGACCGACCTCGCCCAACGGGCACTCGACGAGCACGCCGCCCCGGTCTGCACCGTCCTCGCCTCGGTGGCGTACCAGAGGGGTGGCGGGCCGCTCGTGAGCGTCGCCCTCGAGCGTGCACTGTGCTGCGACCCCGGGTACACGATGGCCCGGATCCTTGCCGCGATGCTCCACGGCCAGGTGAAACCTGCGGAGTTGCGGTCGCTGAGCCGCAAGGTCCGGCGAGATCTCCGTCGGTCCTGACGGTGCGCGACGGCCGCTGGCGTAGGCTGCTCGGGCCATGAACGACGCGCCGATCGGGATCTTCGACAGCGGTGTGGGCGGGCTCACGGTCGCCCGCGCCGTACTGGACCAGCTGCCGCACGAACCGGTGCTCTACGTCGGCGACACGGCACGCGGCCCCTACGGGCCGCGACCGATCGCCGAGGTTCGCGCCTTCGCCCTCGACGTCATGGACCAGCTGGTCGGCGAGGGCGTGAAGCTGCTGGTCATCGCCTGCAACTCCGCCAGCAGCGCCGTGCTGCGCGACGCGCGCGAGCGCTACGCGGTGCCGGTCGTCGAGGTGATCCAACCCGCGGTCCGCAGGGCTGTCGCCGCCACCCGCAACGGCCTCGTCGGAGTGATCGGAACGCACGCCACGGTCACGTCCAAGGCCTACGAGGACTCGTTCGCGGCCGCTCCCCACCTGCGGATCACCACGCAGGCATGCCCACGCTTCGTCCAGTTCGTCGAGGACGGCGTCACCCACGGCCCGGAGCTGGAGCGTGTGGCCCGCGAGTACCTGGAACCGGTGGGGGCAGCCGGTGTCGACACCCTGGTGCTGGGCTGCACCCACTATCCGTTGCTCACCGGTGTCATCTCCTACGTCATGGGTTCGGGTGTCACGCTGGTGAGCAGCGCCGAGGAGACCGCCCAGGACGTCTATCGTGTGCTCGCGCGGCACCGGCTCATGCGCGACGACGACCTGCCGCCGCCCGTGCACACGTTCCGTGCGACGGGTGACCCGCGGCCCTTCGTCGAGCTTGGTCGCCGGTTTCTCGGCCCGGAGGTCGCCGCCGTCGCGGATGCCGTGCGGTGAGGCTGACGGTCGTCGGCTGTTCGGGGTCGTTGCCGGGCCCCGAGTCCGCGGCGTCGTGCTACCTCGTCGAGGCCGCCGGCGTCCGGCTCGTCCTCGACCTCGGCAACGGTGCGCTGGGTGCTCTCCAGAATCACATCTCGCTCGGCGACCCCGACGCCGTGCTGCTCAGTCATCTGCATCCCGACCACTGCCTCGACCTGTGCGGGCTCTATGTCGCCCGGCGCTACGGACCGGGAGACGCGCGGACCCGGCTCCCGGTCTGGGGGCCCCCGGGCACAGCGGACCGGATAGCGAACGCGTACGGGCTGCCGGTCGATCCGGGAATGGCCGAGGAGTTCGACTTCCGCCCCTATCCCGACGCCGGATTCGAGGTGGGGCCCTTCCGCATCCGGGCGGCGCCCGTCGTGCATCCCGGACCGGCCTTCGGGCTGCGGGTCGAGCACGCCGGGAGGGTCCTGGTCTACTCCGGGGACACGGCTCCGTGCGCATCCCTGGTAGGGCTGGCCCGGGGAGCCGACGTGCTGGTGTGCGAGGCGGGCTTCCCCGACGGCATGGACAACCCGCCGGGACTGCACATGACCGGGACGGAGGCGGGCGAGCACGCGCAGGCCGCCGGCGTGCGCAGCCTGATCGTCACCCACGTCCCGCCCTGGGGTGATCCGGCCAGCGCCAGGACGCACGCCGCCCGTGCCTTCGACGGGCCGGTGGAGCTGGCACGGTCCGGTCTGGTCGTCGACATCTGAGGCGCGCCGATAGCCTTCCCGCCATGACACGCACCGACGGCCGTGCGGCCGGACAGCTGCGACCCGTGCGGATGACCCGCGGCTGGCTCGACCACGCCGAGGGCTCGGTGTTGATCGAGTTCGGCGCCACCCGCGTGCTCTGCGCCGCCTCGGTCACCGAGGGAGTGCCGCGCTGGCGCAAGGGCTCCGGTCGGGGCTGGGTCACGGCCGAGTACGCCATGCTGCCACGTTCCACGAACACGCGTTCCGACCGCGAGTCGGTCAGGGGCCGCATCGGCGGTCGTACACACGAGATCTCACGGCTGGTCGGCCGCGCGTTGCGCGGGGTCGTCGACGTGTCCGCACTGGGCGAGAACACCGTCGTCCTCGACTGCGACGTGCTCCAGGCCGACGGCGGCACCCGCACCGCGGCGATCACCGGCGCCTACGTGGCACTGGCCGACGCCGTCGACTGGATGCGCGGGCAGGCCCTGCTGGCCGGCGGTGACGTGCTGCGCGGCTCGGTCGCGGCCGTCTCCGTGGGCGTCGTCGACGACGAGCCCATGCTCGACCTCTGCTACGAGGAAGACGTCCGCGCCGCAACTGACATGAACGTGGTCATGACCGGCGACGGGCGCTTCGTCGAGCTCCAGGGCACAGCCGAGGGTGATCCTTTCGACCGCCGTGAGCTCGACGAGCTGCTCGCACTCGCCGAGGCGGGCTGCGCCGAGTTGACCGACCTGCAGCGATCGGCCCTGGCCGGATGACCGGTCCGCCGATCCCGACGGTGGTCCTCGCGACTCGAAACCTGCACAAGCTCGACGAGCTCGGGCGCATCCTGGCGGCCGCGGGAGTGAGCGTCGACCTGGTGTCGGTCGCCCAGTTCCCCGACGTGCCCGACGTCGTCGAGACCGGCCTGACCTTCGCGGAGAACGCGGTGCTCAAGGCCACCGCCACGGCGACGGCGACGCGCCTGCCGGCGATAGCCGACGACTCCGGCCTCGCCGTCGACGCGCTCAACGGGATGCCCGGGGTCTTCTCGGCGCGGTGGGCGGGCCGGCACGGCGACGACGCCGCCAACCTCGAGCTGCTCCTCCGCCAGGTCGCCGACGTCCCCGACCATCGGCGGGGGGCCGCGTTCGTCTGCGCGGCCGCGCTGGCGACGCCGTCGGGCGAAACGGTCGTCGAAGAGGGCCGCCTGACCGGCCGGCTGGCGCACGAGCCACGTGGTACCAACGGCTTCGGCTACGACCCCGTGTTCATCCCGGACGGACGGTCCCGCACGACCGCGGAGATGTCGCCGGCCGAGAAGGATGCCGTCAGCCACCGGGGTCGGGCGTTCCGGGCGCTGGCGCCGCACCTGCGAGACGTCCCCTGAGCCGGGTACGGCTTCGCCCCGGGCCCCCGCTCTTGGCCGTTGCACTTTCGTCATGTGATCGACGCCCGCTACCCGGCCGATCTGGCGCACCATGGATGCTGTGATCGAGGCACCGCCGTATGCCCCGCAGCGCCGGACCGAGCAGAGATGGTTGCCGGCTCTGGCCGGGCTTGCGGCGGCGGCGCTCGGGCTGGGCGTAGCCGAGCTCGTCGCGGGCCTGCTCGCCAGGACGGCGACGCCGGTCATCGCCGTGGGTGAGGCGTTCATCGACCGGGTCCCGTCATGGCTGAAGGACCTCGCGGTCGAGTGGTTCGGAACCGCTGACAAGACCGTGCTGATCGGCGGAGTGCTCCTGGTGTTCGCCGCGCTGTCCGCCGGCATCGGTGTGCTGACGACCCGCCGCCGTGGTGCCGGACTGTTGGCCGCGGCCGCCCTGGGTGCGGTCGCGGCACTCGCGGTCGCCAGCCGTCCCGACTCGTCCGCCGGCGATCTGCTGCCGACGATCGTGGGTGCCGGGGCATCGCTGATCGCATTGGACCGGCTGGCCGCCCGCGTGCCCACGGCGGAGGTGAGCCGGGGCGAGGGCGACGGACGTCGCACGTTCCTGCGGACGATCGGTGTCGTGGCGGGGCTGGGTCTGGTGGCATTCGTCGGGGGACGCTGGCTCGGCCGCCGTCGGTCATCGGTCGAGGAGTCCCGAGAGGCGGTCGCCCTCCCGGATCGGACCGTGGAGGAACCACCGGGCGTCGACCTCGGCGTCGAGGGCGCCGAGCCGTGGAGGACGCCCAACCAGGTCTTCTACCGCATCGACACCGCGCTGGCGGTGCCGCTCGTGCAGGCCGAGGGCTGGGACCTGCGGGTGCACGGGCTGGTCGAGCGGGAGGTGAACCTGACCTTCGACGAGCTCGTCGACATGGGTCTGGTCGAGCGATGGGTCACGCTGACCTGCGTGTCCAACGAGGTGGGCGGGTACCTGGCCGGCAATGCGCTGTGGGCCGGCGTGCCCGTCGCCGACGTGCTCGCGCTGGCCGGACCCGCCGCGGACGCGGACGCCGTGAAGTCGACATCGGCCGACGGCTGGACGGCGGGAACACCGCTGGAGGTGCTCACCGACGGCCGCGACGCGCTGTTCGCCGTGGCGATGAACGGTGAGCCGCTCCCCGTGGAGCACGGATTCCCGGTCCGGATGGTCGTGCCGGGGCTGTACGGCTACGTGAGCGCCACCAAGTGGGTGGTCGACGTCGAGGTGACCCGGTTCGCGGACTTCAAGGCCTACTGGAGCACCCGCGGCTGGTCCGAACGCGGGCCGATCAAGACGGCCTCGCGGATCGAAGTGCCGCGGCCGGATGCGAGCGTGACGGCCGGCCGGGTGGCCGTCGCCGGCGTCGCATGGGCGCAGCACCGCGGCATCCGGGCCGTCGAGGTCCGCGTCGACGACGGGCCCTGGCGGCGAGCGCGGTTGGCCGAGGTGCCCAGCACCGACACGTGGCGCCAGTGGATATGGGAGTGGGACGCGGAACCCGGAGACCATGACCTGCAGGTGCGAGCCACGTCCGCGGACGGGGAGCTCCAGACCGAACAGGAGGCACCGCCCGCACCCGACGGCGCGACGGGCTGGCACCGGGTCACGGTGACGGTCGACGAGTAGGCAGCCGGGTCATGCCGATGTACGCCGGCCCGGCTGGGAAGACCTCGATCGCCGGCTGGCTGACCTCGAAGCCGAACCGCCGGTAGTACTCGACGTTGGCCGGGTCGGAGGTCTGCAAGTAGCACGGCAGGCCGGCCTGGTCGGCACGGGCGAGGGCGGGTGTCATGAGCCGCGTCCCCACTCCGCGGCGCTGTGCGCGGGGCTGCACTCCGAGCGCCTGCAGGTACCACGACGGCTCCGACGGATGTGCGTTCTCCAGGGCCGTGCCGAGACGCATGAACGCAGGGAGCGACCTGCGGGCCGCCACGGCCACCCGCAGGAGTCCGCCGGTCATCCGAGCCCTGCGGATGCCGGAGATGGGGAACGTCCCGGGCGGCATCCACAGCGCGGCGCCCAGCACGCCGTCGTCGCCTCGGGCGATGAGGGCGTACCCGTGAACCGCAGCGTCCCGGGCCGTCACCGCCATGAACGGACGCAACACCTTCCGTCGCACCGCAGCGTCGGGGAAGACGTGCCGAAATCCCGGGTAGTCCGCGTGACTGGCGGCGATCACGTTGCCGGCCTCGCGAGCCTGAGTGCGGTCAAGATGCTCGACCCACACGCCGTCCGAGTGTCCTCGGCGCTCTGTCATGGAGTGACCGCCTCTCGTCGACGACCGCCGACATTCACTCGGGACTCATCCATCTAAGGTCGGGCACATGGCCGATATGCGGTACCGCCCGGCGGGCGACTCGGGTCTGATCGTGTCGGTGGTGGGCCTGGGCTGCAACGCCTTCGGGGTTCGTGCCGACGCCGACACCTCCCGGGCCACCGTCGAGGCGGCGATCGACCACGGGATCACGCTGTTCGACACGTCGGACACCTACGGGCGGGGGACGAGCGAGACACTGCTGGGTGCGGCGCTGGCCGGGCGTCGCGCCGATGTCGTGGTGGCGACGAAGTTCGGCATGGACATGCAGGGCGCCAACGGACCCGACTGGGGTTCTCGGGGGTCGCGTCGGTACGTCCGCAAAGCGGTCGAGGCAAGTCTGACTCGTCTCGGCACCGACTGGATCGACCTCTACCAGTTGCACGAGCCCGATCCGGTCACCCCGATCGAGGAGACCCTGGCCGCGCTCGACGAGCTGGTCACCGAGGGGAAGGTCCGCTACGTGGGCTCGTCGAACCTGACCGGCTGGCAGGTCGTCGACGCCGACTGGGTGGCCCGGACGTCCGGGTTCGAGCGGTTCGTCAGCGCGCAGAACAAGTACTCGCTCTACGACCGGTCGGCCGAGGCGGACCTGGTGCCCGCGTGCCTGCACGCGGGTGTCGGCATCCTGCCCTACTTCCCGCTCGAGTACGGACTGCTGACCGGCAAGTACCGGCGCGGACAGCCGGCGCCGCCGGGCAGCAGGCTGGCGGCACAGTCGGCCCGTCTCGAACGGGCCGACTTCGACCGCATCGAGGCGCTGGAGCGCTTCGCGGCCGACCGCGGTATCGGCGTCCTGGACGTCGCGGTCGGCGGCCTCGCCGCTCAGCCGGCGGTCGCCTCGGTGATCGCCGGCGCGACCCACCCCGACCAGGTCGCCGCCAACGTGCGCGCCGGTTCCTGGCAGCCGACCCCAGCCGATCTCGCCGCTCTCGACGAGGCCGTCCCGGCGTGACGCTGCCGACTTGTGGCTGCTTGTCAACGCCTCGAAACGCTCCAGACGTTGACAACCCGCCACAGGTGGCGTGGTGGGTCGAGGGCGGTCAGCGGGCAGACAAGGCTCAGGAGGGGATCCGTTCCTGCAGTTCCCAGGGCGACTCGTAGGGGCCGGCCAGCAGGTCGAGGAACGGCTGCGCATCGAACGCCTCCGGCCCGAGGACTCCGGCGCCGGACCACGTGCCGGCGGCGAGCAGCTCGAGCGCGACGACCGGGTTGACCGCCGTCTGCCAGACGACGCACTGGCTGCCGTACTCGGCCATCGACCAGGCGTTGTCGACCACGTGGTACAGGTAGACCTCGCGCGGTTCGCCGTGCTTGCCGGTCCCGGTGACCCACAGGCCGGCACAGGTCTTGCCGTGCATGCGGTCCCCGAGCGTGGCCGGGTCGGGCAGGCAGGCCGCGACGACGTCGCGCGGACTCACCTGGACCGTGGTTCCCGCGGCGCGCACACCGACCGGGTCGGTGCGGTCGAGCCCGAGCTTGTGCAGCGTCGTCAGCACGTCGATGAAATCCGAGCCGAGCCCGTACTTGAACGTCACGCGCTCCGCCTCGACCCAGCGCGGCATCAGCAGGACCTCTTCGTGCTCGACGTTCACGCACTCGACCGGACCGATGCCGGCCGGAAAGTCGAAGATCTCCGGCTCGCTGAACGGCCGTGTCGTGAACCAGCCCCGGCCACGCTCCCACACCACGGGCGGGTTCAGGCACTCCTCGATGGTCGTCCAGATCGAGAACGAGGGCGCGAAGTCGTAGCCCTCGACCGTGAGGTTCGAGCCGTCGCGGGTGCCCAACTCGCCGATCGCGCCGAACAGGTGATCAGACGCGTAGCGTGCGAAGACGTCGGAGAGGCCGGGCTCGACGCCGATGCCGACGAGGGCCAACCGGCCCGCGTCCTCCCACCGCGCCGTCTTCGCGAACTGATCGTCGCCGAGCTTGACCCCCGGCTGTTCGTACGGCCGATCCGGGTGCGGGTGTGACAGCGACATCGCCATGTCGAGGTAGTCCGCGCCGGCGGCGACGGCTCCGTCGAAGACCGGCATGACGAAACGCGGGTCGACCGCATTCATGACGTGCGTGACGTCGTGCTCGCGGGCGAGCGCCTCGACGGCGCCGGCGGTCGAGGCGTCCACGCGGGCGGCGACGAACCGGTGGTCGTCCCCGCGGCGACGGCGGACCGCCGCGACCGTGCGCTCCGCCCGCGCCTGGTCGTAGTCGGCCACCACCATCCGGTCGAAGAACTCGCGACCCGCAGCGATGCGCACGAACGCGTCGCCGACTCCGCCCGATCCGACGAGGAGGATCCGCACGGGCACCGAATCTATCGCACCTGCGGTCGTTTACAACTGATTCCGCTGACCTATTGCCATTGCGCGACGGAGTCAGTAGATTCCCGCCAGCGACGGGGGATACGGCGCTGAAAGTAGGACGGCATGGTCGAGCGAGAGTCGCGGTAGGCCCGTGGCCGGTGAGGGCTTGGTCAGAGAGCCCTCCGTCTGGGTCACGTCGTCATGGCTCTCGCCTCGACCGGCCGGCCTACTGGCGTGCGGTGACTCCGGGAAACGTCTCGGCGGATGACACCCGCTGCGGTCCGTGACTCCCGGGCAGACCGAGCCCTCGGTACGCTCTCCGGCGGTCGGCCGACGTGGTCGAGCCGGAATCCGTGTCGAAGATGCGGCATGAGATATGGATTCGCTTGCCAACAGGCAATCTGACCGCAAGGATCACACGATGGTCACACGCGAACGTGGCACGGTTCTGCTGGACTCCGTTGCGAAGGGAATCATCGAGCAGCTTCAGCAGGACGGACGGCGCTCGTACGCGGCCATCGGCAAGGCGATCGGCCTGTCCGAGGCCGCCGTCCGCCAGCGCGTGCAGCGGCTGGTCGAGGCCGGAGTCGTCCAGATAGTCGCGGTGACCGACCCGATGCAGCTGGGTTTCGAGCGGCAGGCACTGATCGGGATCAAGGCCACCGGCGACGTCAATGCCGTCGCCGACGCTCTTGCCCAGATCCCCGCCGTCGACTATGTCGTCATCACGGCCGGATCGTTCGACCTGATCGCCGAGGTCGTCTGCGAGGACGACGACCACCTGCTCGACCTGCTCAGCTCGCGTATCCGCGTGCTCGACGGAGTCGTCGCCACCGAGACGTTCGTCTACCTCAAGCTCCGCAAGCAGCTCTATGACTGGGGCACCCGCTGACCGCGTCGACGGCCGCCGGCGACCCGGTCGTCCAAACTCCCCGCATCGTGTGGCGGGTTCGCAACGGTTCCCGTGGCCTCGAGACGTGTCATTCCAGCCACACGTGGTGATGGATCAGTCGAGCAGCTCGGGGGCGATGGTCGTCCAGAACTCCTCGACCCGCCGACGGCCCTGCCCCGGCCAGCTGCAGACCAGGTAGTCGATACCGAGGTCGCGGCGCGCACGGGCGTTCCGCCGCACCTCGTTCAACGGCTCGGACAGCGACAGCGAGGCTGCCCGTCCGATGGATGCTGGATCGCGCCCAGCCTGCTCCGCGAGGCGGTCGACGTGGTCGGACGCCGTGCGGTAGTCGGCGATCGTGTTGGTGTGCCACATGTCGGCGTAGCGCGCCACCAGGGGAAGGGTGCGGCGCGGGCCGGATCCGCCGATCCAGATCGGCGGGCGGGGCCGCTGGACCGGCAGCGGCCGCAGTTGCGCTCCGTCCAGGCTCACCCGGAGGCCGTCGTACGACACGACCTCACCGGTGAAGAGGCGCAGGAAGATCTCCAGCTGGTCCTCGAGCAGGTCGAAGCGCTCGCGCGTGGGCGGGAAGTCGATGCCGAGCTGACGGTGCTCCGGCTCGTACCACGCGGCGCCGATGCCGAGGTCGAGGCGCCCGCCGCTGGCGTGGTCGACGGTGACCGCTTCGGCAGCGAGGACGGACGGGTGCCGGTAGGTCACGCCGGCCACCAGCAGGCCGAGCCGGATGCTGGTGGTCCGGCCGGCGAGGGCCGCCAACGTGGTCATCCCCTCGAAGCAGTTGCCCGGCCCTTCGCCGTACATCGGCCGCAGGTGGTCGAAGCCCCAGGCGCCGGCGAATCCGAGATCCTCCCCGAACGTGACTCGGCCGACGACCTCGTCGAACTCGAGCCGTTGTTGTGCGACGTCGATCCCGAGTCTCACCGGTACTCCTCCGCATCGGTCGGACCGCGCCGCGGCGTCGGTGCGGGAGAGGGGACTCGAACCCCTACGTCCGAAGACACCGGGACCTAAACCCGACGCGGCTGCCAGTTACGCCACTCCCGCCGTGGTGCCCGCAGGCACGGCCGCAAGTGTAGGCGGCCGGCCGTCTCACCGGTCGGTCGTGAAGATCGTCGTGATGACTGGTGCCGAGCAGTCGCCTGCTCGACCTTGCACGACGATCTTCACGACCGCGTGCCGAGCGGCCGACGAGCGGGCGCTCAGGGGATGCCCAGCTCGCGGCGCACCTTGGCGACGTGCCCGGTCGCCTTGACGTTGTACATCGCCTGCTCGAGGGTCCCGTCGGGGGCGACGACGAACGTGGAGCGGATGACACCGGTCACCGTCTTGCCGTACAGCTTCTTCTCCCCCCACGTGCCATAGGCCGTCATGACCGCGTGGTCCTCGTCGGACAGCAGCGGGAAGGTCAGGCTGTCGCGTTCGCGGAACCTCACCAGCTTCGCGGGAGGGTCGGGCGAGATGCCGAGGACGCGGACGCCCGCGGCGTTCAGCGACGAGAGGCTGTCGCGGAAGTCGCAGGCCTGGGTCGTGCATCCGGGCGTCATCGCCGCCGGATAGAAGTAGACGACGGTCCGGCCGCCGCGGTAGGTCGACAGCGACACCGGCCGGCCGTCGGCGTCGGGGAGGGTGAACTCGGGGGCGGGGTCGCCCGGGGCCAGTCGCTGAACGCTCACAGGGACCACCGTAGTGACCATGCCGCGAGATGAGAGGGACCCGTCCATCTGGTTGGCTGTTGCGAATATCTTGCAATTAGGATGAATAGGCGATCACGGACCGGCTGCGGACGGGCGGCGCGCCGGACCGCGGGACCTCGGCCAGGGAGGACGACGTGCACGTGCCCGACGGCTTCCTCGACGTCCCGACGTCGCTGGCCACCGCCGCCGTCGCCGCTACCGCTGTCGGAGTCGCGCTGCGCAAGGCTCGCGACGAGCTCGACGAACGCACCGCGCCGCTGGCCGGACTGACTGCAGCGTTCGTCTTCGCCGTCCAGATGCTGAACTTCCCGGTCGGCGTGGGCACCAGCGGCCATCTCATGGGTGGAGCGCTCGCCGCGGCGCTGGTCGGGCCGTGGACGGCCGTGCTCTGCGTGTCGGTGGTGCTCATGGTCCAAGCGCTGCTGTTCGCCGACGGCGGGCTGACGGCGCTCGGAACGAACGTCACGCTCATCGCCGTCGTCACGGCGACCGTCGGCTGGTTCGTCATCAAGGCAGTGCTCGCCGTGCTGCCACGCCGACCCGCGTCGGTCGTGCCTGCCTGCGCCGTGGGAGCGCTGGTCTCGGTGCCCGCCGCGGCGCTGGTGTTCGTCATGCTGTTCGCGATCGGGGGGAATGCCAACCTCTCCCTGGGGACGCTCACCGCGACCATGCTGGGCTGGCACGTGCTCATCGGCATCGGCGAGGCCGTCATCACCGCGCTCACGGTCAGCGCGGTCGTCGCAGTCCGTCCCGACCTGGTCTACGCCGCGCACGGCCTGCGGCCCGCGCTGAAGCTCCAGGATGCCGACGGCATCCTGGTCGATGTACCGGCCCGGCGCGAGACCGTCGCGACCCGCGACAGCCGCGGCCTGGTCGTCGGCGGCGGCATCGCCGCGCTCGTCCTCGCCGGTGTGGTGAGCTTCTATGCCAGCGCCAGCCCGGACGGCCTCGAGTACGTCGCCGGTGAGAACGGCTTCCTCGAGACCGCTCGCGACCACCTGCTCGGCGACTTCGCGCTTGCCGGCTACGGCGAGGTCGGTGGCATCCCGGTGGGCGTGGCGGGAGTGCTCGGTGTGGTGCTGACCGTCGGCATCGGCTGGCCGGTGTTCCGGGCCGTGAGCCGCAGGTCGCAGCGATCTGACACACGGGCGCAGAGCCGCTGATGGGCAACGGCCACTCGCACCTGCTGTTCCGGCACGGCGACTCGCTCGTCCACCGGCTGCCGGCGCACGCCAAGGTGCTGGCCCTGCTCGGGTTCGTCCTCATCGTCGTGGCGACGCCGAGAGAACGCGTGGGAGCGTTCGCCGGCTACGCCGTGCTGCTCGCCGCCGTGGCGGCGGTCGCGAGGATCCCGGCCGGGTTCATCGTCCGCCGGATGGTGGTCGAGATCCCGTTCGTGGCATTCGCCGTCCTCATGCCTGTTGTCTCCGGAGGAGTACGCGTCGACGTGCTCGGCGTGTCGCTGTCGCAGGACGGGCTGCTCTCGGGCTGGAACCTGCTGGCCAAGGGAACGCTCGGTGTCGTGGCGTCGATCCTGCTGGCGGCGACCACCGACGCGCGCGCGCTGCTGATGGGCCTGCAGCGATTGCGCCTGCCCGCCCGACTGGTCGAGATCGCGGCATTCATGGTCCGCTATGTCGAGGTTGTCGCGGCCGAGATGCACAGGATGCGCGTCGCCCGCGAGTCGCGGGCCTTCCACGCACGGCACCTGGGCCACCTGAGGGCGGTCGCGCAGAGTGCGGGAGCGCTGTTCGTTCGGACCTACGAGCGGGGCGAGCGAGTCCACCTCGCGATGCTGTCCCGCGGGTACGCAGGCGCGATGCCCGTGATCGATGCGAGGCCGACCCGGTTGGCGCCGCCGGTGCTTGCGGCTGCGCTGCCGGTCGCGGCACTGGCCGTCGCCTGGGCGGGTGCGGTATGGCTGTGAATCCGTCGATCGACGTTCGCGGCCTCGCCTACGCCTATCCCGACGGCCACCAGGCTCTGTACGGCATCGACCTCGTCGTCGGACGCGGGGAGCGCGTGGCGCTGCTCGGCCCCAACGGAGCCGGTAAGACGACCTTGGTCCTCCATCTCAACGGCGTCCTGACCCCGGGTGCCGGGGACGTGCGGATCGGCGGCCTCGATGTCCGGCGGCACGACCGCGACTCACTCCGCGAGGTCCGTCGGCGCGTCGGGATCGTGTTCCAGGACCCGGACGACCAGTTGTTCATGCCGACCGTCCGTGACGACGTCGCGTTCGGCCCGGCCAACCTCGGCCTACGGGGTCCCGAGCTCGATGCCCGGGTCGACGCCGCGCTGCGGGCAGTCGGGATGACCGACGTGGCCGACCGGCCGCCACACCACCTCTCGTTCGGGCAGCGCCGGCGGGTGGCCGTGGCGACCGTGCTCGCCATGGAGCCCGAGGTCCTCGTGCTCGACGAGCCCACCAGCAACCTCGATCCCGCGAGTCGGCGCGAGCTCGCCGAGGTGCTCGAATCACTGGACGTGACGCTGCTCGTCGTGACCCACGACCTGCCGTACGCCCTGGAGCTGTGCGACCGGTCCATCGTCCTCTCCGGCGGGACGATCGTGGCCGACGGTGGCACGGCCGACGTGCTGGCCGACGCGGCCATGCTGCGCGAGCACAGGCTGGAACTTCCGTACGGATTCGATCCTCGGTCGGTCGCGGGTCGCCGAACTGGGTACGGTGGTGCCCGATCTCCGTCGTCGACGGCCGGGAGGTGCCGGTGAGCGAGCCCGACCCCGTGCTGCCGGCCTCACGCCGCCCCATACCGGGGCCGACGGGGCCGGACCTGTCCGCCGACGTTCCAGCCGAGCCGTCGCCCGAGACCACACCCAGCCCGCAGCGCACGGCGGCCGAGATCGAGCGGGAGCTCGAGGAGACCACGGACCGGCTTGCCGCCCGCCTCGACGCGCTCGTCGATCGGGTGAGCCCGGCCGCGATCATGGGCCGAGGTCGCGCGGCCGTGCGGCGGGCCGCCACGACGCCGAACGGACGCCCACGCGCCGAGGTCGTCGGCGCGCTGATCGGCGGACTCATCGGCGTCGTCGTGCTGGTGTGGCGGGCACGGCACCGGGACTGACCCGACGACGCCGTACCCTCGTGGGCGTGAGCCCCAGTACGCACGACAAGCTGCCCATGCGAATGCTCCACGATCGCGTGCTGGTGGCGCTGGACGGTGAGGCCGGGGAGCGACGGTCGTCGGCCGGCATCGTCATCCCCGCCACGGCCACCGTCGGGCGCCGGTTGTCCTGGGCACGGGTCGTCGCGGTCGGCGGCAACGTGCGGACCGTCGAGGTGGGCGACCGGGTCCTGTTCGACCCCTCCGATCGGGCCGAGGTCGAGGTCCGCGGCGACGACCACGTGCTGCTCCGTGAACGCGACCTGCACGCGGTCGCCTCCGAGCGGCTCGAGGACGGCCAGACCGGCCTCTACCTCTAGGCCCCGCCTCTAGCATCGACTCCGTGTCCGGCGAGCCGATCGACGCCGTGTCCGGCGAGCCGCGCGATCCGCCGCAGCGCCGGGGGGAGGAGGCTCTGGAGGCGCTGGCAGCGCGCTCGAGGCAGGGCGCTCGTGACCGGCTGCGCCGGCTCCGTCTCACCGCCGTTCCCATCCTGCAATGCGCTGTGGGGGCCGCCCTGGCGTGGTGGGTCGCCACCAGCCCGCTGATCGGGCACGAGCAGCCCTTCTTCGCGCCGATCGCGGCGCTGATCTCGCTCGGTGTGGGGCTCGGTCAGCGGCTGCCCCGGGTGGTCGAGCTCGTCGTCGGCGTGGCCGTGGGTGTGCTCGTGGGCGACCTGTTGGTGGCATGGATCGGCACCGGCGTTGCCCAGATCGCGCTCGTGGTGGCGTTGGCCATGGTCGCGGCCGTCGCGCTGGGCGGCGGCGCGGTGATCGTCACACAGGCCGCGGCATCTGCCGTTCTGGTGGCGACGCTCACTCCGACAGCCGACGAGGGTGTCAACCTCGACCGGTTCGTCGACACCCTGGTCGGCGGGGGCATCGGTCTGGTGGTCAGCGCCCTGCTGCTTCCGCTCAACCCGCTCTCGGTCGCCCGCCGCGAGCTCGACCCACTGCTCAAGACACTCGCCGAGCTGATCGACGACTGTGCCGACGCGCTGGCCGACCGCGACCGGGCCGGCGCCGCTCTGGCCCTCGGCCGGGCACGGGACACGCAGGCGGCGGTCGACGCCGCGCACGAGGCACTGGAGGGGTCGTCGGAGGTTGCCATGATCGCTCCGGTGCGCTGGCGGAAGCGTGGTCAGCTCGTCGGCTACCTCGACGCCGCCGATCCCGTCGACCACATCTCGCGCGACCTGCGGGTCCTGGCCCGGCACGTGGTCAGCATGCTGCGCCGGGGAGAGCCAGTGCCCTCGACCCTGCCGCAGTCGTTGCGCGCGCTGGCCGGTGCGGTGAGGTTGCTGCGGATCGAGCTCGGACACGGCGAGGAGCCACGGGAGAGCCGGGCCTCCGCCGTGGCGGCCGCCGAGCTCGCGACCGAGGCCCTGGACGAGACCGGGGGCTTCGCCGGCCAGGTCGTCGTGGCGCAGACCCGCTCGCTGGCGGTCGACGTCCTGCGGGCCACCGGGCTGGAGCGGGACCAGGCGCTCGGCCTGTTGCCGTCCCTGCCGCCTGGTCCGGTCAGCTACGGATGAACGCACGAGCGGGGGAGAACATGGCCGGGACCACGGACCTGCGGCCGATGCTCGCCGTGTCCGGCCGGCTCCCGCCCGCCCGAGAGGACGACGCCTGGTCCTACGAGCTGAAGTGGGACGGCGTACGAATGCTCGCCCACGTCGCGCCGTCATCGGTGCGCCTGATCGGACGCTCGGGCCTCGATGCGACGATCGCCTACCCGGAGCTCGCCGGGCTTGCGTCCGCTCTCGGCGGGCGCACCGCCGTGCTCGACGGCGAGGTCGCCGTCCTCGGGCCCGACGGCAGTTCCGACTTCGGCGCCCTCGCGCCGCGGATGCACGTCCGCTCGGCCGCCCGGGCCGCCGAGCTGGCGGCACGGGTGCCGGTGACGTACATCGTCTTCGACGTCCTCCGCCTCGACGGGCGTTCGACCATCGCCTTGCCCTACGCGCAGCGGCGGACGCTGGTGGAGGACCTGGTCCCAGCCGGGCCGCACTGGCAGGTGTCGCCCGCCTTCACCGGCGGTGGTACCGACCTGCTGGAGGCGAGCCGGCGGATGGGAGTCGAAGGCATCCTGGCCAAGCGGCTCGACTCGCCGTACCGGCCGGGGCAGCGATCGACCGAGTGGGTGAAGGTCAAGAACCTGCTGACCCAAGAGGTGGTGATCGGCGGCTACACCACAGGGGAGGGCCGCCGCGCGTCGACCTTCGGTGCGTTGCTGCTCGGCGTGTCCGCCCGGGGCGGTCTCGCCTACGTGGGCAGTGTGGGAACCGGCTTCGACGACCGGATGCTGAACGACCTGGCTGGTCGGCTGCGGAGCCTGCGCACAGACCGGTCGCCGTTCGCAGGTCCGGTCGACCCGCGGCACGCGCGCGGCGCGCGGTGGGTGCGGCCGGAGTTGGTCGGGGAGGTCGCGTACGGGCAGTGGACCTCCGATGGCCGGATGCGGCACCCGGTCTGGCGCGGGCTGCGACCGGACAAGCTGCCCGGCGAGGTCGTCCGAGAGGACTGACGGTCCGGTGGGGCCGATGACACCCGTGTGGACGGCTATCCGCCCGGGAGAGGGTGCGCTTCGTCGAGCAGCGGCGCCATCAGGTCGCCGTCGTCGTCGACCCTGCCCAGGGCGTCGCGGTAGTCGAAGCGCAGCGGCAGACGGGACTTGGCATTCGAGCGGGCCGCCTGCTCGACTTCGTCCCAGGTCACCGGGGTGGACACGGTCGGTTGTTCGCGCCCGCGCATCGAGTAGGGCGCAACGGTGGTCTTGGCCGCGTTGTTCTGGCTCCAGTCGACGAGGACCTTGCCTGGTCGCAGCCGCTTCTCCATTCGTGAGACGACCAGCCGCGGGTGCTCCTTCTCCAGCCGCTCGGCGAGTCGGCGGGCAAACCCGTGGACGGTGTCGACGTCGGCCTTGCCGTCCAGCGCGACGTACATCTGCATCCCCTTCGACCCGCTGGTCTTCGGATAGGCGAGAAGTCTGTCCGCAGCCAGGGTCTCGGCCAGGATGAGCGCGACCTGGCAGCATTCGATGACGTTCGCCGGCGCACCGGGATCGAGATCGAGGACAAGGCGATCGGGGTTGCGGGCCCGGGCATCGTCGACGCGCCATTGAGGAACGTGCATCTCCAGCACGGCGAGGTTGGCCAGCCAGACCAGCGTCGGCAGTTCGTCGCAGACGACATAGGTGACGGCCTCCGTGCCGCGCGTGCTGCCGGGAGAGGGCAGCGTGACCGTTCGCACCCAGTCCGGCGTGCCGCGCGGGGCGTTCTTCTCGAAGAAGCTGCCTGCCGCGACACCGTCCGGCCATCGCTTGCGGGTCAGTGGTCGGTCGGCGAGATGGGGCAGCAGCACCGGCGCGATCCGGGTGTAGTAGTCGATCACCTCGCCCTTGGTGGTGCCGTGCTCGGGATAGAGAACCTTGTCGAGGTTGCTCAGGCCCAGCCTGCGACCGTCGACGTCGACGATGACCTTCTTCGCCATGGCTGCAGTCTGCCCTGGGTTAGATCGCGCGCTGTTGCGGGCATGAGGGCGACAGCATGTCGCGTGGACATGCGCGGCGAAACGGAGGGGTCGATGACGCTCAGCGACGACGACATGACGACGAGCGGTCCCGGCGGCACGGGCGCAGGACCTGCGGACGGCGGTGCGGACGGCGGCGCCGACGGCGGCGCGGGTGGCGAGGAGCCGGCCGACGGCGGCGCCAACCCCGAGGGTCGGGACGGCGGCGCGGACGGCGGCGCGGGTGGCGAGGGGCCGGCCGACGGCGGCGCGAACCCGCAGGGCGTGGACGGCGGCGCCGACGGCGGCGCACGCTGACCGGGTCGTCCGATCCGAGTACGCCGGGCGGTCGTCACGACGATCGCCCGGCGCTACGCCGGTGCGTGCACGTCGACCCGGCCCGATTCGCCCGCGATCATTGGGGGCGGACGGCACTGCTGTCACGGGCGGCGCAGCTCGTCGCGGCCGGCAACGTGCCCGGCTTCGCCGATCTGCTCAGTGCCGACGATGCCGATGAGCTGCTGAGCCGGCGTGGGCTCCGCACGCCGTTCCTCCGCATCGCGCACGAGGGTCACGTCGTGCCCGCTGCGGATTTCACCGGCGGCGGCGGCGCCGGAGCCGAGATCAGCGACCAAGTGCTCGACGAGCAGGTGTTCGCGCGCTACGCGGACGGGGCGACGCTGGTCCTCCAGGGCCTGCACCGGCTGTGGCCGCCGGTGATCGAGTTTGCCGGGCGGCTCGCCGGCGAGCTGGCTGCGCCGGTCGGCGTCAATGCCTACCTCACCCCGGCAGGTAACCGAGGCTTCGCGACCCATTACGACACGCACGATGTCTTCGTCCTCCAGGTCGGCGGGCGGAAGCGGTGGCGCGTGCACGAGCCGGTGCTCGTCGATCCGCTGGAGCGCCAACCGTGGGGCGGTCGTGCCGACGAGGTCGGCGCAGAGGCCGAATCGCCTCCGGTCCTCGACGTCGTCCTGGAGCCGGGCGACTCTCTGTACCTGCCGCGCGGCTGGCTGCACGCGGCCGGGGCCCTCGGTGAGCCCTCGCTGCACCTCACCCTCGGCGTCCGTGCGGCCAACCGGTATGCCGTCGTCGAGGCGCTGCTCGCCCTGGCCATGGGCGAACGCGCGCTGAGGTCAGGCGTCCCGCTCGGCCTGGACGTCACCGACCCGGAGCAGCTCGCGCCGGAACTGACGGCCACCGCCGAGGCTCTCCGCGACTGGCTGGTCGATCCGGACCCCGATGCCGTCGCAGCGCAACTGCGTCGACACGAGTGGAAGACGACCCGGCCCGCGCCGATCCGCCCGCTGGCGCAGACGGATGCCATCGCCGGCCTCGATCAGGACACGGTCCTCGCTGCCCGCGGCGGCCTGCGCTGGCGTATCGCGGCGACTCCGGACGGCCGCGTCTCTCTTCAGCTGCCCGACCGGACGCTGACCGTGCCGTCGATCTGCGAGCCCGCGCTACGAGCCCTGCTTGCGGGGCCGACCATTCGGGTGAGTGACCTGCCGGGCCTGGATGCCGACGAGCGGCTCACCCTGGCCCGACGCCTCCTCCGCGAGGCGATCGCGGTGCCTGAGGAAAAGCCCTAGCGAACGAACGTGTTCGGTCACGCCGTGCCCCGACCGTGGTTGGTCTCGACCGAACGGGGGTAAGTACGGCCTCGCAGAGGAGGAAACCATGTCGTCCACACAGATTCTCGTCATCGTCCTCATCGCCCTGGTCGTGATCGTCCTGGCGGGCGCCGCCTGGTACCTGATGCGCCGACAGCAACTTCAGCGCCGGTTCGGCCCCGAGTACGACCGCGCCGTCGCCGAGGGCGACAATCGCCTGGCCGCCGAGCGTGAACTACGCCAGCGGGAGCGCCGCCACTCCGAGCTCGAGCTCAAGGAGCTCACCCCGGAGGCGCGTGAGCGTTACACGGCACAGTGGGACGAGATCCAAGCCAGGTTCGTCGATGCGCCCGAGAACGCCGTCGGAGCCGCCGACGACCTGGTGACCCAGCTCATCGCCGACCGTGGGTACCCGACCGCCGACTACGGCGAGCAGCTGGAGCACTTGTCGGTCGAGCACGCCCGCACGCTGGGCAACTACCGCGATGCCCACGAGATCAGTCTGCGTAACCGGGAAGGCAAGGCCACCACCGAACAACTCCGCCAGGCCGTGCTGCACTACCGGTCGCTCGTGGCCGACCTACTCGGCTCGACCGACGACGCCACGCATGACTCCACCCAACGGTGAGAAGGGCTTTCCGATGCGCGAAGACACAGACATCCACGACGAGGACGGCTACCAGCAGGCCGAGCGGCCCACCGACGATGCCGACCGCATCGCAACGCCGGACGCCGACCAGCGCGAATCGGTCGACGGCGAGCCGTACGACCCGGCGCACCGTTCCGTCGACGACCGGTCGACCGGTGACGAGGCAGGGACCCTGGGTCCGTCCGCAGCAGAGCCCGAGGGCGAGATCCGCCCCGACGATGAGCCGCGGGCGGCGTCCGCCGCGATGAGCGACGAGCCGGCTGCAGCGTCGACGACCGATGAGCGTGCGGGGACCGATGAGCAGGCCGCGACCGCTGACCGGGTCGAGTCCGCCGAGCTCATGCCCGGGGAGGCGCCCGCCGAGCCGACGACGACGGCCGTCGGATGGGCCGAAGGCGCTGCCGAGGACATGCGTGTGCGGTGGCAAGAGCTCCAGCTTCGCTTTGTCGACGACCCCAGCGGCGTCGCCGGCGAGGCCCGCGCGCTGGTTGCCGAGGCGGTTCGTGCGGTCACAGATGCACTGGCCGAGCAGCAACGCCAGCTCGACTCGTGGAGCACGGCAGAGGGTGGCGACACCGAACAGTTGCGGGTCGTCGTTCAGCAGTACCGCGACTTCTTCGATCGGATGCTCGATCGCGCGGTCTGACCGTGTGTGGGCCTGGACGCCCGGCCCACGAGACTCCACACCCAGGTGCCGTGGTGCTATGACAACGTGGTTGACTGTTGGTCTAGAGTAGCCGTGACAGATAGGCGAGCGGCTCGGAGGTCGGCCACAGGTGACAGGTCAGCTGGAGATCCGTGTCCAGAGCCTGGGTGGATGTCTGATCGTCCGGGCCGCCGGTGAGCTCGACGTCGTCAGCGCGTCGTCGGTTCGCGACCACCTGATCGGTTATCTGAATCTCGGCGAGACGGCCCTGATCGTCGACCTGAGCCGCGTGACCATGGCCGACACCACCGGCTTGAGCGCGGTGCTCGAAGCCGGCCACGAAACGAGTGACTCGGGCGGCGTTCTGCGAGTCGCGGGCGCGCAGTCCGTAGTGCGGCGGACGCTGAAGGCCATCGACGTGGCGCGCGTGCTCGTCCTTCACGACGACGTGTCCGACGCACTGGAGGCCGCCCTGGAGGATGCCCAGGCGTCCAGGCCGTCCAGGTGATGCCGACGGCAGTCTTCAGGACCTCGGCACGACGGTCGCGGTGACCTCATCCGGGCCACTGGTCCGCACCATCACGTGGCGCGGCAACGCGGACAGTGAGTTGCCGATAGGCGCTTCGGAAACGTGTCGCTGGTCCATGAGGACCGCGCTCCCGCATGACGAAGTCGATGGTGCACGATGACGATGTGCGGCAGCGGCGCCACGATGTGCGTCCAAGCAATCGCACAAGGAGCGAGCGACTGTAGAGGGGGTGTGAGGTGGCAGAACCAACGTGGCGGCAGGTGGGTGGTGCCTTGCACGATCTGTCGCGCCTGTTGCTGACCTTCGACGAGCCCGACGAC
>Ga0299914_10000362_pt1 | contig 26921 bp, 28 predicted proteins | sample RVTome_10_FD_201361 | JGI IMG/M metagenome (GOLD analysis project Ga0299914, IMG submission 201361) | Soil microbial communities from uranium-contaminated site in the Upper Colorado River Basin, Wyoming, United States - RVT153D57 (version 2) ... | reverse complement strand
CTTGCTAGAGCCCCACACCCCAACGCGCCCCGCGGGGGTGGCGGGGCGCTTCTGGGGTTACTACAGGGAGGAGAGATATGTATCTCTATATATGTGGATCCGTGGGAGGTAGGTTGGCCCTGATGTGCCGCGGGGCAATGTCGATGGGAAGTCGACCGTGCCATTTGTGCGGCGCCGGACCAGCCAGGAAGTTTTCGTAAGCCTTTATCGATCCTCTCTCGTGAATCCTTGAATTGAAGATACGAACATACGTGCGATTTGTGTGTGAGCCGAGTCACAGAGCCTTCGGGACCGGGTGCCGTGGCTCGGGTTGAATGATTGTTGTACCCAATTCTAAGGACTCGCTAAACATATGGCAAGGGCTGGGTTGGGATCGTTGCGGCGACGCCTGTACCGTGCGCACGTGGCGAAGACCGGCTCCAAAGCGCGAATCGACGCGGTTCTGGCCGAGCGGGGCCTCTTCCCGTCGCGCTCTGCGGCCGCCGGCGCGGTCCGCGCCGGCGAGGTTCGGGTCGGCGCCGACGGCCCGGTGGCGCTGCGGCCCAGCCAGCTGGTCGACCCCGAGGCCGATCTCCGGGTGGCGCGGGGGCCGCGCTTCGTCTCGCGCGGCGGGATCAAGCTCGACAACGCGCTGAGGGCGCTGGGCGTCGACGTCGCGGGGCGCGATTGCCTCGACGTCGGCGCCTCGACCGGCGGCTTCACCGACTGCCTCCTGCAGCGCGGCGCCGCCCGGGTCGCCGCGGTCGACGTCGCCTACGGGCAGATCGACCGCCGCCTGCGCGAGGATCCGCGCGTGACCTTGCTCGAGCGCCTCAACGCCCGCGCCTTGACCGCGGACGACCTCCCCTTCCGTCCCGACCTGGCGACGCTCGACCTCTCCTTCATCTCGCTGACCAAGGTGATGCCGGCCGTGGCAGCCTGCCTGGCGCCTGCGGGCGAGATCCTGGCGATGGTCAAGCCCCAGTTCGAGCTCGGCCGCGAGCGGGTGCGCAAGGGCGTCGTCCGCGACGCCGCCGACCGCCGCGAGGCGCTCCTCGCGGTTGCGCAGGCCGCCGCCGCGCTCGGCCTGCCGCCGCGCGGCTTCGCCTCCTCCGGCCTGCCGGGGCCGAAGGGCAACCGCGAGACCTTCCTCTGGTGTGGGGGAGAGGGCGAGCCGCTCGCCGACCTCGACGCCGCCGCCCGCGAGGTGGAGCCTTGAGCGGCGAGCGCCTCGCGGCCCTGATCACCCACGGGCACCCGCCGACGACGACCGAGGCGGTGGCGCTCGCCGTCGCCGCCGCCCGCGAGGCAGGCTGGCGCCTGGTCGCCACCGCGGAGGAGATCGCCAAGCACGGCGAGGCCGGGCGAGGGGTGGATGCCGTCGATGGGCTTCCGGCCCAGGTCGACCTCTGCCTGGTGCTGGGCGGCGACGGCTCGATCCTCTACGCCCTGCGCCACTTCGCCCGCAGCGGCGTGCCCGTCTTCGGCGTCAACTTCGGCACCGTCGGCTTCCTCGCCGCGGTCGAGCGCGACGCCGCCGCGGAGGGGATGCGGCGGGCGTTCGCCGGCGAGGCCGGGACGATCGACCTGCCGGCGCTCCGGGTCGAGGTGGACGGCGAGAGCAGGCTGGCGCTGAACGACGTCTGCTTCATCCGCCGCCCCCACGGCCGCGTCGCCGAGCTCACCTACCGGATCGCCGGCGAGGAGGTCGGCCACGTCCGCTGCGACGGCCTCGTCGCTGCCACCCCGGTCGGCTCGACCGGCTACAACCTCGCCAACCAGGGCCCGATCCTCGCCTGGGGAGTGAAGGGCTACGCGGTCAGCTACATCGCGCCGCATACGCTCACCGCCCGCGCCCTCGTCGTCGCCCCCGACGACGTCCTCCACGTCGGCAACGCCGGCGGCCGCGACCCGGTCGACGTCGTCATCGACGGCGAGGCGGTCGGCACGCTGCAGTCGGGGGCCGCGCTGGAGGTCGGCTTCGTCGACAACGTCAGCCGCCTCGCCCAGCTGCCCGGCGCGAGCTTCTACCGGCGCATTAGCGAGAAGTTCGGGCACTTGGCGGTCTGAGGCCGCCGATCGGAGTGCTACATAGGACGCATGCTGCGCGAGCTGCGCATCGAGAACCTGCTCTTGATCGAGCGAGCCGAGCTGCGGCTGGGGGAGGGGCTGAACGCGATCACCGGCGAGACCGGCGCCGGCAAGACCGTGCTGGCCCACTCGCTCGACCTCTTGATGGGCGGCAAGGCGCGACCGCAGATCGTCCGGCCGGGCGCCGAGGAGGCCTGGGTGGAGGGGGTGTTCGAGCTGCCGCGCGGGCTGCGGGACGAGCCGGAGCTGGCCGAGGTCGCCGCGCGGCTCCCCGAGGGGTCGGAGGAGATCGTGCTCGGCCGTCGCGTCTCCGCCTCGGGCCGGACCGCCGCCTTCCTTGCCGGCCGCGCCGCCTCGGCCGCCGAGCTGAAGCTGCTGGGCGGGCGGCTCCTCGCCTTCTACGGCCAGCACGAGCACCGCAAGCTGACGATCTCCTCGGCGCAGATGGAGGTGCTCGACGGCTTCGCCGGCGCCGAGCACCTGGCGCTGCGCGACCGCTACCGCGACGCCCACCGCGAGTGCGCGCGGCTCGCCGCCGAGCTCGCCGAGCTGGCCGAGCGCGACGGCTCGCGGGAGCGCGACCTCGACCTCCACCGCTACGAGCTGGCCGAGATCGAGGAGGTCGCGCCGGACCCCGCCGAGGAGGCCGACCTCTCGGCCGAGCGCGAGCGCTTGCGCCACGCCGAGAGCCTGCGCGAAGCGGCGCTCGGCGCCCTGGCGAGCGCCGGCGGCGGCGACGAGGACGGCGGCGGCGCCGCCGGCGCGCTGGGGGAGGCCGAATCGTTGCTCCAGGGGGTTGGCGGCGTCGACGCCGAGCTCGACGGCCTGGGCGAGCGGCTCGCCGCCGCCGCGGTCGAGCTGGGCGACGTGGCGAGCGAGCTGCGCGGCTACGCCGAGCGGGTCGACGCCGACCCGGAGCGGCTCGCCGCGCTCGAGGAGCGGCTGGAGGCGATCGAGCGGCTGAAGCGCAAGCACGGCGGCAGCGTCGAGTCGGTGCTCGCCCACGCCGAGCGCTGCCGGGCCGAGGTCGAGCGCCTCGAAGGCGCGGAGAGCCGCGCCGAGGAGGCCCAGGCCGCCCTCGCCGAGGCCGAAGCCCGGCGCGACGAGCTGGGCGGGCAGCTGAGCGAGGGCCGCGCCGCGGCCGCCGGCCCGCTGAGCGAGCGGGTCGCCGCCGAGCTGGAGCAGCTGGCGATGCCCGGCGCCGGCCTCGAGGTCGTCCTCGATCCGCACCCGGACGGTTTCGGCCCGAGCGGCCGCGAGACGGTCGAGCTGCGGATCGCCCCCAACCCGGGGATCGAGGCGGCGCCGCTGCGCGACGCGGCCTCCGGCGGCGAGCTCTCGCGGGTGATGCTGGCGCTGACCGGGCTCGGTGAGGGGGCGGGCGCCGGCACCCTGGTCTTCGACGAGATCGATGCCGGCATCGGCGGCGAGACCGCCCGCGTGGTCGGCGAGCGCCTGCGGGCGCTGGGCGAGGCCCGCCAGGTGATCTGCATCACCCACCTGCCGCAGGTCGCCTCGCTCGCGCCGACCCACTTCCGCCTGACGAAGGACCTCGGCGGCGAGGCGGCGACCGCCACGGTGCAGCGGCTCGACGGCGAGCAGATCGTCGAGGAGATCCGACGCATGCTCGGCGGCGAGAGCGGCGGCGACGCGGCCGACCGCCACGCCCGCGAGCTGCTCGCCGCGGCCTGATCTCCCGCTACCCTCACACGGTGGCCACCGCCAGTCGCCGCCGTTTCCCCGCGCTGCTCTCGCGCCGCAACGGAGCGCTCGCGGCGACGACGGTCACCGGCCCGGCCCGGCTCGGCCGCCGCACCAAGGATCTGGCCAAGCGCCTGCGGCCCGGCGACGTCGCCGTGGTCGACCACGTCAACGTCGACCGGATCGCCGCCGAGGAGCTGATCGCAAGCGGCGTGCGGGCCGTCGTCAACGCGGCGCAGTCGAGCGACGGGCGCTACCCCAACCCCGGGCCGCTGCTGCTCGTCCACGCCGGGGTGGTGCTCGTCGACACGCCCGCCTCCGCCGACCCCTTCGAGCTGATCGAGGAGGGCGAAGAGGTGACCGTCGCCGGCGGCGCGGTCAGCGCCGGCGGGCGCGAGCTGCTGCGCGGCCACGAGCTCGGCGTCGCCGAGCTGGAGCGGCGCCTCGCCGAGCAGCGCGAGCGGGTCGACGAGGCGATCGCCGAGTTCGCCGAGAACACGATCGGTCACATCCGCCAGGAGACCGACCTGCTGACCGGCGCGATCGACTTCCCCCCGACCCTGGCCTCCTTCCGCGACCGCCATGTGCTGATCGTCGTCCGCGGCGAAGGTCACCGCAAAGACCTGCAGGCGCTGCGCGCCTACATCCGCGACGTGCGCCCGATCGTCGTCGCGGTCGACGGCGGCGCCGACGGCTGCCTCGAGGCGGGGCTGAAGCCCGACGTGATCCTCGGCGACATGGACTCCGCCGGCGACAAGGCGCTGCGCTGCGGCGCCGAGCTGATCGTCCACGCCTACCCGGACGGACGGGCTCCCGGGCGCGAGCGCCTGATGAGGATGGGGCTGGCGCACACCGTCGTCCCCGCCGCCGGCACCAGCGAGGACGTGGCGATGCTGCTCGCCCACGAGAAGGGGGCTGACCTGATCGTCAGCGTCGGCGCCCACTTCAACCTGATCGAGTTCCTCGAGCGCAACCGCGCCGGCATGTCCTCGACCTTCCTCACCCGGTTGCGGATCGGCGAGCGGCTGGTCGACGCCAAGGGTGTCAGTCGCCTCTACCACCCGGGCGCCGGGCTCGGGCCGGCGCCGCTCTTCCTCGCCGCCTTCGCGATCCTGCTGGCGATCCTGACGATCGCCTCGCCGGCCCTCGGCGACCTGGTCGATCTGGTCTGGCTCAAGCTGAAGATCTGGCTCGGCCTGTAGCGGGGGCAGGGCGAACGTCTAGCCTCTCCCGGCCATGGGCTACAGCGCGCGCTACCACGCCACGTCGCTGATCGCGGTCTTCCTCGCGCTCGCGATCGGGATCGTGATCGGCGCGGTGCTGGGCGCCAACACGATCGACGACACCCGGCGCGACCTCGAGCAGAGCCTCACCGGCAACCTCCAGGACGCGCGCGAGCGGGCCGACGAGCTCAGCACCGAGCTGGACCATGCCGACGAGTTCTCCAGCCAGGCCTACCCGTTCCTCGTTCGCGACCAGCTGCGCGGCGCGCGGATCGGCCTGCTCGCCTTCGGCGACCTCCCCGACGACGTCTTCGACGCGATCGAGGAGGCGCTCGAGCCGACGGGCGGCCGCCTGGTCGCGGTCGGCGTCGTGCGCGAGCCGGTGGACATGCGCGGCCTCGCCGGCAACCTGGCGCGGACCCGCTTCGCCCCCCTCGCCCGCGACCCGGAGGCGCAGAGCGCGCTCGGCGCCGGCGTCGGCCGCCAGCTGGTCCGTGGCGGCACCCTGCTGGAGCCCGTGCGCGACCGCCTTTTCTCCCGCGCCAGCGGCAACTTCGGCGGGCTCGACGGGGTGATCGTCGTCCGCGACCAGCCCGAAGACATGGGGCCGCAGCAGCGCCAGATCGCCGGCCGGATCGAGTCGGGGCTGGCGGTTGGCGTCGTCGCCACCCGGGCGCCGGCGGTCGGGGTCGAGGACAGCGACGCCGAACCCTCGTCGATCCCCTTCTACGCGAGCAACGACCTCGCCAGCGTGGATGACATCGACCTGGTGGCGGGCAAGGTCGCGACCGTCTTCGCCCTGCTCGGCGCCGAGGGCAGCTTCGGCGTCAAGGGCAGCGCCGACCGCCTGCTGCCCGACCTGCTCGCGCCGCGGCGATGACCTGGGTCGGCCTGCCGGTGGGGCTGGCGGTCGCGCTGCTGGTCGTGCCGGCCGGCGTCCGCGGCCTGCTCGACGCCGGCCTGGTGCGCGAGAACTTCCACGGCGTCCGGCTCGCCTTCCCGCTCGGCGCGGTGCTGGCGACGGCGGCGCTGGTGGCGCTCGCCCCGCTCGCCTTCCTCGACGACCGCGCCGACCTCGACCTGCTCGACCCCGAGCTGCGCCGCTGGCTGCCCTACCTGCTCGGCGTCGCCTTCCTCGGCTTCCTCGACGACTCGCTGGGGCGGGGCGAGGCGGCCGAGGCGCCGCGCGGCTGGCGTGGCCACGCCCGGGCGCTGGGCGAAGGGCGCCTCTCGACCGGCGCGATCAAGGCGATCGGCGCGCTCGCCCTCGCCGCCTACGTCGTCTCCGGCCGCGGGCTCGAGTCGGGGCGCTACCTGGCCGACGTGGCGCTCTTGATCCTCGCCACCAACGCCTTCAACCTGCTCGACCTGCGGCCGGGGCGGGCGGAGAAGGGCCTGGCGCTGCTCGGCCTCGGCCTCTGCCTCGGCGCCTGGACCTTCGCGCCGCTGGAGCTGCTCGGGATCTTCGTCGGGCCGGTCCTGGTCGGCGCCTGGTTCACCCTGCGCGAGCGGGCGATGCTGGGCGACACGGGCTCCAACCTGCTCGGCGCGATCGCCGGCGTCTGGCTGTTGACGACCCTGGACGGAACGGGGCGGCTGATCGCCCTCGGACTGATCGCCGCGCTCACCGTTTTCGGCGAGTTGCGATCTATTTCGCGCACGATCGAAGCGGTTCCGCCCCTGCGCTGGCTAGACTCGCTCGGCAGAGGATGAACCCAGCCACGAGCGCCGCCAAACCAGGAGACACCCGCTTCATCTTCGTCACCGGCGGCGTCGTCTCGGCCCTCGGCAAGGGCATCGCCGCCGCCTCGATCGGCCGCCTGCTGCGCTCGCGCGGCTATCGCGTGCAGCTGCAGAAGTTCGACCCCTACATCAACGTCGACCCGGGGACGATGAGCCCCTTCCAGCACGGCGAGGTCTTCGTCACCGAGGACGGGGCCGAGACCGACCTCGACCTCGGCCACTACGAGCGCTTCACCGACGAGAACACCTCGCGCGCCTCCAACGTCACCGCCGGCTCGGTCTACAACACCGTGATCAATCGCGAGCGTCGCGGCGACTACCTCGGCGCCACCGTGCAGGTGATCCCCCACATCACCGACGAGATCAAGAACCGCATCCTGATCGTCGCCGAGTCGCAGGCGGTCGACTTCGTCCTCACCGAGATCGGCGGCACGGTCGGCGACATCGAGTCGCTGCCCTTCCTCGAGTCGATCCGCCAGCTCTACACCGACCTGGGCCCGAAGCGCAGCATGTTCGTCCACCTGACGCTCGTCCCCTACGTCGGCCACGCCGGCGAACTGAAGACGAAGCCGACCCAGCACTCGGTCAACGAGCTGCGCCGGATCGGCATCCAGCCGCACGCCCTCGTCTGCCGCTCCGAGGGGCGCCTCGACCAGGAGATCCGCAAGAAGATCGCCCTCTTCGCCAGCCTTCCCGTCGACGCGGTGATCTCGGCCAACGACGTCGACAACATCTACAAGGTGCCGCTCGTCTTCCGCGCCGAGGGCGTCGACGACCTCGTCCTCGACCACTTCGGCATGGAGGCGCCGTCCTCCGACCTGAGCGAGTGGGAGGAGCTGGTGCGCCGCGCCGACGCCGCCTCGGGCAAGGTGCGGATCGCGCTGGTCGGCAAGTACGTGAGGCTGGCCGACGCCTACAAGTCGGTGATCGAGGCGCTCGAGCACGGCGGCTTCCACCACGGGGTCGAGGTCGAGGTCGAGCTGGTCGACTCCGAGGACTTCGACCCGGAGAAGCTGGAGGATGCCGACGGGGTGCTGATCCCGGGCGGCTTCGGCGAGCGCGGCATCGAGGGCAAGGTGACAGCGGCGCGGATCGCCCGCGAGCGCTCGATCCCCTACCTGGGCATCTGCCTGGGGATGCAGATCGCCGTGGTCGAGTTCGCCCGCTCGGTGGCCGGGATGGACGGCGCCAACTCGGCCGAGTTCGACCCCGAGACCCCCTTCCCCGTGGTCGACCTGCTGCCCGAGCAGAAGGAGGTCTCCGAGATGGGGGGGACGATGCGGCTCGGCGCCGACCCGGTGAAACTGCACGAGGGCACGCGGGCGCGCGAGATCTTCGGCGAGGCGGTCATCTACAAACGCCACCGGCATCGCTACGAGGTCAACAACCAGCTGCGGCGCCGGCTCGAAGACGAGGGGCTGGTCTGCGGCGGCACCTCGCCCGACGAGCGGCTGGTCGAGATGGTCGAGCTGCCCGACCACCCCTTCTTCGTCGCCTCCCAGTTCCACCCGGAGTTCAACTCGCGCCCCAACCGGCCCGAGCCGCTCTTCCGCGAGTTCGTCGGCGCCGCCGCCCGCCACGCCGGCGCCCCCCCGGCCGAGGGCGGCGACCTGGAAGTAAGCGATGCCCCCGTGTCAGACATGGCGCGGTCGAGGCAGCGCTAGGCAGGGACCGAGGACGCCGCATAGCGATGTCTCGGCCCGCCATGCACGAGACGTTCGTCCGGCTCTGCGAGATCCGTAGCCCGACCGGGGAGGAGCGGGAGGTCGCCGACACGGTCCTCGCCGAGTTGCGGGCGCTTGGCCTCGAGGTGAGCGAGGACGGCGCCGCCGGCCCGGCCGAAGCGGGCGCCGGCAACATCGTCGCCCGGCTGCCCGGCCGCAGCGACCGCTGGGCGATGTTCTGCGCCCACATAGACACCGTCCCGCACGAGGGCCGGATCGAGGTGGTGGACGACGAAGGCGTCTTCCGCAGCGCCGGCGAGACGATCCTCGGCGCCGACAACAAGGCGGCGGTGGCGGTCTTCATGGAGCTGGCCGCCCGCCACGCGGAGGGGGAGCCGCCTCCGGTCGGGATCGAGCTGCTGCTGACGGTCGCCGAGGAGCAGGGCCTGCAGGGGGCGAAGGCCTTCGACCCGAGCGCGCTGCGCGCCGACTGCGGCTTCGTCCTCGACCACGCCAGCCCGATCGGCGAGGTGATCGTCAGCTCGCCCACCCAGCAGCAGATTCGCGCCGAGTTCACCGGGGTCGAGGCGCACGCCGGGATCAGGCCGGAGGACGGCAGCAACGCGATCGCGGCCGCCGCGGCAGCGATCGCGCGGATGGAGCTGGGCAGGCTCGACGAGGGCACGACCGCCAACGTCGGCACGATCGCCGGCGGCACCTCGGGCAACGTCGTCCCCGGCCACTGCGAGATCGTCGCCGAGGCGCGCAGCCTCGACGCCGACCGGGCGGCCGCGGTGGCGGGCGCGCTGACCGAGGCCTGCGCCTGGGGGGCGAGCGAGCACGGCTGCGACGTCGACGTCGCGGTCGAGGAGCTCTTCCGCGGCTACGAGCTGCCCTCCGCCTCGCCCTCGGTTGCGCTGGCCGAGGCCGGCCTGCGCAGCGCCGGGTTCAAGCCGGTGCGGACCTCGACCGGCGGCGGCAGCGACGCCAACGCCCTGATCGCCGCCGGCTTCGAGTGCGTCCTGCTCGCCAACGGCACCGAGGCCAACCACACCCCCCGGGAGAGCGTCCCGGCCCGCAACCTCGACGCGATGCTCGCGGTCTGCGAGGGGATCCTCGCCGTCGCGGGCGCCGACGGCGGGTGAGCGGCCGGCTGAAGCTGCGGCGTGGGATCGTCGTCGGCGAGGAGCCGTTGATGGTCGAGGTCGACGGCGAACGCCGCCCGGCCTGGGCGGACGTCGGCCTGCTGGGGGAGATGCGCGAGGGCGACGAGGTCGTCGTCAACACCGCCGCGCTCGACCTTGGGCTCGGCTCGGGCGGCTTCGACGTCGTCCACGTCAACCTGACCCGCGGCCTGGCGGCCGGGGCCGCGAGCGCCGAGCACGTGATCAAGCTCAACTACACCTCGCTCCAGCACCCGGTCGCCCCGGTCGAGCTTCCGGTTCGCCTTTTGCCACCTATGGGAGCAAAAGGCGAACCGGAAGCGAAGGGGCGGGCGATTCCGGTGGTGGTCCTGCCCCTGCATGGGCACCTGGCGCCGGTCGCCTGGGCGGCGGCGCAGGCGGCGCCGGGCCTGAAGGTCGGCTACGTGCAGAGCGGCGGCGGCGCCCTGCCGGGCTCCTTCAGCCGCGATGTCGCCCAGCTGTGCGAGCGCGGCCTGCTGCACGGCCACGTCACGGCCGCGCCCGCCTACGGCGGCGAGCACGAGGCGCTCAGCGTCGCCGGCGCGCTCGACGCGGCCGTCGGCCAGCTCGGCTGGGAAGCGGCGCTGGTCGGGCCCGGCCCGGGGATCATCGGCTCGGAGACGCGGCTCGGCCACGGCGGCATGGCGGCGCTCGACAGTGCCCACGCGGCGCTCGCGCTGGGGATGCCGACCCTGCTCTCGCCGCGTCTCTCAGCGGCCGACCGGCGCGAGCGCCACCGCGGCGTCAGCCACCACACGCTCTCCGTGATGGAGATGCTGCTCGCGGCGGTCGAGGTGGCGGTGCCGGCCGGCAACCCGGAGGTGTCCGCGCGGCTCTCCGAGGCCGCCGGCCGCCGTCACGTCCTGCGCGAGCTCCCTGCCGACCTGGCGGGTTATGCCGCGGCGAATCTACCCGCACGCACGATGGGTCGCGATATCGATGAAGACCCGCTCTTCTTCGCAGCGGCCCTCGCCGCGGGCGCGGCCTTGCGTCGCGAGGAATGAGGCCGGCGCGGGAGAACCACCCGCCATGGCCGTCGCCGTCGAGCCGGAGTCCGCGACCGATGCCCGCTTCGAGGGCCTCGTCCTCGACTTCCTCTCATACCTGGAGCTGGAGCGGGGCCTCTCGCGCAACACCCTCAACGCCTACCGCACCGACCTGCTCCAGTACGGCAAGTACCTCGCCGCGCACGAGCTCGACGCGTTGGCGGCGCGACCGGCCGACATCGGCGACTTCCTCGCCGACCTGGCCACCGGCAACGGCCGCCCGCCCTGCGCCGCCGCCACCGTGCACCGCAAGACCGCCTGCCTGCGCTCCTTCTACAAGCACCTGCGCCGCGACGAGCTGATCGGCGACGACCCCACCGCGGCGCTGAACGCCCCGCGCCGGGCGAAGAAGCTGCCGCAGGTGCTCAACTACGGCGAGGTGCAGGCGCTGCTGGCGGCGCCGCGGGGCAGCGAGCCGACGGCGCTGCGCGACCGGGCGCTGCTCGAGGTGATGTACGCGTGCGGGCTGCGCGCCTCGGAGACGATCGGGCTGGAGCTGAACGACGTCGACCTTCGCGAGGGCCTGCTGCAGGCGCGCGGCAAGGGCTCGAAGGAGCGGATCGTGCCGCTCGGCCGCAAGGCGATCGCCGCGATCTCCGCCTACCTGCGCGGTGGCCGGCCGAAGCTGATCGGCGAGCGCCACGAGGCGAAGCTGTTCGTCAACTTCCGCGGCGGCCCGCTCAGCCGCCAGGGCCTCTACAAGATCGTCCAGCGCCACGCCCGCGCCACCGGCCTGGCGGGGCGGATGAGCCCGCACACGCTGCGCCACAGCTTCGCCACCCACCTGCTGGCGGGCGGCTGCGACCTGCGCGCCCTGCAGGAGATGCTCGGCCACGCCGACATCGCCACCACCCAGATGTACACGCACCTCTCGGGCGAGCGCCTCAAGGAGGTCTACTTCGAGGCTCACCCCCGCGCCACCGACGGGTGATCGCCATCGGGTAGAACACCAGGCGATGCCCGAGCTGCCCGAGGTCGAGACGGTCTGCCGCCAGCTCGAGCCGGAGATCGAAGGACGGCGGATCGAGCGGCTCGAGGTGCTCGACCCGCGCTGGTGCCGGCCACAGCCGGCGGCGGAGCTGGAGAAGGCGGTTTCCGCGAGGACGATCGAGGGCCTCGGCCGGCGCGGCAAGTACCTGCTGCTGGGGTTGGGCGGCGGGCAGACCCTGGTCATGCACCTGCGCATGACCGGCAACCTCGTCCTGGTCGAGGGCGAGGACAAGCTCGACCCCTCGGAGGGGATGCGGCTGTACGAGGGCGAGCGCTCGACCTCCGAGCGCCACCTGCGCGCGCGTTTCGCGTTGGACGACGGCCGCGAGCTCTGGTTCACCGACCCGCGCCGCTTCGGCGAGGCCTTCCTGATCGACGACGCCGAGTTGGAGGTGCGCTTCGCCGGGCTCGGGATCGAGCCGCTCTCGGACGAGCTCACCGCCACGGCGCTGGGCGAGATCGCCGCCGGCCGCACCGCGCCGCTCAAGTCCTTCCTGCTCGACCAGAAGGGGATTGCCGGGATCGGCAACATCTACGCCGACGAGGCGCTCTTCCGCGCCGGCCTGCACCCGCTCTCGCCGGCCGGCTCGATGAAGCCCGAGCACCACGCGGCGCTGCGCGACGGAGTCGTCGCTGCGCTCGAAGCGGGGATCGACGGCGGTGGCGCCTCGATCGACGACTACCGCGACGGGCGCGGCGAGAAGGGCCGCATGCAGGACGAGTTCCTCGTCCACACCCGCGCGGGCGAGCCCTGCCCGCGCTGCGACGGCACCATCGAGCGGATCGTCGTCTCCGGCCGCTCGACCTACTTCTGCCCGTCCTGCCAGCTGCGGCTGCGGCGCCGGCCGCGACGGCGTCGCCGTCCGGCCTCCCGGTCAAATTGAGGAGCGTGGCCGGCAAGACGCTGAAGACGGAGGCGATCGTCCTGCGCAGCATCCGCTACGGCGAGGCGGACCGCATCCTCCACCTCTACTCGGCCCAGCGGGGCAGGATCGGGGCGATCGCCAAGGGGGCGCGGCGGCCGAAGTCGCGCTTCGGCGGCCGGCTGGAGCCCTTCTTCCGGCTTGACCTGCTGCTGCACGAAGGGCGCGGCGAGCTGCTCACGGTGACCCAGGCCGGCACCGTCGACGGCTACCCGCGGCTGCGCGCCTCGGGGGCGGCGCTAGGGGCCGGCGCCCGGGCCTGCGACGCGGTGCTGCGGCTGCTCGACTCGGCCGAGCCGAACCCGCCCGCCTACAACCTGCTCTGCCGCTACCTGGCGCTGCTCGACGACCCGGCGGCCGGTGGGGCGACCGGGCTGCCGACGGCGCTGTCCTTCCGCCTCAAGCTGGCGCTGACCGCCGGCTTCTCGCCCGAGCTCGGCTCCTGCGCGCGCTGCGGCGAGGTCGAGCACCTGGTCGGCTTCTCGGGGGCGGCGGGGGGGGTCGTCTGCGCCGCCTGCGAGGCGGGCGCCTTCCCGCTCTCCGAGGAGGCGCACCGCTTCATGGTCGAGGCGGTCGCCCGGCCGCTGGCCGAGGCGCCGCAGGCAGGGGAGCGCGAGCTGTGCCAGGCGGAGCGGGCGATCGGCGAGACGCTGGAGCACCACGCGCATGTGCAATTGAGGTCCCTGGACGTCGAAAACCGGCGCATCTCGGGGTCTTCGGTCGGCCTCCTCGGGTCACGCACGTGAGTGCGTTCCCCTCGTCGCCCTCCCTGCATCCCCCGACCTGCTTGGTTTTCGACGCCCAGGGCAGCCTATGATCGATTCGTGGAGGCCACTGCCACGTTCGAGGACCGCGTACGCGCCTGGGAGGCCGAGTTCCTGTCGGACCTGGCGACGCCGTCCTACCCGGCGCGGCGTCGGGTCGAGGAGCCCGACAGCCCGCTGCGCACTCCCTTCCAGCGCGACCGCGACCGGATCGTCCACTCCAAGGCCTTCCGCCGCCTGAAGCACAAGACGCAGGTCTTCGTCGCGCCGGAGGGCGACCACTACCGCACCCGGCTCACCCACACGCTGGAGGCCTGCGGGATCGCCCGCACCGTCGCCCGCGCGCTCGGCCTCAACGAGGACCTGACCGAGGCGATCGGGCTCGGCCACGACCTCGGCCACCCGCCCTTCGGCCACACCGGCGAGGAGGCGCTCGACGCGGCCCTGCGCAAGCACTGCGGCAGCGGCTTCAAGCACAACGTCCACTCGCTGCGGGTGGTCGACGCGCTGGAGCGCGAGGGCCGCGGCCTCAACCTGACCGAGCAGGTGCGCGACGGCATTCTCAACCACACCGGCGCTGACCGGCCGGCGACGATGGAGGGGCGGATCGTCAAGCTGGTCGACCGGGTCGCCTACATCAACCACGACATCGACGACGCCCTGCGGGCCGGCATCCTGCGGCCCGACGACCTGCCGGCGGCGGAGATCGAGCTGCTCGGGCCGACCGGCTCGGCACGGATCGACGCGCTGGTGCGCGACATCGTCGAGCACTCGACCGCAGCTGGCGACATAGTCCAGGGCGCAGCGGTCGGCGGGGCGATGCTGCGGCTGCGCAAGTTCATGTTCGACCGCGTCTACCTGGGCGAGGCGGCACGGGGCGAGCACGAGCGCGCCCAGCGGGCGATCGAGGTCCTCTTCGACCACTACATGGAGCACCCCGAGGAGGTGCCGGCGGCCGAGCCTGGCGCCGGCGAGTGCCAGCGGGTCGCCGACTACCTGGCCGGGATGACCGATCGCTTCTGCATCGCCCGCTTCGCGGAGCTGACCGTCCCCGAGGCGGCGAGATTCTGAGGACGCACATGACACTTCGCATATCGGCGTCCTCGGTCGCTCGCGTGCAGAGCACGCCACGCTCCCTGCGTCCTTGATCTGCTTGGTCATGTGCGCCCTATCGAGGATCATCACCACGTGGCATTGATTTCAGATGAGAGCCTGGAGCGGGTCAAGCAGGCGGCGGACATCGTCGAGGTCGTCTCCGCCCACACCGACCTGCGCCGCCAGGGGTCGCGCTGGGTCGGCCTCTGTCCCTTCCACGAGGAGCGGACGCCGTCCTTCTCGGTCGACGCGGGGGAGAAGCTCTACCACTGCTTCGGCTGCGGGGTCGGCGGCGACACGATCAAGTTCGTCGAGGAGAAGGAGGGGCTCGGCTTCGCCGAGGCGGTCGAGTTGCTGGCCGAGCGCTACGGGGTCGAGCTGGAGCGGGAGCGTGAGGACCCGCGGGCGGAGGCGCGGCGGCGGCAGCGGCGGCGGCTGGGCGAGCTGCTCGACCGCGCGGCGGCCTTCTACGTGCACTTCCTCTGGGAGGCCGAGGAGGCCACCCGGGCGCGCGCCTACCTCGCCGAGCGCGGCCTCGGCGAGGAGACGCTGCGCGCTTACTCGGTCGGCTACGCGCCGAGCGCCTGGGACACGATGCTGGTGCGCGGTCAGCGGGCGAGTTTCACGGTCGAGGAGCTGCGCGCGGTGGGGCTGGCGCAGCGGGGGCGGGGGGGCGGCGAGTACGACCGCTTCCGCGAGCGGATCATGTTCCCGATTCGCGACCGGCGGGGGCGTACGCTCGGCTTCGGCGGGCGGGCGATGCGCTCCGACCAAGGGGCGAAGTACGTCAACACGGCCGAGACCGATTTCTTCCACAAGAGCCGCATGCTCTACGGGATCGACCTCGCCAAGGAGGCGATCGCGAAGAGCGGCCATGCGGTGGTGGTCGAGGGCTACACCGACGTGCTGGCGCTGAGCCAGGCGGGGATCGGCGAGGCGGTCGGCGTGATGGGCACGGCGATCACCGAGGAGCAGGTGGCGGCGCTCTCGGGGATGGTCGACGAGGTCGTGCTGGCGCTTGACGCCGACTCCGCCGGGCAGGAGGCGATGCTGCGCGCGCAGCAGGTCGCGGCGGGTCGCAAGGTGCGGCTGCGGGTCGCGGCGATGCCGGCGGGCGAGGACCCGGCCGAGATGATCGCCGCAGAGGGGGGAGCGGAGCGCTTCCGGGCGCTGGTCGAAGAGGCGGTCGACCTGCCCGCCTTCCAGGTCGGCCTGGTGCTGGAGCAGACCGACGTCTCATCCCCGGCCGAGCGCGACAGGGCGCTGGGCGAGGTGGCGCCGATCCTGGCGGGGATGGGGGAGACGGCGAGCCGCGACGACCTGGTGCGCCGCGTGGCGGGGCGGCTGGACCTGGAGCCGGCGCTGGTGATGGGCAGGGTGACGGCGGCGCGGCCGGCCAGCGGCGGCTCCGCGGAACCGCCGCGGCGGGGGGGCGACTCGGGGCGCGCGGCGCAGCCGGTGCGCGGCGGCGAGCTGACCTCGCGCGAACGGCGCGAGCGAGCGCTGCTGGCGATGTGCGTGGCGCTCCCGGAGGAGGGCCGCGAGTACCTGGGGCGGCTGACCGAGGAGCACCTATCGCCGCTCGGCGCTCGAGCGGCCGCCTGGCTGCGCGAGCACCCTGAGGACCCGGCGTCGAACCTGCCCCACGACGACGACCAGCTGGCCGGCCTGATCGCCGAGCTGGTAATCCTCGCCCACGACGAGCCCGCCTCGGGCGAGGCGATGGAGCTCAACTTCCTCCTGCTCGAGCAGCGCCGCCTCGAGTCCCAGATCGCCGCCGCCGGCGAGGCCGGAGAGTACGAGCGCCGCGCCGCCCTAAGCCGCGACCGCGCCGCCCTGGTCGAGCGCATCGCCCGCACGGAGCGGGTCGGGGGCGAGTAGGTGGGCGAACGTACGTTTGCAGCGTTCCGTCTGCCGCACTTGCAAGCATTCGGACATGAAGAGGAGGTTCCTGAAGGAGTGCTTGGCCGGGGGGATGTCGCTGGAGGCGACCGGGCGGGAGGTTGGCGAGCACCCTTTCGATGCGCCAACTGCCACCCTGAGGTTGAGGCAGGGATCGCGGAGCTGCCGGTAAAGTTCCGGGAGCCGATTGCTATCCGGGGTGCCAATCCGGATTAGCACGGCGTGTTAATCCGGGGTAGCTCAATTTGGAAGAGCATTCGGCCGTTAACCGAAGGGTTGTGGGTTCGAGTCCCACCCCCGGAGTTCTTAGGCGCGCAGGTGGGTGCGCGCGAGTTCCTCCACGAGTTCCGCACCGCGCTCGGCGCCGTCGTGCTCCTTGGCCCAGGCGGCGAGCTCGCCGGCGTGGGCGGCGAAGGCCGGGTCGCCGAGGATGCGGCGGATGGCCCAGCGCAGCGGGCTCGGGCGGCATAACCGCCAGGGGAGCGAGAGCCCGGCGCCTGCCCAGCCGACCCGCATCGCCGTCTCGCTCATGTCGCCGATGAAGGGGCTGATCAGGAGCGGCGTGCCCGCGGCCAGGGCGCGGGCGACGGTCCCGTGGCCGCCGTGGGAGATGACCAGCGACGCGGCCGGCATCAGCTGGCTGTAGCTCAGCCATTCGACCAGGACCGCGTTGCCGGGCACGTCGATCGGGCGCTGCGGAACCACCCGGTTGGTGGTGGCGACGACCCGCACCGGCTCGTCGGCGAGCGCCGCCAGCGCCGTGCGGACGAGGTGGTTGTGGGAGTCGTGGGCGGTGCTCGGCGCGACGAGCACGAGCGGGTCGTCGCCCGGCGGCAGCTCGATCTCCGGGTGGGGGATCTCGAAGCCCATCGGTCCCGTCACCTCGACCCCGACCGGCCAGCGGCGTGGGTACTCGAGCTGCGGGAAGGTGCCGACCAGCGCCAGGTCGGTGCTGATGCCGCCGTGGAAGCGCTCGGTCGGCGCCAGCCCCAGCCGGGCGCGCTGCTTGTTGAGGTCGCCGCGCCCCTGCTCCAGCCCGACGTTCAGCGCCCGCTGCCCGGCCCGCCAGACGGCCCGCCCGAGCGGCGTGCGCGGCGGCCGCAGCCCGACCGCGAAGAACGGCAGCCCCCGCTCGACCACCGGGTAGATGTGCGGGATCAGCGTCGCGCGGGGGATTCCGGCGACCTCGGCGGCGAGCGCCGGCGCCAGCGTGAGGATGTCGCTGACCACCGCGTCGGGCCGCATCTCCTCCAGCAGCGGCATCAGCGCCCGCGCCGCCTCGGCGGCGTGCGCTCCCTCGGGCGAGTCGGGGTCGGGCGGCGGGAACATCCGGTATTCCTCTGCCGCGGCGAAGCCGAGCCCCGCCCCCTCGACCGCCACCCGCCGCTCCTCCCAGGTCTCGATCGTCACCTCGTGCCCGCGCCCCGCCAGCGCCCGGCCGAGCGCTATCGCGGGGAAGACGTGCCCCGGATCGCCGAACGCGGCAACCAGGAACCGCTTAGGGCGTGTCAAGCCCCTCACTGGGCCGGGTGAAGACCATCTCGGGCACGTGGCAGTTGGGCGAGGTGCGCAGCAGGAAGCGGACCGCCTCGCCGATGTCCTCCGGCCGGATCATCTCCTCGCCCGGCACCTGCCCCTTGGCGAACTCGGTCATCGGCGTGTCGACGAAGCCCGGCGCCAGCGCCGTGCACTGGATGCCGGCGCTGCCCACCTCGCGGTGGGTCGACTGGGTGAAGTTGATCACCGCGCCCTTGGTCGCGGCGTACACGGACAGCCACGCCTGCCCGGATTTGCCGGCGATCGAGGCGGTGTTGACGATCAGCGCCTTGCCGTGCTCGGCGCCCGCCTGGCGCAGCAGCGGCAGGCCCTCGCGCGTGCCGATGATCAGCGCCCGCAGGTTGACCGCCAGCTGCATGTCGAGGTACTTGGTCTGGATCTCCTCCATCGGCGCGCCGATCCCGACCCCGGCGTTGTTGACCAGCACGTCGAGCCGCCCGTAGGCCTCGCGGTGCTTGGCGAAGACGCCGACCACGTCCTCCTCGTCGGTCATGTTGGCGGCGACGCTCTGCACCTCTGGGGCGACCCCGCGCAGCTCCTCGGCGGCACCCTCCAGCTTCTCCGGCCGCCGCGCCGAGACGGTCAGCGCGTACCCCTCTTCGCCGAGCGCCCGGGCGATCGCCAGGCCGATTCCGCTCGAGGCGCCGGTGATCAGTGCCGCTCGCTCCGCCACGGCGCTCAGCCTATAGGGCGTGGTCAATAACATGGCTCCTCGCATGTCCTCGCTCCGCATCCCAAGCGCTTTCGCCTGCCTTCTCGCGGCCGCCGGCCTCATCGCCGGCTGCGGCGGCGGGGGCGACGACTCCGACGGCGCGACCGCGGCGACCGGCAAGCCGGCGCCCCCCGCAAGCGACTTCCCGCCAGCCGACGGCCGGACCCTGGGCGAGATCGTCAAAGCCGCCGACTCGCACGCCGAACTCGTCGTCTCGCCGGCCGCCCTCGCCTTCTACAAAGGCGAGAACCGCTACCCGTTCGGCATCTTCGAGCCCGACCGCAGCCAGGTCGACGACGCCGAAGTCGCCCTCTACATCGCCAAGGTGCCGCCCCCGAAAGGCGACAGCGGCGGCACCGGCAAGAACGGCAGGCAGAAAAAAGGCGACGTGGCGCGGGCGCGCAGCGAAGCGCTCGAACAGCCGGCGATCGGCCCCTTCCCGGCAGCGATCGAAAGCATCGCCACCAAGCCGGCCTTCCGCGCCAAGACGACCGCCGACGACCCCGACGCGGCTACCGTCGTCTACACGACCGAGCTCGACTTCACCGGCGACGGCGAGTGGCGGATCGCGGCGCTGATCAAGCGCGACGGGGAGACCGCGGCGACGCTGCTGTCGAGCGCGACCGTGGGCGAATTCGAGCGGGTGCCGATGGTGGGGGAGGAGGCGCCGCTGATCCACACCCCGACCCCGGCCGATGTCGGCGGCGACCCGGCTGAGATCACCACGCGCGTGCCGCCCGACACCCAGAACAAGGTCGATTACGCGGATGTCCTGGGCAAGGAACCGATTGTCCTCTTGTTTGCGACCCCCCAGTTCTGCCAGAGTCGGGTATGCGGCCCGGTGGTCGACGTGGCCGAGCAGGTCAAAGAGGAATACGGCGAGGAGGCCGCATTCATCCACATGGAGATCTTCAAGGACAACGATCCAGGCAAGGATGTGAGGCCGCAGGTGCAGGCGTTCCACCTGCCGACCGAGCCATGGCTGTTCGCGATCGACCGCCGGGGCGTCATCCAGGCGGAGATCGAGGGGGCCTTCGGCGTCGACCTCCTCACCGAAGCCGTGAAAGAGGCGATCGGACGATGAGCGAGAAGACGGCGCCGGACCCGGAGCTGCTCAAGTCGTTTGCTGAAGAGGCGCGGCGCCGCTGCGACGTGATCTCGGCCGGCCTGACGACGGAGACCGACGACTTCGAGACCCTGCGGGCGGAAGCGCACGCGCTCAAGGGGACCGCCGGGGCCGTTGGCCTGCGCCGCCTCGCCGAGCTCGCCGGGCTGATGGAATCCGACCTCGCCGAAGCGAAGAAGACAGGCGAGCTGAGCGCGGCGCGCTCGCAGCAGATCGCCGACGCCGCCAAGGCGATGGCCGAAGGAGCCGCCGCCGCCGCCGAAGGCAAGGAGGAGCCCCCGGACGTCGGCCGCTCCCTCGCCCAGCTGTTCAGCGCCTGACAGGCGCTACCCTCGCTCTCCCGGGGCGGTAGCTCAGTTGGTCAGAGCAGCGGACTCATAATCCGTCGGTCGAAGGTTCGAGTCCTTCCCGCCCCATCGGCGTTACTCGCCAAACGCGTCGAGCAGGTTGTTCGCCCAGCCGCTGACTTCGTCGACGAGTTTCAAGGCAACCTCGCGGTTGAGAGGAGCCGCATCCAAGAGCTCGTCGTAGCGCAGGGGGACGGCGTACTCGGTGAGTCGAACCACGGCTGGCGTGTCAAACGGGAACTCCACGCTCGCGTCCTCGACCAGCGCTATGAGGTGACGAAGGTCGTGCGTGTACTCGAAGTCAACCGCGTGGCGAGCAAGGACTGCCTTGAGCCACTTCTCGATGGCCTGCTGGGCGTGAAAGCCGAGAACGCTGTCCGCAATCTCGGTATTGGCCGCGAACTCTCGCAGGGCGACTGCGTCCTCCGTGGCCTTGCGGGCCAGGAGGGCCGCGAGCTCGTCCGGCTCAATCTCCTGCGAGGACCCGGCCATCCCTAAGCACTTCGTGCATCAACGTGCCCTGAACAGAACCCCATTGCTGAGCGTGCTCGGCGCTGACCACGATCAGGTCGATCGGAACGCCCATTGCCCCGAGGGCTTCCCGAAGTCGCACGAACTCGTCTGCGCGGCTGCTGAGCCCTGGCTCGACCACGAGAAGATCGAGATCTGAGCCCGGCCGGGCATTGCCGCGAGCATGGGAGCCAAACAGGATTACCTTGGCGTCGGGGGCCGCCTCGGCAAGGCGTCGGCCCGCCTCGGCAATCAAGTGCTCACTCGTCATTGCGTCACGGTAGCTCATGGCCGTGACGACTCTGCCTGCGGGCGCTCCCGGCGGCGCATTGCCTTCGCAAGGGGGCCGAAAACTTGGTCCCGAAATTGGTCGCCGACCCCACCGAACTCAGCCGAACTCCTTGGACGTGATTCGCTCTATCAGGTCAGATTCGGCTCTATAGACGGGTTCCGGCGCGACTCATAATCCGTCGGTCGCTGGTCCGAGTCCTTCCCGCCCCCCTACTCCGAGAACAGATTCTCTACGGCCAGGCGAAATGAGGCTGGGTCGATGGCGGGGAAGCGGTAGAGCTCGGGCGCGATCGCTTCGAACTGGGCCAGGGCCTCGGCTGGGTTGACGAGACCGGCGGCGATCATCTCTCGGATGTCGCGGATGTCCTTCTCGTGCCCCCTCTCCGCCTTCGAGAGCGCCTGGGCGACCGGGTCGAAGTGGTGGAACGAGAGCTTGCCCTCTTGGCGGATCAGGGGGCTGCGCTCCTCCCATCCCGCTGGCAAAGGGATGAAGTCGGACGGGGCCGCCAGCTCGACGTTGAGGTTCAATGCCTCCTTGAGCCGGGGGATCTCGCGCAGGATCTCGTCGCGGTCGGGTATGAGCTTGATGTCGACGTCGATCGTCGTCTCCCGCCAGCCGTGAAGTACCGCCGTCGCCCCGCCGGTGAGGTAGACGCGGCCCTCGACCTGGATGGCCCGCCCCAGCTCCTGCATGAACTTCTCGATGCGAGTCGAGTCGACTAGCTCGCGCATGCGGCCGCTCGCTCGAAGCTGACGAGGCGGCGGATCAGGGCGTTGTAGGCCGAATGGGCGGCGTTGCCCTTCTCCTGCGCGAGGCGCAGGTACAGCTTGTGCTCCGGCTCCGGGATCGGCGAGGACAACTCAACGCCCACCGAACGCAGGCGCGGTGCGCCGATCGACACCAGCAGGGCCTCGGCGGATTCGACGCCGGCGTCGAGGTCGGCGACGCCGCGCCGAACCAGGTCGGCACCCGGGAGCGTCTCCAAGTCAGCCAGCATTGCCATCTCCAGGAGGGTAGCGAGCGGCAGGGCGTTGATTCGGCGAGATTTCGACCGAAAACCCGGTCCCGAGATTGGTCCCCGACTCAGCCGAACTCCTTGGACCTGATTGCTCTCTAGAGCCAGCCAGCGGGCCGCTCCGCGTCCGTCGTCTCGCTCCCCTCGATCATGTCGGAAGCACAACGCCCGCTCGTCGCGGAACGTGAGGTCGCGTCCACCTGTCGGCCGCGGGCCGCGAACGCGAGGCACTACCTTAGGCATATGTCCGATCCCTCCAACCTGGACGAATTCGAATCGCTGGTCGCCGACGCAATCGATCGCCTGCCGGATGAATTCCAGGAGGTGATGGCGAACGTCGCCGTCGTGATCTCCGACCGGGGCACCGAGGCGCATGCCTACGGCCTGTACTCCGGAGACGGCGTCGCGCGCGACCGCTATCCGGACCGGATCGTCCTCTACCGCGACACCCTGGAGCGGGACTTCGGGCACGACCGAGACCTGCTCGCCCGCCAGGTCGAGCAGACGTTGCGCCACGAGCTCGCTCACCACCTCGGCTGGGGCGAGCGAGGGGTCGGCGGCCTCGGTCTCTGACCCGATAGCCCCGGTTGCCGGGGGCTATACTCGCCTCTCCGCGCGGCTGTAGCTCAGCTGGCTAGAGCGTCTGCTTGCCATGCAGAAGGTCGTGGGTTCGAATCCCATCAGCCGCTTCGCTTCGATTCCCCTGCACTTCGGCAGGTTGGCCCTCGCGGGGGAATCCAAAACCAACTGGAACCACCCCCGCATATCGCCGTCATTTCGGGAACTAATTCGAATTAGTTCCCGAAACCGCCCGGATGCGCGGCGATTGGTGGCGATTCCGCCTTGCAACGAGGCTCGCGGCTACTTGGGCGAGATGGACTGCCTGCCGGGCCGTGGCCCCGCGCAAGTCCCGTACGACTTTGAGAAGTTCCGTCCGACATCGCTGCTATCTTTCCAGCATGGCCTTGCACAGCTCACCCATCAAGAGCAACGATGTCCGCCTTCCCGACCCTCAGCCCGGCGAGGCGCTTGTGGTCGAGCGCTACAGCGCAAAGCACGTTAAGGCGGTCATTCTGCACCCGGACGACTTCGCCGAGCTGCAGGGCGGCTCGGAACTGCTCGACGACCTGGCCGCCGCGCCTGAGTTGAGCGATCTCGGGGTGCGTGCCCACCAGATCGCCGAGTCGCCCAAAGGCAATCTGATCGACGACGAGGCGTCGGTCAGGCGCCTGCTCGGCCTTTGAGTCTCACGGCCGGCGAGGTCTACTGGGCGATCGTCCCCTGCACCCCGGCAACGCCGTTCAGGGTCCATGTAGCCGATGGCGCGCCGGTGGAGGTGCCCACCGCCTCTCCGATCATCGACGGCCTGCGCAAGAGTGGCGACGCAGAGTTCGAGTTCATCGTGCGCGCCAAGGCCAGGCCTGTTCTGCTTCTCTCTGGTCGCCGCGATCCTCGCACCGGCGACCTTTTCGCCCTGCGCCTGCTCCGACTCAAGAAGCTCTCCGGTCAAGAGCGCCAGCGCGTCGAAGAGCAGCGCGAGCAGTCGCTTTTCTATCTGCCCGCTGAGCGCTTTCCCGATCTCGGTGAGGGCTCCGCGGCGATGGTTACGGCGCCGATCCGGCTGCACGAGACGGCGCTCGACACGCGTAAGCCGCTCGGTCGGCTCAACCGTAAGGAGATGAGGACGCTGGTCGAGCGCTTTGTCTCCTACTGGCAGTTCGACCTTCGCCAGCTCCTGATCGCTCAGATCCGGGAGTTGCAGCACCGGCGACAGGCTCGCTGACAGTGGATTGAAACCGGTCCCGCTGATTTCAGGCACTTCCGGCGAGAAGTACCTGTAACCATGCATATAGACGCAGATCCACGTGTATCGACGGCGGCGAGCCCAGAAAAGACCGAAACCTTCCCCTTGCTTCCACTCCATCTCGGGAGCTTGCGCGCCAGAATCCCGGAGAGGGGGGACATCTAGGCGCGGCCGGGCGTGGAGGATGGCTCAGAGGCGGCGCCCGTCAACACACCTCGTACTGCGGCCTCGAGGATCGTGAGCGGGTCGATCGCGCGCTTGTGGCGTGAGCTGAGCAGGGCGGTGGGTAGGTCGACGATGCAGGCGGTGACGGTCTCGATGGCGCGACGGTCGCGGCGGCCGAAGAGCGCGCTGGCCAAGGTGCGCATAATCTGCAGCAGCTGGTCGTCGAGCGCTTGGAGCTCCGTGGTCAGTGGCTCAGGCAGGCCCTCGTCGACGATCGTCTCGCGCCGATGTTCGAGCAGCAGCTTGGCCGTTGCGGGCGATTGTGCCGCGAGTGCGGCCGGGGTGCTCGCCGCGGCGACGGTCGCGGCGACGGCGTCGTCGTCGTAGCCGGCTCCCTCGCCGAGGTGTTCGGACACCGCGGTGCGCTGGAGGTCGAGGAAGCGGTTGGCGGCGCGCAGCCACATCCGGCCGAGGAGCTCGTTGCGTGAGCCGAACGCGTGGTACAGCGATCCGCTGGGGGCTCCGGTCCGCTCGGCCAGCGCCCGGATGGTCAGCGCGCCGCTTCCCCCTTCGGCGAACAGGAGCTCCGCCGCGTCAAGCAGCGCGTCGAGGTCGTGAAGGCGGGGCCGGGCCATGTTTCGAGGTTAGCGGACGCTAGTTCTAGAACAAGTGTGCTGTTATTCTGGTGACATGACAGACGCAACTCCTGCAGCGCTTCCAAAGCTCGAACGTCGCGACGCGGTCTTCTTCCTCAATCTCGGCGACGACGAGAACCGGCTCAGCGGTCCGTGGCTCGACGCTGTCAACGCCGCACTGGACGAGGTGGAGGCCGCCGACGGGCCGCGTGCGCTGATCACCAAGGCCAGCGGCAAGTTCTGGTCCAACGGCCTGGACCTGGACTGGCTGGGCGCCAACGCGGCGGCGATCCCCAGCTTCTCGGCCGGCATGCGACAGCTGTACGCACGCCTGTTCAGCGCCCCGTTCGCGACCGTGGCCGCCGTTCAGGGCCACGCGTTTGCCGCCGGCGCGGTTCTGGCGCTGGCCCACGACCATCTCGTCATGCGCGAAGACCGCGGCTACTTCTGCCTGCCAGAGGTAGACCTCGGCATCCCGTTTCCCGAGGGCGTCACCGAGCTCGTCGCCGCTCGCATGGAACCGCGTGTCGCGCATGAGGCCGCGACGTCGGGCCGCCGCTACACCGGGTCGGAGGCGTTGGTGGCACGCATCGTCGATGCGGTCGCACCGCTCGACGACATCACGCCGACCGCGCTGGCGTACGCCAGCGCACGCGCCGCGGCCAACCCGCAGACGCTGCAGACGATCAAGCAGCGCCTCTACGCGTCGGCTCTGCAGGCGCTGAGCGCGCCGGTGGCCGCATGACCGCCGTGACCCTGGAGCGCCAGGGCAACGTCTTCGTCCTCAACCTCGGGGACGGTGAGAACCGGTTCAACCCTGAGTTCTGCACGGCGATCGAGGAAGCGCTGGCCGAGGTCGAGGCCGCGCCGGCGCCGCGCGCGCTGGTCACCGTGGCGACGGGCAAGTTCTGGTCCAACGGCCTGGACCTCGAGTGGCTAGGAGCTCACATCGATCGGGTGCAGGCCGCCATCGACCAGTACCACCGGCTACTGGCCGCGTTCCTCGGTGCCGGCGTGCCGACTGTCGCCGCCGTTCAAGGCCACGCCTTCGCGGCCGGGGCGATGTTCGCCGTCGCCCACGACATCACGGTCATGCGCGCCGACCGCGGCTACTGGTGCGTGCCCGAGGCGGACCTCGGCATGGCGTTCACCCCCGGCATGACCGCCTTGCTGCAGAGCCGCCTGCCCCGCCGCGCCGCACACGAGGCAATGCTGACCGCGCGCCGCTACGGCGCTCCCGACGCGCTGGCCGCCGGCATCATCGACGAGGTCCTCGCCGAGGAGGAGGTCCTCGCGCGCGCCGTCGAGCGCGCCACGGCGCTGGCACCCAAGGACCCCGACACGCTCCGCACGATCAAGCACCGCATGCACGCCGACGCGCTCAGGGCCCTGTCCGCCAGCCAGCAGCTGTGAAACTCGGCATATCGGCTACTAAACCCTATGGCCCGCCCACCTGAGCGCCGGAGCGATCCGACTCCGTTGTGAAGGTCGGCACCCGCAAACAACCCCGGGGAGCGCCGGGACCCGAAAGTGCGTACGGCTTGCCTAGCTTCGAGGGCTTCCGACACGGGGGCTCGTAGCATGCGGGCAGAGCTTGACTCGGCAACCGCCTCAGCGCCTACCATCTGTCTGCGATGAGTCCCAAGGCAAAAGTCGTGGTGGCTCGCGAGCACCTGACGAAGGCGCGACAGGAGACCGACGGCGGCGATCTGCGCGACGCGGTGCAGTGGGGCCTTTGCGTCGTTGGAGGCGATGATCGACGCCCTCGCCGAACCGCATGGGATCGCGATCGACGAAAAGCACTGGAAACGCACCGCTGCTGCCAAGGAGTTGCATGAGCGCGGTGTCGTGCCAAAAGACCTCTCCGAGCTCCACCAAGACCTGAACCACCTCCGCAAGGGCGTCTTCTATGAGGGCGAGGACCTCGATCCCGACGACATTGAGATCGAGGAGACGCTGGCTGAGATCGAAGAGGCGGTTGCGATCGCCGAGCGGGAGGCTATGGCGGAGAGCGCCGACGATGGGGAGGAGGAATCGTGACCGCGACGACGCTCACCCGGGCCTGGCATGAGCCCGCGCCGATCCGTGACGGCCTCGCGCGACTCGCTCCCATCGACAGGGAGTTGTGGGCGAGCCGTCTGCCGGCAGACCGCCGGCGCGCCGCCAGCCACCAGAGCGCCGGGCTGGCACGGATCACCGCCGCGATGGAATCCCGCGCCCGCCGCCTCGGCGCGGCGGCCCTCGTCCTCACCGGCTCGACGGCAAGGGGCGCACGCAGCGCGGTCAGCGATCTCGACTATCACGTGATCGGCGCCCGTCCCTCGATCGAGGGCATGCCCGCCGAGATCGACCTCTACTGCGATGAGTCGGCCGACCTCCTCGCCAAGCTCGCACGCGGCGACGACTTCGCCCACTGGTCCCTGCGCCACGGCTGCGTCCTGTTCGACTCCGGC
>Ga0299914_10000361_pt1 | contig 26933 bp, 24 predicted proteins | sample RVTome_10_FD_201361 | JGI IMG/M metagenome (GOLD analysis project Ga0299914, IMG submission 201361) | Soil microbial communities from uranium-contaminated site in the Upper Colorado River Basin, Wyoming, United States - RVT153D57 (version 2) ... | reverse complement strand
TCAATTCGGCAGCGTCGCGCCGTTTCAGGCACACCGTCAGCAGGTCGCGCGCCGTTATCGCGCGCAGCGGCAAAACAGCGAACTCGCGCAGAGCCGGATGACCGAAACCGTCCACGCCCGCGGCTTCAGTCAGCGTGGTATCGAATATTGATGGATTGAAATCCAGCGCCAGGCATTCGTCCTCAACCCCGCAAGGATGACTGATCCGGTGCGCCCGGTCCTTGGCGAAGAACAGTGCCATGGACGGCGTGGCGAGCATGGCCTTCCCGGGCCCGAAATGTTTTTGAAACGTGCCCGCCAACGGCAATACCAGCGTGTCCTGGCTGCTGTGTTCAACGGCGCCTGCTCGTACGTGTTCGGCACAACAGTGCACGTGCCGCACGCACACCTCTGGGCTTTCGAAAAGGGTAACGCTGGTCAGTGCCATGGGAGTGCCGGAGACGGTCGGAGCGATTCGGGAACAGGTCTTTTATCATGGAAAGGCTACCGGCAGCCCTTGCGACGGACGCATCACATCACCAGAGCGACAAAAGCGTAGCGCCGACAACCATCGCGCCCAGCACGATGTTGAGCGCGCGCTCGCCCCGCGGCGACAGGCGCGCGTGGCGCAAGCCCGCGCCGATCATCAGCCACACTATGTCCACGACGATCATGACCAGCACGACAAGCGCCCACTTGAACACGGTGTCGCCGTGACGGCTGCCGGCAACGAGGGTTTGCGAGGCGAACAGCGAGAGAAAGGCCATGAAGGCCTTGGGATTGGAAAGCCCGAGAAACATGCCCGCCGTAAAAGAAGACAGGACACCACCCTCGCCGGCATTCACGCCTACCGGTGCGGACGCAATTTTCCAGGCCAGCCAGAGAAGATAAATGGCTGCGCCGACCGCCATGACCTGCATGGCGCCAGGCACGAGCTGCACCAGCGAGAACAGGCCGAAGGCGCTGATCGCGGCGGCGAGCGCAAGGCCGATCTGCAGTCCGGTGAAGAAGCGCAGGCCGCGCGCGATGCCTTCCGCCCTGCCGATGGCCACCAGCATGGCGATGGCGGGGCCGGGCGAGCCGAGCAATGCGGTTGCCGAGAGAATGAAGAGTCCGAGTGCGACGTTGTCCACAACAATGACCTGCAGCCGTGAGCGAGGCGCGCAGCTTGCTTGCAATTGACTCAGAAACAAAGCTAATTTGTTTTCTGGCAATTATAAGCAATGCTACTGACATGACCTTGCGCAATATCGATATCGGATTGCTTCGTGCCTTTGTGGCGGTGGCCGAAACCGGCCGGATGACGCAGGCCGCGCGGGTGATTCATGTCACGCAGTCCGCCGTGAGCCAGAAGATTCGGCGGCTGGAAGACCTGCTGGGAATCACGCTGTTCGAGCGCCGCTTCGAGGCGGCCCACCTCACCCCGGAGGGCGAGCGGTTTCTGAATCGCGCGCGGCGGCTGATCGCGCTGAACGACGAGATCGTCGGTGAAATGCGCGGTTCGGATTTCAGCGGCGAAGTGAAACTCGGCGTGCCGCATGACGTCGTCGGCGCAATGCTGCCCGCCATTCTGCGCCTGTTCCGGCAAGAGCATCCGAACGTGCTGGTCACGCTCGTGAGCGATGTCACCGCGGTGTTACGCGAACGCTTGAACGAACGCGCGCTCGATCTCGCACTGATGACGGAACGCGAGCAACCGCGCCACGAAGATCACCTGCTGACGGACCCGCTCGTCTGGGCCGGCGCGCATGATGGCGACGCGGCGCGACGCCGTCCGTTGTCTGTCGCGCTCGGTCAGGAAAACTGCGGATTTCGTGCATCCGCAGTGGATGCGCTGGATCGCGCGCAAATTCCGTGGCGGCCGATCTGCCAGGTCGGCAGCCTGGAGCCGGTCTTCGCGACGCTTGAAGCCGACATGGCGATCGCACCGTTTCTGGCGCGCACCGTGCCCGAGCGACTCGCGGTGATTCGTGACGCCGGGTTGCCCACGCTGCCCTCCTTCCACATTACCTTGCGCGTCCCGTCGACCGGCGTATCGCCCGCCACGCGTGAACTTGCGCGCCACATTCGGGACGGCTTCGCGCAGCGTTACAGGTGAATCGCGCGGCATTGAAGATAGATAAAGTGCGTGCGGAAGGAAGAGCACAGGCTGACTTGTACGTTCAAAACCCGTGCTGTCTTAACCGGTTGGAAAGGAACTCGACGAATGCACGCACGCGCGGCGGTACAAGGTGCCGTTGCGGCATTACTGCGTAGATGCCACTGCTTTCAAAAGAGTACTCGGGCAGAACCTGTTGCAACTGCCCGGAGCGTATTTCATCGCGCACATACCAGGTCGAGTGGACGGCGATGCCGAGCCCGGACACGGCAACATCGCGCAGCAATTCGCCCTGATTGCTTTCCACGCGTCCCTTCACCTGCACCGTGCGAACTCGCCCCTCACCGTCGACCAGCCTCCAGACATCCTGCCGGCCGTGACGTGCCACCATCAGAAGGCACTCATGATCAGCGAGTTCTTCCAGCGAGCGCGGTGTTCCGTGCCGCCGAAGGTAGTCGGGCGACGCGCACAGAATGCGCGAATCGTGACCGAGCTTTCGCGCCACGAGGCTCGAGTCTTCCAGCGAGCCGATGCGTATTGCGAGATCGAAACCCGCGTTGACCAGGTCCAGCCATTGATCGCTGAAATCGACATGCAACTTCAAGGCGGGATGGGCTGCAAGGAACTCGGGCAACAAGGGCGAAATGTACAGGCGGCCAAACGTGGACGACATGGTGACGCGCAGCGTGCCGGTAACACTCGATCCCGCTCCGCGCAGATTGCTCGTAACGGCATCGAGGTCCTCGATGAGCACGCGGCTCTCGTCCAGAAGAATCTGACCTTCCGGCGTCGGATGCAGTTGCCGCGTCGTCCTATGCAAAAGCCGAACGCCCAGCCGTTCCTCCAGCTTCTTCAGCCGCTGGCTGGCGACCGCCGGCGAAATATCCAGACTGCGTGCGGCGGCACTGATGGAGCCGAGATCGAGGGCCCGGATGAACAGCACGATGGCGGCGACCTGGTCCATTACTTTCAACAGAATCTTTAAAGTGAATCCTCATACTGCCGGTTTTTCAATAAAACACAACTCTCTAGACTCTGCTTCTTCTTCCAACCCCTTGTCGTCAGGCGCGGGTCCCAAGCGACGCAACAGGAGGCTTCATGGAATATCGTTTTCTCGGCAACTCGGGCTTTCGAGTGCCGGCCCTCGGTTTCGGCGCCGGCACATTCGGTGGCAAGGGCCCACTGTTCAGCGCCTGGGGCAATACGGACCTGGCCGGAGCGCGCCGGCTGATCGGCATCTGTCTTGATGCCGGTGCCAACTTCTTCGACAGCGCCGACGTGTATTCCGACGGTGCGTCCGAATCGATTCTGGGTGAAGCGCTCGAGGGACGCCGCGAGCAGGCGATCCTGTCCACCAAGATCACGTTGCGCGCGGGAGAAGGCATCAACGACGTCGGAGCCAGCCGTCACCACCTGATAAATGCAACCGAGCGCGCACTGAAGCGCCTTCAAACCGACTACATCGACCTTCTGCAATTGCATCATTTCGATGCGATGACTCCGGTCGAAAGCGTGATGTCCACGCTCGATGACCTCGTGCGTGCCGGCAAGATCCGTTATATCGGCATGTCGAATTTCTCCGGCTGGCAACTCATGAAATCGCAGGCGGTCGCTGCGAACCATGGCTATTCGCGGTTCGTTGCCAACCAGGCGTACTACTCGCTGGTGGGACGTGATTACGAGTGGGAGCTGATGCCGCTGGGACAGGACCAGGGCGTCGGTGCCGTTGTCTGGAGTCCGCTGGGCTGGGGAAGACTCACGGGAAAAATTCGTCGGGATGCGCCGATTCCGGAGGGAAGCCGGTTGCATGAAACCGCCGGCTTTGCACCGCCGGTCAACGAAGAACACCTTTACCGTGTCATCGATGCGCTGGAAGTCATCGCCGAGCAAGTTGACCGCACCGTACCGCAAGTTGCCATCAACTGGTTGCTGCAACGGCCTACGGTTTCAACGGTGCTCATCGGCGCGCGCAACGAAGAACAACTGAAACAGAATCTCGGTGCCGTCGGCTGGACTCTCACCGCCGGGCAGATGGCGATACTGGATAAGGCCAGCCGCGTTACTCCGCCGTACCCGTACTACCCGTATTGGAACGGTCAGTTTGCAGAACGAACCCCGCCGCCGGTATAGGCGGCAGCCTGCGCACGTTAAAACCCGCCGTGAGTGCCTTGAATTCCGCGCTCGCGGAAGAAATATCCATGCAAGGCCCGAACGCGGAGACGACGATGGCACAGACATACAGAGGCGGGACGGATACACGTGAACGCGAAATCGGTCGCGCCGGCCAGCCCGGCATGAGCGCCAACGACCTGCTTGATGACGACCACAACCGCGTGCTGCAACTGCTCAACGAGTACGAAAACGTCAAATCGGATGCGAGCCCGGAAGAAAAGCGCCGGCTGGCGCGAACGGTATGCAGGGAGTTGAATATCCACACGCGCATCGAGGAAGAAATCTACTACCCGCGCGTGCGCGCAAAATCCGATGCCGAAGACCTGGTCGATGTAGCCGTGACGGAACACGCTCACGTCAGGGAACTCATCAAGGAAATCGAAGGTGCTTCAACGCATGACAAGGCGTTCGACGGCAGGATGAAAACACTCGGCGATGAAGTCCGTCACCACATCCACGAAGAGCGCTCGCGCTTGTTCCCCATCGCGGAAATCGCGGATTGCAACACCGCGGAGATGGCCCGCGAACTTGCGGCGCGCAAGCAGGAGCTTGCCGAGGAATTGCATTGATCTATCGACAAGTGACGAGCAGGCACGCGGCTTCAGGCGTTGCGCCAGGCGCTCGCAAGGAAACTGCATGAAAACGAGAATGAACTGGGCGAAGGTGAAGCACCTTATCGACTCCGGTCGAACCCGGGAGAAAGTCAATCACCCGGATCCGGCAGCGGCACCGTTGGGCACGGACGAAGAAGCCGGCGGCGCACGAACGTCGCCGGAGACGAAAGCCGGGAAGTGATTGTTCGTTCTGGCCGGTCGCCATTGCTGCAGCCCGTTGTGGCAGTTTGTCGAAGCGGGCGAGCAATCCGGAGCTCGGCGGCTTAAGCTCGCTGCGGCAGTGCTCGTCTATATTCGATACAGGTCTATACGGTTCGCTGATGACGCCACCCTCGAACAAGAACAACTTGCGGCCCGAAGAACACGTAGAACTGTCGCGGCGGCGTTTCGTGCAGGGACTTGCCGCCGGCGGCGCGCTGGCGATGTTCGGTACATGCCCGCGCCTTTCGTTCGCATTGAAATCCGAAGGCATGTCCGAAGTCCTGGCCGGGACCGACTTTCACCTGACCGTGGGCGAAACGCCCGTGAACTTCACGGGAAAGACAAGACCCGGCATCACCGTCAACGGCTCCATCCCTGCCCCGTTGCTGCGCTGGAAGCAAGGCACGACGGTGAATCTGCGCGTGCACAACGCACTGCCCGCCGGTTCCATTCACGGGCATGAAGCGTCGATCCACTGGCACGGCATCCTGCTGCCCGCCAACATGGATGGCGTACCGGGGCTGAGCTTCAACGGCATCCCGCAAGGCGGCATGTACCACTATCACTTCGATGTCGTGCAGTCGGGTACGTACTGGTATCACAGTCATACCGCGTTCCAGGAACAGGCGGGCCTTTACGGTCCGCTGATCATCGATCCGGTCGAACCCGAGCCGTTTCGCTACGAGCGCGATTACGTCGTGATGCTGAGCGACTGGACCGACATGGATCCCACTGCCCTGTTCGCCCGCCTGAAGAAAATGTCGAGCTACGACAATTACTATCAGCGCACGGTCGGCGATTTCTTCGACGACGTGGCGCGCGATGGCCTTGCCGCCACGCTCGATGATCGAAAGATGTGGGGCGGGATGCGAATGACGCCGAGCGATCTCTCGGATGTCAACGCACACACCTATACCTACCTCATGAACGGCGCGACATCGCTCGGCAACTGGACAGGCATCTTTCGTTCAGGCGAAAAAGTGCGCCTGCGTTTCATCAACGGCTCCTCGATGACACATTTCGATGTGCGCATTCCCGGGCTGAAGATGACCGTGGTCGCCGCCGACGGTCAGTACGTGCATCCCGTCACGGTCGACGAGTTTCGCATCGCCACCGCGGAAACCTTCGACGTCATCGTCGAGCCGCGCGGACAGGATGCGTTCACCGTCTTCGCGCGCGATCTCGGCCGCACCGGTTACGTGAGCGGAACACTCGCGGTGCGTGAAGGCCTGCGCGCACCGGTACCGGAGATCGGTCCGCGCCCTGTCCTCACCATGGCGGACATGGGGCACGGATCGATGGCCCATGCCAAGGAAAACAATGGCGAGGAAAATAACGCCATGGACATGGAACATGCCGGGCACGACATGTCAGCAATGGCGGGCATGGATCACGGCAGCGGCAAAATACAGATGCATCCGCCGAGCGAGTACGAAAGCGCGCTCGTCGACATGCAGACCATGGCACCGGAACCGAAGCTCGACGATCCCGGCATCGGCCTGCGCGACAACGGCCGCAAGGTGCTCACCTACGGCATGCTGCGCAGCGCGTTCGAGGATCCGGACGGGCGCGAGCCGGGCCGCGAAATCGAATTGCACCTCACCGGCCACATGGAGAAATTCGCCTGGGGTTTCGATGGCGTGAAATTCTCGGATGCCGCACCCGTGCGCCTGCGTTACGGCGAGCGGCTGCGCATCGTGCTCGTCAACGACACCATGATGGCGCACCCGATACACCTGCACGGCATGTGGAGCGATCTCGAAGATACGCACGGCGAGTTTCTCGTACGCAAGCACACCATCGACATGCCGCCCGGTACCCGGCGCAGTTATCGCGTGCGCGCCGATGCGCTTGGACGATGGGCGTTCCATTGCCATCTGCTGTACCACATGGAGGCCGGCATGTTTCGCGAAATGCGGGTGGAAGAATGACGGTACGCGCATCGTTCATCGCGGGCATCACCAGCATCGCACTCATGCTGGCCTTCATGACGCCCGTGAAGGCGCAGGAAGAAGAAGATCATTCGCAACACCATGCGCCGGCGAGACCGGCCGAAACGGAGAAGGATCCAGCGCGCGACGAAGATACTTCACACGCGCAGCATGCGCGGCCCGCCGAACACGCGCATCACCAGATGGGCACATCGCAAAAGACCGATCAGCCACGCACGCCCATACCCTTGCTCACCGACGCGGACCGCGAGGCGGCCTTTCCCTCGGAAATGAATCATCCCGTGCACGACAAGAGCATTCACTACTTTGCGTTGCTCGACCGGCTTGAAGTCACCGATTCCGGCGACGGCAACGGTTCCGCGTGGGAAGCGCAGGGCTGGATCGGCACGGACCTTGAGCGGTTCTGGATTCGAAGCGAAGGCGAACGCTTCGAGAGTGACACCGAGCACGCCGACGTCGAGGTCCTTTACGGGCGCAGTGTTTCAACCTGGTGGGATGTGGTCGGTGGCCTTCGCCATGACTTCGGAGCAGCAGGACCGTCGCAGACATTCGCGGCCTTTGGCGTGCAGGGTCTTGCGCCGTACCTGTTCGAGATTGAAGCAACGGCGTACATCGGCGAATCCGGACAAACCGGCGCGAGATTCGAAGCCGAGTACGACACGCTCATCACCAACCGGCTCGTCCTGCAGTGGCAGGCCGAAATCGAACTCTACGGCAAGGATGATCCGGAGCGCGGCATCGGCGCTGGACTGAACACGCTTGAAGCGGGCGCGCGCCTGCGCTACGAGGTACGCCGTGAATTCGCGCCGTACATTGGATTCGAATGGGAGCGCCGCTACGGCGAAGCTGCGGAAATTCGTCGTTCGCTTGGCGAGGACGCGACGGAAACGCGGCTTGTTGCGGGCGTGCGAATCTGGTTCTGAGACGAGCCGAAGTTTCGCGGTCGGACAGGGTCCCCGCACTTGGGGAGACCGCTCCTACAGCACTCCGCTTGTCCTTGTCGAAGGCACGTAGGAGCGGTCTCCGACCGCGAAGCACCTGTCTCTCTCTTCCCGTTTGATGCCTGTTTCACATACCGGTCGACATACTGGCGCCCTTTCAACAAGGGAGCTACCACGATGTTCAGACAATTCTTGAGCCTGATACTTGCAGGCATCCTTTGCGCGCTGTCTTTCTCCGCGTCAGGCGCGGAAAAAGTGCTGATGGTTGTCAGCGGCCACGGGACGGACAGTGACGAACGCCGGCCCGGCTACGAGTTCGATGAATTCGCACTCGCCTACGCCATCTTCACGGCGAACGGCCTGGATGTGGATATTGCAAGTCCGAACGGCGGCGAAGTGACCGCTGGCAAGTTCAACAAGAGCAAGCCGTACAACGCACAGCTGCTTGCCGATACCCGGGCAATGGCGAAACTGTCGCAAACCATTTCCACGGCGAGCGTCGATCCCGAAAAATATGCCGCCGTATTCATCGTCGGCGGCAAGGGGGCGGTGTTCGACCTGCCGTTTGATCATGCGTTGCAACGAGTGATTACCGGTATCCATCAGCAGGAAGGAATCGTTTCGGCTGTTTGTCACGGCCCTGCCGCGTTGGTGGACGTCAAGCTTGCCGATGGAAGCTATCTGGTCGCCGGCAAGACCGTCACGGGCTTCACGAACGACGAAGAAGCCGCGTTCGCGAAGGAATGGCAGGACAAGTATCCGTTTTCACTGCAAGACAGGCTTGTCGAGCGTGGCGGCCGTTTTGAAGAAGTACCGATCATGTTGCCGAACGCGATCACCACGGGTCGCCTGATTACCGGTCAGAATCCGTACTCGACCATACTGGTCGCCGAAGCCGTCGTGCGCGCAACCGGCCGGGAACCGGTACAACGCACGATTCATTCCGACGAGCGAAGCATGTCGTTGCTATCAAGAGTGGTTGCCGGCGATCACGTCTGGGCAAAAGACGAACTCGCGGCAAACAACGCCGCCTACGACATTCCGCTGATCGGCATCTGGGGTCATTACGCGTTGATCGGGGCAAGCGGGCCGGACGCGATTCGGCACGCCGTAAAGGCGATGGAACTGGCGTCGCCTTATATGGACAAACCCATGTTGCAATTGTCGCTGGCAAAGGGTTACCTGCAGTTGGGCGCGCAGGACGACGCGCGACGCGTGTTGATGGAACTGATCAGCAAGGCGCCCGACCTGCAGGAAGCGAAAGACATGTTGCTGAAGCTGGAAGGCTGATACCGAATGGCGAAAGGCTTGCGCATATTGGTGGTGGAAGACAACGCTGCGTTGGCGCGCAACGTTGTCGACTACCTGGAGCAGCATGATCATCAGGTCGATTACGCGGCCGATGGCGCTCTTGCCCTCGATCTGGCGCTGCGAAATCACTACGACGTCGTCGTCCTTGACCTGACGCTACCCATCCTCGACGGCTGGCAGGTCTGCCGCGAACTGCGCGCGCAAGCGTTGCGCCATGTCCCCGTGCTGATGTTGACGGCACGCGATACGCTGGACGACAAACTGCAAGGCTTCGATGCCGGCGCGGACGACTACCTGACCAAACCATTCGCTCTCGAAGAAGTGCACGTGCGTTGCAAGGTGCTGTCCCGCCGCCACCTGTTGAACAAGGACGTGCGATTGACGCTTGGCGATCTGGTAATCGATCGAAAGACCCAACAGGTCACACGCGAGGGAAAACCCGTCGCCCTTCACCAGCTGAGTTACCGCATCCTGGTACTGCTCGCAGAAGCCTGGCCCGGCGTGGTGACCCGCTCCGAACTGATGGCGCGCCTGTGGGGCGATGAACCGCCGGATTCGGACGCGCTCCGCTCGCACATCTATCTTCTGCGCCAGAGTCTGGACAAGCCCTTTGCAAAACCAATGCTCGTCACCGTCCATGGCGTTGGCTTCAAACTCGAGCAACCGTCGTGAAAATGCATGTGCACGGTTTGCGAAACCGCGTCGTCGTCGCGTTCCTGCTGTCCGCGCTGTTCATTGCCGTATTGTTCGGCTTCTTCAACCTCATGTTCATTTACAGCGTCGAGGACACGGCCTTCATCCATCTGCTGGATGACGAGGCTGCTCACCAGCGCGAGCATTGGCAACAGCACGAGCGGCTGACCACCCCGCTGCGCGACTACGTGGCGATATACACCTCGCCCGAACAGTTTCCCTCAGATGTAAGACAACCGTTTCGCGACGAGCCGAAGCGCCGCGAATTTTTCGGCGACGAAGGCCGGCATTACCACTTGAAGATATTGCAGCCGGCGTCTGGACAACCGGCGGTGTACCTGCTCGCCGAAGTCAGCGACTACCTGCTCGTGCGTCCCATCCGGAACCGGATGCTGGCCTTCTACGCACTGTCGGCGCTCATCGTGCTGTTGTTCGCCGGCCTGATCGGCTATGCGCTGGCGCGACATGCGACCGCGCCCTTGACGCGGCTGGTCGAACTGCTCGGCGACATCAGGCCCGAGCAGGCGGCGGCGTCTTTCGCGCGCAGCTTTCCGAACAACGAAATCGGCATGCTCGCGCAAGCGCTTGAGGCGGCATTGCAGCGTATCGCCGCCTTCGTCGAGCGCGAACAGCATTTCACCCGGGACGCCAGCCATGAGCTGCGCACACCCATTACCGTCATTCGCAGCGCCGCGGAGCTGATGGCAAGGCAGGTATTGCCGGTCGCAACGCAACCGCAATTGCAGCAGATACAGAGTGCCTGCCTGCAGATGGAGCAAACGATCGATGCGCTGATGTCGCTGGCACGCGAACAGGCGCCCGGCGCCGTAACGCCCATCGCGTTGCTGCCCGTGCTCGAGAAGGCGATCGTCCAGCATGCGCATCTGCTGAACGAAAAGAATGTGCAGCTGGACGTACAGGTGCCCGACAGCGCCAAGGTGCCGCTGCCCGCGCCGGTACTGAGTATTCTGCTGAACAACCTCATCGCCAATGCCTTCCACTACACGAAAGAAGGACGCATACAGATCGTGTTTCGCGACAACGCGCTCATCATCTGCGACAGCGGTCCTGGAATCGACGAGCAGCTGGTTGCCCGGCTGTATGAGCCGCTGGTGAAAGGCAAGGACAGCACGGGGTTCGGTCTCGGCCTGTCGATCGTGAAACGGCTTTGCCATCGTTTTGCCGTCGGCCTCGAGATCGATACGCAGCCCGGTCACGGCACCCGCGCCGAAGTCCGTTTTCCTGGAGCTGATACATAAGTAAAAAATGAACCGGAAATTTCCGGCCCGCATGTCGAATGACGCAGCTATCGTTCGTCGTATCGATGAGGGTCGCGGGCAAGGGGCTCACGACATGCCGATTGGAGACAGGAACATGAGAAAACTGGTTGCAGGCACATTTGTGACACTGGATGGCGTCATGCAGGCACCCGGCGGTCCGGATGAGGATCGCGACGGGGGCTTCGAGCACGGCGGCTGGCTGGTTCCGTATTTCGATGAAAAATTCCTCGATATCATGACCGAGTGGACCATCCAGGCCGGCGCTTTCCTGCTTGGGCGGAAGACCTACGAGATCTTCGCCGCCTCGTGGCCGCAAGCCACCGACCCTGCCGACGAAGTCGCCAACGCGCTCAACACACGCCCGAAGTACGTCGCATCGCGAACGTTGAAGCATCTCGACTGGAACAACTCGACGCTGCTCGAAGGCGATATCGCGGAAGCGGTTGCGAAACTCAAAGCCCAGGACGATGGCAAGAATGGCAATGAAATCCAGGTCCATGGCAGCAGCAACCTGCTGCAGACACTGCTCAAGCACGATCTCGTCGATACGCTGCGCCTCTGGCAGTTCCCGGTTGTCATCGGCAAGGGCAAGCGCCTGTTTGGCGAAGGCACGATCCCGCGCAGTTTCCGACTGGTCGACACGCAGCAGACCGGCACCGGAGCCGTGCTGCACGTCTACGAACGCGCAGGCGAGTTGCGCCACGGCGAAGTGGAAGTCGGCCAGGAGACGGTGATCTTCGATTAAGGCGAACGATTACCGAAAACGCTGGCTGGTCCTGACTAACGAAGTCCGTACCTCCGGAGAACCGCAAAGCGGAGCACCTCGGAAACAAGCTTCCGCTGTTCAGCGAAATGCCAGCCGCAACGTCTGCGCGCCTTTCCACAACAATGCTTCGCCCAGCTGGCGCAACCCGGAAAGATTGCCCTCCAGCGTCACGACATGATTTCCCGCGAGCATTCCGGCGCGGCTGGCAAACGCGCAAGCGCCGTAGGGAACGAGCAGTTCGGGCTCGCTGTCTGCGCCGGCATATACAAGGAGCTGACCCGGATGCGGATAGCATGTCGCGTTTTCCGGCGTGAGCGTGTGATCCGGTCCCAGTGGCACCCAGCCTGCCTCGCCGCTCCAACGCGCGTGCAGGATGTCGCGCTCAAGCGGCAACAGCGTTGCAAGCAGAGCGGCCGAACGTGGCGCCGATTCCTCTTCCAGCCTTCCGTTGAAATGAAACGATCCTACCGTCAGGGTCAACATCGAATCGGACGCAAAGGTCCTGGTCATTCCTGCATCCCTTCACGTGCCCGCTCAGTGCCGCGCGTCGCGAGGATACGTTTCACGACGGCGTTCATCGCCGGATCGCGGCCGGAGAAATAATCCGCGGCGGTGAGCGGCGTCCGTATTTCGGGTACGAGGTCCGCGCCGTTCACATCGATGGGATACAGATCGTCCATGCACGCGGGTTCGCCGGTGCATCCGTGCCCCAGGTTGAACTGTCCATTCGTATACCGGAACGAGTAACGCGAGTTCGGCAGCTCGATCATTGCGCCCTCCGACCAGAAGTGCAGGCGATCGCCCAGCCCGTCGCCGACAACCGTGACGCGATCGCCGCCGTGCTTCTTGAAGGCGGCCGCGGAAACCATGCCCGCGGAAAACGTATACGGGCCGACGAGCAGGTAGCTGTGGCCGTCAACGGTATCGGGCAGACCGCGCATGAAATCGAGCGTCTTGAGGATGTTCCCGCCGGTGTTGAATCTGTGATCGACGATCAAGCTCGCGGGACGACGTTCGGCAATTTCGGTTTTCACTTCATCGAGAAACTCCGCAATGCTGAAACCGTCATCGTCATCGTTCCACCGGAACTGGATATAGAGTGCGTCGAGTTCCTCCAGCGCGACCCAGCGAAATGGCGCGTTGGCATCGCGCAGGTACAACGGAAGCTCATCGGAACCCAATGCCGTCGCCCAATGTTCTTCACTCGGAACCGGTTCGGGCGACCACAGTCGCGCCGTCTCCGCACTCGGCGACAATTCCGACACCGGTATCATTGCAACGGTGCGACTCACTGTTTTTCCATTCGGAAGTCGCAGCTTCATCGTGATCCGGTCCGGCGATTTGGCAAGGCCCAGCGCATGCAGAATGCCTGCCGATTCGATCCATTCATTCAGCCAGTGCTTGCGGCCGGCATCATTGCCGCCCAGCAGAATTTTTGACGTTTCGAGCAGCGCCTCTGGCGCACGCCCTTCCACCTTCAGCACACGGGCACCGGCAAGATCGGCGGCCGGACCTGTTGCACGCGCAACGATCAGCGCATCCGGCATCCACAACAGTCGCAACGGCAATCTCGCGAAAGCCCTGGCAGCCGGATCACGCAGTCGAAGACCGCTATGCGCGTTGTCGGTCAGCGCGCCCACAATGGCGAGGCCGACCTTGAACTCCGGTTCCGAGAGATTGCCGGCGTCCTGCTCCAGCCTGTCCAGTTGCGCTTCGGCCAACGCGCGCGTCGCGGGCGAGTAGGCCATTTCGCGTGGGAGGTACTGCGTTCGCACCGTCTCGATATCTTCAAGCCGGGCGTCGCGAAGCGTCCGCTTTTCAGCGGAGGCCGCAACGCTGGAAAGCCCTGCGACGACCACTATTGCGGAGAGCGCCGCAACAATCAGTTTCCAGTCCAGTGTCTTCATGAACGCCATTTGGTAACTCCTGTGAATGACGAACGCCCGTCTCTGCGGGCGGTAACGATGCTGCGTGTACCCTAGCGTGAGCCGTTGATACAGTACCGATACAGTTCAGATGAATTTCAGCAATACAGTCGGGGATGAAAGGAATGCCGGCGGGAAACAGAGCCTCCGACCAGACCCTGGTCGAGCAGTGCGTCCAGTGGACACTGAATCGAATCGATGGACAGGTGTTCCGTGCCGGAATGCGCCTGCCGTCGATCCGCTCGCTCGCGCGCGAACGCGGCGTCTCCCCGTTCACGGTCGTCGAAGCGTATGAACGGCTGGTCGCCGGCGGCCATATCGAGGCGCGTCGAGGTTCAGGTTTTTACGTGCGCGAGCGCGGGCGCGAATCGCATTTCACTGAATCCGCGGAGACATCACGCATCGATCTCGGTTGGTTGCTGCATCACATGCTGGCAGGCAGCACTTCATCGCAGGGACCGGGCGTCGGCGTACTGCCCGCAGCATGGCTCGACGGTGCGAAGCTCGGCACGACACTGCGTTCGCTGGGACGCCAAGGGAACGGGCGCTGGCTGGAAAACGCCGCACCCCGCGGTTTCCAGCCTTTGCGAGTGGTTATCCAGCAACGGCTGGCACACCTCGACATACTCGCGAAGCAAGAGCAGATCGTACTCACCACCGGCATTACGCATGCACTGGACCTTGTCGCACGCCGCCTGGTACGGCGTGGCGGTACCGTGCTGACGTTCGATCCCTGCTGGTTCGGCACGTACGGCGTGCTCGCCAGCCATGGCGCCAGGGTGATCGGCGTTCCGTGCACGCCACATGGCCCCGATCTCGCGATGCTCGAACGCCTGGTGCGCGAAGAAAGACCGCAATTGCTCGTCGCAAGTTCGGCTGCGCAAAATCCAACCGGACTGTCGCTGTCGCGTCAGGCCGTGAAAGACATACTCGCGATCACCGCGAAACATGACGTGCCGATCTTCGAAGACGATGCGTACGCGGATCTGTGCGAATCACCCATCACGCGTCTTGCTGCGGAAGACGGACTTGATCGCGTCATTCATGCGGGCAGCTTTTCGAAAACGCTCGCGTCGAATATCCGTGTCGGCTTCCTCGCCTGCCGTGCGGATATCGCGAATGCGCTTGCAGATACGAAGATCCTCTCGGGCTTCACGACACCGGAGCTCAATGAGCGCCTCGTTCACGAAATGCTGGTCGAAAGCCGTTACGACAATCATGTCGCGAACCTGCGCAAACAACTGGCGGAATGCCGTGGCAGAACGAAAAAAATGCTCGCGGCCGAAGGCATCGAAATTTTCGGCGAACCTGTCGATGGATTGTTCCTGTGGCTGAACATGCATACCGATACCAACGAGCTGGCCGCCGCATGGCGGGAGAAGGCAATGCTGCTTGCGCCCGGAGGGCTGTTCTCACCAACCCAGACCGCAAGCACCTGGATGCGGTACAACGTGACGACGCCTGTGGATGACAGAATTCTGGAACTGTTCAGATCGGTGCGAAAGAGCATCTCCGGTCCAGCGGAGACCGGCTCATCGCCCGGTGCGTGATTTTCCTGAACATTGTTCTTCAACGACTCGAAGTCTCGATCTTTTCTTTCGCCGACCCACGTCCGGAAACTCTCGACACCCCGTACTCGCGAACCTTGTTCAAATCCTCGTGGAAACCACCAGGCTTTCCTGGTTATGAAAGCAATTGCACGGTGATGACCGCCGAAACATACAGGCCGATGCCGAATACCGTGTGCGAGACAAGGCTGCGCAGGCGCGCTGTATTCGGGTTCGGTGTTTTCGATGCGGCAATGCCCGCGCCCATGCTCGGCTGCATGATGAAGAACGGCGCGACGACCGTGACAACGCCGACGATCAGCGCGGGAAGGAACGTCGGCTGTCGCGCCCACTCGATACCCATAATCGCCACCAGCAGTGTCGCGAAAACGATGCCCACGCCGAAGTGAACGGCCCAGCCGATCGCGAGTTCGTCGCGAACGGGTAGCGCGCTCGCAATGTTTTCATGCAGGAACTGTCCGCGCGGGAAGTGCCCGATCCAGCGGCCGAGCATCCTGAAATTCGCTGCCGGCATTTTCAGCACCCGCGCCTGGAACACGGCCCAGAGGTCAAGCACGGCGGTCGCGCCGATGCCGATCATCAGCGCGCGCAGAACGAGTTCCTGCACTTCAGTCATGTGTGTTCTCCATGGATCAAGGCGACCGTGTCACCGAAGCGTGCGAATACCGCATAAGCCATCGAAACGAAACCTTCCGTTCCAAAAAAAAGAGGCGTCCGAAGACGCCTCCCAATTCTGCCAGTGAACAGCAAGGAAATGCTCTTCATTTTCTCCTGAAGGCGCCGAGGCGCGTTCGCCACACAGCAATACCGAGCAGCAGCGTCAGCCACCCGGTGGCGCCGCCGCCCCCACCTCCACCGCCGCTGCCCCCGCTTGCACTGACGGTGACGCCGGAGGTCGTGTCGTTGTTCGCGCCAGCGGGATCATTCGTCGCCGCTGCCACGCTCACGCTCAGCGTATGCGTGCCTGCATCCGCCGTTGCCTGCACGGTGAGAACGGTAGCGGCGGCGCCGTGCGCGAGCACAGGCAAGGTACACCGCCACGCAGCACCATCGGCACTGCATACGCCCTCGCCGGTCACTGCAGTGATGTTCAGGCCGCTCGTACCGCTCACGTTCACGGTCGCGCTGCGCACGCCGTCCGGACCGTCGTTGGCAATACGCAAGGTCCAGTTGATCGTCGAACCCGCGCTCGGATTGACGGTATCCAGCGTCGCCGTGATCCCGAGATCGGCACGGTGCACGCCGATGTTTCCACCGCCGCCGTTGAGGTAGAGATCGACGCCGCCGGCCGCGTTCGCGAACAGCAGGTCGGTATCGCCATCGCCATCGACATCTCCGGCCGCCGCTCCTGCGCTGCCAGCGGCGGCGATGAGCACGTCGTGCATCGCAAAGCCGCCGTTACCGTCGCCGAGATGAACGCGATGATTGCCGTTGATACCGACGGTCAGCACATCGAAGATGTCGTCGCCGTCAAGATCGAGCGTGAGCGCGTCGCTACTCCCGGCACGACCGAAGTCGGCCAGCTTCGCCAGCGTGGCGGTACCGCGGTACGCGCTCGCGACCGGCGTGACATCGCCCGACAGCACGTGCGCGAGGACGAGGCCCGGCCCCGCGTCGTCATCGAGCGGGCCGGCGGCGAGTGCCGCGCCGCCCGCGGTGCCGAAGCTCGTGCCGGAGCCGAACGTGAATCCGGATGCACCGGCAAACCACGTGGCCGCTGTGGCGTGCTGCGCGAGCGCGACGTCCGGGTCACCGTCGCCGTTCAGGTCGGCAATGGCGATATCGCGCGCGCGCGTGCTGCCGAGCGTGAGCGCGAGCGTGAACGCGCCCGCGCCGTTGTTCGTATACAACTCGCTGCCGCTGGCGTTGTCATCCGCGTATGCGACGTCAATATCGCCATCCGCGTCGAAATCCCCCGTGGCAACCGCGCGGCTGTCGTTCGTGCCCAGGCTTGCAGCGCTCGTGAACGTGGCGCCGCCGTCATTGCGGTACACCGCGTTCGCGCCATTGTTGGCGAGCAGGATGTCGAGATCGCCATCGTCATCGATGTCGGCGAGCGCGATGCCTTGCGTCAAGACGCTGTCGCCCAGCGAACCGCTGCGCATGTACACGCCACTGCCGTCGTTGAGATAAACGGCGGTCGCCTTGCCGGCCACGGTGCCGACGACGAGATCCGTATCGCCGTCGCCATCGAGATCGCCAAGCGCAACGCTGCTGGCGATGTCGCTGCCGATCACGCGCGCGGGGCCGCCGGCAAACGCACCGGTGACGTTGATGCTCGCGCCCGCGATGTTGTCAGCCGTTTCCGGATCAACACGCTCGCTCGACGCGTCAGCGAGCACGAAGACATCTTCGATCACGCTGCTGCCTGCCGTGAACGCGAGCGACGCGCTCTCGCCAGCAGCAATAGGCGTCAGCGTACATTCCGCCTTGTCGCCGTTCGCGTAATCGAGCGGTGTGCATGCGGCCGGCCAGACGATGCCTTCCACGCCGTCGTGATCGACGCGAACGACCAGCACGGGCGCGTTCGCGTCGGCAGGCCCCGCATTGGCCACGGTCGCCGTCCAGCCGATGTCTTCACCGTTCAGCATGCTGTCGGCAAGCGGCGCAAGCGTGACGGACAGGCCCGCGTCCGTCGGCTCGATCACTGTCAGCGTGAATGCGAGTTCGGATTGCGCCACGCCATCGCTCGCAACAAGCAGCACGCCGTGATCGCCAAGTTCAGCGAGCTCCGCTGTGCCCGTAAGTTCGCCTGTCACCGCATCGAAGCTCAACCATGCCGGCAGCGTCGTTGCGGACACTGTCGCGATGTCTCCTTCGGGATCGAAAACATTCGCGACGTAGCCGTACGGCTCATCGGTGATCGCCGTCAGGATTGCCGGATTCGTGAAACGCGGCGCATCGTTCACCGGGGTGATCGTCACGGTCACGTCGGCGACGGTATCGAGTTCGCCGTCGCTGATGCGATAGGAGAATTCCATCGGTGCCGTCGAATCCGGGAATGGCGTGACCGACAGGGACGCACCACCGGAAAGAATCTCGACCTCACCGAGAAAGCCGAGCGGCTGGATGATCTCCGTCACGACGAGTGTGTCGCCGTCCGGATCGCTGTCGTTCGCGAGCACATCGATGACGATCACCGTGTCTTCGTCGGTGACGACGGAATCGTCGACCGGTGCCGGCGTGTCGTTCACGTTCGCGACGACAAGATCGAACGTCGTGCTTACCGAACCGCCCCCCGCATCCGTCGCGGTGACCGTCACGCTGACCGGTGACGCCATGGCGGCGTCATTCGTCAGCACGCCGGAAATCACGCCCGTCGTTGAGTTGATCGCAAGGCCGTCCGGCAAGCCGCTGGCGCTGAAGGCGATGGCGTCGCCTTCCACGTCCGAGAAATGTCCCGAGACATCGTAGTTGAACGCCTCATTCTGTGTTCCATCGCCATCGGGAATTTCCGTATCGACAACGGGTGCGGCATTGAATGTCAGCTTCCAGACCGCACCGCCCTGCTCGTCACGCGTCAGCGCCAGCACCTGGTCACCAGCGGACGCAGTCAGGAACTGGTAATCGTCATCGCCGTTCACGGCAAGGCGTTGCGTACCTGCCGCTGTGCCATCCGAGAAATAGACGCCCGTGCCGTCGTCAGCATCATCGACACCGAAAACGATGCCGTTCGGCACTACCGTTACGTTGTTCGGAAAGCTGAAAAATGGATTGCGCGTTCCCGCTGTGAATTCCTTGATGCGCGTCGCGCCATCGACCGTGACACCATCGCTGGCCCATAGCTCCGCGTCGGTGCCTACCGGATCCGCATCGCCGACAAAAATGACACGGTCGTTCGCTACCTTCGGCCACAACACACGCAAGCCCTCCTGGCTCAGCGGGAAAGTGCCTGCCACGGTACCGTCCGTGCGGTAAAGGCGATTCGCGCTGACGAAGACGAGGTCGTTGTTCAGGCTACCCACTATGCTGTTCGCGGAGACCGCAAGATCGCCAACCTGCGCTGTGCCCTCTGTCGTGCCGTCAGTAACCCACAGACGCTGCTGATTCTGCGCGACGAAGAACGCGCGCTCGCCCGCGACAACGAAGCCGCCGGGTCCGCTGCTGCTGGTACCGGACACGAGATCGACGAGCAACTGCGTGCCCGTTTCCGTGCCATCGGAAATCCACGGCTCGGAACCTTCGTCCGCAGTGGATGCCTGGAACAGCACGCGCGAACCAAGCGCGATCATCCGCGCGCCGCTCGGAATTCCATTGCCCGCGTCCGGAACGATGTCCTTTACGCGCGCAGTGGCAGTGCCGTCCGTCATCCATAGCTCGCGTCCGCCCACCGAATCGGTGGCAAAGAAGAACACCTTGTCACCCGCGACGGTGAACTGTTCGATGGCGGAATTGCCACTGCCGGGATTGATGTCCTTCAACAGTTGCGTTCCCCCCGACGTACCGTCGGTCACCCACAACTCGATGCCGTTGGCCGGTTCGTAGGCCGACATCAACAGCTTGCCGTCGAGCGCGATGCTCGTACCGACTCCGAAATTGGCAGTACCGGGATTCGCATCGACAAGACGCGAGGTGCCGGCAGCGGAACCGTCGGTTACCCAAAGCTCGTTACCGGTAACGCCGTCATTCCCCAGAAACACGAAGCGCCCATCGCCCAGCGCACCAACGCCCTGCACGATTCCATTGTCATTAGCGGAGCCGGGGTTGATGTCGGCCACGAGATGCGTGCCCGGCCCGGTGCCGTCCGAAACCCACAGTTCCTGGTAATACGGCAGTCCGTTGCCGCTGAAATAGGTCTTTTCGCCCGCCTCCGCCGGCAAGCCGGTTTTTTGCAGATAGCCTTGGGAGATGCCAAGACCGGTGGCGATTTTTATCGTGTTCTCCTCGCTGCCATCCGATATCCACAGCGCGCGTCCGGTACCGTCGTCGGCGGTGAACATCACGCCGCTACCGAAACCATAAATGGAATCATTGCCCATCGAACCGTTCGCACCCAGCCAGATGTCCTTGAGCACCTGCGTGGTCGCGAGCGTGCCTTCGGAAACCCAAGGTTCGCTACCGTGCGTGCCGTCATGAGAGCGGAAATAGACACGCGTGCCCGAAACCGCGAACGCGCCGGCATACGTCCCGCTCAGTTGATATGTGCCGGCTGGCGTGCCATCGGTGCGCCACAGCAGGTCGTGACCGAAGCCGTCGTCCGTGGCGAGGAAATAGACGATCGCGCCTGCCGATGTGAGGTTTAGCGGAAAGCCCGCCGCGTCCCCGGCGCGGATTTCCTTCAGCAGCATCGTGCCCGCGGCCGTACCGTCGCTGACGAAAAGTTCGAGGTTGCCTGCGGCAGTGGTCTTCAGGCGGCCCGCGAATACGTATTTGTTGCCGACCGCTGCCCCCATGTACATGCTCGATGAGCTGCTGGCGTCGATGGTGCCGGTGATGAGCGCGGTTCCCTCGGCCGTACCGTCGGTGCGATACACGCCGCCCGCGTCGCCGGCGATGCTCGTATTGTCGTTCGTCGTGAAGTACAGCCAGCCGTCGACCACGGCAAAACTATTGCCCCAGACGATCATGGCGTCGCCGGTCAGCCGCACGCTGTTCCCCGCCGTGCCGTCGGTGCGGTACAGGGAACCATTGTTTGACGGATTATTGTTTGACCAGTAGTAGAGGTAGTTCTCGCTCGGCGTCATTATCCCCGCATATGACACTTCAACCACGAGCGATGTGCCCGCCGCCATGCCATCCGACGTGTAGATGCCAGTGCCGGCGTCGCCGACGGCATGGAAATACAGCGCGCCATTGAACACGACCAGTTCCTGCACCAGATCGCTGGCGCCGGTGCGCAGGTCAACGACGGGACGCGTGCCCGCCTCCGTACCGTCTGACACCCACACCTGCCGGTCGGCGTTCACGTCGGCGATGAAGTAGAGCATATCGTTCAGCACCACGAACCCGCGCGGCTGGCTGAGGCCCGTGCCGGGGTTGAGATCCTTGACCATGCGCGTGCCGGCTTGCGTGCCGTCGGTGAACCACAGTTCCAGGCCGTGATAACCGTCGTTCGCCATCATGAACTGGCCGCCGGACACACTGGCACCACTGCCGCTGCCGCTCACGGTGAACGCAGGGAAGCCCGGCAACCGCGCCACTTCTTCGACGATCGGCGCGGCCGACGCGGTGCCCTGGAAGGCGGCCAGCAGCACCGCCAGGCAGGTCACGAATCGCACGTGGCGGTGCTGTCCGCGGGCGGCAACGAGTACTTTATTCATTACGATTTCTCTCGGCATGCCAGCGGGCCCATGCCCCACTTTCGGAATGGAGTTTTACATAAGTAGTCTGACGGTCGATCATACATAACGCATCCCCAATATTGGCTACATTACGCCGCGAGGAACGCGAGTTTTTGTGAGGGAAACTACTCTCGTGATATTGCGACGCGAGATGCGACTGCGAATCGGCGTCGCCTTTCGCAGCGCATTCATCGCAAATGCACTGCTATTCGAGTTGTCGTCGTCCGGGCCGTCCTTGCCCGTGAAATCGTGGCCTGTGAAATCGCGGTCTAGTCTCGGGTTCTCTTAAAAAAATATTCCCGCCGTGTCGATTCCGCCCCGCCCCGTTCGTCGTATTCACAAGGACGGGATTCATTAACTGGCAACAGCCCGGTCCCGGCGCCGAAAACCACATAAAAGGAGATACGACATGCGATTCATGATCATTGTAAAAGCCGATCAGGACTCCGAAGCGGGGGTAATGCCAAGCGAAGAACTTCTGAGCGCCATGACGACGTACAACGAGGAACTGGTGAAAGCCGGCGTGATGCTCGCCGGTGAAGGCCTGCATCCGAGTTCGAAAGGCGCCCGCGTGCGCTTCGAAGGCAGCAAGCGAACAGTAACCGACGGGCCTTTCGCCGAGAGCAAGGAACTGATTGCCGGCTTCTGGCTCTGGCAGGTGAAATCAAGGGAAGAAGCGATCGAATGGCTCAAGCGCGCACCCTTCGACGGTGGCACGGAGATCGAGATTCGGCAGGTGTTCGAAGCGGAAGACTTCGGCGAGGAATTCACGCCGGAGCTCAGGGAAAAGGAAGAACGCATGCGCGCCGAAATCGAGCGGCAACAGCAAGCGTGAATGATGCCTGGAGAGGAAACGCCACCGGTCCTGCCGGTGGCGTTTCGTTGCAATGATCGAACGGATTTCTCCCGCCACTTGCCGGCGCTGCTGCTGAAGATGCTGGACATCGCCGAGACCTGTTGGCACGAACGCAAGGAACCTGTCGTCACGCACGGCTTGCCGCAGACGCGCACGCTTCAGCGCGCATCGTGAGTCAGGCCCTGTACTTGAACAGGCGCAGACACGAGACTTGAGTCCAGTCCTCCACGATCGAGAAAGGCACTGCCCTCTCTCCGTGGACAACGTCACGAACATCACGCCGATATTCCGCGGCAATTCGAGGTGGTCATGCATCATCATTCCCGTCTGTGCGCACTTCTCATCGACTGCAACACGTCCGATATCGACAAGGCCGCGAGTTTCTGGGCCGAGGCGTTGGGGCGCCCGCTGGACCCTGACCATCCCGGTACGCGCGGCAACTACCGCATGCTGGAAACGCCGCCGGACGAACCCATCGTGCAGATTCAACGTGTCACGCATGAGAGCCGGGTTCACGTCGACATCGAAACGGATGACATCCCCGCCGAAGTGACTCGCCTGGAAAAGCTGGGCGCGCACGTGGTGGATCGCCTTGAGCGCTGGGTCGTGATGCAGGCGCCCACCGGACAGCGATTCTGCGTGGTTCGCGTGCAGCGGCCGGGATTCCCGAAGAATGCCAACCGCTGGGAGTGACATGCCGTCACGCCGCGATGCGCGCCCGGTTTCTACAGACTGCGTCCATCGAAATGATTGACCACGACGGCATCGAGTTCGATGTCCTCAAGACAGCGAATGTTGATCGCCGCCATCGCGTTGCCTTGCGGGTCCTGCGCTTCTGCAAACGGATGCATGCCGCAGGTTCGACAGAAGCGATGCCGTATGGCGCCGCGGTTGAACGTGTAAGTGGCGAGTTCGTCTTCGCCCTGCGCGATGTGCAACGTCGCGCGCGGCACGAACCACAGCAGTGATCCCTTGCGCTGGCAGATCGAACAGTTGCAGGCGAGCGCGCTGTCCGGCTCGCCGTCTACCTCGAAACGAACCTCGCCGCAGTGGCAACTGCCTTTCATCGTCATGTGCTGCTCCTTTGGTTTTCGGTAGTGGTGATTCGCCCGCGACGGCGCAAGGCGCGAACCTTAAGCGCGATCACGCCCAGTACGCCGGCTCCTGACGCGGTGCCTGCAGCGGCTATAACCGCAGTGGTCATGCATAGGGGACACATATCCGCTCCTTGGGCTGGATTCAAGCCTTCTCATATTCGTCGTGCAGCCGCCACCACAGGCCCGTCTCGTTACGTCCCAGCGGCGCGCGATCGAGCCACTGATACATGCCCCACAGGCCATCCAGCCCGCGCGAATAGCTGGAATAGGTGTGATAGACGACGCCATCCTCAAGCACGAACGCACTCATGCCCGGCCGTTCGCGCGTGTACGTGGCGACGTCGGTTTCGGTCGTCGCGGCGATCTCCGCCACAGGCTCCTCACCGCGTTTCGTCAGCGCGTCGCCAAGGCCGCGTATGGTCAATGGCGGCTCGCGACGGTAGTTGTACTCGATACCGCCGTCGAGTTGCTGTTCTGCACTGAACGAAACGTTGAAATCGAAATTGAAATCGCCGCCGTGCGAGGACGCCCAGGGAAACGTCCAGTCCATGCGTTGCTTGTACGCCTGCAATTTTGCCAATGGCGCGCGCGACACCGCCGTGAGCATGACGTCATGATTCGCGAGATGAACGGCGAAGCCATTGAAGCCATCGGCAATCGCCGAGCAGGACGGACAGCCGGCCTTGTAGTCGGGCCCGAACATGAAGTGGTACACCAGCAGTTGCGAGCGTCCCTTGAAAAGATCCTGCAACGAGACATTGCCTTCATCGGTCTCGAATCGATAATCCTTGTCGATCTTTACCCAGGGCAGTTGCTGACGCCGCCGCGCGAGCTCGTCGCTTTGCCGGGTCAGTTCCTTCTCCGCGGCGAGCAGATCGAGTCGTGCCGCCAGCCATTCATCACGTGTTCCGGTCATGTGTTTCATAACGGTTCCTCTCTTTGGTGTTTTCATCAGTTGTACGTCAGGCTCAATGTGCTGGATGCGCAAGGCATAACACCTCGCGCCATGCGCAAAGAGCGTCGAGCAGCGCTTTCTCGTCGGTGAGAATCTTCGCCTTCTCAGCTGCGCCGATCATCTGGATCATGTAGCTCTGTTCGTCGTTGCCCTGCCGATCGATGAACGGATACATCAGGCTCGCGTGATCGCCGATATCCGGCGCCGCGCCGAGGTCATCGTTGGTGACGTACGGCGCGTAGAACATCAAATGCGGCATGGCCATTGTGTGCACTTTCAGATCCGGCGGACCGATCGTGCGCATGACCGGCGCGACCATGTACGACAAGCCGCCCTTTTCCGGCACCTGGTACGTTCCGTCGCGGTAACGCGTTTCGATTTCGGCTTTCAATTCGGCCGGGTTCAATCCCTGCGCGCGCAAAGCGGCGGCATCCATTTTGACTTTCAGGTACGTTCCGGTGCCCGCGGCGTCGTAACAGAGCGGGATGAATATGTCGTTTCGAAAGTCGGCAAGTTCCCACGCCGTGCGTTCCACCATGCAGGCGATGCCGCTGGTTCCCCGCCGGGACAGGTAATATCCCTTCGCGGGATCGAGGAGATACACGGCGGCCTTGTCGCGCAACTGCGGCGGCACCGCGCTGAGCGCGAAGCGCGTTTCAAGTTCGGCCGGCATGCGGTCGAGGGTCGTCGAAGTCGTGTCCGCTTGTGCCGCGGCCTCGCCTGCTGTTGCCATCGTGGCGGCGGCGATGCTTGCCAGGCCGATAGCGGTGACTGCAATAATCCGGTTGATCTTCATGTTGTTTCCTCGCCGTTCGTACGGTTCACGTTGCGAACCGCTGGTGGATGGACGTGAGGTACATTAGGACCCGAAGGCCGGAGGGTGGGAGTTACAAATGTGACGAGATTTGAAAACGCAGGGATTCATCCATGGACTCATTGATCACAGCCGCGGCCCGCGCGCTCGCCGCCGGCGACCCGCTGGGCGCGCTGAACCGCGTCGCCCTGCGCGATGACGCGTCCGCGCTCGCGCTGCGCGGCATCGCGATGGCGCAACTCGGCGACCTTGCGCGCGCCAAGGCTTTGCTGCGCAATGCGGCACGTGCCTTCGGTTCACGCGAACCGGTTGCCCGTGCGAAGTGTCGCGTCGCCGAGGCCGAAGTCGCGCTCGCCTCGCGCGAGCTGGGCTGGCCTCCGGAGAAGCTGGATGCGGCCCGCGCAACGCTCGAAACGCACGGCGATCATGTGAACGCCGCGCAGGCGCGATACATCGAGATCCGGCGCCTGTTGCTGATCGGAAAACTCGACGAAGCCGAGCGCAAGCACGCCGCCATCGATCCCGTGCCGTTGCCGCACGCGTTGAAAGCCGTGCACGCGCTCATCACTGCGGGCATTGCGGTGCGTCGTCTACGCACACGAACGGCGCGCGCCGCACTTGCGCAGGCCGCGGACGCTGCACGCCACGCACGCATTCCCGCGCTCGCCGCGGAAGTGGACAGCGCGTTTGAATTCCTGAACCTGCCTGCCGCGCGCCGGGTGGCAAACGGCACGGAGCGGCCCTTGCTGCTCGAAGACGTCGAAACACTGCTGCAATCGAAAGCATTCGTCATCGACGCCTGTCGTCACGTCGTGCAACAGAAAGATGTCATCGTCTCGCTGGCGACACGCCCGGTGCTGTTCACGCTCATTCGTGTCCTTGGCGAAGCGTGGCCGCAAGACGTATCGCGCGATGTGCTCGTCGCGCGCGCGTTCCGCGCGAAACACGCCGACGAATCGCATCGCGCGCGCCTGCGTGTCGAGATCGGGCGGCTGCGCGAGCAGTTGCGAACGCTCACCGGCATCAACGCCACGCCGCAGGGATTTGTCCTCGCGCCGCATGAAGCCAACGAGCTCGTCGTGCTGGCGCGGCCCGTGGAAGAAAAACATGCCGCGGTACTCGCCCTGCTCGCCGATGGCGAATCCTGGTCAAGCTCCGCACTCGCGCTGGCGCTGGCCACCAGCCAGCGCAGCGCACAGCGCGCGCTCGATGCACTGGCGGTCAACGGCAAGGTGCAGACTTTCGGCCGCGGGCGCGCACGCCGCTGGACGATGCCGCCCATGCCGGGTTTCGCGACAACCTTGTTACTCACGGCGCCACTGCCCGTCGATTAGGCTGCATGCACATTCAATCAACGAGGATGCAGACATGAACAAAGCAAACGCGGAAATTCTCAAGGAGTACGGGCCGTTCCCCGGCGCCGATGACGT
>Ga0299914_10000360_pt1 | contig 26950 bp, 30 predicted proteins | sample RVTome_10_FD_201361 | JGI IMG/M metagenome (GOLD analysis project Ga0299914, IMG submission 201361) | Soil microbial communities from uranium-contaminated site in the Upper Colorado River Basin, Wyoming, United States - RVT153D57 (version 2) ... | reverse complement strand
CACGGCGTCCTTACCAAACGTGGGCTCTCCGATGATCATGGCTCCTCTTCGGTCACGGAGAGCCACGGCGAGGATCTCCGCTGCCGAGGCCGTGCCGCCATTGACGAGGACCGCGATCTGTAGACGAGTGGCCAGACCTCCTTCCTCGGCGGAGTACTCGAAGTTCTCCTCGGGCCCGGTGGTCTCGACGACAGATCCACCCTCGATGAACTCGGACGCGATGTCGATCACGGCATCGAGGTAGCCACCAGGGTTGTCTCTCAGGTCGACTACCAGGCGATCGATCGGCTCCTCGGTCAGCTCCATCAGCCCGTCGTGAACCAGGTCGGGCATGTCGAACTCGAAGTCCGGTATCCGGATATACCCGACACCGCTTCGGGGGACATCGATCTCGACCGTCGGGACCACCAATGGTGCCCGCTCGATGACCAGATCGAGCGTCTCCCCGTTTCTCTCGACCTCGATCTCGACCACCCCGGTTTCGTCGCCGGCGAGACGCGTGGCGGTGTCGACGAAGCCAAGACCGTCGACCGGCTCACCGTCGACTTCGACGATCCGGTCGCCGGCTTCCAGGCCGGCCTCGGCACCTGCGTTCTCCTCGAGCACGACCACGATCTGCAAAGGGCAGGACGCGGTGATTCGGACGCACTTCGAGCCGGCGGCATCCCTCGCATCCAGCAGGATCCCGAGACCTCCCACCACGCCGTTGAGCCGAAAGCTGCCGACGAGCTCCGGTGGCACGTAGTACGAGAATTGCTCGAGACCGGTATCCCCCATCGAGAGGACCGAAGCCTCGATCGCCTCATCCACCGGGATCGCTTCTTCGGCCATGCGACGAGCCAGCTCGTGACAGAGGTCGGCGAAGGCCGAGTGGGGGATGGCGCAGAAGAGGGTCCTGGGAGGAGCTTCGGTTTCCTCGGTGGTGAACGTCCGTAACCCGTCGAGTGCTGCGGTGGCCAGAGCTACTGGGTCGAGGGGTCGGTCCATGTGCCAATCTTGGACCAACTCGTATGCCTCACAGAGAGGTGCGAAACCGATTTGGGGTGTGGCGCAGTCTTGGATCTCGACCGGGACTTCCAGCGGCGGGCTGGTCTGCGTGGTGGCCACGGTTGTGGTCGTTGTCGGCGGTGACGATGTGGTTGAACCGGGTTCGACCGCCGTCTCGGCACAGGCAGCGACCAGCATCAGAAGTGCCCCTACGAGGTTGCGCATTGCGGCATTATCGGTGTTGTCGCGCCATTACCGTCGCGATTGATGCAGCTGCGAGTTGTGTTGCGCACCCCGGGTGGGGAAACCGTCACCCGTGACGTCAGGGACGGCCTATGGGCCGGCCCCAGGGAAACGATCCCAGACCAGGTGCTGGGGGCGGACATGTGGGCGCTGCCCGGTCTTGTCGACGCCCACGCCCATCTGGCCGGGGACCGGATGGATCTCGCTCCCGGAGACCGGCAAGGGGCGGAGCGGCGGGCGCGGGCGGCCCTGGAGGCAGGCGTGGGGTTGCTTCTCGACAAGGGGTGGAGTGACTCCACGGTCGTACACTTGATCGACGAGATGTCTCTTCAAGACCGGCCCGACATCGAGGCCGCGGGCGGAATGTATGCCGTTGCCGGTGGGTATTCGCCGGGATTCACCCGATACGTCGTCCCCGGGGGAATGGCGGAATCGGTTCGTCAGGCGAGCATCGAAGGCCGGGGGTGGGTCAAGTTGATCGGAGACTGGCCACGCAAGGGCCTCGGCCCGGTTCCCAACTTCTCCGGTGACGAATTGGCGACTGCCGTCGAGGTGGCCTCCGGGCTGGGCGCCCGGGTTGCCATTCACACCATGGCCAGAGAGGTGCCTTCCGTGGCAGTGAAGGCTGGAGTTCACTCCATCGAACATGGGTTGTTCCTCACCTCGGACGACCTGGAGGTGCTTGGCGCCAGGGCCGGGATCTGGGTGCCGACGGTGGTCCAGGTCGAGACCTTGATAGGCATGCTGGGCGCCGAATCCTCCGGCGGTCGACTTCTACGTGAGGGTCTGAAGAACATGGCCTCGATGTTCTCCATGGCAGTCGAAGCCGGAGTCCATGTCCTCGCCGGGACCGACCTCGCCGTCGGAAGCCATCAGGTAGCGCTGGAGGGAGTCAGGCTTTGGGAGATGGGGATGGCGCCGCGTGCGGTGGTCGACGCCGTCGGGGCCTCCGGTTTTCGGGCAACAGGACGCCCCGATGCGTTCGAAGTGGGAACGTCGGCCAATGTGGTCATGTTCTCCGAAGACCCAATCCGCGACCCTCGAGTCCTATCTCATCCGAAGGTCGTGATGCGTATGGGGAGGATCCTCACCTGAGACTCATTCTGGCCTCCAACTCTCCCCGTCGCATCGAGTTGCTCGAGACGCTGCAACTCGCCTACGAAGCCCGCCCGGCTGACGTCGACGAAACCCGGCATCCGGAGGAGGGACCGGCTTCCTACGTCGAGCGCGTCGCCCGCGCCAAAGCAACTGCGGTCGCCGCAGAAGGTCTTCTCGTCATAGCTGGTGACACTGCGGTGGTCCACGAGGGCAAGGTGATGGGTAAGCCAGGCCACCCCGAGGAGGCAAGGGGAATGCTTCGTCGGCTTCAGGGCGATCTCCACGAGGTGTTCACCGGTCTCGCCGTCTGCTCTTGGGATCGGGGGCCGCAGGTACGGTCGTTGGTCGATGTGGCCGAGGTGGAGATGTTGACCATGACCGAAGAGGAGATCGCACGGTATGTGGATACTGGAGAGCCGATGGATAAAGCCGGCTCCTACGCACTCCAAGGGCTGGGCGGGCTCTACGTCAGAAAGGTCAACGGCAGTCCTTTCACGGTGATCGGGCTTCCGATCCACCTTCTTCCCAGGCTGATGGCCGCGTCAGGGATGGATATGACGGCGTTCAGAACTGGTGTCTCCGGGTAGGTTGCAGGCATGAATCGCGTCGCCTGGATCCTCGCCGGTCTCTTCGTCGTCCTGGTCGTCGTCCTGATCTTCGTGTTCGCCGATGACGATGACGATGGCGATGCGACGACGACCATCGGCGATACGACTACCACCACCCTTGTGGGCGCCTCCACCACTGTTGGCGGGACCAGCACCACCGAAGATGTCACCACCACGACCACCGGCGAAACGACCACGACCACCGAAGCAACGACGACGACCGCGGGGCTGGAGGGGAATTGGGCTGAGGACCCGATCGTGATGGCGGGATTCGGGGCGCTGGGGTGGTGGGACGGCAGCAACTGGGTACAGGTGGAACCGGGCTCGGATCTTCCCCTGACCGGCAATGAGAGCTACCAGGTGGCTTTCCTCGGTCGGCAGGCGATCATAACCGGCAGCTCCCCGGTCACCCTTTGCGAGCCGCTGGACAACCCGGGTGTGGTCCTAGACAACGAAGAGCTGCTCGGTGACTTCCCTGGCCCTTATGGGGTGGCGATCTCGGCTCCATGGGAGCTGGTCCCTCATCTCGTCGAGGACCTGGATGACGACGGCACCTATGCCGCCTTCGCCGGTGAGCTGCTAGCGGAGCGAGGTATGAATGTTCCGGACCCGGTCATCAAGCAGCTGCTCCGGGTCGATCTGGACGGCGACGGTGTCAACGATGTTCTCGTGGTGGCCGAGGATGTTTCCGAGGGGTTGTTTGGCGAGGTCGGTGATTACTCGATCGCCTTCATTCGAAGCACTGTCAGTGGAGACGTGCAAACGGCCATTCTCGGCGAGTCCGTGATCGTGTCCGATGACGAGGTGCCTCTGGTCTACTCATTCTCGATCGGAGCTGTCGCCGATCTCAATGGAGACGGCAGGATGGAGATCGTCGTCTCGTCGGGCTACTACGAGGGTCTTGGTGTCGAGGTCTGGGAGTGGATCGACGACGATCAGGGGCCTGTTCCTCGGATCGCACAGGGCTGTGGCGCCTGATGGAAAACCCGTTCCTCGACCGCCCTACGTTTGTCGGGCACACCGGTATTGAGCTGACCGACGCTTCGGCAGACTTTTGCACGGGGAAGATCGTGATCAACGAGAACCACCATCAGCCGTACGGCGTGGTGCATGGCGGGGTTCATTGCACACTGATCGAGACCCTTGCCTCGACCGGCGGCGCACTCTGGGCCATCGAAAACGGCATGGCCGGCTGCGTTGGCGTTTCCAACCAGACCGACTTCCTCCGATCAACCCGGGACGGTGTACTGCTGGGGTCGGCCACCCCGATCCACCGCGGCCGGACCCAACAGCTATGGCAGGTCACCGTGACCAGGCAGGAAGACGGCAAACTCGTCGCCCGCGGCCAGGTGAGACTACAAAACATCACCTCCACCGACATCTAGGTCTTTGTCACCTGAGGTACGTGGCGCCATTTCTCCCCCCAGCGAACGAAGTGAGCCGTCTCTCCCCCCAGCGAACGAAGTGAGCTTTGGGGGGAGTCCGGCGGAGCCGGGAGGGTGGAACTCCTGGCGCCACGCCAACACAGAAGTAGAGCCCGGTGGAACCGTGGCGCTTCTCTGCACGGCCAGCGCCAAATATGGCGCTGCCTACCTCAGGTAAGGGGGTGGCGTTGGCCGGGCGGTCTTTTACCCTTGCTGTGAATGCTTCGAATCGGTCCTCTCACCGTCGACCCACCGGTCGTGCTCGCACCCATGGCTGGGATTACCAACGCCCCCTTCCGCCGTCTTTGTCGGGAGTACGGCGCCGGGCTATTCGTCGCGGAGATGATCGGGGCGCGCGGGCTGGTCGAAGGCGACGAGAAGACGCGTCAACTTGCCCGATTCGCTCCCGACGAGACGCCACGCTCGATCCAGCTCTACGGAACCGACCCCGGCTCACTAGGTGATGCGGTTGCCCATTTGGTCGACGTCGGCCACGTCGACCACATCGACATGAACTTCGGCTGTCCTATGGGCAAGGTGACCCGACACGGGGGAGGGGCGGCGCTCCCCTGGAAGCGCGACCTGTTCCGATCGATCGTCAGGACGGCGGTGGACCACGCCGGAAGGGTCCCGGTGACCGTCAAATTCCGCAAAGGGATCGACGATGACCACCTGACATACCTGGAGACGGGTCGGATCGCCGAGGACGAGGGCGCGTCTGGCGTCGCCCTCCATGCCCGCACTGCTCGGCAGCTCTACTCGGGTGAGGCTGACTGGGATGCCATCGCCCGACTCAAAAAAGCAGTCACATCCATCCCGGTGCTGGGCAATGGCGACATCTGGACCGCGCGAGACGCCCAGTTGATGCTGGCCCGAACCGGATGCGACGGTGTGGTCGTCGGCCGGGGGTGTCTAGGCCGTCCTTGGCTGTTCCGTGACCTGGCCGATGCCCTCGCGGGGAGGGCTCCCCAGCCAGCACCCGACTCGGGAGAGGTGGCCGAAATCATGATCCGCCACGCAAGGCTCCTGGTCGACCACTTCGGCGAGCGGGTCGGGATGAGTCTCTTTCGCAAGCACCCCTCGTGGTATCTGAAGGGTTTTCCGGCCGGACCTCGGCTACGCGACGCCCTGGCTCGTGTGGAGTCGGTCGGCCAGGTCCAGGAGATCCTGGATGGCTGGGAGCGGGGCATCCCCTTCCCCGACGAGGCCAACCAGATGGTCCGTGGTCACTCGCACGGGCCTCGGCCGGTGCGGCTTCCCCACGGTTTCTTGGATCATCGGGAGGGCGACCGTCTCGGACGAGAGGCGGAGCAGGTGATCAGCGGCGGCTGACCGGCTGGCGCCTTGTACCTCAGGTATGCGGTTATCCCCGTTCGGCGTAGGCGGCGGCGGCGGTGAGCATCAGATGGGCCATGAGGTCGAGGGTGAGCCCGTCACGGTCGGCTTCGGCGTCGACCTCGACGAAATCCATGGCCACCACCTTGTCATGGCGAGCACAACGACGGACCCCCTCGGCCAGGTCCCTGACGGTCATCCCACCGGGTCTCGCACCGGGACACCCCGGCGCCAGCGCCCGGTCCACGACGTCGATATCCACGTCGACGTATATCGCGTCACACTTGGCGGTGAGCACGGTCAACGCATCCTCCACGACCGACCCGATGCCACGCTGCTCGACATCTCCGACGGTCATCACCGTCACTCCGCGCTCGTCGCAATAGGCCCGGTACTGGGCGGAGTTGGCGAAGGAGTGGATGCCGATCTGGACCACATTGGCTCCCGCGAGACCGTCCTCGTCGATGAGACCGCGAATCGGGGATCCGTTGGTCGGCCCGAGATCGAGGGTGCGCACGTCGTGATGGGCGTCGAACGTGATGAGACCAACTCGACCTCGATCCGACATGAGTGCACGGACGAGTGGTCGGGTGATTGCGTTGTCTCCGCCTAGATAGAGGGTGAGCGGCACCGGTGGCAGCGAGCTGGCGAGCTGCTCCACGACCGGCGGCATCTCCTCCATGTCGAGCTCGGACACCGGCCAGTTTCCCTCGTCGACGACCCTGACCTGGCTGAAGTCGACGCCCCACTCACCGTGGAATGTGGAGAAACGACCGAGTCGGTCACGCACCGCCAGCGGAGTCACGTCGGCACGCGAGGGCGTCAGAGAAGCCTTCGATGAAGGAACTCCCACCACGACAATCTCAGGCTCGGGATCATCCTGAGCGAGCCAGATGTCGGCGTGCGGCCAATACCGGTCTTTGAGCATCGGCTGGTAAGGGTATCGGGGCGCGCCGAGTCTCATCGGCCGATCGACCCGATCGGCCCATTCGGCCCGAGGTTTTGGGTCTCATGGCCCTATTCCCACCCCTCTTTCTGGGTGACACTGCCGATGGACGGTCCGTCGGATCGTCCCGAAGGGAGGTGATCTTCGTGGCAACGCTTCTCGAGCGACCCAAGGTGGAGGTCACCCGAATGCCGCGACGGTCCTACATCACCGATTGGGTGGTCGGGATCGCCGGTGTGCTGGCAGCTGGCATCGGGGCGTGGATGTACTACGTGCCGACCGACTGGTTCCTGGGCGGACTCGTCGAGGGCTGGTATCTCGGCTTGTTCGTTGGAGCTGGGGTGCTGTTGGCGACCGCATTCGGGCTCTTTGCCCGAGGCATGCTGAGAGAAGACCGGGTCTGGACGACGCGGGTAACCGTTCTGACGGTCCTCGCCATCTTCGCCCTGGCCGGCGCCGTTACGTTCGGCCTGATCTGGATCATCTGACAAGCATGCTCAGGAAGCCCGGGTACCGAGGGTCGGGACCCGGGCTCTCCTGCTCCAGGAGCAGCGGATGATTGACAGTCGGCGGTCCAAGGCCCACTGACCGTTCACAGCATGGGAATATCGATTCCGCGCTCTCGCGCCACCCGCTGGGCGATCTTATAGCCGGCGTCGGCGTGACGCATCACGCCGGTTCCGGGGTCGTTGGTGAGCACCCTTTCCACTCGAAGCGCACCCTGGTCTGTCCCGTCTGCCACCACCTGCGCTCCGGCATGGATCGAATTGCCGATCCCCACCCCGCCACCATGGTGAACCGCGACCCAGGCGGCTCCTGAGGAAACGTTGAGCATGGCGTTGAGGATGGGCCAGTCGGCCACCGCATCCGAGCCGTCGGCCATGGCCTCGGTTTCCCGATACGGGGACGCGACCGAGCCCGAGTCGAGGTGGTCGCGGCCGATCACGATCGGCGCCGAGACCTCACCCGAGGCCACCAGCTCGTTGAAACGGAGCCCGGCGAGATGCCTTTCCCCATAGGAAAGCCAACAGATCCGGGCGGGAAGTCCCTGGAATTGGACTCGCTCTCCTGCCATGCGTAGCCAGCGGTGGAGGGGCTCGTTGTCGGGGAACAGGTCGAGGAGCGCCCGGTCGGTGGCCGCGATATCGGCAGGGTCTCCGCTGAGGGCAACCCAGCGGAACGGCCCCGAGCCCTCGCAGAAGAGAGGGCGGATGTATGCCGGGACGAATCCGGGGTAGGTGAAGGCGTCTACGTAGCCGGCGATCGCGGCCTCTCCCCGCAGATTGTTCCCGTAGTCGAAGGTCTCGGCGCCGGCTCGTTGGAAACCGACCATCGCCTCACAATGGATGGCTATCGACTCCCGGGCGGTCTTGATATAGGTGTCGGGGTCCTCATCCCTGAGCTGTCTCGCCTCGTCGAGAGTCAACCCCGCAGGGATGTAGCCGAAGAGTGGATCATGCGCCGAGGTCTGATCGGTGACGATGTCCGCATCGAGTCCCATTTCGAGCAGTTGCGGAAAGACGTCGGCAGCATTCCCCAGCAGCCCGATGGAGACCGCCTCCCGGTTCTTCTTCGCACTGAGCGCTCGTTTCACGGCCTGATCGATCTCGGTGTGGCTCTCATCGAGGTACCCGGTTTCGAGACGACGTCGGATGTGGTCGGCGTCGACCTCCACACAGAGAGCCACACCACCGTTCATGGTGACCGCGAGTGGCTGGGCGCCACCCATCCCACCGAGACCGGCAGTGAGGGTGAGGGTTCCGGCCAGGGTCCCGCCGAAGCGCTGCTCGGCTATCGCGGCGAAGGTCTGGAAGGTGCCCTGGAGGATGCCCTGGGTCCCGATGTAGATCCAGGACCCGGCGGTCATCTGCCCGTACATCATCAGGCCCTCGGCCTCCAGCTTCCAGAAGTGATCCAGGGTCGCCCAGCGAGGGACGAGCAGACTGTTGGCGATGAGCACCCGTGGCGCCATCTCGTGGGTGCGGAAGACCCCTACCGGCTTGCCCGATTGCACGAGAAGCGTCTCCTCGTTGCCGAGCCGCTCCAGGGTTCGGACGATGGCGTGAAGACTCTCCAGGTTGCGGGCGGCCTTGCCCCGGCCCCCGTAGACGACCAGGTTCTCTGGGTCCTCGGCGACATCAGGGTCGAGGTTGTTGAGCAGACAACGCAGGGCCGCCTCCTGCAGCCATCCCTCGGTGTTCAAGTGGGAGCCGTGTGGGGCGTGGAGCGGGAATTCGAGGTCGATCATGGTGATCGCCCCCCTCTACTTCCTGAGCAGGCCGTCGAGACGGCGGGATGCGATCCGGGCCCCGATCAGACCCATGACCACCAGGAAGGCGACGTGCCCCGCCAGGCTCCAGTCGAAGATGCCGAGTGCGAAGGCGCGCAACATCTCGGTGCCGTGATAGAGCGGCGAGATCCGAGTCATCCATTGCAGCACTTCGGGCAGTCGGCTGATCGGGAAGAAGGTCCCGGAAAAGAGAAACAGGGGCATGGTGACCAGGGAGACCAGATCGAAGTCCTGCCACGACCTCATGTAGGTACAGGCGGCGAGACCGACCGACCCGAAGGCGAAGCCGATCAGCACCGCCCCGGGGATAGTGAGAAGCGCCCACCAGTTGGTGGTCAGACCCATGATCACCATGACCACGAGGAAGACGATCGAATACAGGGCTCCGCGGAAGAGCGCCCACCCGATCTCGCCGATCGCGATGTCGCGTGGGGTCATCGGTGTGGTCAGGATCCCCTCGTATACGTTCCCGAACTTCAGCTTGAAGAAGATGTTGAACGTCGTCTCCATCACCGACCCGTTCATGGCTGACGTGGCCATGAGAGCGGGGGCGACGAAGGCGGTGTAGTCGATCGGGACCCCTCCCGGCCCGGCGACTTCGTGGACCAGGGCGCCGATCCCGATTCCGATCGAGAACAGGTAGAACACCGGCTCGAAGAACCCGGTGAAGATGATCTTCCACAGACGTCTGTACACCAGGAGGTTGCGCTCCCAGATTCGCTGGGCGCGGATCGGGGTCATCCGCCCGGAAGGGGAGAGCCGGGTCGGAGCGGAGACGCTCACGGCCTCAGTCTCCGGCCCAGATGCCTCGAGGCCAGGAACAACCCGAGCCCTGTCATGACTACCAGATAGGCGACGTGCACCCAGACCGAGAGAGCGGTCACCGCCGACGCGTCGACATCGGGCAGGGCGATCTTGCGCACCAGTTCGACCCCGTGGAAGAGGGGGGTGGCATAAGCGACCCATTGCAGGACGTCGGGCAGCTGGCTGATCGGAAAGAAGGTGCCCGAGAACAGGAAGAGGGGGATGATCCCGAACCTGAAGAGCGTGGAGAGGCTGGTCTCGTCCTCCCGGGTCACGGTGAACGCGGTGACCGCGGTCTGGAAAGCGAGGCCGGTGACCACGGCAGGCGGGACCGAGAGCAGGGCGGGGCCGATCTCGAGGGCGCCGAACAGCACCGCGATGACGGCGAACACCACCAACATGAAGGTGAGACGGATCACCCCCCAGTAGAAACGCCCGACCACGATGTCGGATGGGCCGAGCGGGGTGGTGATGGCACCGTGGAACTCCTTTCTCCACTTCACCCCGGCCATGACCGGCCAGGACCCGTCGCCGGCGCCGGCCTGCATGGCGGTTGCCGCCATCAATCCGGTGGCCACGAAGGCGAGGTAGGGGACGGCGAGATCGTTGTCGGTGGCGTCGACCAGGCTTCCCAGGCCAACCCCCATGGCGGCGAGGAACAGCACCGGATTGACGAAACTGGAGATGACGGTGCCCCTCCAGGTTCGGCGATACGCGACCAGCTCGCTTTCGACCACACGGAAGGGTCGGGTGAGGGTCGACATCAGTCGACCAGGCTCCGGCCCGTCAGGCGCAGGAAGACGTCCTCAAGGGTGGACCTTCTCACCAGCACCTGCTCGGGGTGTATGTCTCGCGCCGTGAGCTCGTGCTGGGTGGCCTCTGCATCGTCGGTGTAGAGGATCACCCGGTCGGCAAGAACCTCCGATCGGTTGGCCACGCCCTCGAGCCGGAGAGCGATGTCGTCGATGGCGCCTTCGGCGAAGCGGAGCTCGACAACTTCCCGCGGTGCGTGTTGGGAGATGAGCTCGCGGGGCGACCCCTCCGCCACAATCTTTCCTTTGTCCATCACCACCAGCCGGTCACAGAGCTGCTCCGCCTCGTCCATGTAGTGGGTGGTGATGATCAAGGTGGCGCCTTCTCGTTTGAGCCGATATAGACGGTCCCAGAGCAGATGGCGGGCCTGGGGGTCGAGCCCGGTTGTCGGCTCGTCGAGTATCACCAGTTCGGGCTCGTTGATCAGGGCTCGGGCGATGATGAGACGACGCTTCATCCCGCCCGAGAGCGGCTCAACCTTCGACTTTGCTCGATCGGCCAGCTGGGCGAACTCGAGCAGCTCTTCGGTCCGCTGCCGGATCCGGGCCCGATCCATATCGTGATAGCGCCCGTAGACGTAGAGGTTCTCGGCCACCGTCAACTCGAGGTCGAGATTGTCCTCCTGTGGGACCACGCCCAGCCGCTTGCGGATCTCACGACCCTCGGTGGCGGGGTCGAAGCCGAACACGCTCAGTTTGCCCTCGGTGATCGGGCTCACCGTGGTGATCATCTTCATGGTCGAGGTCTTGCCCGCCCCGTTGGGCCCGAGGAAGCCGAAGGCCTCGCCCTTGGCGATGTCGAAGTCGACGGCATCGACGGCAACGAAGTCGCCGAATTTCTTGGTCAGGCCCCGTGCCTGGACGAGGGGTTCAGTCATAGGTGGTCGACGCTAATCGGTCTTTGGGACAGGTTCGGTCGAGTTACCCGGCCGCGCCGGATTTCATTCAGTATCGGTCGAATCGCACCACTGCGTCGGCCGGTTTGCGACCACCAAAGCGGCGGGGCCCGGCGTTTGCATCGGGATAGCCGAGGGCGACGGCGTATCGGGTGACAGTGCCGTCGGCGGCACCGAGGAACTCCCTGGCGTCAGCCGACCTATGCAACGTGATCGGGCAGGAGGCGACGCCAATCGCCTGGGCCGCCAGCATGATGTTCTGTGCCGACCTCCCGATGTCGAACATGTTCCCACCCTTCTCCTGGACCAGGACGATCGTCGCTGCCGAGGATCGAATCGGATCGGTGAAGTCGCCATGCTCGGCCAGACCCTGGAGCCGGTCCCCGGTGATGACGATGAACGACCAATCCTGACGGTTCTTGGAGCTCCCCGTCCACCGGGCCGCCTCGAGGATGGCAGCGAGGTCGTCTTCTGAGATCGGGTCTGGTTTGAAGTTCCTTATGGCGCGAAGCTTCACTATCGAGTCGTAGGTGTCGCTCATGACGCCGAGATTAGGAGTCTGTCGGATACAGGATCATCTGAGTGCAGCGAAATAGGGCGATCTTCCGGGCTGTGTCCTCGGCGGATACCACGACATCCCACACCTGGGTGCTTCTCCCTCCATGGGCCAAGGCGCCCTCGGCCACCATGGCGCCCTCGAGCAGGGTGCTCAAGTGATTCGACTTCAGCTCGATCGTGGTGAATCCGATGGCGCCCTCGGGAAGACTGGCCACGCATCCGTACCCGGCTGCGGTGTCGGCCAGGGCGACGACGGACGCCGCGTGCAGGTAACCGTTGGAGGCGAGATGCCTTTCCTGGACGACACACCGCATCCGAGCCGAGCCACGCTCCAGTTCGACCAGCTCTATGCCCAGAGTCCCCGGTAGCCGGGAGGCACCCAGTTGGTCGAGAGTTCGAGCCAGCTCCACCTTGTCCTCGGGGAAGTAAGGAATCTCGGGCATGGGCTGGGGGAGACTACCGGTAACGTCGCCTGGTGAGCGATACGGTGATTCTGGCCGGCGATCGCTGGCTGATCGGTCCCCGACGGTTCGACGATCCGGTGCGGATCATCACCGCCGTGACACCGGCCGAGGTTCGACCGGCGATCGAGGCGGTCGAAGCGGCTTCACGGCAGGGCAACTGGGTGGTCGGCTTTGTGTCCTACGACGCCGCCCCCGGCTTCGATCCCCGGCTCGCGGTCCCGGCTGGCGATCCTGCGGATGGGATGCCCCTGGTCAGGTTCGGTGTGTACGACCATGCGGACAGCGTCGACCTGGCTCCGGCAGCAGCTCGGCTTGGTGATTGGAACGCTGGGATGACCGAGGCAGAGCACGCCAGATGTGTCGAGTCGATCCGTGGGTCGATCATCGCCGGCGACACCTACCAGGTAAACCTGACGTTCCCCATGGAGGCGATCCTGTCCGGTGACTCCGACTCTTTGTTCGCAACGATGCTTCGAGCGCAGCCGGATAGCTTTGGCGCTTTCATCGATCTCGGGCCGAGACAGATCCTCTCAGTCTCGCCCGAGCTGTTCCTGCGCAGAGACCATCGAGCTGTGACGACGATGCCGATGAAGGGCACCGCTCCCCGGGGCCGGTCCACGGTCGAGGATTTTCAAGTGAGAGACCATTTGGTTCTCTCAGAGAAGGAGAGGGCCGGCAACCTGATGATCGTCGACATGGTGCGCAACGACCTGGGCCGGGTGGCCCGGACCGGGACTGTGAAGGTGCCGGAGCTGTTGCAACCTGAGCGCCATCCGACCATCTGGCAACTCACCTCGACGATCGAGGCCGAGCTCGAGCCCGGCACTGGTCTGGTCGATCTCTTCACGGCCGTCTTTCCATGCGGATCGGTGACCGGAGCCCCCAAGATCTCGACGATGGGGATCATCTCGAAGTTGGAGATCTCGGCGCGGGGCGTCTACTGCGGTGCCATCGGATACGTCGCACCCGGCGGCACCTCGGCGGAGTTCGCGGTGTCGATCCGAACCGGGGTGATCGAAAACGGTCGTTTCACCTATCACGTCGGAGGGGGGATCACCTACGACTCTTTGGCGGGCTCCGAGTACGAGGAATGTCTATGGAAGGCCCTGGTGGTCACCTCTCACCAGGAGAAACCGGATCTGTTGGAGACGATGAGATATGCCCCCGGGGAAGGTATTGCCCTGCTCCCGCGCCACATCGAGCGTCTCGCCGGCTCGGCGGCCTATTGGGGGATCGATTTCGACCCGGGACTGGTTGGCGAGGCACTGTCGGCCGTGGAAGGAGCCGGAGAGTTGAGGGTGCGTCTGGTGCTGTCAGGGGAAGGAGGCGTTGAGCTCAACTCTGAGCCGATGCCGGTTTGGGACGAGCCGGTGACCCTGACGATCTCGAAGGTCCGGGTCGATCACGCCAACCCCCTGTGGTTCCACAAGACCGCCGATCGTTCCCGCTATCCGGACAGTGGGGACGATTCCGAGGCGCTCATGGTCAACCTCGACGACGAGGTGACCGAGACCAATCGTTCCAACGTGATGGCTCATCTCGACGGAAAGTGGGTCACGCCGCCACTGTCCTCAGGGCTCTTGCCCGGGATCGCAAGGGACCTCGCCCTCTCCCAGCGCGGGGTGGTCGAACAGGTCCTGACCATCGACGACCTGCGCCGGTCCGACGAGCTTGCCGTTACCAACGCGGTCCGCGGTTGGAGAAAGGCAACCCTCATCGAATAGGTTGGTGTCGTTCACCACACCACAGGAGCACATCAGTCGATGCCCACGCCACACATCTCCGCCGAGAAGGGCGACTTCGCCCCGTCGATCCTGCTTCCAGGCGACCCGTTGCGGGCCAAACACATCGCGGACAACTTCCTCGACGAGGTGAAGCAGGTCAACGAGGTGCGCAACATGCTCGGGTTCACCGGGGTCTATGAGGGGATTCCGATCTCGGTGATGGGAACCGGGATGGGCATCCCGTCGGCGTCGATCTACGCGACCGAGTTGATCTCCGAGTACGGGGTGGAGCGGCTGATTCGGGTCGGATCCTGTGGAGGCATTCTCGCCTCGGTGAAGATCCGGGATGTGATCCTGGCAATCGGCGCCTGCACCGATTCCGTGGTGAACCGCGTGCGCTACGGCGGGTACGACTTCTCGGCGACGGCTGACTATCGGCTGCTCAGGGCGGCTGCGGACTCGGCTGCGGCCAGGGGCATCGAGGTCAAGGTGGGCAACGTTCACTCGGCGGACCTCTTCTATAACCCCGACTCGGAGGCGTTCGATCGCATGGAAGCCATGGGCGTGCTTGCGGTGGAGATGGAGGCCGCCGGTCTCTACGGCGTGGCGGCGGAGAAGGGCGGTCGGGCCCTCACCATTGCCACAGTGTCCGACCATGTTCGGACCGGGGAGTCGACGTCCTCGGAGGAGCGTCAGCAGACCTTCGACGAGATGGTGATGATCGCCCTGGAGGCGGTCAAGATCGATGCCGCCTCGTAGCGAATAATCTGACGACCACATGTCTGTGGACCGGTCGGTCGCCCGCCAGGGTGTCGTTGACGCATTGCCGCTGTTCGTTCCAGCCATCCCCTTTGGGTTGGTACTGGGTCTGGCCATCACCGAATCGGGGATAGGAAACCTGATCGGATGGTCCGGCTCGTCCCTCATCTTCGGCGGGGCGGCACAGCTCACCGTGGTCTCATTGCTCGGCAGCGGTGCCGCGGTGGCGGCTGCCGTGAGTGCGGCTCTGGTGGTGAACAGCCGTCACCTCATGTACTCCGCCGCCCTCGCTCCCACCTTTCAAAGACAGCCAACCTGGTTTCGTTGGATCGGTCCCTACTTCTTGATCGACCAGCTGTTCGCCCTGACCACGGTTCGACTCGGCGACGAGCCAGAGGGGTTTCGGACTTACTATCTCGCCGCAGGCCTCACCTTCTGGACGCTGTGGCAGACGACTACCGCCCTCGGGCTGCTGATCGGGCCGGTGGTCCCGGAGGAATGGAATCTCGGCTTCGCGGTGCCGATCCTGTTCATCGGTCTCCTCGTTCTCGGGATCGATCGCTGGCCGAAGGTGGTAGCGGCCGTGGTTGGGGCGGGAACGGCCTATCTGGCCGCCGACCTGCCCAACAAGGCCGGTCTGCTGGTTGGGGCCTTGGTCGGGATCGTGGCCGGCACGGTGGCGGAACGGTTCCGGGATGAGTGAGTTCCTTGCCATCGTGGTGGTGGGAATGGGCACCTACGCCTCCCGCGCCCTTTTCATCGTTGCGCTCGCCAGGCGGAGGATCCCTGAGCCATTGCTGGTAGCGCTCCAGTTCGTTGCCCCGTCGGTTTTGGCGGCTCTGATCGTCTCCCTTCTCACCGATGGTCAAGGGAATGTCGCGATCGGGGTTCCAGAGGTCTCGGCGTTCGTGCTCGGGGGCGCGGTAGCCGTCAAGACCAAGAACCACATCCTGACCCTCCTGGTGGGCATGGGCGTGTACTGGTTGGTGCGTGCCCTGGTCTGATGACCATCTCTGTTGCAGATACCAGGGAAGTCCCCGTTCCGCCAGGCGCGGTGTAACCCTATTTCACTAAATTCGGTCTGATCGTTTGATGCCGATCTGCGGCATCCAATAATTGGGAGGAGATCATGACCGATACGGTGGATCGGACCACTGCGAGCGGGCCTGAGGGGTCCGGGCTCGATTCGTTCTTCAAGCTCACCGAACGTGGCACTTCGGTCAGCACCGAGATAAGGGCGGGAATCACCACGTTCCTGGTGATGTCCTACATCGTCTTCGTCAACCCCATCATCCTCGGCGACGCCGGATTCGACGTCCCAGCCGTGGCTGCGGGAACCGCCCTGGTCGCGGGGCTGCTCAGCATCCTGATGGGGGTGGTGGCCAACTACCCCATTGCGATGGCCGCCGGGCTGGGAATCAACGCCGCGGTGGCTTTCGGGCTGGTTCTCGGTGACGGGCTCACGCCAGCCGGCGCCATGGGCGTGATCGTGCTCGAGGGTCTCATCGTGCTCGCCCTGGTCCTGGTAGGGCTCAGAGAGGCGATCATGAACGCGGTGCCGCTCAGCCTGAAACGGGCCATCGGGGTCGGGATCGGGCTCTTCATCCTCTTCATCGGGTTCCAGAGCGGTGGTCTCATCGGCCCGGGGACTCCCGTGGTCGAATTCATCTTCCCCAACACCACAGGGGCCTGGCTCACCCTGATCGGGCTTCTGATAACCGTGATCCTCTTCGTGCGGAAAGTCCCGGGGGCTCTGGTGATCAGCATCTTGCTGACTGCGGCCATCGGGCTGATCATCGGGGTGAGAGAGTTGCCCGACACCTTCACCGCGACACCCAGTTTCGCCACTCTGGGCGAGTTCGACCTGGGCAATGTGTTCAGCCAGCTCGGATTGGTAGCGGCGGCGCTGACCATCTTCAGCTTCATGCTCACCGACTTCTTCGACACCATCGGCACCGCGACCGCCATCGTGGAGCAGGCCGACCTCACCGAAGAAGACGGGTCGATCCCAGGTGTGGGCAGACTGCTCGTGGTCGATTCGATCGGGGCGGCTGCGGGTGGGGCGGCAGGTGTCAGCTCCAACACCAGCTACATCGAGAGTGCGGCCGGGGTTGCCGAGGGTGGCCGCACCGGTCTCACCTCGGTAGTGGTCGGCGTGCTCTTCCTGGTGGCGATCTTCCTCTCCCCGGTTGCCGGGTTGATCCCGCCAGAGGCCACCGCCCCGGTCCTGATCCTGGTCGGGTTCTTGATGAGCGGGTTGCTCAAGGGGATCGACTTCGAGGACGTAGAGGAGGGCTTCCCAGCGCTGCTCACCATCATCCTGATGCCTCTCACCTTCAGCATCACGGTGGGCATCGGCGCTGGCTTCGTGATGTATGTCCTGATCAAGGTGGTCAAGGGCAAGGTGGCCGACGTCCACCCTCTGATGTGGGTGGTCGCCATCGCATTCCTGATCTACTTCGGCCAGGCGGTGCTCGGCCAGGCGATCTCTGCCTGACACCCGCGAGATCTCGACGGAGGCCCGGTCGGGAGGCCGGGCCCTCGTCGCTGTCCTCAGTCGGTGAAGTAGGCCTGGATCCGGGGGGAGAGGGTCTCGATCAACTGCTCGACGGGGACCTTCACCAGGGAGGGGAAACCGATCACGTATCTGAGCACCGCCACCCCGACCAGGTGCGACACGGCAAGGGACACGCGTAGCTCGGCGTTGGGGCCACCGATTTGGGGCGCTACCCGGCCGAGGAGCGCCGAGCCGAAGAACTCGCGCAGGACTGCTGCCCCCTGCTCGTTGTCGAACGCCCCCCGCAACATGGCCATGAGCGGGTCGCGGGTCTCCGGGTTCTCCCACACTGAGAAGAAGAGGGTGGCGACGTTCCGGCCGACCGACTCGAGACCGCCGGCGAGGAGCACGTCGGCGATGTCGGTGGGACGGAGCGGGAGGTCGATCGAGGCGGCAAAGAGGTCCTCCTTGGTCCCGAAGTAGTGGTGCACAAGCGCCGGGTCGACTCGGGCTTCGGCGGCGATCCCGCGAATTGTTGCCTGGTGGAAGCTCTTGGCCCCGAACTGGGCTCGGGCCGAGGCCAGAATGTCGGCCCTGGTGTCCCCCGAGCCGGGTCGGCGGCCGGTACGCGCCATCAGGTGCTCCCGGCCAGAGACATGAAGGCTTCTTCCAGGGACGACCGGCTCTCGACCAGGCTCACCCTGTCACCGAGGACCGACCGCACCGAAGCCAGGGGGATCCCGGGGACGCGAAGATTCGCCCCGGTGGGAAGGACGGGCCAGCCCGCCGTTTCGAGCAAACCCATAGCCGCCGCCGGGTCGGGCGGCGACGCTTCGATCGTGACCTGTCCGGCGAGGATCTCGTCGACCGTCCCCACCGCCACAGTCTTCCCTGCCGAGAGCAGGACCAGGCGATCGCATTGCTCCGCCTCATCCATGTGATGCGTGGTCACCAGGATCCCGGCGCCGGAGTCGGCCGTATCATGGATCGTCTCCCAGAGGTCGGCTCTCCCCAGGGGGCCGACCCCCGATGTGGGCTCGTCGAGCACGAGCAGATCGGGTTGGTGGGAGAGGGCGGCGAGGAACCCCACCCGGCGACGAAGACCGAGGGGGAGATCCGAGACCAACCGCTCGTCGATCAGAGCGAGGTCGCCTTCGAGGCGGGGCGGGTCGACTCCGAAGACCCGAGCGGTGAAGTCGAGATTCTGGGCGACGGTCAGGTCCTCGTAGAGACCGAGGCTCTGTGGCATGTAGCCGATGCGACGGCGGGTGCCCTGGGTCGGGGCCTCGCCGAACAGCATCACCCGCCCCTGATCAGGGTGGATCAGCCCGAGCAGCATCCTGATGAGGGTGGTCTTTCCGGCGCCGTTGGCTCCGACCATGCCCACGATCTCACCGGCCGAGATCGAGATGCTCACACCGTCGACGGCGAGAACGTCGACGAATTGCTTGCTCACCTCTTGCGTTTCGGCGAAGTGCTCGTTCATGATGCGGCACGTCGGGCCAGGGCTGCTGCGGTGACTACGTCTTCGAGATCAGGGTCGATCTCACGGGCGTCTGGGGGGAGAGGCCCGTTCTGCGACCACACCCGCCACAGACGTCCTCGCCGCCAGGCCGGAGCATCGTGGGGTCTGGTCGTGCTGACCCCGAGGAGACCGCGAAACGAGGCGCGTATCGAGGCGGCACTGCCCGAGGCCAGGACCTTCCCGTTGTCCAGGACCACGACATGAGAGGCCCTTTCTGCTTCGTTGAGATAGGTGGTGGTGGCGATGACCGCGGTCCCCTCACCTGCGGCTCGGGCCAGCAGACGCCACACCTCGGCCCGGCTCATCGGGTCGAGTCCGGTTGTCGGCTCGTCGAGGACGGTGAGCTCAGGGTGGGGGAGCATCGCCATGGCCACAGCCAGCTTCTGACGCATCCCTCCCGACAGATTGCCGGACAGCCGGTCGGAGGCGGGTCCGAGCCCCGTCATCTCCAGCAGTTCGAGGTAACGGTTCGACCCTGGGCTGATTCCGTGGGCCCGAGCGACGAACGACAGGTTCTCCGAGACGGTGAGATCGCGCCAGGTGCCGGCAGCTTCGGGCTGGTAGCTGATGTCTGCTGCTCCCGGCCGCCGCACTGACCCCTCCGATGGCGAAAGAAGACCGACGAGGGTGCGGGCGGTGGTGGTCTTCCCAGCACCGTCAGCCCCGATCACCGCCGTGATCGCCCCCCGCTCCACCTCGAGGTCCACTTGTTCGATTGCCGGTGTTCCACCGAGCTCGACCGTCACTCCCAATAGACCGAAGCTCATGTTGCCGAACGAGACTCGTCGACCCGGGCCGGCACGAGGTCGCCCCGGAACCTGAGCACCGCCAGACCGAAAACCACCAGGCCCAGCACGGTCAGGAGGCCCAAGGGAAGTGCGATCGCCTCGAATGGCGCATCTCTGAGCATCACCCCTCGGGCGATTTGGTTGAAGTAGGTCAGTGGGAGCAGATAGCCGATCCAGCGGACACCGGCGGCCATCGACTCCAAGGGGAAGATGAGACCGGAGAGGAGGACTTGGGGGAGCAGCGTCATGATCGCCAGCTGGATCGCCTGACCCTGGTTCTCGGAGACAGTGGAGATGAGGACCCCGGCGCCAAGTGTCACGAAGAGAAACAACACTGCTCCGAGGGCGAGCAGCCATATCGAGCCGGCGAAAGGCACGTCGAAGAGAAACCAGCCAACGGTGAGGACGATCACCATGTCGACTGCGGCCACCACGAAATACGGGGCGATCTTGCCCACGAAGACGTCGCGCGGCCGCAGCGGCATCACGGCCAGTTGTTCGAGGGTGCCCGCCTGGCGTTCCCGGACCACTCCGAGACTGGTGACCAGGGAGCCGACGAAGAGCAGTACCAAACCGGCCAGACCCGGTACCAGCACGGCAGAGGTGTCGAGCTCGGGGTTGAACACGACATTGGTGCTGACCGGCACTCCCTGAACCGCGGCAGCGGTGAAGATCTGGACCGCGGCCCTGGCTGTGAACAGCTGGGCGCCGTCGATGGTGGCGACGAGCTCGCGGCCGTCGGATGTCACCACCACGTCGGCGTCGCCGTGACGGAGGATCTCGGTCGGATCGGTTCGAGTGCTGTCCACCGGCTCCAACACCTCGGGAAGACTCGCCCCTTCCGGAACGCCTTCGGGAAACGCCACCCTGATGGTGGTGACGTCGAAACTGGCCGCGTAACCGAAGATCACCAGGAGCATGATCGGCATGACGATCATCATGGCCAGGGTGCGTCGGTCCCTCCGCACCTGGCGAACCTCTTTTAGCACCATCGCCAGCATGAGATACCCTTTCTCAACGCGCGTTGATTTCTACAACTGTTGAATTATTTTGTCAAGGACCCCCCTCCCGGCTCCGCCGGACTCCCCCCAACGCTCACTTCGTTCGCTGGGGGAAAAATGTCTTCGTGGTCGGATAGGGTCTACCCGACGAAGCGGCATGTGTGAGCTGACCGATCACGGGGGCCGATGATGATCCTGGACGAGGCGGAATCGATCGTCGATCGAGGCATCGAAACCGGCGACATCTGGCGGGGAGCTCTTGTTCCCTACGAGCCGACCACCACCGACCCGTTCCGCCAGGATTACGCCCAAACCGAATGGCTTGCTGAGCGAGCAGAGCTCGCTTTGTTGAGTGCCCGGGTGCGCTTCAGGCACATGACGCGGGTGATTTCGCGGAAGCGGCGCGATGATGGGGTCTGGATAGAGGTGGCCGGGTCGGACGACGGTCGGCGAGAGCCCGAGGTCCCCGAGACGATTCGGGTCGACGTGGAGGCTCCGGTCGCCGAACTGGTCGAGGGTCTTCACACCCATCAGTTCGGGTTTCCCGGCATGACGGTGACCCGCGAGGTCACCGACGTCGATGGCGGCTCCCGGGTCGTCGAGTTGATCTCGCAGTCGGTCACTGGAGTCGTCGAGCTCAGAGCCGACCCTCAGCCGGGGCCCCATGGTGTCATCAGATTCCTGATACGGGTGCGCAACACCACCGAGCCACTCCAACAAATCATCGACCGCAACCAGCGACGTGACTTCGCTCTGGTCGGATGTCACGCCATCGTCGCCCTGAGCAAGGGGAGGTTCATCTCGATCGAGGATCCACCGGCCTTCTCGGCGCGCTATGTGGCGTTGTGCGAGAACCAAGGCACCCGTCCCCACATCGTTGACGACTCGGCCCGGATTCTCCTCTCGGCTCCGATCCCGACCGCCGCCTCACCGGCCTGACCCGGGCGGACGCCGGGATCCGTGAGCCTGACTCCCACTGGTCACGACCTGACTCGACTGGCTCAGTTCCGACATCGCACGGTCCTGGAACGAGTGGAACGCCCGATCGGTGCGAGCCCGCGGCCTGCCAAGGTCGACCACTATCTCGGAGTGGATCGCTCCCGGCTGCCCGCTGAGGACGATGACCCGGTCAGCCAGGATCAACGCCTCATCGATGTCATGGGTTACGAGGAGCATCGTCGGCCGGTACCAGCCCCACACATCGAGCAGGTGCTGCTGGAGGTCGATGCGGGTGAATGCATCGAGTGCGCTGAACGGCTCGTCGAGGAGGAGGACCGGAGGCATCGTCACCAGGGCCCGGGCGATGGCCGTGCGTTGGGCCATGCCGCCCGACAGCTCACGTGGCAGTGCCTCGGCGAAGTCGGTCAAACCGACTCTCTCGATCGCTTCGGCCACGACCCCGTCCGATCCGGCATCCCGATCGAGCCCGAAGGAGACGTTCTTCTCCACGCTCAGCCACGGCATCAGTCGCGGTTGCTGGAAGACGATCCCTACCGCCCGGTCGGGCCCACTCACCCGATGACCTGCCACCTGCACCGACCCGGTCGAGGGCCGGTCCAAGCCCGCGATGAGGCGGACGATGGTGCTCTTCCCGCATCCACTGGGGCCGATGACCGCGACGATCTCACTCGCCCCGACACTCAAGTCGACATCGGAGATGGCGAGCAGCCCGTTGTCGAACTGCTTGGAGACTCGACGAAGCTCGATCACATCGCCGTCTCCCTGCTGAATCCGTCCTGCCATCGTGTGAACCTGGCTCCCGCCGTCGCCAGCAGGCGGTCCGTGATCTTCCCCAGCAACGCGAACATGACTATCGAGGCGATGATGAGGGCGGGCCGGCCGGTCTGCTGACCGTCGACCAGCAGGTACCCCAGGCCCTGGCTCGCTCCGAGGAACTCGGCCGCCACCACGAACATCCAGCCCAGACCGAGGCCGTTTCGCAGGCCGATGAGGTAGGTGGGCAGCGAGGCGGGGAGGAGGATCCGTTTGATGAGTGTCGTCGTTCTGAACCCGTACACCCGCCCCACCTCCACCAGGCCTCGGTCCACGGAGGCGATAGCCCCGCTGAAGGTGAGATAGACCGGGAAGAACACTCCAAGACCGATCATCAGCACCTTCGAGGTCTCGAAAATGCCGAACCAGAGGATGAACAGTGGGGTCCATGCGATCGACGGGATGTTGCGGAGGGCCTGGAGGGTCGGGTCGAAGATCGACTCGAATCGCTCCGAGACCCCGGTCGCGGCCCCGAGGACCGTGGCCACACTGGCACCGAGCACGAACCCACCGAGGACTCTCCACGTTGTGGACAGACTGTGCCCGAGGAGATCTCCGCTGGCCGCCAGGTCGAACAGAGTGGCACCGATTGTCGAAGGAGGGGGGATCAGTCGCGATGAGACCACGCCGGTGACCGCACCCAACTCCCAGAGACCGAGGAAAGTGATCGGGAGGATCAAGGCCAGGGCCCACCGGGGTGCCCTTCGCTCGATGTTCCGGGCACTGCCGGCTCCGGCATCGATGCGTTCCTTGGGTGTTCTTGTCGCCAGGCCGGTCATCACCCACCTCCGATTTCGGAGGTGAAGCTCTCGTCGAGCAGCTGGTCGACGGTGGCCTCGACGTCGACATCGGTCTCGATCACCCCCGACGTCTGGAGCGCCACCCCGGCTCCGAGGATGGAGTCGCGTTGCACTTGGCCCAATGCCGGGGTGGAGAGGTCGGTCCTCTCCAGCTGACGTAAAGCGACCTCGTCGGTCAATCCGGCCGCTTCGGCGAGGATGGCCGCCAGCTCGTCGGGATTCTCCAGCGACCACAATCGGCCCCGCTCATAAGCAGCGATGACGGCCTCGACGATCTCAGGATGTTCGGTGGCGAATTCTTCGTCGACATTGAGCACGCCCCAGGTGTTCAACTCCGGTGCCCGGTAGAAGAGGTTGGCCCCTTGCTCGATCTCGGCCTGGGCCATCATGGGGTCCAAACCTGCCCACGCGTCCACCGATCCGTTGATGAGGGCGTTGCGGCCATCTGCATGCTGGAGAAGGACCGCCTCGATGTCCTGCTCACTGAGCCCATGGTCGCTCAGTGCCCTCACCAGGAAGATGTAGGGATCGGTGCCACGGGTGACCGCCACCTTCTTTCCGGCCAGGTCGCCGACAGCGGTGATCCCGGTGTCTTGCCTGGTCACCAGGGCGGTCCATTCCGGCTGGGAGTAGGCGTACACGGCTTTGATCGGGCTGCCGTTGATCCTGGCAAGGAGGGCGGCTGCCCCCGCAGTCGATCCGAAGTCGATGCTTCGCGCATTGAGGAACTCGATGGCCTTGTTGCTTCCTGCCGATTGGACCCAGTTGACCTTGATCCCCCCTACCTCCTCTTCCAGCCAGCCTTTGTCCCGTAGAACCAGGCTGACCGGGTTGTAGTAAGCCCAGTCGACTGTTATCTCATCGACCGCGGCCGCCCCGTCGTCAGCCCCACAGGCCGCCAGGACCAGGACAAGGGCAAGGAGAGAGGTTCCAAAGCGGAATCTTCGTCGATGGGTCCCCGCCGGTGATTCGCCGGCGAGGACGGGGGTTGATCTGGTGGGGCCGGCAGGTCTGTCGGCGTCGGGGGATCTCATAGGGCACTCCTGAGTGAAGAGGTGAGTCGATGGAACGGACGCCGGACGAGAGTGCTCTCGGGTGGTGGCGTCTCAGGAGTGCGAGCGACGAACGTCGACACCCGGGCGGGTCACCCGAGAGCGTCGACACATCTCCACGAGGGAAGAAAGGCTCGTCACGATGGCGGTACCGTAGCCGACGGACGCGAGAGCTCACAAACCGCCTACCGTCCGGGTCCTCATGGCAACGCTCGACGCCAAGAAACGGGCCAGCCTGCCCGATCGCGATTTCGCCTATGTCGATTCGAAGGGCAAACGTCGGTTACCGATCAATGACGAGGCTCACGTCCGCAACGCCTTATCCCGGTTCAACCAGGTCAGGTTCGAGAGCGAAGAGGCTCGGGAGAAGGCATTTCGCAAGCTATTGACGGCGGCCTCGAGCTACGGGATCGCACCGGTTGGCTTCGTCACTGGGCAGCTGCGTCAGGCCCGATCGGGAGTCAAACCGGACATGCCTTCGGGACCGGTCACTCTGCTGCTCACCGACATCGAAGGCTCTACCCGTCTGGTGCATTCGCTCGGCGATGAATATCCCGCCCTTCTCGAGGAGGTTCGAACAGCCATACGGGAGGAAGTTGGCCGTGGTGGCGGATATGAGGTCGACTGCCGGGCCGACGAGTTCTTCGCGGCCTTCGCTGACGCAGCCGACGCGGTCCAGGCTGCGGTTGGGATCCAGCGGAGGCTCGTCTCGTCTCCGGCGAAAGTGAGGATTGGGCTGCATAGCGGGAGCCCACGGCTCACCGACACCGGCTATGTGGGAATGCCTGTCCACGTGACGGCCCGGGTCTGCAACGCCGGGCACGGTGGCCAAATCCTGATCACGGTGGCCACCCGCGACGAGATGGAGGGGTCCTTACCTCCAGAGGTCGACTTGGAGAGCCTGGGGGTTTACCAACTGCACGAGCTACCCGAGGCCGAGGAGTTGTTCCAGGTCACCAGTCGTGGCCTGGTCTCGTCGTTCCCGGCGCCACGGGTCTGAAGAGGCAGGACGACGCCCGCGGGAACGTCGATTTCCCACGGGAAGGGGACCAATTGCCCTGTTTGGGCCACGGTGTCGTCGACCAAGCTCATGTCATGACACCAGTCGTGTCGGACACGGCGACCGAGACCGACGAAGCCGGGTCAGGCCCGAGCATCTACCGCGTTCAAGCCATCAGCCGTCGCGGTGGCCAGTCGAGGGTTCGCTGCAACGACACCTATGTGAAGGCCGACACCGGAAGCTACGCAGATGGGACCCGGCCCGGGCCTGCTGAGCTTCTCTGCGCGTCTCTTGCAGTCTGCCTGCTCAAGAACGTCGAGCGCTTCTCGGAGTTGCTGACCGTCGAGTACGAGCTCGCCCGGGTCGAGGTCGAGGCGGTACGGCGCGATGTGCCGCCGGCCATGACCCGTATGCACTATCGCCTGGAGATCGTCAGCAATGAGCCGACCCGTCGCATCGAGCTGCTCCATCGCAACGTCCGCAAGTTTGGGACCATCACCAACACTCTCGCCGCGGCGGTCGACCTGACCGGGGAGGTCACGGTCCGGCCGCACCCTTGAGGCTCGCCTGTCGTCGAGCCCGATCTCAGATTGCCCGCATCCGATTGTTGCGGGCGTTGTGCTCGACTTCGGCCAATCCGAGTGCTTCGAGTACCGGCGGGATGTAGTTGCCCACTCGACCTCGTAGCCCTTTCTTCAATCCGTACCAGCCACCAACCGGGTTGTCGGCCGAGCGGGCCCATGCCTCGACGGTGCCCTCGGCTGCAAGCTTCTGCTCATCGGCATTGCCCAACGGCACCCAGTCGCCGCGGTCTTTGAGCACCTGGTGCAGATCCTCGATGATCCGAAGGTCGTAGTGGAGAACAGTCGTGCCGACTGTGCAAACCAGGATCGGTGGGTCGTGGGCCTCGTCCTTGTGCATCGAGATCTCGGACCCGAGGCTCGGTGTTTTCAAGACCCAGGGGTCGCTTTCCGTGCCGGTGCCGCTGAATGGCGCTGGTGACATATGTGGCTCCCTCCGGAGTCAGTCGGTAACCTTTTTGTTACATTAGTGCGGCGAGCCGAAGCCGACCACCGAAACCGAGGTGCTATTCGATGACCAGATATGCCGTTACCCGCGAGATACATGCCAAACCCGAGGTGATATGGGAGTTGCTCACCGATGCTCCGAACTATCCGAACTGGAACCCGGCCGTGCTCGGCATCGAGGGGAGGATCGCTCCGGGCGAGCGGATCGAGTTGACTTCCGTGGTCAATCCCAAGCGATCCTTCAAGCTCGAGGTCACCGAGTTCAGCCCTCCCCACACGATGGTTTGGGCCGACGGCATGCCTCTGGGCCTCTTCAAGGGGGTGAGGACGTACCGTCTCGCACCGCAAGTGGATGGGCCAACAACGTTCTCGATGGAAGAGGAGTTTTCCGGTCTGTTGGAGCCGATTATCTCCATGTCCATCCCGGACATGACCGAGTCGTTCGAGTTGTTCGCCGACGGTCTGAAGCGGGCGGCCGAGAGCACCTGATTCGCATGTCGGCGCAACCGCTCGAGAACGACCCCTTCGCCGCCTTGGG
>Ga0299914_10000359_pt1 | contig 26952 bp, 27 predicted proteins | sample RVTome_10_FD_201361 | JGI IMG/M metagenome (GOLD analysis project Ga0299914, IMG submission 201361) | Soil microbial communities from uranium-contaminated site in the Upper Colorado River Basin, Wyoming, United States - RVT153D57 (version 2) ... | reverse complement strand
CAGGCGGAACCAGGTGCTGCGGCGCGGCGCGGTCGTCGCCCAGGCGGTCGCGGCATTGTTCCTGCTCGCGGCGGTGCTACGGGTGCTCAGCGGATGATCGCCCGGCGGCGCGCCTCCGTCACCGACTCCTGCCGCCACCTTCATCAAAGGAACAGAGGTTCCCGGTATTCAACGAGCAGTTTATGAAGAGAACCTGCCGTACAAGACGGTTATCGGGCGTCTGCGCAAGCTGGACCGTTCGGAGCGGTCGGCCGCTTATTCCTGGTGCCCTAGACCCCGCGGAGCAGCCGCCTGCTCTTTGGCGAGCACGCTGGTGACCATCGGGGTCACCGCCTTCGCGGAGACGGGACTCCTTCTGTTCGCCCGTCGCCTACCGCCGAAAGCGGTTCGACGGAGGCGCCGACCCAAGGCGTTCCGAGAAATTGCGCCGATGTGCGTCCGGAGACCGCGACTGGTGGGGTACTCGCCCGGCCCCGCGGGGCCAGCGTTGGCCTGCGCGGCCATGGAACCGCTTTCATGGCCGCAGGAGAATCGGAGCGATCGAGAAACACCGTTCTCTCAGTAGAATTTGCAGAAAGGACCTTGCCGATGACCGCGGCAGCCCTCGAACTGCCCGAAGCAGTACGTTCATTCCTTGATCGAGCCGCGCACAGCGTTTTCGTTGATGGCAGCGGAACACCGGGCGACGACGGGGCCGTGCTCGACACTGTCGACCCCGCTTCGGGAAGCCGAATTGGGTCGGTCGCCGCGGGTATGTCGTCCGATGTGGATCGTGCGGTCGCATCCGCGGGGAAGGCCTTTCCCACGTGGCGGTCGCTGAGTCCCGCGGCAAGAGGACGGATCCTGCTTGACGTCGCCGCTCTGATCGAGGATCACGCCGAGGAGCTGGCGACTCTTGAGACGCTGGACAACGGAAAGCCGATGACCGAGTCGCTCTATCTCGACATCGCGCTCGCCGCCCAGACGTGGCGTCACTTCGCCGGCGCCCGGCTATCGGGACAGGTACTTCCTGCGTCCCCACCGGTAGGGGAGGCGTTCGTTTACAGTAGGCGAGAGCCGCTGGGCGTGGTCGGCGCCATCGTGCCGTGGAACTTTCCGATCATGATCGCGTCCTGGAAGCTCGCTCCCGCCCTGGCAGCGGGGAACACGGTCGTGCTGAAGCCATCGGAGATGACATCGTTGTCGGCGTTACGCCTAGTGGAACTTGCCTACGAGGCGGGGCTTCCGCCGGGTGTGCTGAATATGGTCACCGGGTACGGTCACGAGGTGGGCCAGGCGATGACCGAGCACCAGGGGATCGCGAAGATCTCCTTCACCGGCTCGACGACGACTGGCCGCAGGATCGTGGCCGCCAGTGGGAGCAACTTCAAGAAACTCACCCTGGAACTCGGTGGAAAGTCAGCCAACATCGTGTTCGATGACGCCGATCTTGGTGCTGCCGCGCAGGGCGCGCTCAACGGTATCTTCATGAACCAGGGTCAGGTTTGTTGCGCGGGTTCGCGGCTGTTCGTCCACCGCAGCGTCCACGACAAGTTCGTGGCAGAACTGGCTGACGCGGCGCGTCAGATCCAGCTGGGCCATGGTCTCGCAGAGGACACCGAGATGGGCCCGCTCATCTCCGAGACACACCTGGGCAAGGTCCTCGATTACGTGGATGCCGGTGTGCGCGAGGGCGCGACCCTGGTCTGCGGGGGAAGCCATCCCCAAGGAGGGTTGACAGCCGGGTACTTCGTCGAACCCGTCGTATTCACCGATGTCGCCGACCAGATGGCGATCGCGACTGACGAGATTTTCGGTCCGGTGCTCGCGGTGCTGCCGTTCGACGACGAGGCGGAGGTCGTTCGTCGGGCCAACGCGAGTGACTACGGCTTGGCTGCGGGCCTGTGGACCGAGAACGTCAAACGTGCCCACCGGGTAGCGCACCAACTGGATGCGGGCACGGTCTGGGTAAACATGTACAACATGATCGACCCCGCCGTTCCCTTCGGCGGCTACAAAAGCTCCGGCCACGGCCGTGACCTCGGGGAAGAGTCCTTGCTCAGTTACACCCAGACCAAATCGGTGTGGGTCAGCCTCGACTGACGGACCGGGACGGCACGATTCCCGTCGTCCCGGATTCCGCTCGTGAAGTTCATCCACCGCGAGATCAACGCAGATCAAGGAGAAGTCATGGGTACGTTCAAGAACGCGGAAGACGTGTACCGCTATGTCGGCGGAATCTTCGAGAAGGGGCTGGCCGATCCCGAGGTGGGACCAAAGCTGTCGTCGTCTGGGGTGATCCTTCAGATAACCTACACCGACCCCGATTCTGTCATTACCGTGGACATGCCCGCTGGCGAGGTCGTCACTGGGGAGACCGACCTGAAGCCCAACGTCGAGTTGTTCATGAGCGCTGACACTGGGAACCGCTTCTGGCTCGGCAAGGTCAACCTCTCACTCGCGCTGGCCAAGGGGGAGGTTCGCGCCAAGGGGCCGATCTCGAAGGTGCTCAAGCTTGTGCCCGCGGCCAAGGCGCTGTTCCCCGGGTACGAGGAGATGGTGCGCGCCGACGGCAGGGATGACCTGCTCGCCGCCTGATAAAGAGAGCACACATAAGCGAAGGATTGGTGGACCATGCTGAGCACTATGCAGGAGTTCCCGCTCTCGCTTTCGTATGTGCTCCGGCGCGGCACGGCCATCTATGCCGACGACCATGCTCTCGGAGGTAGACAATGACGGTCGACCAGGGCCCGATCCTCAGCGAGGCGGAAGCCAACGCCATCCGCCGAGGCGTGCCCGACCCCGGCATCCCCACGCCTGTGATGGCGATTCCGACCGCTATCCTCTACGTCGCGACCCTCGCTCTGTGGATCTTCGCGACCTGGCTGCTGTTCGGCGCCGACACGTCGGCCTGGATAACGATCCCGATACACACGGCCGTCTCGTTCATGATGTTCACAGTGCTCCACGAGTCGGCCCACCATGCGACGGGTCGGGCGAACTGGGTCAACGAGCTGCTGGGTCGACTGTCGATGCCTTTCGTGGCGAGCTTCGCCAGCTTCCCCGCACTGCGGCACGTTCACATCGAGCACCACCGCAACACTAACGAAGACCGCAGCATCGATCCCGACTCGTTTTCCACCCATGGCCCGGCGCTGCTGATGCCGCTGCGCTGGGCTACCCAGGATCTCTACTACGCATACTTCTGGGGCATGCGTATCCGTCGGCGACCCCTGGGCGAAGTTTTCGAGACCCTGGCCTGCGCCGCGGCCACAATCGCGGTCATCGCCTGGGCCGGGTTCGGCGGCTGGATGTGGGAGCTGGCCGTGTTGTACCTGGTTCCGCAGCGCATCGGCCTGTTCATTCTCGCCTGGTGGTTCGACTGGCTTCCCCACCACGGTCTCACAGCCACCCACGCCGAGGACCGCTACCGAGCGACACGTGTGCGGGTGGGCGTGGAGTGGTTTCTGACGCCGGTGCTGCTCTACCAGAACTATCACCTGGTGCATCACCTGCACCCGTCGATCCCCTTCTACCGGTACATCAAGGCGTGGAACCGCAACCGCGACGCCTACCTCGCCAACAACTCTGCGATCATAACAGCCTGGGGCAATGAGCTGACGCCCTCGGAGTACCGCGCGTGGCGCAACATCACGACGTCGTACGACGTCACCCCGCCAGCACCCACGGTGCCCAAGTCGATCCACCAAATGACCGTCGAGGAGGTCCGGCCTCTGACGGACGACGCGGTATCGATCGCCTTCACGGTGCCGGCTGAGTCGCGAGACCGGTTCCACTTTCTCCCCGGTCAGCACGTCGCGGTTCACGTCGAGATCGACGGCGTCCACTACCGACGTGCGTACTCCATCTGCGCCGCGGCAACATCCGGTCTGCTCAGGATCGGCGTCAAGCGCGTCGAGGGTGGCGCTGTCTCAACGTACCTGACAAGCAAGGTCGAGGCTGGCACCGTGCTAGGAGTCGAGGAGCCGACCGGGCGGTTCACCCTGGCCGTGGAGCCGCGACGTGAGCAGCACTACGTGGGCATCGCCGCCGGAAGCGGCATCACTCCAATCATCTCGATGCTCTCCACCGCATTGCTCGTTGAGGAAGACAGCCGGTTCACGCTGCTCTACGGCAACCGCACTCCGGAGTCGACGATGTTCGCCGAGGAGCTAGAGATGCTCGCGCGGCAGTTCGAGGGCCGACTCCAGGTGGTGCATTTGCTCGACGGCGTCGACAACGAGGAGATCCGACGACTCAACGACTGGCAGGAGCGTCACGACGAGCGACTGCGTTGCACCCACTACGCCGCAGGCCCGATCACGCCCGAGCAGCTGACCGAGGTGGCAGTCTCGCCCGCCCAGGTGGCAGGCTGGTTCCTGTGCGGTCCGCGGGCGATGGTGCAGTCTTTGCGCGACCACCTGGGAGACGAGGTTGGGATCGACCGGGTGCACGTGGAGCTGTTCAACCCGGAGGTCAGCGCCCGGGCCCACGATGGCCGGGACACGATCACGGCGGTGACCGCGACGCTGGGCGGCAAGCGAACCACCTTCCCAGTAGACGGTTCGCAGTCGCTGCTCGATGGTGCCCTCGACAGCAGCGTCGCCCCACCGTACGCCTGCATGGGAGGGGCCTGTGGCACCTGCCGGGCCAAGGTGATTGCGGGCGCTGTCGAGATGGACAACAACCTGGTGCTCAGCGACACCGAGGTCGCCGACGGCTATGTGCTGACCTGCCAGTCCTACCCCAGCTCCGACTACGTCGACATCGACTACGACGCCTGATCGTCCGAAACCTCGTTCGCGGCTACAAGAGTTCCGCGTACAATCGATCGACCGTCCTCGTTGGACAGTTTCCACCGAACATGGCTCCAGCGCCCGAAGACACGGCGACACAAGCGATCGTTAACGAGAGAAACATGGAGGTACACCGCGCCATCCGCAAGCTCCCGACATTACAACGCAATGTTTGTACCTTCTGTTCATCGCTGGCAGATCGGTCGCTGACACGGCACGCATACCGAGACGAAGGAAGCCTGCGATTCGCGCCCTTCAATATCGAGCGACAAACAGGCTGCGAGTCGTGCTGGCACCAGATTCGCCCATGGTCCTTGATGCACCGTCTAACCCGGGCACGAGAAGCCGAAATCACACGAAGGCGGGGACAGCATGAGCCAGACAGTCAAGATTGCCGCCGTACAACCGGCACTTCGACTCGGCGACGTCGAAAACAACTTGCACAGGCTGGAAGAACTCATCCGCGCTGCTGTAGCCGAGCACCAGCCCGAGATTGTGACCGTGCCCGAAGCCGCATCGTCACCGAACGTGTACTCGCGACTCATGCGTTCCGTGGCTCGACCGATCGACGGCGCTCCGATGCGGCTCTACCGACACCTGGCCAGGGAGCTCGGTGTCGTAGTCGGCGGTGGGTTCCTCGCCCGACGCGGAAGCCACGTGTACGGAACCTATGTCCTGGCTGAGCCGGACGGCCGGGCACATCTGCACGACAAGGACATCCCCACCGTATGGGAGAACAACTATTACACCGGCGGTGACGACCCTGGGCGCACCACCCTGCGGGCACTCGACGACGTACCAGTCGGGATCGCGAACGGGTGGGAATGGGCCCGCATGGGCACCGCGCGGCGGCTTCGTGGCCGCGTGCAGGTGCTGCTCGGCGGCATGTGCTGGCCCTCATACCCCAGCAACTGGCGCGGCCCGTTCGCGAGATTGGCGGCGCGCGAGCACGCGTTACAGCTCCAGCACGCCCGCGAACTGCCCCGGCAGATGGCCCGGCTGATTGGCGCCCCAGTCGCCATGCCCTCCCACGTCGGCCCGATCGATTTCGACACTCCCCTGGTGCCCGGCCTGGTCTGGCGCACCGACATGGTTGGCGAGACCCAGATCGTCGAACGCGACGGCACCATCCTGGCCCGCCTTAACGCCGAAGACGGCGAAGGGCACATCGCAGCGACCGTCACGCTGGCCACACCAGAGCCGACTGACCCGCTCGCACCCACCTACTGGATCCCACCGATGAGCGTCACGACGCGAGCAGCGTGGATCGGAATGAACGCTCACGGCGCGATCAAGTACCGGACTATGTGGGCCATGCGACGCCATACCTGGCAACGCTGGCCCGGCACGGACTTGCCAGACGAGATCGGCCCAACGAAATGGCCGAACAACCCGCCACCGACAGACCCCGCGGACCTCGCTGCAGGATAAGGTCGTGAAATGGTGGCTGCCGGGGCGGTGGGCAGTCGCGGCGCAGGTGCCCCGGACCAGCGTCGGCAAGCACGACAAGAAGGTGCTGCACTGCCAGGTCGCGGAGGGGACGCTCGAGAGGCTAGGGAGCTGATCTGAACGGACCTGGGAGCGGAATCGGTCCAGTCTCAGCGTCGCGACCCGGCCCGGCCATGCATCGCTCGTCGCGCCGTGCAAGGTGCAGTTCGTCGATATGGGTGGTCTTACAGCTCCTGCAGCAGGCCTTCTTGGGTCGCCTTGACCACGGTTTCGGCACGCGTGTGGGTGTCCAACTTACGCATACATCGCGTCAGGTGATCCTTGACGGTGTAGGGGCTCATGTGCAGGGTGTCGCCTATCTCCCGGTTGGTCTTACCCGTGGCGACCAGGGTGAGAATCTTCAGTTCCTGCTCGGTGAGCGTGATGTCCTGGGGGCTCAGCACGGCATCGGCCACGCGGTGGTCGATGACCAGGTTACCCTCGGCAATGTTGCGCAGGCGCTGCACCAGTTCGTCGCTGAGCGCGTCCTTCAGCAGAAACCCTCGCGCGCCTGCCTGAATGGCCCGCTTGGCCGCGATACGGTCTTCGTAACTGGTCAGGACGGCGATGGGCAGTGAGGGCAGGCGACGGTGTGCCTGCTCTACCAGATCCACGCCAGACTCGCCACGCAAGCGAAGGTCCACCACGAGCAGGTCCGCCGGGTGCGTGCTCAGGTAGCTCAACGCTTCATCCGAACTCACGACCTGGGCGACAGCGCGCATCTGGCTGCGCGCCATCGCGCGGCCGAGACCCTCCAACACAAGTGGGTGGTCGTCAACGAGTACGACATCGAGGATCGCGGACTGCGAGGCCCTGCGTGCGTCACTCCCGGCTTGCCGGGACGACAAGTGACCTTCTTGCGGGGACTTGCCGATGGGGACGGTCACGGGAATACCTCCAGCGGGTGGGCTGTGAGTTCCCAAGGGAACGAGCGTTTACGCCACCTTCTCGGATGGCTGCGTCCTTGGTGCTGTTCTACCGTTCCTATCTTGACCCGATCGGGCCAAGATAGCTAGTCGAACGGGTCAACCATCCGACCATGCGGAGGGCTGGACTTCGTCCAGGAGGCCGCATCGTCCGGCGAGGCCGGCGGCCTGGACCCGGTTCGCAGCGCCGATCTTGTGGAGCAGGGAGGCGACCATCCGTTTGGCGGTCCGTTCCGAGACCATCGTGCGTTTGGCGAGCTCTGGTGTGTCCACCCCCGTAGCCAGGAGTTTCCACAGCCGGATCTCCTGCGAGCTGAGCCGGTCCATGATCTCGGGATCGTGCTTGCGGGACAGTGTGAGCAGCGAGTCGAGCAGCGGGCCGCTCACCACCCGAACGTCGTTGATTACGGTCAGTAACGGTGCGGTGAGAGCTTCCGGGTCGGAGGTTTTTGGCAGGAATCCATCTGCGCCCGCTCGGAGGGCGCGTTCGGCGAGCTCCAGATCCTCGGTCCCTGACAGGGCGAGCACTTTGATGCCAGGCTGCTGGGACTTCACGTGCCTGATCGCCGCGATGCCGCCAAGCGGCGGCATGGTCAGATCGATGATCGCAAGGTCGGCTCCGCACGAGCGCGCGAGATCGACTGCTTCCTCAACGTGTGTGGTGTGGCCACCGACCAGGAACCGGCCGTCATTCTGGGCGGCCAGCAGCAGCGCGAGACCCCGGGCGAACAGATCGTGGTCGTCGACGATGACGATGACGTACCTACCATCACGCACAATTGCGTAGAGTACAGCCCAGTGCATCTAGTCGGTCGAGGAACAACCATGAAACCTCCGGTCGCGCCGCGCCGCCGCGTCAAGGGGATGACGAACTGGTGGTTCGCGGACCAGCGCAGCAACGGTATCCTGACTGTCGGTTCGGCGACGGAGAACGTCACCGTCGCCGTTCGGGTGCTTGTGGTATTCAGCCTGCCGATTCTGTTGGTGCTGGGCCCGGACACGGTGCGAAGGCACCTCGCACTTGCAGTGGCCATCGTGTTCCTTGCCTGCCTCTATGGGTTCGTGACGGCGGTCCGGCGGAGCTGGGACCTCAGGCGCAGTCGCTCCGCCGCGGTACTGAGCATGGTCGACGCTGTGCTCGCGTCCGCGGCCGTGGCGGCGATGGGTGGGGCTGAAAGCCCAGCCGTGGCGGTGCTCTTCCTGGTCCTGGTGGGAGCGGCGATCCGCCTGCCGATCACTGCGACCGCGATGGTGACCACGTTCGTCATCACGGCGCTCGTCCTCATTGCAGTCTTTGTCGATCCTGGCCTCGTTGACGGGGAAACGCGCCTGCTGACCGGCGTCTGGTGGACGCTCTACCTCGCGTTGGCGGCCACATTGGCTGCCAGCCTGTCCCTACTGGCCGAACGGGAGGAGCGTGCACGCACTCGCGCACTGGTGGAACTCGAGGCCGAGCACGCCGTTGCCGAGGAGGAACGTGACCTGCGGGCCCGTCTGCTCGAGTCGTACCAGACCCAACAGGACGGGCTCCGCGCGATCCTGCACGAGTTCCGTACCCCGGTCGTATCCCTCGACGCACTCGCGAAGGTCGCCTTAGCCCCGTCCGACCGGATTGAGGAAGCCGAGCGCATCAACAGCCTGCATCTGATCATGGAACACGCCGGGCATCTCACCGAGATGCTCAACGCATTGTCGGACGTAGCGGCAAGTCGAATTCCCGGCTTCGGGGACGCCGGGGACCGGCTGGTCGACATGCGCAGCGCAGTCGAGGCGGCGGCCAATGCGGCCCGGCTCCCAGCGGAGCGCCTGAGGCTTCGAATCGATGACGACGCCGTCGCAGTGCGGATAGACGGGCAGCGGTTGCGTCGGGTGATCACGAATCTGTTGGAAAACGCGGAGCGACACGGGGCCGGCAAGCCAGTGGACGTCGAGGTTTCGCGCGACGGTGACTGCATGGTCATCGCGGTTTGCGACCGCGGGCCAGGGATGGCTCAGTCCCATCTGGCTGACATCACCGCCAAGGACGTCAGCCTCGGAGACAGGAAGGGCACTGCTGGTCTCGGATTGTGGATCGTCGTCCAGATCCTGCAGGCGGTAGGTGGCTCATTACGGTTCGCCAACCGGGAGGGAGGCGGCCTGGTTGCCCGGTGCGAGGTCCCTCTCGGCTGAGCCAACGGCAGGCTGGGGCCAAGTTGGGCGCGGCTGTATGAAGACAGCGGCGAATCGCGCTACCGATACTTCCGAAAGCCGGTTCGCGCTCTGGAGCGGGTCGTTTCCCGAAATTAACTGCCGAAAATGGGACATCTCGGTGACAGCTCTCTGCTGGAATTAACGGGATATACCTCCCAGGGTGGATGGACCCGTCCGGACTGTGGTATACCAGCGCTTCATTTCTACTCTCAATAACTTGACACGGAACACCTAAAAACGGTGTTATAGTGCACATTGAAAAGAGATTCCCAAACTTGACATAAGGCACGATTTTCTCGACGGCCATTGAGCGGACCAGGAGGGGGGAATTCTTCCGACTGAGCCGATGCAGTCGGTGGCAGAGCCTAGGCAGGCGAGCGCCTGAGCAGTACGTTAGATCGGCGGGAGCACACAACGCGCGCTAAACAAGGAGATGTTGATCACAGTCACAAATCCTTTCAGCGTGCTATGCCATCGACAATGTCACCTTCCGCTCCGGTTTCGGAGGCGCCGGAGTGCCACACTCACCAGCGCGCAACGCCATCGCCGATTAAACCGTCGTTGTGCCCCACCTACCTGAGGGCTCGGCGACACTGCTGGCCCACCAGGCGCACAGATGCTTTTGCCTGCAGTACAGTGCCCGGCCCCGAAGCCACTGCGAACAGATGCTGTCCTTTCGGCAGAGAGGTACTATGGCAGGCTAGCGAAACCCATTGGAGAGGGTGGCAGGTTGATGTGGCATTCCTCTGTAAACGAATTCAAACCCATTGAGCCCAATAGCACATACCTCTTCCGCGCCCCTGACATGCCGGAGGAAGAGGTATCGCGTGTCCGCGAACTGCTGAGCTTCGTGCACCAGCTCACCGGATGGGACGACATCCCTCTAATGACGACGCCCCTCGATTCATACTCCGCAGAAGCGATTTTGATCTCCGCTCGAGACGCCGTCACCAAATTCGTCAACGAGCGTGCGTTGACCGATAATTACGACGAGGCGACCGCGCGGGCGAGCGCTCTATTGTGCCAGCTGGGCCAAGCTCGAGCATTTTTGCGCGACGCAATGCTTTCTAAGCAGACTACCGCATTGAGGAACGTGCAGCGGGCACTTAATCGCATGAGACACGGCGTCGACTCGGTCAGCAAATTGCTTGAGATCGCTACAGTTGAAAACACGAACTTGGGGTTCCGTAGGTCACTAATATCGCGAGTTGAGAACTCATGTTGGGTACCTCGCTTCGCCGACATACCATTCGACCGGTCACTGGAGCACGAGACGATCGAGGCCGGCAGCCAAAAGCCCAGGAAACTCAATTCGAATCTGCTGGAAAGTGAAATGGTCCGGCGACGGGTTCCCATACTCGTGATGAATGCTCAATCGCACACTAAGACGCATCCGGAACTGATGCAGACCACGGGAACGCTATCATACGTCGGCGCACCGATAGTTTCGGGTTCAACGGTCATTGGCTTCATCCACGCCGACTGCTTCGGTGAGCGTGACGTCGACGCATTCGATCGCGATCTGATACGGCTGTTCGCGGAAGGCCTAGGCCTCGCCGTCGAGCGCACCGTCTTCTACGAGCGCCTTAAAGCCATCGGGCAGAAATTCAACGAACATTCTAATGAGCTTTCCGACTTCATCGCGAGCTTCATGGACGAAAGCGTGCAGATGATTCCGACAACAGAAGACCACTCACAAGCAGAAAGTACCGTCGGACCGTGGCGGGTCACGTCGGACGAGACTTCAGTTCTTACCCGCCGCGAGAGAGAAATCTTGAGACACATGGCGGCTGGCGCGACGAACACATTCATCGCGAATCGCCTCGTAATATCCGTGGGCACGGTCAAGTCTCATGTGAAAAACATCCTTCGTAAGCTCAACGCTGCGAACCGCGCCGAAGCCGTGTATCGCTTCCTTGCTTCTGAACAGGGCAACTCATGGAACAGTGCGTCGCCCCTTCGCTCGTGAGAGCTCGGGCGATGGACGCTCGACCGAAGCGCTTTGAGCGGTGTTTACGGGTGCTGTCCGATTAGTGTTCCACAGCCACGCGAATTTATGGAAGAATTGAAGAATTTCATCGGATCGGTCCTGGCGTCACGCTACGGAAGGCGTACGCGGTATGCTCGAAGATTGATTCTGTCGCTTATTTTGTGGGGGGGGCTGTCGGGTGAACGGCTCTGGCCCATATTCGGTGGTGACATTGGTAGCGTTAGCCGAGCGGCATCGGTGGCGGAGGAGGTGGAAGCCGGCCCGTCCGTACGTCTGCCGCTTGATCACCTTTGTCTTGATGTTCTCGCCTTCTGGTCGTCCATGGTGGAATGGCTTGGTGAGGGCGGCGCCTGCAGGAGCGCGGGACACGCCCAAGTGCGCTGTGTTCCGCGCTCCTGCCGTTGTGTTCGATGTTCAGGCTACCCCAGCGAAGGCAAGAGCCTCTTCCCAGGGAGCGCGCTTGGCGATCATGCGGCGGTACTTCATGATCTGCGTGGGGCGGTCGATGCAGATGGTGCCGCCGATATGGTCGCCGCGCCGGTAGAGCGCGAGGAACCGGTCATCGCCGGTCTCCTCGCTGACGACGCGGATCTCGTCGGCCTTCGGCACCCCGACGAACTGGATCCTGCTGCCGTACCAGTCCGACCAAAAGTACGGCACCGTCGCGGACGGTGTGGCCTCGTCGGGGGCAAGCGCGTTCCTCGAGGCGAGCGCGCCCTGTTCGGCGGCGTTGGTCCAGTGTTCAAGGCGCATGTCGTCGCCGTCGAACAGCGGGTTCGGCCAGTGCACCAGGTCGCCCGCCGCGTAGACCCCGGCGAACCCGGCGTTCAGCGTCGAGTCGCAGACCACGCCGCCGTCGGACTCGTGCAGCCGCAGGCCGGAGCCTGCCAGCCACTCGGTCGCGGGCCGTACGCCGATGCCGATCACCACCAGGTCGGCGTCGATTCGGCCCCCGTTGTCGAGCACTACGCCGGTAACGTGACCGTCGGTGCCCTCCAGCGCGGTGACCTTCACCCCGCACCGCAGGTCTGTGCCGTTGTCGTGATGCAGCGTGGCGCAGGTGTGGCCCATGTCCTCGCCGACCGAGCGGACCAGCGGCACCGGTAGCGCCTCCAGCACGGTCACCGGCAGCCCTCGTTTGCGCGCGGCCGAGGCCACCTCGGAGCCGATGAACCCGGCGCCGACGATGACGGTGCGCGCCCCGGCGTCGAGTCCGGCGCGGATGGCCTCCGCGTCGTCGAGGGTGCGCAGCGTGTGCACGCCGGCCAGCTCGCCGACGCCGGGAATGCTGAGGGCGGCGGCGCCGGTGGCGATCACCAGGGCGTGATAGCCGACTTCGCCACCATCGCTATGGACTAGCTTCTCGCTCGGATCGAGGGCGGTCGCGCGGGTGCCCAGCCGCAAGTCGATATCCAGCTCGTCGCGCAGGTGCCGCTCGGTGCGGAACCGAGGCACCAGCGGCTCGGCGTCGTCGAGGTACGCCTTGGACAGCGGCGGCCGGTCGTACGGCAGGTGCTCCTCGGCGCCGAGGAACGTGATCGGCCCCGCGTACCCGCTCTTGCGCGCCGCCTCGACGGCCCGGATTCCCGCCAGTGACCCGCCGACGACAACCAGTCGCTCGTTTTTCATAGGCCGCTCAGTCCTTGACGATCCGCAGCGCGACGGTAGGGTATGATCCGACCGCTGCCTGCACTTCGGACCGCTCGGCGTCGTTGGGGAACTCCTTGAGCAGCAACAGAGAGACGTCCTCCTCGACCTCGAACACGTCGGGCACCGCGGTCGACGACACGCATGGTCTCGCTCCTCGCAGGGTTCAGTTCGGTCACTTCGCCTCGGAGGTGAACCGGACGTTCATGCTCCCCAAACCGCGCATGAAGTTGGCACCGAGCAGTTGCGGCTCACCCACCGACTCGATGTCGGGAATTCTGGTCAGCGCCTCCCGGAACAGCGCGGTCAACGCCGGCTCGGGGAGGTGGTTGCCCAGGCAGAAGTGCGTTCCGTCGCCGCCGAATCCGACGTGCGGGTTCGCGTCACGGGACAGGTCGAAGGCGTCCGGGTCGGTGAAAACTTCGGCGTCGCGCTTGCCGGACGGGTAGAACATGACGACCTTGTCGCCGGGCAGAATCTGCTTGCCCCCAGCTCAGTGAGGGTGACCGCGGTGCGGCGGAACGTCATCACCGGGGAGGAGAGCCGGACGAACTCCTCGACAGCGGTCTTGATCCTTCCGTCGTAGTCCGCTCGCAGGGACTCTTTCTGCTCGGGGAAGTGGGTCATGGCCGCACGGTAAGGTTTGAGGTGTGCTTGGCTGTGTCGGTGCCCGCCACCGATATCAGCGCGACGAATGCGCCGATCTCGAAGTTGTCGAGACTGCGTCCGTCCACTTCGGCCTGCACGAGGGTGGAGAACAGGTCGTCAGTCGGCTTGGCCCGCAGGTGTTCGGGGATCCCGAACATGTCGTAGAACAGCCGGGCAGACAGCGGCTCGGCGCAGCGCTTGACGTAGTCGAACTCGCCGTCGGCGTCGGAGGGGTCGGCGGCGAAGGAGTCGACGACCTCCCTGGCGGCTGTGGTGATCTGGTCTTCGAGTCGCTTCACCTGCTTCGGTGTGAACGCCGAGCTGATCAGCTTGCGCAGCACGTCGTGCTTGGGCGAGTCGATCGCGAAGAAGGACTGCGTCATGTCGAGGATCGCGGGCAGCAGGACGAAGAGCACACCCTGCCCCGAGACGAAGATCTCGTTGTCCCTGCTGGCCCGCAGGATGTCGGCGTGCTTGGTGACCGCCCAGTAGCCGGGTCGTCGGGGTCGGGCGTCACGGCGTCCTCGACCGGCCGCTGCCAGGACACCGGGTCGGTTTCGCGCAGCAGCCGGAACGTCTTCTTCCGCTCCTCGGAGGTCTGCACTCCCAGAACGCCTTCGAGGAGATGTCGACGTCGCTGTGGGCGGGTTGCCTTCGGACGCCGCCGGGATGAACTGGACTTCCTCGTCCTCGGTTATCGCCACGCTCACGAGAATCCTCCTGGTCGGTCGTCCCTTTCAGTGTGGTCAGCGGCATACGGGCGGACATCTCTCGCGCAGGGCGTCCTCATCCCTCCTCCGAGAGAGGCATCAGTCGTCAGGCTCGCGCGTGCAGAACAACACCTCGGCGCCGAGCGGCCGGAACCCGAGGGCGAACGCCATCTCTGATCGAGTGCGCCGAGCGGATCAGCACCAAGGCGTACAGCGGGGCGTACCGGGATCAAGGACTTTGTCGCGTGCAGCAGTTTCCTGCCGCGCACCGTAACGGACGACCGTCGACGGCGTCGTCGTGTCCGATCCAGACGTCCCAGCGACCGGCGGGACCGTGGCCGATGCTGATGGAGCCGCGGCCGGTGCTGCCCCGGTAGCGGTAGCTGCGCCACGCCGAGCCGGTAGTCGGTCCAGCCGGGCGGCCCGAGGTCGAACGGCTCCAGCTCGCCGTCGGGCGCCGCCGGGCCCCGGGGTGGCCGCCAGCAACATGCTCACCCTGGCGGGCGGGCTGCCAAGCCGTTCGGCTGAGCGCGGTGAGTAAGTGCGGAGCGAGTATTGGATGGTGCTCATGCTCCGCCGACCGGCTGACCTGCACGTGCCGCCGCACCCACGTCACACGGCCCCGACGGGGCCGGTGCACCTCGACCATGCCGTCGGGGAACGGGGAGACCCCGGGGCCGCGTCGTCAAGCATGGTCGCGAGCGGATGATGGATGGCAAGGCTCATCAGGGCCTCCCGGTGGCGTGGTGCCGGTCTCAGTCATCGATGTGACCGAGCAGCACGTCGTAGGCTCGCCGGTCGCGCCTCCCAGAGCTGGATGTTCTTCACTTCGGTGTACTCGTCTAGCGCCTCAGAGCCGAGCTCACGGCCGACCCGTTCTGCTTGTACCCGCCAAACGGGACCTCGCAGTTGATCCCGTGCGCATCGTTGATCCACACCGAGCCCGCCTCGATGTGCTGGGCCACGGCGAGCGCGCTCATTGTCCGAGCTCCACACGGTCGCGGCGAGGGCACGCTGACGACCGGTCACCTACCCGACGACGAGGCCGCCTGGATCCGTCGTGCCGTGGTGCGCGGGATTGCCCGATGGATGGTGGTGCGCCCGTACCCTGTAATCGCTCCCTCGGGATTGGATCTCTACCTATCGCATTGTGGGTGTGGCGGCACTGTTCCATGCCCGACACCGTGAACGGCTTGCAGGTTTGCAGCGCCTGGCCCACGCCGACGTGACGTCGCGGCGGAGCGCACAAGTCTCCCGTAGGAGGGAGGCCGACTTCCATTGCGGATGATGCACGCCGGGCGCGACGACACCAGAGTTGTTTGCGCGTCCCAGAGCGAGGCTTTCCGGCCAGCTCGGAGCAATTAGTTCACGATGAAAATTAGGAGCTAGGTATGCGCGTTGTCGTCGACCAAACGAGGTGTACCGGCCTGGGCATGTGCGAGGCGGAGGCGCCAGACCTGTTCGAGGTCGCGGAGGATGGCTCCCTTGTCCTGCTCAGTGATCGAATCAATGCTCATGACCGCGCCGCCGCAGAGGCAGCGGTCGAAGCCTGTCCCACCGAAGCGCTTCGAATCGTGGAGGATTGAGACCCCACAATCCCCACCCTGGGCTTGCGCCCGTACAACTTCATCGACGCCGTCCACGGCAAGCGGCTACTGCGCAGGGCGCGCCCGAAACCTGCTCAAAATTTCGCTGCCGTTGAGCGCGTCGTGGCCGGGTTCGTAGGCCTACCTCTGGGATGAACAACATCCCTCTCTGGAGCGGTGTATGCAGGTGCAGCAACCTCATACTGTCGGGTGTGCCGCCAGATCACGGGAATCGCACAACACAATACGTAACCAGCCGATTCATCGACTCACCCGATTCTTGCCAGCACTCAAACGAATGCGGCGGCAATTGCACATCATGGTCAGCCAGAGGCGTGGTGGTAATCACCAAGCCTCAGCATGCCAGGAGAGAGACCTCATGGACGAGAAGTGCGACGTAGTGATTGTAGGTAGCCGATTGGCCGGAGCAGCTGCGGCAGTTCCGTTGGCCTCTGCGGGATGTCGAGTGGTGGTGCTGGATCGTTCACGGTTTCCATCAAATCAGCTGTCCACCCATTTGCTCTTTCCCGCCGGCGTCCATGAGCTGAAGCGGATTGGCGCTCTCGAGGGAATTCTCGCCAACGATCCGGTGCGATCACCGTGGGTGTCGTTCCAGGTCGGCGAGAAGATCGAGCTGTCGGAGCGCTGGCGAGCCAGTGGGCCAATCGACTACTGCCTATGTGTGCCACGGACCATACAGGACCTGGAGTTGGTTCGTGCCGCCCGCGCCGCAGGAGCAGACGTCCGCGAAAAGCATCGTCTTGTGCGAGTCCTCTGGCGCGGCGGTCGCGCTGCCGGAGTTCGTTATGCGGATCCCACCGGACAGGAACACGACATCTACGCCAAGCTCGTGGTCGGAGCTGACGGCCGCCGTTCGACGGTGGCGAGTGAGGTAGGCGCTTTTCGTCCGTACCGCGCTTCACGAAACGGCAGGGGGTTGGTATTTCGCTACGGCAGGGACCCGCTCGTCGGCACGCGCGCGGGCCGAACCATCTACCAATTCTGGGAGGGTGACTCACTGGGCTTCCTCTTCCCCTCCACGCCACGGGGAACGGCGCTGATGCTGTTCATGGGGGCAGCCGACGAAGTCCACCGGGCCAAGGCCGATCCCGACGGTTATTGGGCGGAGAAACTTGCATGCCATCCGCGCATGGCACAGCGCGTTGAAGGCATGACGGATCTGACTCCACTGCTTACCACGAACCAAACGAGTGCCTATTTCCGTGCATCGAGTGGCCCAGGATGGGTTTTGATCGGCGACGCGGGACATTTTAAAGACCCGGTGATCGGCCAGGGGCAACGGGACGCGATGTGGTCGGGTCGGGTGTTGGCCGAATCAGTGGCGGATCTACTCGACGATCCTGCCGAACTGGATAGGGCCCTCCGCCAATGGGAGAATCAACGAGACGCAGAATGCATACCGTCTTACCACTTCGGCAACATCGAGACCCGGGTCGAACCCACCCCGCATCCACTGGCCGAGATCGTTCGGCGCAGCTCGCGAACGCCGAAGCCCGACCTCGGTGACCTCTTTGGCCGAGCGCGATCGATGCCTCAGGTCCTTAGTTTGCCGCGGCTGGCCTTTGGCCTGGCATCAGCGGTGGTTAGGAAGGAATCGGACATTCCATCGCTGGCGATCGTCCGCCAGGCGACGCGTGACCTACGAGTGCAGTTGCGCATCCGCTACGAGCTTCGCGTCGGACGCTTCCGCTCGCACATCCCAGTGGAAGGCTCCGAACACCCCAATCCTCAACCGCCGGCCTATCGAGCTCGCGCCAAGAACCGGAACGTTCAACCTTCCCCCCGAGCGAGAAGGGAACAACCGCAAGGCGTGAGACCTGCCCCGACGGGTGGCGCACGTGATGCTGCCGACACACACGACGCACGGACGCAGGAGGCCACCGCGTGAGCAAGCAGAACGGCACCTCGAGCAACACCCTGTTAACCGGAAGAGTGCAGGTTGCGGCGGTTCAGGCGAGGCTACGGCCCGGTGCGGTCGAAGACAACCTGATCCACCTCGAAGACCTGATCAGAGACGCGGTCCGCGAACATCACCCTTCATTGGTGATCGTGCCCGAGGAGGCGGCATCTCCGGCAGTCAATGACCCGGCCCTCTCCTATGTGGCACGCCCGATCGATGGCGCGCCCATGCAGCTGTATCGGCAGCTGGCGCGTGAGCTCGATATCGTCGTCGGCGGCGGTTTCCTGGCTCACCGCAGCAATCACCTCTACAGCACCTACGTCCTCGCCGAACCCGATGGGCGTCTCCACCTTCACGACAAGACCATTACGAGCGCATGGGGCAGCCATCACTGTGAAACCGGTCGTGATAACGGCCGACCTAGGGTCGCCGCGCTGGGCGATGCGCCGGTCGGTGTGGCAACCGGATGGGAATGGGTACGCACCGACACAGCGCGGAGGCTCCACCACAGGGTCCAGCTGCTTACCGGCGGACTCTGCTGGCCATCCTTCCCGATGAACTGGAAATCCCCGTTCGCCCCGTGGATGCGCCGCGAACACGCACTCCAGCTTGGACTCCTGCGCGAGCTGCCGAGCCAGATGGCAAGGGTTCTCGGAGCACCCGTCGCGATCGCCTCGCAAGTCGGAACAGTCAGTCTCCGTACACCCGTGGCAACTGTTCCTTGGCGAACCAAGCTCGTGGGCGAAACACAGATCGTCGACCAAGCAGGAACCGTCTTGGCTCGGCTCGGACCGGACGACGGGGAGGGCCACATCGGCGCCGAGGTCCGACTGGGACCGCCGCAACCCACTGATCCCATAACTGACCGCACTTGGATTCCTTCATTGAGCCGCACCACACGGGCGACACGCCGCGCACTTCGCCTTCATGGCGCTCTCACGTACCGAACGAAGCGCCTCATGCGCCTGCACCCCTGGCAACGGTGGCCCGCAGCCGACCTCCTCAGCGAGATCGGGCCGGGCGATCCCGCTGAGCAGCCGGTCGCCACGAGCGGACCAGCATCCGCACGCCCCCGTTGAAAAAACCACATTCATAGGACCTAATAAGGAGTCACCATGACCTCAGTGCTGATCGTTATCTCAGCCGCAACCCACTGGACGCTCCGAGACGGCAGTAAGCATCCCACCGGCTTTTGGGCGGAGGAGTTGGTGGAACCGCACCGCATATTTTCCGCGGCTGGCTGGGATATCACAGTGGCGACACCCGGTGGGGCAGCGCCGACCGTCGATAAGCTCAGCCTCGGCATCTTCGGTGGCTTGCCGAAAAAGACCCGTTCACTCGCCGCCTACCTCGACGCCCACTCGGAGGAGTTCAGTCACCCGACGGCCTTGTCCGCTATCGACATAAAAGACTATGACGTCCTATTTTACCCAGGTGGTCACGGTCCGATGGAGGATCTCGCGAATGACCCCGAGTCGGGACAGCTACTGAGCACCGCTATGCGCATCGGGATGCCTGTCGGACTCCTTTGTCACGCCCCCGCAGCAGCATTTGCGGCGCGCAATCCGAATGGCAGCTGGCCGTTCACGGGCTACCGCATGACGGGGCTCTCAAACCGGGAGGAATCTGTCAACCGATTCGCCCGTAAGGCGAGTTGGCTTCTGCAAGACCGCCTGATAGACAAAGGTGCGAACTATAGCAAAGGCCTAATTCCGTTCGCTCCGTACATCACCGTCGACCGCAACCTCTACACCGGGCAGAATCCCGCGTCCGCAGGGAAGCTCGCGCGAAAGCTCATCTCCGACTTCGCCGAACCAGCACTGCATATAAGCGCGAGTCGCACCGTCCCCGCCAGCCCGGACGCGGTCTACGCGCTCGTCAGCGACGTCACCTCGATCGGCGAGCTCAGTCCCGAAACCTCCGGAGCAGTCTGGATCAAACGAGGGAGGAAATTCCTTGGGTACAATCGTATCGGCCCGCTTTACCGATGGAGCACGTTTTGCACCGTTATCGAGGCCAATCCCAGCAAAGCCTTCTCCTTCTACGTTGCCTGGCCATCGAACTCGACGTGGCGGTACGACCTTACTCCCGTCGATGGCGGAACCCATGTAGTCGAAACCGTGATCAAGGAAAACCCGCAATACGCGCCAATCCGTTGGATCCAAAGCATGGTCGGTGTTGATGACCGCGGAGCCCATCTTCGCAAAGGAATGCAGACGACGCTTGATCGCCTCGCAGAGGTGCTCGCGCCCGCGGCTGGATCGGACGGTCCGTTCCAAAAGCCCGAGCGCTAGCGACGAATCCTAGTTGATGACCGACTTACTCCGCCGCACGAGCAGAGATCTCGGAAACGCTGAAAGGTTTGCGACCATGATCAATGGAGAGTCGTTGATCGAGATTCAAAGGGATGCGAATCCATTCGCACGTACGGACGTCGTTCGGGATAGCCACGGGATAGCGCACTACTCCTCGCTTCCGCCCTCCTTGGTACACATGCTGAGCGAGCAGGTTGAGGCCCATCCCGAGGTCGAGGCCGTTGTCGAGGTCGGCGGAGATCGGCTAACCTACCGTGACCTGTGGAGCCGTGCCGTGCGCGTCGCCGGTGGCCTACGGAACGGCGGTGTGGTACGTGGAGATCGCGTCGCGCTACGGCAGCCCCCCGGAATTGAATGGACACTGGCGTTCTGGGGAACTCTCATGTCCGGCGCAGTTCCGGTCGCCGTCAATACACGCTTGACTAAAGCAGAGATCGACTTCCTTCTCCGCGACTGCGGAGCGAAAGTCGATCTGGCGCCGCCAACACGGCTACCAGACGCTGATCCATACGTCGAGCGGGAACTCAGTTTGAATGATCTAGCTGCCATATTCTACACGTCAGGGACAACCGGGAATCCGAAGGGAGTGCCGACCAGTCACGAGGCGTTTCTGACGAACGCCGAAAATGCGCGGCGCTGCTTTGGGTTCCCGCAAGACGCTGGGCGCACACTGCGGACACTCATCTCCGCGCCACTATTCCATGTAACCGCATGCAACTCGCAATTCGTGACTGCAGCCTACTTGGGCGGAACATCGGTCATTCTGCCGAAGCTTGATTTCGTGACTCTGATCGACACCTTAGCGACGGAAAAAATCTCGTATCTCGTTACTGTTCCCGCCGTGTATGCACTAATGTTGCGAAATCCTCATTTCGATCAGGCTGACACGTCCATGGTCAAGTGGGTCGGCTACGGTGGAGCACCAATAACGCCCTCGCTCGTCCACGAACTGAAGCAAGCATTTCCCACAGCCTCAGTATTCAACGGCTATGGCATGACCGAAACGGCATCGCTCATAACGGCTCTGCCGGACGCCTTCGCGTCTGAGCACGCCGATTCTGTTGGTTATGCGGTCCCGTCAATCGACCTTGCGTTGCTTCCAATCAGCAATGATCCGAACGTCGGCGAGTTGCTGGTGCGTGGAGCCAACGTCACCAAAGAATACTGGAACCAACCTGACGGAACCACCGCAGCTTTCGTGGACGGCTGGCTCAAGACCGGCGACGTGGTCCGCGTGGACGATGCAGGCCGCGTCCACATCGTTGATCGGATCAAAGACATCATCAACCGCGGTGGCGAGAAGGTGTCCAGCATCGAGGTGGAAACCATCCTGGCTGGCGCACCCGGAGTAGCCGAGGCGGCTGTGATCGCAGTCCCGGACAGCGTCATGGGAGAAAAAGTCGGTGCGGTGCTGGTCGCCGACGATACTGATATCGACCTATCCGCCGTCTTGGACCACTGCCGAGAACACCTGGCGGATTTCAAAATCCCTCAGCACGTCGCCGTTCACTCGGACCCTCTCCCCCGCAACCCTGGCGGGAAGCTCCTGAAGTCTCGGCTACGCGAGTTGGTGCAGTGGGGTCCGGCATTCCGATGATGCGAACTCAGACAGGAGTTCGTGGAATGACAATCCTGTGCTCGGGCATTAACAGCTCCAGGAACCTATACGACGCGGTCGTCGTCCAGCCGCTCGAGGAGAGGTATGCTTGAGTCAGATCGACTGCTCGCCGTGCTTCCGGTGCGAGAAGGTGTTCTTCCGCCGGGAACATCTGAGGCGGTGTACCTCGCCGGAGGTGCGGTTCTCATGATCGGGGAAGGCGTTCTGTTAGCGGCGCGGGGCCTGCGGGCAGCGTCGAAGGTGCGCTGTGTCGACGTAGCGGACTTTCGGCCGGCAGCGATCGCGGGTGGCCTCGCGCCCTTGGTTGCCCAGGTCGCCTGCGTTGTGGTGCCGGGCAGTGCCGACGGCCGCACCCTGGCTGCCCGGCTTGCTTTCGTGCTCGACAGGCAGTTGTGGCCCAATGTGGTGCGGAAGGAAGGTAGCACGGGTGCCGTGTGCGTGCGTGCCGACGGAACTCCCGGGAAGTCGTTTTCCTGGGAGTCGGTACGGGGCGTGGTGACGGTCAAGCCACGGGTGGCCGACCGGTGCACGGTCGCGGGCGACGCGTGTGCCATCACCTCGTTAGATCTGTCGCTGCCGGAGGTGCCCGACCCGCAGCCGCTCGGGCTGATGGCGTCCGTGGCTGGTTCACGCGGGGCGTGAGTCGCGCATGCCGCCAGCCGGCTTCCGGGAGCCCGTGCCTGATGAACGAAGTCCGGACTCCGATCCTTTCTCGATCACGGTGCTGCTGGCGTGGACGCCGACCCTCTGGCGACACACGCGAACGCTATTGCGCCCCGATGGGCGACGGGGTGCCGTCTGGCGGGGGGATGCCTTCGCGTTGCGCTCGGCGATCAGACTCGCCCAGGTCTGGGGTGCCGAGGTTAGGGCGGTGAGCTTGGGACTGTTCGTGTCCAGCCACGACTACCTCGAGGCCGCCGACCTCGGAGTCGACACGGTGCGGTGGATCGTGGGTGACCCCAAGGCCGCGCACTACGACCGCGCTGTCGCCCTGGCTGCGGCTTGCGAAGGCAGCGGAGTCGTCTTCGCGGGATCTCGAGGCCCTGGACATGGATCGGGCGCCGTTCCTGTATACGTCGCGGGAGTGCTGCACGCTGCCTGTGCCACCGAAGTGGTCAGCGTGGCCCCGGGGCCGCCCGGAGTGCTGCTGGTCGAGCGCGATTTGGACGACGGGCGGCGAGAGAGCGCCGAGATCGTCACACCCTGCGTGCTGGCCTGTGTGCCTCCGCCCGAATGATGCCTGGCTCGATCCGCGGCCGGACTGGCACCTCTGGGCCACCGATGGCGCTCCTGGACCGCGAAATCACCCCGTCCCTTCAGCGAGGCTCGGAGCGAAGTCCTTTCGCAACCAGGGAGATGGGTCGATGAAGACGAAAGCCGCTGTCCTGTGGGACGTCGATGAGAAGTGGCAAGTGGAGGAAGTCGAACTCGATCCGCCCAAGACGGGCGAGGTCCTGGTGAAGCTGACCGCCAGCGGCCTGTGTCATTCCGACGAGCACTTGGTCAGCGGCGACATACCTATCCCGTTTCCTGTCGTCGGTGGGCACGAAGGTGCGGGGGTCATCGCCGGTGTCGGTCCGGGGGTCACCGAGATCGCAGAGGGCGACTCCGTCGTCCTGAGCTTCCTGCCCGCCTGCGGCCGTTGTTCGTACTGCTCGCGCGGCATGACCAATATCTGCGATCTCGGGGCGGCAGTCGTCCTCGGTCCGCAGCTCGACGGTACCTACCGGTTCCACGCACGGGGTCAGGAGGCAGGTCAGATGTGCCTGCTCGGTACCTTCGCCGAATACACCGTGGTGCCGGTTGACTCGGTGGTCAAAGTGGGTGACGGCATCGCACTGGACAAGGCCGCCCTGATCGGCTGCGGCGTGCCGACCGGATTCGGCAGCGTGGTCAACAGTGCTGAGATCCGCACGGGCGACACCGTGGTGATCATGGGCATTGGTGGCATCGGCATCAATGCGGTGCAGGGTGCGAAGAACGCTGGGGCACGCCACATTGTTGCTGTAGACCCGGTTGCCTTCAAACGGACGAAGGCCAAGGAGTTCGGTGCAACCCACACGGTCGAGAACATGGACCAGGCGTGGGACGTGGTCAGCCAGCTCACCCGAGGCCAGTTGGCTGACGCCTGTGTCATCACCACGGACGTCGCCGAGGGCTCGTATGTGGGTGAGGCGCTGACCGTCGTCGGAAAGCGCGGCCGCGTCGTGATTACCGCGATCGGGCACCCGGACGACACCACGATCGACGCGTCCTTGTTCGAGCTCACGCTGTATGAGAAGACCATCCGTGGTGCACTGTTCGGCTCGTCGAACCCACGTCACGACATCCCCCGCTACCTCGAGATGTACCACACGGGGCAGCTCAAGCTCGACGAATTGGTCACGAAGGAGTATTCGCTCGAGGACATCAACGCGGGCTACGCGGACCTGCTGGCTGGCCACAATCTGCGCGGAATCATCCGCTTCTGACCTCTGTCGAGAACCCACCTTTCGCAGTGTTGAGTAAGGAGAACCATCGTGACTACTGGACGAGTGATTGAGCACGGCAAGCGCACCGGCTACAGCAGCCTCTCCAAGGGCGGACTTCGCATCGGCTCGTTCCCGATGAAGCTGTTCGCCAAGGGAAACAAGAAGTTCTGGAATCCGGCCGACATCGACTTCAGTCAGGATGCCGCCGACTTTGCGGACATGGCTGACGACGAGCGGAAGTTGACCTGCATTCTGGCGGCCCACTTTTTGGCGGGCGAGGAGTCGGTCACTCAGGACGTGCAGCCCTTCATGGCCGCCATGGCCGCCGAGGGCAGACTCGCGGACGAGGCATATCTGACACAGTTCACGTTCGAGGAGGCCAAACATACAGAGGGATTCCGCCGCTGGTTCGACGCCGTGGGCCAGACGGATGACCTCCACGAGTACGTGGACTTCAGCGAGTCGTATGCCGAGATCTTTGCAAAAGAACTGCCGGCGTCGTTGTATGCGCTGGCTAAGGACCCGTCGGCCCGGGCGCAGGTCAGGGCTTCGGTCACCTATAACCACGTGGTGGAGGGCTGCCTCGCGCTGACCGGTTACTTCGCCTGGGCCAAGATCTGCCGGACCCGCGGCATTCTCCCGGGTATGCAGAAGCTCATCAAACACATCGGTGACGACGAGCGCAGGCACATGGCTTGGGGCACCTTCACCTGCCGTCGCCACGTCGCAGCCGACGAGACGAATTGGGATGTCGTTGAAGAACGCATGCAGGAGCTGCTGCAGCCGTCGCTGCTGACCATCGCGACGCTGTTTGACCAGTTCGGCGGCTACGTGCCCTTCGGGATCAGCATCGACGAGATGACCGACTATGCGCTGGACAAACTGACCCGCAGGCTCGAATCGATCCAGAGTGCGGTCGGCCGGCCTGTCGAGGAAATCGACGAGGACTACTCGCCGATGGACCTTGAGGACAAGTTCGGCGCCGAAGATGAACAAGCCACGGCGGAGGCGCTGGCAGGCGTGGTTGCCTGAGGGGGCGGACGCCAACCCCGCGGGCGATTGCTGTCCTGACCCGATTGCCCTCGGGTATCTCCATCAGTCGGATCCTCACTCGGACGGAGAAAAAGAAGTGTCCGCCGAACCCATCGTCGTCGACCTGCTGCTCATCGGTGCGGGCCCGGTCGGCCTCTACGGCGCCTACTACGCGGGCTTTCGGGGGCTGTGTGTAGGTGTCCTCGACTCCCTGCCGCAGGTCGGTGGGCAGATCAGTGCCCTGTACCCGCAGAAGGACATCTACGACATCGCCGGGCTGCCCAGGATCAAGGGACAGGACCTGGTGGACAACCTGGTGGCACAGGCTGCGCCTTTCGCCCCGCGCTACATCTTGGGGTCGGAGGCCGAGATCCTGCGTCGTGACGGCGACGAGCTGGTGGTGACCACGGCTGACGGAACCAGTGTGCGGTCGGGGGCTGTTGTGATCACGGCAGGGGTCGGGTCGGCCAGCCCCCGTCCGCTGCCGTGCGGCGAGGAGTTCCTCGGACGCGGCCTGCACTACTTCGTTCCCGACTTGTCGACTTTCGACGGCAAGGACGTCGTGGTGGTCGGAGGTGGCGACTCCGCGGTTGATTGGGCGCTGGCGGCGGTGGCCCGCGCCCGCAGCGTGACGCTGGTTCATCGCAGGCAGCAGTTTCGGGCGCATGAGCATTCGGTGGCGCGGCTCCACGAATCGGTCTGCGACCTGGTTTTGGATGCCGAGGTCGGGAAGCTGTTCGCCGACGATGCTGAACAGATCAGCGCGGTGGAGGTGTGTCGTAAGGGCGTGGACACGCCGAAACGTGTGGATGCTCAGGTCGTGGTCGCCGCACTCGGCTTCAAACTGAACCTCGGGCCCATCGCGTCCTGGGGTCTCACGCTCTCCAAGCGGGCGATCGTCGTCGACCCCGCCATGTGCACGAACATCCCCGGCGTCTTCGCCGCGGGGGACATCACGACCCATGCAGGCAAGGTGAAGTTGATTGCGGTGGGATTTGGTGAGGTGGCGACAGCGGTCAACAACGCTGCCGTGACGATCAACCCGGACTTGGGACTTTCCCCGGGCCATTCCTCAGACGCCCCGCCACCCGGTTCTGACCAGTTCGCGGTGTCCACTGCGGCCACCATCTGACTTCGGAAAGGAGGAATTGTCATGGCTTTCGTCATCGGCGAACCGTGCGTGGACGTCAAGGACAAGACCTGTATCGAGGAGTGCCCTGTCGACTGCATCTACGAAGGGGAACGGATGCTGTACATCCACCCCGACGAGTGCATTGACTGCGCCGCCTGTGAACCGGTGTGCCCGATGGACGCGATCAAACCCGCCCAGAAGGTCACGGACGATTGGCAGCCGTTCCAACAGGCGGCACGCCAGGTCTTCGAGGAAATCGGCACACCAGGTGGTTCCTTCAACGTCGACGACGCGCTCACTGATCCTGAGTTCGTGCAGGAATTCGAGAAGTGACTGAGACCTACCGGCTCGCAGAGGAACATGAGGAGCTCCGTGCGGCGGTGCGCGCGCTGGCGGAGAAGGAGATCGCGCCGCACGCGGCGGATGTCGACGAGTCCGAGCGTTACCCCGTCGAGGCACTCGAGGCGCTGAACAAGGCCGGTTTCAGCGCGGTGCACATCCCG
>Ga0299914_10000358_pt1 | contig 26956 bp, 26 predicted proteins | sample RVTome_10_FD_201361 | JGI IMG/M metagenome (GOLD analysis project Ga0299914, IMG submission 201361) | Soil microbial communities from uranium-contaminated site in the Upper Colorado River Basin, Wyoming, United States - RVT153D57 (version 2) ... | reverse complement strand
CGGGATTTGAGCGGGCGCCGAGGGCGATTTGCGGTTTCCCGGTTGTCAAACCTCCCGACGTCGGGATACTCAGTACCTTCTCGCGACGGAGGTCACCGACGAATGGGCGGTACGGAGGTCTGCTGGCGAAAGGAACGCGTGCGCGCCACGAATGCTGTCTGGTTCGTCGGTGTGGAGGCGGCATCGATCAGCGTCGTCGCGCCCCCCGGGGTCTCGATCTCACGACGAGAGGAGCCCGCGGATGAGGGAGGCGAGCGGGCACCGGGGTGGATCTGGGCGGTGTGGCGACGTCCCGATCCCGACGACTGGCCTGTAATCGACCGAGAGCGCGCCACCGCGGTCAGCGGGATCGACACCGCCGAGGCGCTGCGCCTGCTCGGCGACGGGTTCAGGGAGTCGGTCTGGGACTGCCTGTGGGGGCAGCTTCAGATCGCCCGCCAGGTCGGGTCGCCCCGCCTGGGAAGGGTTCCCTCGGAGGACTTGGCCCGCGCCGGCGCCCAGTCCGTCGCCTGGCTCCTGCGCGAGCTCAGGCACGTCTTCCCCGACCGGACCAAGCAGCTCGGCGGCAGTGAAGCTCGCCGGCTGCTCGAGGAGGCAACGTCCGGCTTTCGCAACGCCGAGCCGGTCTTTCCGCATTGCGGGCACTTCGGTGGCCCTTCCGCCGCTCGCCGCACCGACCTCGGCGATTGCCCACTCTGCCATGCCGAGCGGGTATGTTTGGGTATTGGGGAGGTTTTTGTGACGAGCAATGAGATGCGGGCGGGAGCGCTGGCGCTGGCGCTGGCGGCCAACGCGATAAACCGGGAAATCATCCGCGGCGTGGCCGGGACCCGCGTCGCCGGGGTGGACGGCGGCCACTACGAGGTCGGGCCGGCAGGCTGGGACGCACTGCACATTTCCGCGATCGCCGAGCGTTGGCTGCGGAACGCTCCCGGCGGGCCGCTGTCACTCGAAGACGACGAAGATGCAGGTCCGGTGAAGACGCTGCTCGATGGCTGGATTTCCGGCATCGTGCACGCGCTCGCCCGCGGGCCGCGCACTCTCGAGGAGGTCGAGGAGGCCACGGGGCTGCCGCGGCGCGCGGCGCGGATCCGGGTGGCCGCGATGTGCGAGGACGAGATGCTCGCCGAGCAGCGCCTGGGCGAGGACGGCGAGGTGCGCTACGCCGCCACCGACTGGCTGCGGGCCGCCGTCGGCCCGCTCGCCGCCGCGGCCCGCAACGAGCTGCGCCACCCCCACCCGGAGGCGGTGCCGCTCGAGGCGATCGACGTCGAGGCCGCCTTCCTGCTCTCCCTGCCGCTGCTCGAGCTGCCCGCCGAGCTTGCCGGCACCTGCCGGCTGAGCGTCGAACTGGACGGCGAGCCGGAGGCGGTGACCGCACGGGTCGAGTCCGGCAGCGTCCTCGCCCTCGGCCCGGAGGCTGCGCCCGAGGAGGCGGACGCCTGGGCGAGCGGCTCAGCGGAGGCCTGGCTGGACACGCTGATCGAGCCCGACGCCAAGCGGGTGAGGACGGGAGGCGACAAGCGCCTCGCCCGCCTCCTGCTCGACGGGTTGCACGAGCGGCTCTTCGCGGTGGACGCGGCGTAGCGACCTCTGGCGCGAGGACGAAAGCGTGGAAATTGCGGGATCGAGCTCTCTCGCAGGGGGAGAGTTCGGCGCGCTGTGGCCTTGGCAGGGTGAGCGCCGTGATCGTCCTCGACCCAACCCCGTCTCAGTAGCCGCCGGAATGTTTAAGGTGCAATCATGCCTGTGATGCTCGAGCGCTGGAACGACGACAGGATGGATGCCTTGGCGGCGAAGGTCGACGGCATCGACGTCCAGCTGCTCGAGCTCCGCAGGGAGACGCGCGAGGACATGCGCGAGCTGCGGCGAGAGATGAAAGAGGGATTCGAGCGGATGGCGCGGACGATGATCGGCCTGGCGGGCACGGTGATCCTTGCCCTGGCCACCGTGATGGCGACGCAGCTGTAGAAAGGTCAATCCTCCGGCCCGAGCAGCTCGATCTCTTCGCCGAAAGACTTGTAGCGGGCGATCACGCGCTGCAGGATCTCGTCGATCAGCGGGTCGTACCAGTCTTCCTCCTCATAGGCGCGCTCGGCGACGGCGCCGAGGGCTTCGATCAGCCGGCCGATCGTCTGGATCCCCAGCTCGAGCGCCGGCTGGGGCTCATAGCCGCAGCCGATCCCGATCGGGATCAGGCCGGCGATCGCGAAGTTGCGGCGCACGGCCTCGGCGGCCGGGCGGGGCTCGGTCGGGTCCTCATCGAGCGCCTGGGAGGCGATGCCGTGCAGCGGCGCCAGCAGCGGCCCGGCCTCGGTGTGCAGGAGGGCGAGGTCCTGCTCGGGGCGAAAGCCCCGGTCGCCGAGCAGGAAGGCCGCGTAGGCGGCGACAAGCAGCGCCTCGACGCCGGCGCTCTCCCCCACCTCGCGCAGCAGCTCGGCTGCCTCCTGGCAGGAACGCGCCTCGTGGCGGTCGGCGAGCTCGGCCGCCGCGCAGCCCGTCGCCTGGGCGAAGCTCTCCTGGTGCAGGCGCGCCGTCCGCCTGCTGTCCTGCCAGCGGTCGAAGCGCTTGCTGATGAGGCAGCGGCGGCCGGCGATCGTCCGCGCCTCGGCGTGGACGACGGCGAAGCCCATCCCGCGCAGCGCCAGCGAGCAGGCGAGCTCGTTGGCGGCGTGGGTCTCGCGTCCCTCGCCCTCGGGCTTGACGACGTGGGTGCTGGGCGCTTGCGGGGTGGGCCAGGCCCAGCGGTCCTCCGCCTCGTCGTGGAGGAGGGCGAGCTTGTGACGCTCGCCGGGGAGGGCGAAGCGCATCCAGCGCTCGTCCTCGGGATCGACGAGGCGCTCGGGCTCCGCGGCGAGCAGCTCCGCGAGCTCGTCCTCCTCGAGCCAGTCGAGGTCGGGCTCGGCGCCCTGCGGCTCGCTGCCTGCGGGGAGGAAGGTCACCGCACCCGGGCAGTCGCGGCCGAGGGCGGCGATCAGGCCGTAGTCGTCCTCGGGGCCGATCCCCAGCTCCTCGGCGATCCGCCGGCGGCGCAGACCCGCGGGCAGCAGGCCCTCGATGTAGGGGCGGGTCTGCTCGGGGTCGTAGGGCTCGGAGCGGACCGGCAGGGCGCGGCTCAGGAGCGGCGTGCCGGGCTCGAATTCCCGCACGACCTCAGCCGAGTAGGCGAAGCGCGGTCCACCCCCTTCGCCGGGCTGCAGCGTCCCGATTCGTCTCCCGCCCAGGCGGACGTCCAGAGCGATCTTGGTCCCCTTCCGGTCTTATCCCGGTCCCCTTTGTTCCATTAACCTAGCGCCAATCAAGCGCGCTTGCATTTACGCCGGGCGTGCGAGGGCTTACCGGCCCATCCCGAGCCATCTGGCCAAAAAGGGATCGGTCAGGCCGTGGGCGTGGTCCCCCCTTCGCAGGTACCCCTCGGCCACTAGCAGGTCCCGAGCGTGCTGGGCCGTGCTCTTGGCCAGCCCCATCGTTTCGAGCGCTGGCTTCGACAGCAGGTGTGCCTGGCCTTCCGCCGCCAATCCGAGCACCTGTCGCTGGGCCCGCGTGAGACTCGACCAGAGCTGCTCGAGCTCCCCCGCTGCGGCGCTCAGCGCCTGCTGCTCGGCCGCGCCCACAGCCGCTTCGTCCAATCGCGGCTGCTGCCAGAGGAAATGGGCGACCATCGCGGCCCGCTGGGGGTGCCCGGCCGCGCCCGCCGCGAGAGCCGTCGCTGAGCCGGACGGAAGCGGGCGCCCGGAAGCGCTGAACCGCTGCTCGACCCAGCCCGCGATCGCCTCGCTCTCCAACGGGTCGAGAGTCACTTCCCGCGCCTGGCCGAAAAGCGGGCGACGCCGGTCCTCGAACAACGCCCGCAGCAGCGATGCCTGGCTCCCCGCGTAGCAGTAGGAGGCGATCCCGGCGTGATGCTGGACGTGGCTGCGCACGAGACCGTCGAGGTCCTCGCCCGCGGTCAGCAGGTCCTGGAACTCGTCGAAGACGACCAAGACCCGGCTCTTCCCGAGGTCGGCGAGCCGCTCCGGAAGGGCCAGCAACGAGTGCAGGCGCGCGACGGGCCGCTCGCCGCGCTTTTCCTGCTTTCCGCGGACCCTCGCGCGGACGACGCCCGGAACCGCGGCTTCGACGGTCGCCTCCACCTCGCGATTCACTTTCTTCCAGAGGGAGCGCGTTCCTCGGCGATCGAGACCCCGGCGCCACCCGTCGTACAGGCGCTCCCCGATGTCCTCGATCTTCCGGCACCGCGAGAAGTCGGATACGGCGACGACCCAGCCGCAAGCTCGCAACTCGGTCGCGAGCGCGCCGATCAGGGTCGTCTTGCCGTAGCGCCGCGGAGCTGCCAGGCGGCTCGTCTGCCCGCTCTCGGCCAGCTCGACCATGAGCGTCCGCTCTCGCGGGCGGTCGATGGCCTCCTCGGCAGGCAGGGGGCGGTCGTAGTAGAAAGGATTCGGTGGCACCACGGTACGTTGGGACTGTACCAGTACGAACTAGACGTACCAGATCCACCCCGGCGACCTTCCAAGCGCCTCGCCCGCGGCCACGGCGAACAGCCGCTCGTGCATCGCATCGAGAAGCGGCACAGATCCGCCCCGCTCACATTCGTTGCCCGACACCCCTTCGTAAACACGGGCGGCTATTCAGCCGCCCGTGGCAATTCCGATGGCTACAGAGAGAGGACCTGGGCAACAGAGCCCATGTCCAAACAGCGGCCGTATTTTTATCACAAAAGTCTCGATCGAGTTGCCTCCCGTGGACCACCGGCCCGCTCCGCCTCTATTCCCCGTCCGGCGGCCCGAGCATCTCGATCTCCTCGCCGAAGGACTTGAATCGGGCGATGACGCGCTGCAGCAGCTCGTCGATCAGCGGGTCATACCAGTCCTCCTCCTCATAGGCCCGCTTCGCCACGGCGGCGAGCCCCTCGATCAGCCTGCGGATCGTCGCGATGCCCAGTTCGAGCGCCGGTTGGAGCTGATAGCCGCAGCCCATCCCGGCCGGGATCAGGCCGATGAGGGCGAAGTTGCGACGCACCGCCTCCTCGGCGGGGTGGGGCTCGGTCGGGTCATCGTCGAGCGCCTCGGAAGCGATGCCGCACAGCGGCGCCAGCAGCGGCCCGGCCTCGGTGTGCAGAAGGGCGAGGTCCCGCTCGGGCGCGAAGCTGCGGTCGCCGAGCAGGAAGGCCGAGTAGGCGGTCGTGAACAGCGCCTCGACGCCGCCGAGCTCGTCCACCTCGCGCAGCAGCTCGGCCGACTCCTGGCAGGAGCGCGCCTCGTGGCGGCCCCGCAGGGCGGCCGCCGTCTCGCCCATCGCCTGGGCGAACGTCTCCTGGTGCAGGCGCACCGTCCCGGAGCCGTCCCCCCAGCGGTCATAGCGCTTGCTGACCAGGCAGGGGCGCCCGGCGATCCTCCGGGCTTGCGCGTGGGCGACCGCGAGCCCCATCTCGCGCAGCGCCAGGGAGCAGGCGAGCTCGTTGGCCGCGTGGGTCTCGCGCCCCTCGCCCTGGGGCTTGAGGATGTGGGTGCTGGGCGCTTGGGGGGTCGGCCAGGCCCAGCGGTCCTCCGCCTCGTCGTGGATGAGGGCGAGCTTGTGTCGCTCGCCGGGGAGCGTGAAGCGCATCCGCCGCTCATCCTCGGGGTCGGCGAGGCGCTCGGGCTCCTCGTCGAGCAGCTGCTCGAGCTCCTCCTCCTCGAGCCACTCGAGGCCCGGGTCGGCCTCAAGCGCGCTGCCGCCGGGCAGGAAGGTCACCGCCCCCGGGCAGTCGCGGCCGAGGGCCGCGATCAGCGAGTAGTCGTCCTCGGGGCCGATGCCCAGCTCCTCGGCGATCTGGCGGCGGCGGTGCCCCTCGGGCAGTAGGCCCTCGATGTAGGGGAGGGTCTGCGCCGGGCCGTAGGGCTCGGCCCTGACGGGGAGCGAGCGGCTGAGCAGGGCCTTGCCGGGCGCGGCTCCCTCGACCGCGCCGGGCGAGTAGGCGAAGTGCGGTCCGCTTCCTTCGCCCGGGTGCAGCGTGCCGATTCGGTTGTCGCTCAGGTAGACGTCGAGGGCGATCTGGGTCCCCTTCCGGTCGTATCCCGGTCCCTTTGTTCCGTAAACCTAGCGCTAATCGAGCGCGCTTGCATTTGCGGTGGGCGCGCGGAGGCCGGATAACTCGGCTCCTTTTAATTTAAGCCGCGGCGCCGCGAGCGCTCGCTGGCGTCGGAAGCGTCGCGAGCAACTCTGCCGGCAGACGTTTGCTGGCCGACCAGACCTCGATTCCCACAACCTCATCGGTCCCCGCGTCATGGTCGACCAAGCCCCAATCGACCTCCTCGCTGACGACGTTCTCGGAGTCGCCGGTGGGGAGCCAGGCTATGTCGGCCTCGCGGTCGTAGTAAGCGAACCGGACGCTCATTGCCCTATGAGGATAGCTCCAAACGCTCGTTGCGACTTAAGATCGGGTGGCATCGCGCAGCAGCCAGATACTGACGATGCGCGCCAGCGTGGCATCGCCCAAGGCGGGATGGTCATAGAGCACAGCGAAGCGCTGGCCGTCAGAGCGGGTGCCATAGACACGCCAGTCGGCGTCGCCCCGATTGACCTCGCGGGAGGGATGGCCTTGCCGGACGACTTCCTGAACGTCGGGGCGGGTCAAGCCTCGCTCGCCAAGACGAAGTTCCGCGTGATCTGTCCAGGCGAAGCGCTCGATGCCCACGCATCGAACCCTATGCGAGGGGCATCCGAGCTCGAAGTCGTGCTGCGAGGGGAGATGGAAGACGGGTTCGAACGGATGGGGCTCTTCGTGGTGGACCCCGGAGTAGCGGCCTCGGGCGAAACACGAAAGCGTGGAAATTGCGGGGTCGAGTCCTGGTCGTGGTGGGAGAACTCGGCGTGCTGTGGCCTTTACCGGGTGGACACCGTGAACGACTCGATATTCATTCACGCCTCAGCTGCCGTGGGAACTTTTAAGGTGCAATCATGGCTGTGATGCTCGAGCGCTGGAACGACGACAAGATGGACGCCCTGGCGACCCAGGTCGACGGCATCGAAGTCCAGCTGCGCGAGCACCGCAGGGAGATGCGCGAGGACATGCGCGAGCTGCGGCATGAGATGAGGGAGTTCCGCCAGGAGATGCAGGGAGAGATGAAGGAGCTCCGCCAGGAGATGAAAGATGGGTTCGAACGGATGGGCCGGACGATGGTCCAGGGAGCCTTCGGCCTGGCCGGCTCGATGATCCTCGGCTTCGCCACCGTGGTGGCGGCGCAGCTGTAGGGCTGGGTGTCTTAAGTAGGCAGGAGCTCCAGCGCCTCGCAGTGGGCCGGACGCACCGCGGCGAAATGGCGGTGGTCCAGGGTGAGGACGGTCGGCGTTCCGATGCGCTCGGCCAATGCGATGACTGAGGCATCCACGCCGCCCAAGGGGAAATCGGAGTAGGCCTCCACCAACTCGGCGATCCGGGCGTAGTCCTCCGCGGATGGCGGCTCCACGTCCTCGGTGGCCATCGCGCGCATGAAGGTGGCATCCGCCCGCGGCCCCAGCCGCGAGCCGAGCAGATAGCTCACCTCGGCGATCACCAGCGCCGGGATCACCACGCGCAGGTCGGGTCGCTGCAGCTGCTCGAGACAGGCGCGGTGATCGGGATCGCTTGCGTCCGCGGCCGCGTAGAGCGCCCCGGCGTCAGCGACGGCGGCGTTCATCGCGCCTGCGATCGGCTCGCTCCTCGTAGAGCTCGCTGAGCGCCCGGTCGGCCCCTCTGCCACCCCCATCCTCGCGGCGGCTGCGCCCAATCGCCGCGAAGGAAACCTCGCGAGGAGCGCCGCCCGCGACGCCAAAGCGCTCCGACAAGGCATCCCGAACCACAGCGGAGACAGAGGTATGGCGGCGGTGAGCCTCCCTCTTAAGGGCGAAGGCAAGGTCATCGGGCAGGCTAAGGCTGGTGCGAGTCATACCTGCATACTACATAACAAGCTGGCCCCGGAGATCCCGCCCCCGCTCACATGCGGGCGGCGCGGTCGAGGAAGAGCGGCTCTTCGATCCGCCTTAACCGGGTGAACACCGCGAGATCGTCTGTCGCGCTGCTGGCCATCTGGGTGGTTTTGATATAGACTTTCCGAGCGATGGGGAGCGTAGTCGATGTTCCATCCGACTGGTATCGGTCCGGCTTCCCGCCGATAACGGCGGCGATGCCGTGGGCGGACCGCACCCAGGCCGAAGTCGATCGGGCGGTCATGATGCTCAAGCCCGAGGACGGCGAGCGGGTCCTCGACCTCGCCTGCGGAATCGGCCGCCATACGCTGGAGCTGCGGCGGCGGGGCTTCGAGGTGGTCGGCGTCGACATCTCCCCCGAGCTGCTGGAGATGGCGAAGCGCGAGGCGGCCGAGCAGTCGCTCGACGTCACCTTCATCGAGGCCGACCTGCGCAACCTCGACTTCGAAGCGGAGTTCGACCTGGTGCTCAACCTCAACGACGGCGCCGTCGGCTACTTCGAGACCGACGAGGAGAACCACCGCACCTTCGAGGTGGTCGCGCAGGCGCTGCGCAGCGGCGGCGGGCACCTGATGCAGCTGCCCAACGTGCTGCACGCGGAACGGAACCTGCCGCAGAAATCGTGGATCGTCGGCGAGTCGACGCTCGAACTCTCCGACCACCACTGGAACGCCGAGGACCGCTACATCGAAGGCTCGACCGTGCCGATCCGCTTCGGCGAGGTCTTCGAGCGCTACGAAGAGATCCCCTTCCGCCAGCGCCTCTACACGACCGAGGAGCTGACCGAGATCTACGAGTCGGTGGGGATGCGCCTCGCCAACGCCTTCTCCGGCAGCGGCAAGCCGCGCAAGCCGAAGCCGAACCAGTTCGAGATCTTCGTCGAGGGCCGCCGCGTCTAGCGGCTCGCCGGCGTTTCCTCAGCTCGCCATCGGGTCGGGCTGGCCGAGCTTGCTGATGTCGGGCGGCTGGTAGGCCTCGCCGGGCATGCCGCCGAGCACGAGCAGGCGGATGCCGCCCTCGCCAGGCCAGACCTTGCGGGTGACGCCGGGGCCGACCCGGGCGACGTGGTCGGGGTCGAGCGGGAAGCGCTCGCCTTCGATCTCGATCTCCCCCGCGCCGCGCAGGGTGACGTAGACCTCCTCCTGGCCGTCCTCGGCGTGGTCGTGCTCGGGGTAACCGTCATAGCCGGCCGGCATGTCGATGATCTGCATGCCGAACGACTCGACGCCGAGCTCGGCGCGGGCGCGCTTGAAGGCGCCGAGGTAGATCGCCTCCATCTCGTCGATCTTCTTCACCGCGTAGCTGCTCATCTCGCTCCTTCCGTGATCGGCCTCGGCGAGGCCGGCTCGGTCGATGCTATTGCGCCGCCGCTCGGGCTAGCGTTGCGCTATGACCAAGGCGGCGACCCTTTTCGACGCGGACGCGGCGGCCTTCGAGGGCACGGTCGAGGTGCTCGGCGTGATCTTCGCCGCCGAGGACGACGGCTACGCGGTGCTCGAGGTGCAGGACGCCGGGTCGGGCGAGGAGTTCGCCCTGGTCGGCCCGGTCGCGCATCTGAACGCCGGCGAGCGGGCCGAAGTGAGCGGCGACTGGCAGACGCACTCGCGCTACGGACGGCAGCTGAAGGCGCGCGGCGCGCTGCCGCTCGACCCGGCCGACCGCGAGGGGCAGGTCGCCTACCTGACCACGCTGCGCCACATCGGCCCGGCCCGGGCGGAGCGGCTGGTCGACGAGCACGGCGAGGGGGTGCTGGGCGCGATCGCCGCCGACCCGGTCGGGGTCTTCGGCGCGCTGCGCGGGGTGAGCGTCGACCAGGCGGCGGCCGCGGCCGAGTCGTGGCACGCCTCGCGCGCGGTCCGCGACCTGCACGTGCAGCTCGCCCCGCACGGGCTGGCGCACCTGGCGGCGCCGATCCACGCCCGCTTCGGCGAGCGCTCGATGGCCGTCCTGCACGAGGACCCCTACCGGCTGACGGAGGTGCCGGGGGTCGGCTTCGCCCGCGCCGACAAGATCGCCCTGGCGGCCGACGTGCCGCCCGAGTCCGAGCGCCGCGCCCAGGCGGCCGCCGTCTTCGCGCTCGGGGAGGCCGAGCAGCAGGGCCACGCCTACCTGCCGGTCGAGGAGCTCGAGCGGCGCACTGGGAGGTTGCTCGGCCTGCGTCCCGACCCGGAGGCGCTGACGCGGGCGCCGGGGCTGCTGCTCGACGAGGGGCGCGCCTACCGCGAGCTGACCCACGCCGGCGAGCTGGCCGTGGCGGCGACGCTGGCGGCGCGGGTCGCGGCCCCTCCCCACCTCGACCACGACCCGGGCGAGTCGCCGCCCGCCGACGCCGACGAGGCCCGCCGCCTCACCGAGGAGCAGTGGGCGGCGGTGCGGGGCGCCTTCGCCGCCCGCGTCTCGGTCCTCACCGGCGGCCCCGGCGTCGGCAAGACCGCCTGCACGCAGGCGATCGTCGCCGAGGCGCGGCGGGCCGAGGTGGAGGTCGCCCTCTGCGCGCCGACCGGGCGGGCGGCGCGGCGGCTGGAGGAGGCGACCGAACACGAGGCGATGACGATCCACCGGCTGCTCGAGTGGATGCCGGGGCGCGAGCCCGCCTTCGGGCCGGGCCGACCGCTGCCGGCCGGGCTGGTGGTCGTCGACGAGGCCTCGATGCTGAACCTGCGGCTGATCGAGGTGCTGCTCGGCGGCCTGGCCGAGTCGACCCATGTGGTGTTCGTCGGCGACGCCGACCAGCTGCCGCCGATCGGCGCCGGCAAGCCGTTCGAGGACCTGATCGCCTCCGGGGTCGCGCCGGTCGTGCGCCTCACCCAGGTGTTCCGCCAGGCGGCGCGCTCGATGATCACCACCGCCGCGCACGAGATCAACCGGGGGCGCCCGCCGCACCTGGAGCCGGGCGAGGACCAGGCGCACGACTTCTTCTTCGTCGACCGGCCCAGCCCCGAGCGGGCGCTGCAGACGGTGGTCGAGGTGGTCGCCGAGCGGGCGCCGCAAAGCTTCGGCGTCGACCCGGTGCGCGAGGTGCAGGTGCTGGCGCCGATGTACAAGGGGGCGGTCGGGATCGACGCGCTCAACGAGCGCCTGCAGGCGCGGCTCAACCCGGAGGGCAAGCCGGCGGTGAGCGAGCGCTTCCGGATCGGCGACCGGCTGATCCAGACCCGCAACGCCCACGAGCTCGGCCTGATGAACGGCTCGATCGTCTTCCTGCGCGCCGACGACCCCGGCGAGGAGTCGATCCTGGTCGACACCGACGACGGCGGCTCGCTCGTCATCCCCTACGGCGAGACGGCGACGCTGCGGCTCGCCTACGCGATCTCGGTCCACAAGGCGCAGGGCTGCGAGGTGCCGGTCGTGGTCGGCGTCTGCCACCGCTCCCACGCCCGCATGCTCACCCGCCCCCTCCTCTACACGGCGATCACCCGCGCCCGCAGCCACTGCGTGCTGATCGGCGACCGGGGGGCGATGGAGATGGCGATCCGCCGCGACGACAGCGGCGCCCGCTTCTCCGCCCTAGCCGAGCGCCTGCGGGGCTGACGATCCGGCTCGGCGGCTCGCGCGCTTGAACCTGGCGAACTGCTCCTTGGTCACACGCCTGACGCGGAAGCGGTAGACGGCTGGCGTGGGATCGAAGTTGCCGGCCGCGTCGCGGGCTTTGACCCGCAGCACATGCCAGCCAACCAGGAACCAGCGCACGAACCGCGGCCCGCACATGCGCCACCGCTTGCGGTCGAACCGGCAGAAGAACAAGACCCCCGGCTCGTTCGAGCGGAACCTGAAGACCGCCTTCCCCCGCCGCCACGGCGTCGGAACCACCTTGCGCGGCCGTTTTTTGATGAAGGTGTGCGGCGCGACGCGGTCGGGGGTGGCAATGGGGGGGGCGACTGGAACCGGCGCGACCGCATCCGAAGAGTCGTCGGAAGAGCTCGGCTCCTCCCCCTCTTCCTCGTCCGGCGGTTCCGGGACTTCCGGCGTCGAGCTCGCCGGACAGACTTCTTCGAAGTCCTGTTCAGTGGCCACGGCGATCGCCTTGCAGGCGTCGGCGATGCCGAAGGTCGCGGTCGGCCTTCCGAGCTCGGGATCCGGCACTGCCGAGGTCCCTTCCAACACCGCTTCCACGACCTGCTCGGGACTCAATTCCAGTTCTTCCTCGTCGGCCGCGGCGCGAACGAGTGCGACTACGCCGGAGACGTGCGGGGTGGCCATCGAGGTGCCGTTGAACCTGACGTAGTTGCCGACGTCCGGCAGGTCGTATTCGCCGACGCTTTCGACGATTTCGTTTTGGTAGGTCTCGTCGCGGCAGATCAGGCGGACGTCGTCGACGTAGGCGCCGTCGAGCTCCACCGACTCGTCGGAGAGGATGGCGAAAGCCGGATGCACGTCGCTTCGTCCATCGAGATCGGAGACCGAGGCCTCCTCGCGAATGAAGCTCGACGGGAAGTTCGATGAGACGCCGTCGAGAAAGACACCGTCAAACGGCGTTTCCTCCGAGAGCGCGCCCGCAAAGAACGTGTCGAAGAACACCTCGACCTCGTACTTGGTTCGGAAGTGGACGCGACAACCGCGCTCGCTGATCAGGTCGACCGCCGAACCGGTGAAGAGAAGCGATTCGGCGAGAAATTCCGCCCCGGGTTCTTTCTGGCCGTAGTCATCGCCGGGACTGTCGGTCGCAGAGAGCGCACCGCTCGCGGCTGACGTGCTCGTTCCCCACGGCACGCCACCATCCACTGCTTCCGTTTCCCAGATCGGCGCAATGCCCCCCTCGAAACCATCGCTGAACTTCGGCGACCCGTAATCGGTCTTGGCGCTGAGGATCGCCCTGCCCGGCGCGGCAAGATCGACGGACTTGGCGCCGTAGTTCGAGAAGGACGAGAGGTCGCCGTCTCTATCGAGCGCGGCGACGCAGATCAAGTTGGTCTGCGGCAGGACGCAGGGACTGTGCGGCTCCTCGTCGTTGTCGACGCCTTCGTTGCCGGCGGCGGCAACGATCACGGCATCTTCGGTGCCGGCGAGCTCGATCGCTTCTTCGGTGAGTTCGTCCCCAGCTCCCGGCCCGCCGAGGCTCAGATTGATCACGTCGGCGCCCTCTTCGGCCGCATAGGCGATGCCGGCGGCGATGTCCGACGTGAAGCCGCTTCCGTCGCCGTCGAGCACTCGCACCGCCATGATTTCCGCTTCCGGGGCGACGCCGGCGATGCCCTCTTTGCCTTCTTCGCCGTTGTTGAAGGCCGCGGCTGCGGTGCCGGCCACATGGGTGCCGTGGAACTGGTAGTCGTCGGGGTTGCCGTCTTCGTCGACGAAGTCGTAGCCGTGGAGGTCGTCGACCTTTCCGTTCCCGTCGTCGTCGGATTCATCGCCGGCGGTCTCGCTCGGGTTCGACCAAAGGTTTTCGACGAGGTCGAGATGGGTCAGGTCTACCCCCGTGTCGACGATCGCGATGACCTGGCCTTCGCCGAGGCTGCTTTCCCAGGCGTCCAGCGCGCCGATGCCCGGGTCTGGCTCGGCCGGATCCGAGAGGCCCCAAAGTTCGTCGAAGAAGGCATCGCTCGGGGGTTCGACCGCCGTCGCTTCGTAGCGGTAGTTCGGCTGGGCGTAGGCAACTCCCGGTTGGCGCTCCAAGCGCCGGACCGCCGCCTGCACCGAACCCTCGACCTCGACCACCTGAACGTGAGGGAGGCCAACGGTGCCCTCGAAGTCGACGCCCGCGGCAAGGCGCGCGGCGCGGCGCTCGCCAGAGCTCGCACCTTGCTCGAAGCGCACGATCGCCTCGCCGGTCGCAAAGGTGCTCGCGCCGTCCGAAGCGACGCGCGCTAGACGCGGCGAGAGATCGCCGTCGCTCGGCCTGGTCGCCGCTCCCAAGGCAGAAGCCGGCGCCGACGCGCATGCCAGGGCAAGCGCTGCGATCGCACCGGCCCCCGCCCTACGCCGGGTCGATTTGCCTGGCCACATCCTGCTCACCGTATCGACCGGGTGGGGTGGGCCTCTTGAGCCGGTTCCGGTTCGCCTTTTGCTCGCATAGGCAGCAAAAGGAACACCGGAACGGCCGGGTCGGTGCGGAGCGCTGCCCGGCGGCTGACGGGCACCGCGCTGCTGCCGCCACGGCGCGGGGGGCGCCGACCCTGCTACGGTCCCGCGAAAGGCCGGGAGATCCGGCAAAGTCGTGTCTAGCGCTCGCGTCGTTGCTTCACCGCATGTGCCGCGTTCGCAGCACATGAAGTGGAGGCAATTACATGCCAACCGGAACTGTCAAGTGGTTCAGCGACGACAAGGGCTACGGGTTCATCACGCCCGACGACGGCTCGAAGGACGTCTTCGTCCACCACAGCGCAATCATGGGTGAGGGCTTCAAGTCCCTGACCGAGGGCGCCAAGGTGAGCTACGAGTCCGAGGAAGGCCCCAAGGGGCCGGCCGCGGCTCAGGTTCAGCAGACGGCGTAGCAAGACCGCTCTTGCTTGACGGGACCCGCAAGGCGGGTCCCGTTTTTTTATGGTCTCAGGGCTGTTCGGCGGTTCATGGCCGAGCAGCCCCAGGACCGAGGACACCGGAATGCGAAGCGCCATGAGCCGCCAAACAGCCCTGAGGAACGTGGCGATCATCGCCCACGTCGACCACGGCAAGACGACGCTGGTCGACGCGATGCTGTGGCAGAGCGGCGCCTTCCGCCAGGGCCAGGACGTCGCCGAGCGGGTGATGGACTCGATGGACCTGGAGCGTGAGAAGGGGATCACGATCCTCGCCAAGAACACCGCCGTCCGCTACGGCGACGTCAAGCTCAACATCGTCGACACGCCCGGCCACGCCGACTTCGGCGGCGAGGTGGAGCGCGGCCTGACGATGGTCGACGGGGCGCTGCTGCTGGTCGACGCCTCCGAGGGGCCGCTCCCCCAGACCCGCTTCGTCCTGCGCAAGGCGCTGGAGGCGAAGCTGCCGACGATCCTCGTCGTCAACAAGGTCGACCGCCCCGACGCGCGCATCGCCGAGGTCGTCGACGAGGTCTACGAGCTCTTCCTCGAGCTCGACGCAGACTCCGAGCAGATCGACTTCCCGATCGTCTACACCAACGCCAAGGCCGGCTGGGCCTCGCTCGAGGAGGGCGCCGAGGGCACCGACCTCGCCCCCCTGATGGACCTGATGCTGGAGCGGATCCCCGCCCCCGAGCACGACCCCGGCCACCCCTTCCAGGCGCACGTCACCAACCTCGACGCCGACCCCTACGTCGGCCGCCTGGCGCTCTGCCGCGTCCGTCACGGCAGCGTCCGCGCCGGCGCGCCGATCGCCTGGTGCCGCGCCGACGGCAGCGTCGAGCGGGCGACGATCTCCGAGCTCTACGTGACCGAGGCGCTCGACCGGGTCGCCGCCGCGGAGGCCGGGCCGGGCGAGATCATCGCCGTCGCCGGGCTGCCCGAGGTGACGATCGGCGAGACCCTCGCCGACCCCGAGGACCCGCGGCCGCTGCCGGTTATCACGGTCGACGAGCCCTCGCTCTCGATCGTCGTCGGAATCAACACCTCCCCCCTGGCCGGCAGCGAGGGCGACAAGCTGACCGCGCGCCAGATCCGCGCCCGGCTCGACGCCGAGCTGGTCGGCAACGTCTCGATCCGCGTGGTCGAGACCGACCGGCCCGACGCCTGGGAGGTGCAGGGCCGCGGTGAGCTGCAGCTCGTCGTCCTGCTCGAGCTGATGCGCCGCGAGGGCTTCGAGCTGATCGCCGGCCAGCCGCAGGTGATCGTCCGCGAGATCGACGGCAGGGCCTGCGAGCCGGTCGAGCGGCTGGCGATCGACGTGCCCGAGGAGCACGTCGGCGCCGTCACCCAGCTGCTCGCCGCGCGCAAGGGGCGCCTCGACCAGATGACCAACCACGCCACCGGCTGGGTGCGGATGGACTACCTGGTCCCCGCCCGCGGCCTGATCGGCCTGCGCACCGAGTTCCTCACCGAGACCCGTGGCGCCGGCCTGATGCACCACGTCTTCGACCGCTGGGAGCCCTGGGCGGGCGAGCTGCGCACCCGGCCGACCGGCTCGCTGGTGGCCGATCGCCGCGGCGCCGCCGCCGGCTACGCGCTGCTCGGCCTGCAGGACCGGGGCACCCTCTTCGTCGGCCCCGGCGAGGAGGTCTACGAAGGGATGATCGTCGGCGAGAACAGCCGCGCCGACGACCTCGACGTCAACGCGATCAAGGAGAAGCAGCAGACCAACATGCGCGCCGCCGGCGCCGAGGTGCTGGTCCGCCTCTCGCCCGCCAAGCGGCTCTCGCTGGAGGCGGCGCTGGAGTTCCTGCGCGAGGACGAGTGCGTCGAAGTCACCCCCGAGTCGATCCGCCTGCGCAAGGTAGAGCTGGACAAGACCAGGCGGCAAAAGGCCGCCCGCCAGGGCACCCGCGTCGCTTAGGTTGCCCTAGGGACCCAGCGAGGCGATGGAAGTGATCACCACGCCATCGGGTCGGGTATAGGTCGGGCTGTCTGCAACCACGACGACGAGAGCTCCGCAAGCCGCATTGGCCTCGGCAGGCAGCTTTGCCTGTAAGGCCAACAAGTTATGGGCAGCTTCGTCAACCCGGTTATGGCCCAGCTTGACCTCTACCCCAACCCAGCGGCCGTCCCGAGTCTCCACGATCGCGTCCACCTCTAATCCCTTGTTGTCCCGGTAGAACCGAACGGCGCCACGATGCGGCTGGGCATATACGCGCAGGTCGTGGATCGCCTGTGACTCGAATAGGTGCCCGGCCAGCTCGATCTCCGGGCCCAGCAAGCGGTCCGGAGTCGCTTCCAGGGCCGCAACGGCGAGCGAGGGATCCGCGAGGTGACGCTTGGGCTTGGCGGCTAGACGAACCCGCGAGCGCAGTCTCGGCTTCCAGCTTGCCTGGTCCTCGATCAAGAAAAGGCGTGCCAGCGCGCGTCGGTAATCGCGCAGGGTAGGGTCGCTGACCGACTCCGCCATATCGCGGCCGACCGTCCGCAGACTGGCATCGGTCGCAACGTTGCGCGCGTAGGAGGCGAGCAAACGCTTCACGCCGTCTGGGTCGCGCGCGACCCCATCGACCCGTCGAACGTCCGCATTAACGATCACGTCGATGTAATCCGCGTTGGCGTCGAGAGCGTCGGGCGTAGAGAGCCCGAGGTTGTCCGGCCAGCCGCCAATCGCCACTGCCTCGATCGCGTCGGTGACGCTCATGGCCTGCGACTCCGCCGGCGCCCGCACGCCATCCAAGAGCGCCCCCAGCGAGACCCCACCACTGGACAGACCCCGCTCGAGCAGGGTCATGGTTCGCATCCGAATCAAGGCGATCCTGCGAGCGCCACTGTGGCTGACCTGGTCGAGTTCCGGTGTCGACGATCCGGTGAGCAGAAACAAGCCCTTTCTGCCGAGGTCGTCGACCCGACCGCGCACGGCGTTCCACATGCCGTCGGCCAGTTGGTACTCGTCTATCAGCCGCGGATGCTCGCCGTCCAGGACGAGACGGGGATCCGTCTGGGCAGCCGTCAGCGCCGCGCGATCTTGGTCGAGGCGGACCTCGGAGGCCGCAAAACCCCGGGCGGTGGTGGTCTTGCCAACGGCCTTGGGCCCGGTGATGAGGGTGGCACCATGGGTGCGCATCCGCGCCTCCACTTCCCGTTCGACGATGCGTTGGATGGGCATTTGTTAAATCGTACCTGATCTAATATCGATTTTGTACTTGCCTTACTCTACTAGAATGTACCCACGCCACTTACGCCTTCCGAGCAAGCGCCTCGCAGGTCCTGGCGATCACCGGCGGCGCGACCGCAATCGACCTCGGCGCCCTGTGCGAGTCCGACGCGCACCGGAAGCCGCGTAGCGCCGGGCTCAAAGATCCCGCTCGTAGTAGAGCATCGACGGGCCGTCCTCGCTGCCTTCGCGGTTGGTGAAGCCGGCGCTCTCATAGAGGCGCCGGGCGGCCGTGTCGGTCTCGCCCGTGGTCAGGTCGATGTGGGTGGCGCCGCCCTGGCGGGCGGCCGTCATCGTCGCCTCCAGCAGCGCCCGGCCGATGCACGGCGACCTCGGCCTGACCCTCCGGAGCGGTCACTCCGACGGCGCCGCCTCCAGCTTCGCCGCCAGCTCGTCGAGGCGCAGCTCCTTCAGGCCCTCCCCGACCGCGTCGAGCTCGGCGGCGCAGTAGGTGACCAGCTCGCGGCCCTCGCGGCAGAGGTCGAGCGTCTCACGCAGGCCGGCCTGACCGGAGTCGAGGCGGTCGATGATCTGCTCCAGCCGCTCGACCGCGGCCTCGTAGGACTCAATCTCGGTGGAATCCGACTCTGCCATCGGCGAAGCGGAGACTAATCCGATCGAGCTCCCGGGCGGCGGCCGCCGAGGTGACCGGGGCGCCCGCCGCGTCCTCGGCGAGCGTGTAGCCGCGCTCCAGCGTGTGCTGGGGTTCGTGGGCGCGGAAGGCGACCTCGGCGCGACGCAGCGCCTCGCGGCGGCTGCTCGCTTCCGCCCCGGCGGCGCGGCGAGCGGCGCGGTCGAGGACGACCAGAGCGATGCGCCACTGGAAGGAGCGCCGTTCGGCGAGGCCGCGCTCGCCGGCGGCGCGGATCTCGCGCGTCTTCTGGTTGAGCGCGGTGCGCTCGCGGCGCAGCGCCCGGGCGGGTCCGCGGGCAAGCGAGACGAGGTGGCGGCTGCGGGTCCGCACCGCGCCCTCGCCGGCGCGGCGCAGCGCCGCGGCGCCGCGCTGCAGGTCGGCACGGGCGACGACGCAGTCGAGCGGCACCGCCGCCTCGGCGGCGTGGGTCGGGGTCGAGCAGGCGACCGCGGCGACGTCGTCGAGCAGGGTCGAGTCGCGCTCGTGGCCGACCGCGCTGATCACCGGCACCCGCAGCAGCGCCACGGTGCGGCAGAGCGTCTCGTCGCAGAAGGCCCAGAGGTCGGCGAGGCTGCCGCCGCCCCGGGCGACGACGATCGCCTCCAACTCGGGCAGCTCGGCCAGCCGGCGGATCGCCGCGCCGATCGCCGGCGCGGCGCGGCGGTCCTGAACCGGGGCGAAGCCCCAGACGATCGTCCCCGCCCAGCCGCGGCGGCGCAGGCCGGCGAGCAGGTCGCGGCGGGCGGCGCCCGACTCCGCCGTCACCACGCCGATCGTGCGCGGCAGCCGCGGTCGCGAAAGGCGCTTCTGCGGCTCGAACAGGCCCTCGGCGCGCAGCTGCTTGCGCAGCGCCTCCAGCCGCGCCAGCAGGTCGCCCTCGCCGGCGAGGCGCAGGTGGGTTACGCGAAAGGAGAAACCGGGAGAGGAGGTTGGACTGCCGACGAAGTAGTCCGGGCCTCCGGAGGCGACGAATTCGGCGCCGTCGCGCAAGGCGCCGTCGGGAAGCCGGAGGTTTGCCAATTCGTTCGCCCAGATCGTGCACGGCACCGCACCGTCGGCGTCCCGCAGCTCGAAGTAGGTCTGTTTCGGAGTGTGGCGGAGCCCGGTGACCTCGCCGATCAGCTGTACACGTGCGCGCTTGCGCAGCTCCTCACGAAGCGTCCGCGCATAACGCCCCACGGGAAATGGGCCCGGTAGCTCCACACAGCGAGGCTAGCGTGACGCGCGCCAGCGCTTGGCCCAGGCCTTCAACTCCCCGATCGCGGGACCGAGCTCCGCCCCCGCCTCGGTGAGCGAGTATGTGACCCGTACCGGCGAGCCCGCTTCGACCTCGCGCTCGACCAGGCCCTCGTCCTCCAGCTCGCGCAAGCGCCGCGAGAGCAGCCGGTCGGAGAGCCCCGGCACCGCCTTGACCAGCTCGCCGAAGCGCAGCGGGCCGTCGGTCAGGGCGCAGACGATCGCCCCGGTCCAGCGTTTGCCGATCAGCTCGATCGCGGCGTGGAAGTGGGGGCAGACGCCGTTGCCTTTGGCCGTGGACTGCTCTTGGGCGGGCGTTGCATCCACGGCACCTCAGCTTACTGAACGTAAGTCACGGGGCACCGGGGTGGCCGCCTGCTTCTATTTGGCCGTGACCGTTCTCGACTGGGCGATCGTCGCCTTCACCCTCGGGCTCGCCGCCTGGGGCTACCGGCAGGGGCTGATCGTCGGCGTCCTCACCCTGGTCGGCTTCGCCGCCGGGGCGCTCGCCGGCAGCCGGGTGGGGCCGCTGCTCCTGGCCGAAGGCTCGCAGTCCCCCTACGCGCCCCTCTTCGCCGCGCTCGGCGCGCTGCTGGTCGGCGCGCTGGTCGCGATCACCCTGGAGAGCGTCGCGCTGGGCGTGCGCGCGCGGCTGGTCCGCGGCCGGGCGCTGCACCTCGCCGACGGGGCGGGCGGCGCGGCGCTGATCTCCGCCGTCGCCCTCGGCCTGATCTGGGTCTTCGGCGCGGTCGCCCTGCACGCGCCTGGCACCGCGCAGCTGCGCGCCGACGTGCAGCGCTCGACCATCCTGCGCGGCCTCAACGACCTGCTGCCCCCCTCGGGCCCGATCCTCAACGCCCTCAACCGGGTCGACCCGGTGCCGACGCTCCCCGGCCCGACCGACCCGGTCGCGCCGCCCGACACGGCGATCGCCTCGGACTCGGACGTGCGCCGGGCGGGCCTCTCGGTCGTCCGGGTGCTCGGCACCGCCTGCGGCCTCGGGGTCGAGGGCTCCGGCTGGGTGGCCGCGCCCGGGCTGGTCGTCACCAACGCCCATGTGGTCGCCGGCAGCGACGACATCACGGCGACCACCCAGGACGGCGCCTCGCTCGACGCGGCGCCGGTCCTCTACGACCCCTCCAACGACCTCGCCCTGCTGCGGATCGACGCGGACCTGCCGGTCCTGCCGCTCGCCCCAAACCCCCAGCGGGGCACGCCCGGCGCCGTCCTCGGCTACCCCGAAAACGGCCCCTACTCCGCCGGCGCCGCCCGCATGGGCGACACCACGACCGCGATCAGCGAGGACTCCTACGGCAACGGCCCGATCCGCCGCTCGATCGCCTTCCTGCGCGGCAGCGTCCGCAGCGGCAACTCCGGCGGCCCGCTGGTCGACGGCCGCGGCCGCGCGATGGGCACCGTCTTCGCCAGCACCACGACCGCCCCCCGAGGCGGCTTCGCCATCCCGAATGAAGTAGTCGCTTCAGCGTTGGACGAAGCGACTGCAAACGAGGTGGACACGGGCGCTTGTACGGGTTGAGCAGAGGAGAGGTCGGGTACTGCTCCCGGCGGCTTGTACTTTTTCCGCTAATGCGTCCGCGGACAGCCGTTAACTGTGTTCGGAAAAAGTTAAGTCGGGAGTACCCGACCTCTCCCAACCATCTGCCAAAGTGAAATCCCTGCCCACCGGGGCGCAGCGGCGCCGCCGCCTCGTCACCCGAACCCTGCCCCTCTCGATAGTCGCCCTCGTCGCCTTCGTCCTCGGCGCCTCGGCCGGCACCCCCGGCTCGCCGGAGAAGGAGGCGGCGGAGCGCTTCGTCGCGGCGTGGGAACGGGACGACTTCGCCGCCATGTACCGGGTGCTGAACGCCGCCTCGCGCCGCTCGACCGGCGCCGCCGAGTTCGCCGCCGCCTACGGCACTGCGGCCGGGGTGGCGACGCTGCGGGAAGTCGAGGCGGGCTCGCCGCGCGATCCGGTCGACTCCGACGGGACGACCCTGATCGCCGTCCCGGTCGAGGCGACGACGCTCGCCTTCGGCACGGTCGTCCTCGACCTCGACCTCCCCTTCGCCGACGGCGGCATCGTCTGGCAGCCGCATCTCGTCTTTCCGGGGCTCGCCCCCGGCGAGCACCTGGAGAACGAGCTCGATTTCGCCCCCCGCGCCCAGGTCCTGGCGGGCGACGGCAGCCCGCTCGCCGAAGAACCGGGCGGGCCGCGCGAACACCTGGAGGAAGCGTTCGACGCGAGGCTGGCGGGCAGGCCGGGTGGCTCGCTGCTCGCCGTCGCCGACGCCGGCGGCTCGGCCCGCATCCTCGCCCAGGCCGAGCCCAGGCCGGGGGCGCCGGTGAAGACGACGATCGAGCCGGGCCTGCAGGCGGCGGCCGCGGCCTCGCTGGGCGGGCGGGCCGGCGGCGTCGCCGTGCTCGACGCCCGCAACGGCGACGTCCGCGCCCTCGCCGGCCAGGCCTTCTCGGCGCCGCAGCCCCCCGGCTCGATCTTCAAGGTGATCACCACCGCCGCCGCCCTGCAGGAGGACGCCGTCTCGCTCGAGGACAGCTTCGAGATCAGCGACGGGATAGACGTCGGCGGCCGCTTCATCAGCAACGCCAACGGCGAGCTCTGCGGCGGCACCTTCCGCGAAGCCTTCGCCCATTCCTGCAACGCGGTCTTCGCGCCGCTCGGGCCGGCGGTCGGCAACGAGAACCTGGTCGCGGCGGCCGAGCGCTTCGGCTTCAACGCGCCGCCGAAGCTCTACGCCCGCCGCGTCGTCGAGCGGGTCGAGCCGGCCGAATCGACCCTCCCCGAGGAGATCGGCGACGAGCTCGACCTCGGCGTCAGCGCGATCGGCCAGGGCGAAGTCCTCGCCACGCCGCTGTTGATGGCAAGCGTCGCGCAGACGGTCGCGGCGGGGGGCGTGCGCGCGCCGACCTCGATCGTCGCCAACCCCAAGCTGCGGCCCGAGGCGGAGCCGGTGCGGGTGATGTCGCGCCGGATCGCAAACGTGCTGGGTGAGCTGATGGTCGGCGTGGTGACCGAAGGCACCGGCTTCGCCGCCGCGATCCCCGAGGCGCAGGTGGCCGGCAAGACGGGAACGGCGGAGCTGGGTCCGGTGCCCGGCCAGGAGGACGCCGAGGAACCCGAACAGATCAAGGACGCCTGGTTCATCGCCTTCGCCCCGGCGCAGAAGCCCCGCCTGGCGGTCGGCGTGATGCTGATCGAAGCCGAAGCGGCGGGCGGCGAAGTCGCCGCGCCGATCGCCGCCGAAGTCCTCGCGGCGGGGATCTAGAGGTCGAGAGTGATCTCGGCCGGGCCGTCCGGTCCGCGCACCTCGAGGACCAGCGGCCGGTTGTCGGAGACGGAGTCCGGCAGGAGGAAGATGGCAAGCGAGCCTTCGAGCGGGCCGGTGTCGGAGGTCGAATCCAGCACCGGAACCTGTTCCTCCGGCTCGACCGCGCCGCCGAGCGGCAACGCGTAGAGGCTGTCGCTCTCGAGCGCCTCGAACTCGGTGTGGTCGGCGTCGAAGATCGTCAGGTGCTCGGCCAGCCGCTGCTCCTCCTTGCTCTCGTTCTGAACGACGAAGAAGACGCCGAAGTAGCCGCTGCCCGGGGGCGGCGGCGGCTGACCGACCAGGTAGGCGGCGTCCTCCGGGTCGTCGGGATTCAGGTAGCGGGAGAAGATCGCGTTGTACTGCAGCTCGCCGAGCTCGACCGGCTCGCCCTCGACGACCTCCCTCTCCTCGCTCTCGTAGCCGCAGGCCGAGACCGCGAGCGCGGCGGCGAGCGCCAGCACGGCGAGCAGCGGCCAGGCGAGTTTGCGGGGGCGGGGCATCGGCGGCGAGAGTCTATAAAGCAGCCGGACGGCCCGCCTCAAGGGATGCCGGTCGCGTGCGGGTTGCCGCCGGCCACGGCGAGGCGCGGCTGCGGCGGCCCCTCGGACTCGAGCTGGTCGCGCAGGCGGCGCAGCGCCTCGCGCCAGCCGCGCCCCTGCCAGAAGGCGGCCCCGCTGAGCGCCTCGACCGCGCGGTCGACGGGGTTCGACGGCTCGGTCCAGTGGGCGACGCGCACCCGCGTCAGCGAGCCGCTGCCCTCGGTCAGCTCCCAGGCCGTCGTCGCCGGGATCCGGTTGCCGCGCCCGCCGGAGCCGCGCTCGACGATCCGGTGGGGCTCCTCCAGCTCGGCGATCGCCGTGTCCATCCAGACCGAGCGCAGCGGCAGGGCGAAGCGGAATCGCGCGCCGGCGCCGACCCCTGTGGGCTCGATCCGGGTCAGGTGGAAGCCGGCGACGAAGTGGTCGGTGAAGGAGGGCCGCCGGGAGAGGTCGGCGATCGCCTCGAAGACCCGCTGCCGGGAGGCGTCGATCTCGATCTCTGCGCTGACCGGGCCCATCGGCGGCGCGATTCTAAGGTTTGCAGTGGTGCCGCGGGGGGTATCCCTGCGGAAAATTGCGGATGCCCCGTCCTGTACGTCCTCGATAAGATCGTTTGGCGGAGGGCGCCCGAAAGGAGCACGTATCTCCACCAGCCTCACCCCCAGCCCCGCTTCAGAGAGCTTCGACGCCGGCACATATCCCGGCTCGGGCACCTATTTCTGCGTCGAGTGCGGCGCCCAGCTCGCCCTCCACGAGGACGACGCCCTCCCCGACTGCCCGCGCTGCGGCGCCTCGAGCTTCCGGCTCGACTCGATCTTCGAGTCGATGCAGGGGCATGGCGAGACCACAGCCGAGTTCGCCACCCAGGCGGAGGCCACGCCGGCAGCCTGGGTGGAGGAGGCTCGCGCCGACCTCGCCCCCGGCAGCCGCCACCTGGTCTGCCAGGTGGACGGCGAGATCCTCGACTTCGAGCTGGCCGGTGGCTGGACCCGGATCGGCCGCAGCATCGCCGCCGACATCCGCCTCGACGACCCCAGCGTCTCCCGCCGCCACGCCCTCGTCGTCTCCGAACCCGGGCAGTCGCTCCGCGTGCTCGACGACCGCAGCCTCAACGGCGTCCTCCTCAACGGCGCCCCGGTCGAGTGGGGCAAGCTCGAGGACGGCGACGAGCTGACGGTCGGCCGCTACCGCCTTTTCGCGCTCGAAGCCTGAAAACCGCAATTTCCGGCCACCGGGAGCCGTAGCATGCTCCCCGTGGACTCCCCGCAAGAGCCCTCGCTGGCGGCCGAGCAGGCCCGCGCCCGCCTGCACGAAGAGATAGAGCGCGTCCGCAGCGGCGTCGAGAACATGCTCGCCGAACAAGAGAGCCCCCCCGCCCCCGACCTACGCCGAGAACTGGACGCAATCCGCGAGGAGACCCGCCGCTACGTCAAGAAGCGGGTCCGCAAGTCCGAAAAGCGCACCAACAAGCGCATCGACCACCTCGAACAGCGCCTCGACCAAGTCGAGCAGGACCGCAAGTACGCCGAGTGGCGCATCCACACCAACACCGAGGCGATGCTCGACGGCCTCCTCCGCGAGGTCCGAGCGATCGCCGACCTGTTGACGCGAACTCGCTGAGCAGCAGGGATGGGGGTGCCCCTCCGACGGAACCCGCGCTGTAGCGCTGGTAAAGGGACCTACGCTTTGCGGCTCACAAGTTCCGCTGGAGGGGCACCCCCATCCCTGCTGATGCGCTACTCGGTTGAGATCGAGGGGTCGGCTTGGACCTTGTGCGGGACGATCATCAGGAAGTTGGCGGCGGCGTCAGCAGCGAGACCCGTGATCCGTTCGGCCTCCTCGTCCTGACCGGTTGCGCGCAGCTCCTCGGCATAGTGCGATAGCAGGTCTTCGACGTCCAGCTCGCCCTCTGTGTCGACCTCCTTCAGCTCGACCTTGGCGCCCTCGCCCAGTCTTGCTTCGATCGCGGCGCGGTCGATGCCGAAGGCGTCGTGGCGGACGTAGACGCGGCCGCCGGTCATCCCGGCGCAGGCCCAGGGGCCGATGTCGCCGAGCACGACCGCCCGGCCCGAGGTCATGTACTCGAAGGCGAAGCCCTTGGCGTTGGCGCGGTCGACCAGGCAGCCGCGGCTGTCGTCGAGCGGCTCCTCGGGCTCGCCGCCCAGCACCACGTCGGCGCCGGAGAGGCGGATGCAGAAGCGCGAGTCGGCCGAGCCCTGGACGAAGAGGCGGCCGCGCTGGGCGCCGTAGGCGAACGACTTGCCGACCGAGCCGTTGAGGCGCCTTCCCTTTGCCCCTTTCCCCTTCAACACCGATACCGTGCCGCCCAGCATCGTCTTGCCGACGCCGTCCTGGGCGCCGCCCTCGACCCGGATCGAGACCCCGTAGGCGTTGAAGGCGCCGAGCCCCTGGCCGGCGACCGAGCCGCCGTCGAAGGAGAGGTCGGCGAGCACGTCGTCGCCCTCCGCGGGGCCGCCGTCGAAGATGCGGGCGCGGGCGATCGCCCCGGCCAGCTCGGTGCCGAGCACGCGGTCGGTGGCGTCGGCGGCGCGCGGGAAGCGGTTGCTGACCGTCTTGCCGGAGCAGACTTCGCCGGCCAGCGCGCCGAGCTGGGCCGAGGCCTCCTTCGCCTCCATGCGAATCGGCCGGGCGACGACCAGCCCCGCCTCGGCGCGGCCCTCGGCCGGCTCCTCGGCGACCGGCAGGTCGAGCGGCTCGAGGTCGAGGAACTCCTCCAGCGGCGTGATCAGCGGCGCCAGGTCGATCTGCTCGTGGTGGGAGGTCTGCTCGAGCAGGTCGTAGCGGCCGACCAGGTCCTGGGCGCGCTCGTAGCCGAGCGAGGCGACGACCTCCTTCACCTCCTCCCCCATCGCGGCGAAGAAGCGGGCGCAGCTCTCGGCGGCAGTGTCGACCGCCTGCGGGGTGAACTTCTTCAGGCCGTGTTCGGTGGCCTGCTCGACCGTCTCGATCTGGGTGGCGATGCCGACGTGGCAGGTGTCGAGCTGGCAGCCGCGGCAGATCGTGCAGCCGAGGCTGACCATCGCCAGCGTGCCGAAGCCGACCCGGTTGGCGCCGAGGCAGTGCAGCTTGACGATGTCGTGGCCGGTGCGGTAGCCGCCGTCGGCCCAGATCTCGACCCGGTTGCGCAGGCCGGCCTCCATCAGCGCCCGGTGCACGGCGCGGGTGCCGATGTCGGAAGGCAGGCCGACGTGGCGGAGAGCGTGCTGGCGGGCGGCGCCGGTGCCGCCCTCGAAGCCCGAGAGGGTGATGATGTCGGCGCCCGCCTTGGCGATGCCGAGGCCGATCGTGCCGATGTTCGGCACGACCGGCACCTTGACCGAGACGCGCACGTCGGGGTTAACCGTCTTCAGCTCGTCGATCAGCTCCGCCAGGTCCTCGATCGAGTAGAGGTCGTGGTTGTTGGAGGGCGAGATCAGGTCGGTGCCGGCCGACGCGTTGCGGGCCGCGGCGACCTTCTCGGAGACCTTCTTGCCGGGCAGGTGGCCGCCCTCGCCGGGCTTGGCGCCCTGGCCGATCTTGATCTCGGCGACGTAGGAGGAGTTGATCATCTCCGCCGAGACGCCGAAGCGGCC
>Ga0299914_10000357_pt1 | contig 27024 bp, 28 predicted proteins | sample RVTome_10_FD_201361 | JGI IMG/M metagenome (GOLD analysis project Ga0299914, IMG submission 201361) | Soil microbial communities from uranium-contaminated site in the Upper Colorado River Basin, Wyoming, United States - RVT153D57 (version 2) ... | reverse complement strand
GCCGAGGCCTCCGCTTCCGGAATATTGAGGTCGTGGCCGCTCTCGGCCTTCGTGGCGGGCGTGAAGATCGGGGCGGGCAGCCGATCCGACTCCCGCAGGCCCGGCGGCAGGGGGACGCCGCAGATCGAGCCCTCCGCCAGGTATTCCTTCCAGCCGGAGCCCGCCAGATACCCCCGCGCCACGCACTCGATCGGCACCGGCGTCGTCCGTCGCACCAGCATGCTGCGTCCCTTCAGCACGTCCGCGTGCGCGGCGGCCGCGGCCGGGAACTCGCGCGGGTCGGTCGACAGCAGGTGGTTGGGGACGATGTCTCCGAGCGAGGCGAACCAGTAGGCGGACAGCTGCGTCAGGATGCGTCCCTTGTCGGGAATCCCGGAGCCCAGCACGTAGTCGAATGCGGAGATGCGATCGGTCGCCACGATGAGCAGCCGTTCGGCGTCGATTGCATAGACGTCGCGTACCTTGCCGCGGCGCAGCAGCGGCAGACCCGGAAGTTCCGTTTCGAGCAGGGGGGCAACGGCAGGCAGATGTGACCTCCGCGAGGCCGCGCATGTTAGCACGCCGGCCTGGGTGGCTGGATGGGTTGCGGCGGGCACTTGGGCCGCTCGGGGCACGGTGGAACCGGCGGTGGGTCGCGGCAGCGCGGTGCCGCCAGCGCGAAGGGCATGCGACCGAAGCCGGCGCGCCGCCGCAACGAGCTGACGTGCGGTGGAGCGGCCGAACTACCCAGTTACCTCATGAGACGGCTATAGTTAGAGGCATCGCCCGCGGGCAGTCCGTCGCGGCGCCGGGCGGCCCCGGCAGACGCCGGTTCGGCGGGTCCTCTTCATGCGCGCTTCTGTCAGGACAGCGCTCGTCGTTCTGGCCAGCATTCTGCTGCTCTGGCTGTTCCTGCGGAATACGGATCTCGGCCAGGTGTGGACCGAAATCCAGCGCTCCCGCTGGGATCTCGTCGCCGTCTCCTTCGGCGCTGTCGCGATCACGTACGTCTTCCGGGCGCTGCGCTGGCAGTACCTGCTGCTGCCGATCGGTCCCGTCCGCCTGACGACGGCCCTGCGGGCCACGGTGATCGGGTTCGGTGCGTCCGCGCTGCTGCCGGCGCGGGCCGGCGAGGTCCTGCGGCCGTATCTGCTCGCGCGCAAGGAAGGACTCAGCGCGACGGCGGCGTTCGCCACGATCCTGCTCGAGCGCGTGCTCGACATCCTCATGGTGCTGATGCTGTTCGGCGTCTTCCTGCTGTTCGCCGACACGCAGATCGGCGGCGGCGACCCGGAGTCGTACGGGCGCCTCAAGATGGGGGGCCTGGTCGTGGGCGCCATCTCGCTGCTGGCACTCGGCGCGATGTTCGTCCTCGCCGGACGGCCGGCGATCCTCACGCGCCTGGAGCAGCGGCTCGCCGAGCGCCTGCCGCCGCGCCTCGCGACGAGGACGATGCACCTGGTCCACGCGTTCGCGGCGGGCCTGCTCATCGTCCGGCAGCCCGCGCGCCTCGCCGTTGCGGTGGCGCTGTCGCTCCCCGTCTGGCTGTCGATTGCGGTGAGCATCTGGGGCGTCACGCGGGCGTTTCACATCGAGTTTCCGTTCCTCGGCTCGTTCCTGATGATGGCGCTGCTGGTCATCGGCGTCGCCGTCCCGACGCCGGGCGCCGTCGGCGGGTTCCACTACTTCTACCGTCTGGGCGCGGTCTCGTTCTTCAACGCCTCGTCCGATCGCGCGGTCGGCGCCGCCATCGTCCTGCACGCCGTCTCCTTCGTGCCGGTCGCGATTGCCGGCCTCGTCCTGCTGGCGCAGGACGGCCTCAGTCTGGCTGGGGTGGAGCGCCTCGCGCGCCGCCGGCGTCCGGAGGAAGCGACGTGAAATGCCCGTTCTGCGCGCATCTCGGCGACAAGGTGGTCGACTCGCGCGAGAGCAAGGAAGGGGATGTCATCCGCCGCCGCCGCGAGTGCCTCGACTGCGGTCGCCGGTTCACCAGCTACGAACGGATCGACGAGATCCCCTACATGGTGGTGAAGAAGGACGGCAGCCGCGAACGTTTCGAGCGCCAGAAGCTGGTCGCCGGGCTGCTGAAGGCGTGCGAGAAGCGGCCGGTCAGCGTCGCGCAGGTGGAGGCGGTCGCCGACAAGGTCGAAGCGATGCTGCAGGATCGGCCCGAGAAGGAGATGCCGACGGCGGAGGTCGGCGCCTTCGTGATGCAGGAGCTCAAGCAGCTCGACAAGGTCGCCTACGTGCGCTTCGCCTCCGTCTATCGCCACTTCCGCGACATCGGTGAGTTCATGAGCGAGCTGAAGGACCTGCTGAACGCCAGGGAGTGAGGCGCTTCTCCACGTCGAACTGATGCCCTTGGGTCTTCGAGAACGTACGGCGGAGACGCCGCCACCGCCGGCCGGGGCGGCCGCGCCGCCGGAGCGCCGGCGCCGGCGGCCGTTCCTCGACAACCTGCCGCTGCTGGTCGCCGGCATCCTCCTGCTGGTCGCCGCGCTGGCGGGGCTGCTCGCGCTGGCGAGCCGCTCCACGCGCTGGCGGTCCGACTTCCTCACGGAAGTCGTCCTCTATGCGCTCTCGGTCGTCGACCTGACGATGATCCTGGCGCTGGCCTTCGTGCTGGCGCGCAATGTCATCAAGCTCATCGTCGAGCGCCGGCGGGCGCTGCCCTTCGCCCGCTTCCGCGCGAAGCTGGTGGCCGTGCTGCTCGGCATGACGCTGATCCCGTCGGTGCTGGTGCTGATGGTCGGCAGCGAGGTCATCCGGACCAGCGCGGACCGCTGGTTCAACGCACCGGTCGATGAGGTCCTGTCCTCGGCGAACAAGATCGCCAGCGACTACTACCAGGAGCGGCAGGCGCTGGTCGCCGACCAGGCGCGGCGGATCGCCGCCCGGCTCCGCACCGAGAATCTCGCGGCGGTCGACCCCTCGCGCATCCGCGATCTGGTCACGCCCGACGTGACGTCGGGCCGCCTGCAGCTGGTGGAGGTCTACCGGATGCAGCCCTCCGGCGGCGCGGTGCCGCAGGTCGTGCCGGTCATCGGCGTCGCCTCGCCGACGCTGCCGGCGGGGCAGTCGCGGGCCTCCGCGGATCGGCTGGCCGCGCGCGCCGCCGCCGGCATCCAGGACACCCGGGTGCTCGAGCCGCTGCCGGGCGGCGGGGAGCTGATCCGCGCGGCCGCGACGATCCGCGGCTCCGGGAGCCGCATCACCGGCGTCGTCGTGGCGAGCGATCATCTGACCGGAGAGCTGGCGGAGCGCGCGCGGCGCATGACCGCGGCGTACGAGGACTATCTGCAGCTGCGCGTGCTCAAGCGCCCGCTCACCGGCACGTACCTGTCGTTCTTCCTGATGCTGAGCCTCATGATCATGGTGGGCGCCACCTGGATGGGGCTCTACCTGGCGAAGCGCATCACACGGCCCGTGCAGATGCTGTCGGACGCCGCGAGCGAGATCGGCGCGGGACATCTCGATCGACGGCTGGAGCCGGAGACGGCCGACGAGTTCGGCGCCCTGGTCGAGTCCTTCAACCGGATGGCGTCGGAGCTGGCGGCGAGCCGGCGCAAGCTCGAGCGCTCCGCCTTCGATCTCGAGCGCAAGAGCCTGGAAACCGAGGGCCGGCGGCGCTACATCGAGACCATTCTCGAGCGCATCACGACGGGCGTCATCTCGGTGGATGCCGAGGGACGGGTGACGACGGTGAACGCCGCCGCGGCGCGCCTGCTGGGCCTGCCGCCCGGCGCTGCGGGCCGGCCCGTGTCCGAGGTGCTGGACCGCCGCGACCTGCAGCCGCTCGCGGCCGTCCTCAACCGCGCGGCGCGCGGGCGCTCGGAGCCTCCGCCGCAGGAGATCGCGCTCGTGCGCGACAACCGCGAGATGCACCTCGCCGTCGTCGCGACGGTGCTGCACGACGAGTCCGGCGCGGCCAGTGGGGCCATCCTCGTGTTCGACGACGTCACCCCGCTCATTCGATCGCAGCGGGTCGCGGCCTGGCGCGAGGTGGCGCGCCGCCTCGCGCACGAGATCAAGAACCCGCTCACCCCGATTCAGCTGTCGGCGGAGCGCCTGCGCCGGCACTTCGGCTCGGCGCCCCCGGTCACCCAGGCGCTGGTGAACGAGTGCACCAGCACCATCATCGCGGAGGTGGAGTCGCTCAAGGCGCTCGTCGACGAGTTCTCGCAGTTCGCGCGCATGCCGGCCCCGCGGGTCACGCCGACCGACCTGCACGCGCTCGTCGGCGAGACGCTCACGCTGTACGACGGCCTCTTCAGCCAGGTGCGCCTGGAGCGCGCGCTGGACCCCGACATGCCGCTCGTCCGCCTCGACGTGGAGCAGATCCGCCGCGTGCTGATCAACCTGATCGACAACGCCATCGAGGCGATGGACCGGCACGGGACGATCACCATCGAGACGCGGCACGATGCCGACCACGCGCTCGCCCGTGTCATCATCGCGGACGACGGACCGGGAATCCCGCCGGAGGACCGCGACAAGCTCTTCATGCCGTACTATTCGACCAAGCGGCGCGGAAGCGGCCTCGGGCTCGCCATCGTCCGGCGCATCGTCGCCGAGCACGGCGGGAGCATCGAGGCGGGCGACAACACACCGAGGGGCGCGCGCTTCACCATCGAGCTGCCGCTGACGACGATCCACTGACCGGCAGGAAGCCGGTCGGTGCGGAACCGGCCATGGACACTGGATGACCCCCACTATCCTCATCGTGGACGACGAGCCCGGCGTCCGCTCGGCGCTGGCCGGCGTCCTCCGCGACGAAGGGTTCGGCGTGGAGGCCGTCGACAGCGGCGAGGCGTGCCTCGACCGCGCCGCGCGCGGCGCCTACGACCTCATCGTGCTCGACGTCTGGCTGCCGGGGATCGATGGCCTCGCGACGCTGCAGCGCCTCCGGGAGCGGCAGGTCGATGCGCAGGTCGTGATGATCTCGGGGCACGGCAACATCGAGTCCGCCGTGCGCGCGATCAAGATGGGTGCGTTCGATTTCGTCGAGAAGCCGCTCTCGCTCGAGAAGACCGTCCTGGTCGTCCGCAACGCGCTCAGGCAGCGACGGCTGGAGGCCGAGAACCGTGCGCTCCGCGCCCGCGTGGACCGGCGCCTCACGATGGTCGGCGAGAGCGACGAGATGGCGCAGCTGCGCGAGCAGGTCGCGATGGCGGCCCCGACCAACGGCCGCGTGCTCATCTACGGCGAGAACGGCACGGGCAAGGAGCTGGTCGCGCGCACGGTGCACACGCTCAGCCGGAGGCGGCACGGACCGTTCATCGAGGTGAACTGCGCGGCGATTCCGGAGGAGCTGATCGAGTCGGAGCTGTTCGGCCATGTCCGCGGCGCCTTCACGGGCGCGGTCGCGGATCGGCGCGGCAAGTTCGAGGCGGCCGACGGCGGCACCATCTTCCTCGACGAGATCGGCGACATGAGCCTGAAGACGCAGGCCAAGGTGCTGCGCGTGCTCCAGGAGCAGGTCGTCGAGCCCGTCGGCGGCACCCAGACCGTCCGCGTCGACGTCCGCGTGCTGGCGGCCACCAACAAGGATCTGCCCGCGGCGATCCGCAACGGCGAGTTCCGCGAGGACCTCTACTTCCGGCTCAACGTCATCCCGGTCTTCGTCCCGCCGCTGCGCGCGCGGCGCGGCGACATCCCGCTGCTGGCGGACCACTTCATGGCGACGTTCGCCGGAGAGTACGGCCGGCGGCCGAAGGCGCTCAGCCACGAGGCGATCGCCGAGCTGCAGCGCTACCCGTGGCCCGGCAACGTCCGGGAGCTGCGCAACGTGATCGAGCGCCTGATGATCATGGTCCCGGGCGATACGATCGCGGCCGCCGATGTCCGCTTCCTGAGCCCGGACGCCGCCGTCCTGCCGGTCGACGCGGCCCCCGGCGGAGCGTTCCTGCCGCTGCACGCCGCCCGCGACCGGTTCGAGCAGCAGTACATCCTGCGCGCCCTGTCGCAGCAGCAGGGCAACATGACGCGCACCGCGGAGCTCCTCGGTGTCGAGCGGAGCAACCTGTACCGGAAGATGCGCGCCTTCGGGATCGTGGCGGCGCGCCGGTCCGATACCGACGCGACCGAGGACGGCGACGCCTGAGCGGGCCGATCAGCGCCGCGCCGGGGGGGGCGCGCCGGACTGCGCGACACGCAGCCGCTGCTCGAGCACCTGGTCCCCCCGGAAGCCGTCGAGCTGCAGGTACCACTGCGCAGCGGCCGTCAGCGCGGCGGCAGGCACGAGGCCCACGATCTCGCTCTCGAGCACGGCAACCCCGTGCCGCGACGCCTCGCGCTTGATCAGCTCGAACACGCGGAAGATGGGCGTCTTCTCGTAGTTCGTGAGGTTCATCGAGACCTGGACGATGCCGCGGTCCTCGAGGCTGACGCCCATCGCCTTGACGAAGCGGAGCCCTCCGCTGCTGAAGCGCACCGCCGCGGCGATCTTCTTCGCGACGTCGAGCCGATCGGTGGCGAGGTTGACGTTGTAGGCGATGAGCGGCATGCGGGCGCCGATCACGCTCGCGCCGGCGGTCGGATGCGGCGCGGCAGGACCGTAGTCCGGCGCCCACGCGGGCTGCTGCATCTTCGCCGCGAGCCCTTCGAACTCGCCACGCCTGATGTCCTCGAGGTTCCGGCGTCCGGCCCCGGAGGCCGCCTCCTCGTAGAGGTACACCGGCACCCCGAACCGCGACGCGACCTCGGCGCCGAGCGCCTTCGCCAGCTCCACACAGTCCGCCATCGACGCGTCGATCGGCACGAACGGCACGACATCGACGGCGCCGAGACGCGGATGCTCCCCGCCGTGGTGCGTCAGATCGATGGCCGCAATGGCGCGCTCGAAGAGCGTGAGGAGCGCCGTGTGCAGGGGCTCGGCGTCGCCTGCCAGCGTGATCACGGAACGGTTGTGCGAGGCATCGGCCGACCAGTCCAGTACGGTGACGCCCGGTGTTCGGGCGACGCCGTCGACGATCGCCTCCACGACCTCGCGGCGGCGGCCCTCACTGAGGTTCGGCACGCATTCGATGAGCGGCATGCGCCGGTTGTAGCACACCCCCGTTCAGCCCGCGAGCCTCGGGGGCGCAGCTCAGCGGCGGACCGCCATCGGGAGGTCGCGACATTCGCGCGGCCGGCGCTCCTGTCAGTGCCGGGGCGGCGCAGGCGTGGTGTAAACATTGACGTATTCAGGGGGTTAGCCGATAATCGCCCTGCGTTGCCACGCCCCTGCCGATTGTCATCAGTCGATGTCTGAACACCACGCCGCCGGGTCCGCGCGGGCTGCGGACGCACTCTCCGGCCTCGAGCGCGACGCGCGGGTCGAGCAGCTTCTCCTCCAGGGACTCGACTGCTACTTTGCCGGAGACTACGATCAGGCGATTCACGTCTGGACGCGCGTGCTCTTCCTCGACCGCGGGCACACGCGCGCCCGTGCGTACATCGAGCGGGCGCGCAGCGCGCTCGCGGAGCGCCAGCGCGAATCGGAGGAGCTGCTGCATCGCGGGGTCGCGGCGTTCGACCGCGGCGAAACGGGCGATGCCCGTTCGCTGCTGAACGCGGCGATTCAGCGCGGAGTCTCGCCGGAGGTGGCCCTCTCGTATCTCGGGCGCCTCGATCGACTCACACCGGCCGGCGAGACGACCGGAATCGTCCGTGCCGCGGAGGGAAGCCCCGATGTCTCGGCCGCCGCCGCGCCCGGTCCCGCCGCCGCGCGCCCGCCGCGGCGCATCAGGCTGCTGGTGCTCTGCCTGAGCGTCCTCGCGGCGCCGCTCGCCTGGGTCGGCACGATGATGTTCGAGATCAGCGACCTGCGCGAGGCGCTGCGGCTCCAGCGCGCGCCGGCGGTCCGCCCGATGCCTGAACCCGAGTCGCCGCTGCCGCTGCCGCGGTCCGCGGAGCTCGCGCTGGATCGCGCGCGCGAGCGCTTCGCCACCGGACACCCGCTCGACGCACTCCGCCTGCTCTCCGGCATCGACGTGGCCGATCCGCTCCGCGCCGATGCCGACCGCCTCCGCGCCGAGATCCAGCGCAGTCTGCTTCGGCCGATCGAGGCGTCGCTGGCAGCGGAGCAGGAGGCCGCGCGGCCGTGAAGTGCCCGAAGTGCGGGTACATCGGGTTCGAGACGTCCGATCGCTGCCGGAACTGCGGGTATGAGTTCGCGCTGGCGGTTCGCGAGGCGGAGTCCGCGCCGCTCGACATCGGCGGCCCTCCGGCACCCGACGGTCCCCTGGCGGATCTGGTGCTGACGTCGACGCCGCTGCCCGCCGAACGCCGCAAGGTCACGGCGCCGCGCGAGCTCGATCTCGATCGCATCATCGGCGCCCCGGACCCCGCCGCCGACCTCCCGCTGTTCGACGCACCGGCCAGGAGCGACGCGGCGTTGCCGTCGCGGCCGCCGGCCGTCCGGACCTCCGTTCCGGTGTCCACGCCGCCGCGCAGACCGCTGTCGGTCCGGCGCCCGACGCCGGATCCCGCGCGGTTCCGCACGCCTCCCTCCGAGCCGCGCCCGGAACGGAACCTGGAACTGCCGCTGCCGTCCGAACGGCTGAACCAGGTCGAGACCGGCCACGGGCCCGAGCCCGCGGCCGCCCGGCCGCGGCTGCTGGCGGCGCTCACCGATACCGGCCTGCTGCTGGCCATCGATGTGCTGGTCGTGTACTTCACGCTCCGGCTCTGCTCCCTCGGCGTTGGCGAGATGCAGCTGCTGCCGGTGTTGCCGCTGGCGGCGTTTTTCGTTCTCCTCAACGGCGGGTACCTCCTGGCGTTCACGGCCGCGACGGGGCAGACCATTGGCAAGATGGCGTTCGGCCTGAAGGTGGTGGCTGCCGACGGCGCCATGCGCCCCCTCACGGCGGTAGTGCGATCGGCCGCATGCCTCCTGTCGGCCGCCACGCTGGGCGCCGGACTCGTGCCGGCCCTGCTGGGCGGGCGTGCGCTGCACGATCGCCTCGCCGGTACCGCCGTCGTCCACGCCAGGGAGTAGCGCCCGCCGCGCCGCCTTCCGATTCCGCGCCATCGTGAAAATCCACCTCGCAGTCTTCGTCTGCACGTTCGGCTACATCGGATACGCCCCCGTCGCGCCCGGCACGATTGGCTCACTCGCCGGGCTGCTCGTCCACGCCGGCCTCCGCTGGGCCGGGGCCGATCCGCTGGCCGAGGCGCTGGTTATCGCCGGCCTCTTCGCGATCGGAACGTGGAGCGGCACGCACGCCGAGCGCTACTTCGGCGGAACGGATCCGGGCCCGGGCGTGATCGATGAGGTGGTCGGCATGCTGATCACGCTCTATCTCGTCCCGACCAGCTGGACCCTTGCGGCGATTGGATTCATCGTGTTCCGCGCGCTGGACGTCGTGAAGCCGTTCCCCGCCGGACGATTCGAACGGCTGCACGGCGGACTCGGCATGATGGCCGACGATGCCATGTCGGCGATCTACGGCAACGCGGTGATGCAGCTGCTGGTGTGGTCGGCGGCTGCAAGCCTCATGGGGTGACGTGACGTGGCGGCCCCTCTGGAATCGGCCGAGATCATCGCCGTCGGATCCGAGCTGCTGGGCATCACCCGCACCGATACGAACTCCCTCTACATCACGGCACGGCTGCGCGAAGCGGGCATCGCGGTCCGGCTGAAGACCGTCGTCGGCGACGTGGTCGACGACATCACCGCCGCGTTCGCCTCCGCCCGTACGCGGAGCCGGCTGGTGATCTTCACCGGCGGGCTCGGTCCGACGGAGGACGATCTGACGCGCGAGGCCGTGGCGGCCGTGCTCGGGCGCGCGCTCCACGAGGATCGCCGGGTGCGGGAGCGGCTGCGCGCCCGCTTCGCGGCGCGCGGCCTCGAGATGCCGGCGATCAACCGCCGGCAGGCCCTCGTCCCTGAGGGAGCGGACGTCCTCCCGAACCCGAAGGGGACCGCGCCGGGGCTGTGGGTCGAGGACGAGAAGGGTGTCGTGGTGCTCCTGCCCGGCCCCCCCTTCGAACTGAAGCCGATGTTCGACGGGCTCGTCCGCGATCGGCTCGCCGCGCGAGCCACCGGGATCCGCCTCATCACGCGGATCGTCCGGATCGCGGGGCGGACCGAGTCGCACGTGGAGACCGCCGCACGGCCCGCCTACGATCGCTGGCGCGGTGTCCGGATGCCGCTGGACGTCACGATTCTCGCATCGCCGGGCACGATCGATCTGCACCTGACGGTCCGCGCCCGCGAAGCGGCCGGGGGCGAGGCGCTGCTCGCGGAGGCGGTGCATGACCTGCAGGCGATCTTCGAAGACGATCTCTACAGCGACGACGGCCGGTCCATGGAGGACGTGCTCGGCGGGTTGCTGCGGGACGCCGGCCGGACGATCGCGATTGCGGAGTCCTGCACGGGCGGCCTGCTGACCTCGCGTCTGACCGACGTGCCCGGCAGCTCGGCGTACGTCGAGCGAGGAGCGGTGGCGTACTCGAACGCGGCGAAGATCGACTGGCTGGGCGTCGAGCCGGCGCTCATCGAGCGCCACGGCGCCGTCAGCGAGCCGGTGGCGCTGGCCATGGCGTCGGGTATCCGCCGCCGTACCGGAGCGGCATTCGGGGTGGGCGTCACCGGTATCGCCGGCCCCGGCGGTGGCACGCCGGAGAAGCCGGTCGGTACGGTAGCGATCGCGGTGGACGGTCCCTGGGGTCCTGCCGCGCGCACGCGGCGCTTTCTCGGCGTCCGTGAGCAGGTCAAGTGGCACGCCGCATCGGCGGCGATGGACGACGTGCGGCGAATGCTGCTGCAGGGGTCAGACCGGGGTCAGACCCCATGATGGATCCCGACGGGGTCAGACCCCGGTCTGACCCCACTGTCCATTTATCACTTCATGCGGCTGTTCGTCGCGCTCGACATCAGCGACGAGGTGCGCCGGCGCGCGCAGAAGGTGATGGACCGCCTCGAGCGCCAGCTGTCGCCGCCGGACCGGGGCGGCTCGCGCCGGCCCTCGCCCGTGCGGTGGGTGAGCGCCGAACGTCTCCACTTGACCCTCGAGTTCATCGGCGAGGTCGGCGATCCGATCGCGGAGGAGATCGAGGCGCGTCTCGCGGCGCCGTACCCCATCGCGCCGTTCGAGATCGCCCTGGGCGGCGTCGGAGTCTTTCCCCCCGCCGGCGGCCCGCGTGTGGTCTGGATTGGCGTCGTCAAAGGGGCCTCCCGCGTCGGCGAGGTCCAGGCGGAAACGGTCCGTCGGCTCCAGGGCCTGCCGCTTCGTGCGGACGAGCGGCCGTTCGCGGCCCATCTGACGCTGGGCCGCTTCCGCGAGACGGCGGCACGCTATCGCCACCGCCTGGAGGAGCTCCACAGGGCGGACGCGGGCCGATGTACGATTGACCACGTGACGCTGTATCAGAGCCGGCTGTCGCTCAGGGGGCCCACGTACGTCCCGCGCGTGCAGGCGCCGCTGTCGGGGCACGAGCCAGCCGGTCTGACGGCGCGCCAGGGAGGGCGCTGACCCGGTGCTGCTTGCCGCCATTGCCGTCGGCTACCTGTTCGGATCGGTGCCGTTCGCGTTCGTCCTGTCCCGGCGCTGGCGCGGCATCGATATCCGGCGCGCGGGGAGCGGCAACGTCGGTGCGGCCAACGTGCTGCGAACGAGCGGGGTGCGCGCGGCCCTGCTCGTGATGGCGCTCGACGTGTGCAAGGGGGCGGGCTCGGTGCTCCTCGTCCAGCGATGGGCCATGGGAGAAGCGGCGCCGGCCGCGGCTGGCTTCGCGGCCGTCATCGGCCATGTCTATCCGGTGTGGCTGCGCTTCCGGGGCGGCAAGGGCGTGGCGACCGCCGCGGGAGTCTTCTCCATCCTCACGCCATGGGCCATGCTGCCCGTCGTCGCGGTCTTCGTCGTCACCGTGTGGCTGACGCGTTTCATCTCGCTCGGATCGATTGCGGCGACGGTCGCGCTCGGGCCGCTGGCCTATGCCCTCCACGCGCCGCCCTGGATCGTCGTCGCGGCGGTCTCGGTTGCGGGCGTCATCGTGTTCCGCCATCGCGCGAACCTCGTGCGCATATGGTCGGGCACGGAGCGGCGCATCGGCCACCGGGTGCAGGTATGAGGCGCACGAGCGTGCTGGGCGCCGGCAGCTGGGGCACGGCCCTGGCCGTGCACCTGGTGCACGTCGGCCACGAGGTGCGGCTCTGGGGCCGCGATCCGGCGCTCGTCCGCGACATGCTGGCGCGGCGCGCCAACGCGGTGTACCTGCCCGATGTCGCGCTGCCGCCGGCGCTGCACCCGACGGCGTCGCTCGACGAGGCGCTGGACGGATCCGAGCTCGTCGTCTGCGCCGTGCCGTCTCACGGGGTGCGGTCGGTCATGCAGTCGGCGGCCGGTCTGGTTCCGGCCGGCGTGATCGTGGTGAGCGCGACCAAGGGGCTCGAGATGGAGACCTTCCTCCGCACTTCGGAGCGGCTGGGCCTCGAGCTCGGGGGCGGGCATCCGGTGGTCGTGCTCTCGGGACCGAGCTTCGCGGCGGAGCTCGCCCGGCAGCTGCCGACCGCCGTGTGCGCGGCGTCGCGCGATCAGGTGGCCGCCGAGCGGGTGCAGGCCGAGTTCCGGTCGTCCTACCTGCGCCTCTACGCGAGTACGGACGTCGTCGGCGTCGAGATCGGCGCCGCGATGAAGAACGTCATCGCCATCGCTGCCGGCGTCGTCGAGGGCCTGGGACTGGGCCAGAACGCCACCGCGGCGCTCATCACGCGCGGCCTGGTCGAGATCACCCGGCTCGCCTGCGCGCTCGGCGGGTGCCGCGAGACGCTCTCGGGCCTGAGCGGGCTCGGCGATCTCGTGCTGACCTGCACGGGATCGCTCAGCCGTAATCGCCACGTGGGCATCGAGCTGGCCCGCGGCCGCCCGCTGGCCGAGGTGCTCGGCGGCATGAAGATGGTGGCCGAGGGCGTCCGGACGGCCGGGGCCGCCCTTGCGCTCGGCACGCGCCACGGCGTCGAGCTGCCCATCACGATGCAGATGTACGAGGTGCTCGAGGGCCGAAAAACGCCGCGCGCCGCCCTCGTGGATCTGATGCTGCGGCCGCAGAAGGCGGAGTGACACTTCTGACTGAAATGCGAAGCGAGAAGTGCGAAGTGGGGAACGTCCGCGATGAGTTGGTAAGATCGTCCCATGGGTTGGTTTGGACGCATCCGCGAAGGGCTCTCCCGCACGACGCAGCAGATCGTCGATCGGTTCGACGAGATTGCGGGGCGTGCGGAGGTGGCGATCCGGCGCGGGACGCCGATCGACGTCGACACCGCGGACGCGCTCGAAGAGCTGCTGATCTCCGCCGATGTCGGCGTCGGCGCCACGGATCGGCTGCTGGAGGCGGTGCGGAGGAACGCGAAACCGGGCGAAGGGCTGCGCGAGATGGTCAGGCGCGAGCTGCTCGCGGTCTTCGCCGAGACCGAGACCCCAGTCGCCGACGGACACACGCCGCATGTCGTGCTGATCGTCGGCGTGAACGGCACGGGCAAGACCACCACCGTCGGCAAGCTGGCGAACCTCGCCCGGAGCGCCGGTGCGGAGCCGCTCATCTGCGCCGCCGATACGTTCCGGGCCGCGGCGGTGGAACAGCTGGAGATCTGGGCGAAGCGAGCCCGCGTCGACATCGTGCGCGCCGCCGAGGGCGCGGACCCGGCTGCCGTCGTCTACGATGCCATTTCGTCGGGCAAGGCGCGGCGCCGGACGCCGATTCTCGTCGATACGGCCGGCCGGCTGCACACCCGCGTCAATCTGATGAACGAGCTCCAGAAGATCCGCCGCATCGCCGCCCGCGAGGTCGAGGGAGCGCCGCACGAGGTCCTCATCGTGCTCGACGCGACGGTGGGACAGAACGGCCTCGCGCAGGCGCGCGAGTTCATGCACGCTGCGGGCGTGAACGGCGTCATCCTGACGAAGCTCGACGGGACGGCGAAGGGCGGCGTGGCTGTCGCCATCGCACACGATCTGAAGCTTCCCATCCGCTACGTCGGCGTCGGTGAAGGGATCGACGATCTGATCCCCTTCTCTCCGGCCGAATACGTGGACGCGCTGTTCGAAGAGAAATGGTGATGGCCGCCGAGCCCGGCGCGATTGCGGCGGACGCGGCGCACATGCGGCGCGCGCTCCGGCTGGCGGAGCGCGGGCGCGGCCGGACGTCCCCCAACCCGCTGGTCGGCGCCGTGATTGTCGACGAATCGGGCGTCATCGTGGGCGACGGGTTCCACGAGGCGGCGGGGCAGGCGCACGCCGAGATACGGGCGCTCGAGGCCGCCGGGTCCCGCGCACGCGGCGCGACGCTGTACTGCACGCTCGAGCCCTGCTGCCACACGGGACGCACGGGCCCGTGCGTCGACCGCATCGTCGCCGCCGGCATCCGGCGCGTCGTGGCCGCCGCGACCGATCCGAATCCGCTGGTCTCGGGCGGGGGGTTCCGCGCCCTGCGCGCGCACGGCCTCGATGTCGTCGTCGGCGTGGAGGAGGCCGCCGCGCGCCGGCAGAACGCGGCGTTCTTCACGTGGATCCGCGAAGGCCGTCCTTACGTGATCGCAAAGGCGGCGGTCAGCCTGGACGGGGCGATCGCAGCGGCGCCGGGCGTCCGGAGCGAGATCAGCGGAGCCCTGGCGCGTCGCCTCGTACAGCGCACGCGCGCCGAGGTCGATGCCATCGGCGTCGGCTCCGGGACGGTGCTCGCTGACGATCCCGTGCTGACGGCGCGCGACGTGTATCGCAGCCGGCCGCTCGTGCGGGTGGTCTTCGACCGCCGGCTCCGCCTCCCGCTGGGCGCTCGCCTGGTGGCGAGCGCCGCCGAGGGCCCGGTCGTCGTGCTCACCAGCACGCGCGCCGTCGAGGAGCGCGCGCGCCATGCCGCGCAGCTGCGGGACGCCGGCATCTGCCTCGAGGCGCTCGCCGACCTGGGGCTGCCGGCGGCCATGGGTCGGCTGGCCGGCAGGGGCATCTCGTCGCTCCTGCTGGAGGGGGGCGCCGCCCTCCATGCGGCCGCCTGGAATGCGCGTATGATCGATCGGGTGCAGCTGTTCGTCGCGCCCTGCCGGCTCGGAAACGACGGCGTGCCCGTGTTCGGCGAGGCCCCGTTCTCGGTCGCGGACCTCGACAACCGGCGGGTCACGCCCTGCGGCGACGACGTCCTGATTGAAGGCGATGTTCAGCGGGCTGATTGAGGCGGTCGGACGCATCGAAGCGCACGAGCCGGCGTCCGGCGGCGTGCGCCTGACCATGGCCACGCCATGGACCGATCTGACCGCCGGCGAGAGCGTGGCGGTGAACGGCGTGTGCCTGACCGTCGTCGCGGCCGCGGACGGCTCGCTGCAGACGGACGTCGGCCCGGAAACGCTCCGCGTCACGACGCTCGACGGGCTCCGCGCCGGCGATGCCGTCAACCTGGAGCGGGCGCTGCGGGCTGGCGATCGGCTGGGCGGTCACTTCGTGCAGGGGCACGTGGACGGCACGGGGCGCCTCCTCGCGAGTCGTCCGGCGTCGGAGTTCACCTGGATGACGTTCTCGTTCCCGCCGGAGCACGCGGCGTGGATCATCCCGAAGGGTGCCATTGCCGTCGACGGCATCAGCCTCACCGTGGCGGCGCTGGGGAGCGCGCAGTTCGACGTGCAGGTGATTCCCTTCACGTGGACGCACACCACGCTGTCGCGGCGGCGCGCCGGCGATCCCGTCAACCTCGAGTTCGATCTGCTCGGCAAGTACGCGGTGCGCGCGGCGCAACTCGCAGCCGGGCACCACGGCGCGCCGGCGCCGTCATGGTCATGACCTCCAGTTCCAGCACCCGCAAGGCGTCGACGCGAGGACTGCGCCTCGCCGGCGAATCGCGCCCGCGCCGCCCCTTCGCCCCGATTCCCGAGGCCGTCGAGGCCATCCGGACCGGAGGCATGGTCATCGTCGTCGACGACGAGGACCGCGAGAACGAAGGAGACCTCACCGTTGCCGCGGAGAAGATCACGCCGGAGATCGTGAACTTCATGGCGACGCACGGCCGCGGGCTCGTCTGTCTGGCCCTCATGCCGGAGCGTCTCGACCATCTGGAGATTCCGCTCGAGGTGTCGATCAATTCGTCGCTGCGCGAGACGGCGATGTGCGTCTCGATCGATGCGAAGGGAAAGACGAGCACCGGCATCTCAGCCGCGGATCGCGCGGCGACGATCCTGACCGCGATCGATCCGGCGGCCACGCCGCAGGATCTCCTGCGGCCGGGGCACGTCTTTCCGCTTCGTGCGCGCGCCGGGGGCGTCATGGTGAGGGCCGGGCACACGGAAGCCGCCGTCGACCTCGCCCGCCTGGCCGGCCTGACCCCCGCGGGCGTGATCTGTGAAGTGATGGCCCGCGACGGCAGCATGGCGCGCGTGCCGGAACTGACGCGCTTCGCCCGGCGGCACGGCCTGCCGCTGATCACGATCGCGGATCTGATCAGCTACCGCATGGGCACCGAGCGGCTCGTGCGGCGTGTGGCCTCCGCGAAGCTGCCGACCGACGATGGAGACTTCCAGGTCTACGCCTACGAGAGCCTCCTCGACGGCGAGACGCACGTCGCGCTCGTCCGCGGCGACATCGGCGACGGCAGCGATGTGATGGTGCGCGTCCACTCGAAGTGCCTGACCGGGGATGTCTTCCACTCTGCGCGCTGCGACTGCGGGCCCCAGCTTCACACCGCGATGAAGCGGATTGCGCTCGAGGGCCGCGGCGTCCTGCTGTATCTGAACCAGGAGGGGCGCGGCATCGGGCTCGCCAACAAGATCCGGGCGTACGAGCTGCAGGACCAGGGCTGTGACACGGTGGAGGCCAACGAGCGCCTCGGCTTCAAGCCGGATCAGCGCGACTACGGCATCGGCGCCCAGATTCTCGGCGACCTCGGCGTCCGAACGATGCGGCTGCTGACGAACAACCCGCGGAAGTTCGTCGGCCTGCAGGGATATGGCCTTGCGGTCTCGGAATCCGTTCCCCTGGAAATCCCCGTCTCGGAGTTCACGCGTGCCTACCTCAAGACCAAGAAGGAAAAGCTTGGCCACAAGCTGTCCGGGGTCTAGGTCGCTCGTTCCTGCGGCGCTGGCGCTGCTGCTCGGTGGGGCGCTTCCGGCGGGCCTGTTCGCGCAGTCCGCCACGCCGGAGGCGCTGCGCGCGGGAACCGGCTTCATCCAGACACCGGTCTACAGCCTCGAGGACGACCAGCGGCTGCTCGCGCTCTTCGAGGGGTTGCGGGTCGCCGATGTGGCGGACGGGATGGATGCGGTCGGCCTCCAGAACGTCGGGCTGATGGACCCGGCGATCCGTCCGCTCTGGAAGGACGTCGAGCGCTTCACGCACCGCGTCGTGGGTGTCGCCGTGACCGCCCGCTACGTGCCGACCAACCGTCCGCCGGCCGGCCGCCTGGCGAGCGTCGACGACTATGACGCGTGGGCCGGCGCCTGGTACTCCGAGCTGTCGAGCGAGCCGTTCACCGACGTCCTCCGTGCGGGCAGCGTCCTCGTCATCGACGACGCGAACGCGGCGGACGTGGGATCGATCGGATCGAACAACATCATGGGCTGGAAAGCGCGCGGCATGGTGGGCGTCGTCACGAACGCGACGGCGCGCGACACCGACGAGATTGCGCTCCAGCGCGTGCCGCTGTACTTCCGGCACCCGGGACGCGGCATCCGTCCGGGACGGAACGAGATCGAGTCGGTGAACCGCCCGATCGTCTGCGGCGGCGTGCTGGTGATGCCGGGCGACGTCGTGGTCGCCGACGGCGACGGCGTGATCGTCGTGCCGCGCGCCAGCGCCGCCGCCGTGGCGCGTTACGCGCAGGCCGTCATCGAGAAGGACAAGGCGGCCAGGCGCAAGCTGTACGAGCAGCTCGGGCTTCCCGAGGACGATTCGGTCCGCTAGGGTAGGTGGGGCAGGGCTTCAGCCCTGCCTGGCAGCGGCGCTTCAGCCCTGCCTGGCAGCGGCGCTTCAGCCCTGCCTGGCAGCAGGGTTCAGCCCTGCCTGGCAGCAGGGTTCAGCCCTGCCTGGCAGCAGGGGCGGCCCTCAGGCGGCCCCTCATCAGTCCAGCGGCGGCCTGAAGGCCCTCACCAGGCGATCGACGCCGTTCCTGAGCGTCACGATATCGCTCCCCACCGCGACGAAGCGGAATCCCATCTCGAGATACGCGCGGGCATCCGCCTCGATGGGCGCGAGGATGCCAACCGGGATCGACAGCGCACGCGCCCGCCGGCAGGCATCCTCGATCGCACCCCGGACGGCGGGATGGGCCGCATCGCCGATGTGGCCGAGGTTCGCGGCCAGATCGGACGGGCCGATGAAGAGCGCGTCGACGCCGTCGATTCCGGCGATCGCTTCGAGCGCGTCGAGGGCCACGCCGGTCTCGAGCTGCACGACCACGCAGATCTCTTCGACGGCGCGCGCGAAGTACTCGGCGACGCGGCCGTAGCGATTGCTGCGGTGGACGGCCGCCACACCGCGCACGCCCTCCGGCGGAAAGCGGGTGGCCGCCACGGCGCGCTGCGCTTCCACCGCCGACTGCACGTACGGGACGAGCAGCGTCTGGGCGCCGACGTCGAGGATGCGCTTGATCAGGACCGGATCGTTCCAGGCCGGCCTGACGACCGGCGCGGTGGTTGTCGGCAGCAGCACTCTGAGATGATCGGCAACGGCCGGCAGCTCGTTGGGTGCGTGCTCCGTGTCGATGAGGATCCAGTCGAGGCCGGCGTCCCCGAGGACCTCCGTGGCTGCCGTGCTCGCCAGGCTGCTCCAGAAGCCGATGAGCGGCCGGGCGTCCTGGAGGGCCCGCTTGAAGTTGTTCCGGGGGAGCTGCATGCGTGTCGGCTGTGCATTATGGCACTCGAACCGCCCGGAGGCCCTGGAACGGGGCCGGGGGCGTCGGACGTTTGACAGTCGAGTTGCCGGCCGCTTACCATAACGGTTTGCGCTAGAGCAGCTTAGCGGTCCCTTGGGTGGCTCCGGCGCGGCAGGCTGCGGTCAGAACCATGTTCGATGCTCTCGGTGCACGCCTTCAGGACGTCTTTCGAACCATCCGCCAGGAAGGGCGTCTCACCGAGGGTCACGTCGAGACGGCGCTGCGCGAGATCCGGCTGGCGCTGCTCGAGGCTGACGTCAACTTCAAGGTCGTCAAGGCGTTCATCGATCGCGTCCGCGACCGGGCGATGGACCAGGAGGTGCTCCGCAGCCTGACGCCCGGCCAGCAGGTCGTGCGCATCGTGCGCGACGAGATGCTGGCGCTGTTCGGGGACGCGGCCGGCGGTCTGCAGCCGATTCAGCACAGCCCCCGGGTCGTGCTGCTGCTGGGGCTTCAGGGGTCCGGCAAGACGACGACGGCCGCGAAGCTGGGCCGCTGGCTCGCGCGGCAGGGGCGCCACCCGCTGCTCGTGTCGACGGACGTGCGGCGCCCGGCGGCCATCGAGCAGTTGAGCGTGCTCGGGCGGCAGGCATCACTGCGCGTTCACGATCCGGCCGGCGATCTGGATCCCGTTCGTCGCGCCGGCGGAGCGCTCGCCGAGGCACGCAATCTCGGGTTCGACGTCCTGATCGTCGACACCGCGGGGCGCCTGCACATCGACGATGCGCTGATGGAGGAGCTCGAGAGCATCAAGCGCAGCGTCGAGCCGTCGGACCTGCTCTACGTGGCGGACGCCATGACCGGGCAGGACGCCATCAAGAGCGCCGGCGAGTTCAACCGGCGGATCGGCCTGAGCGGCGTCGTGCTGACGAAGCTCGACGGCGACGCGCGCGGCGGCGCGGCGCTCTCCGTCGTGTCGGTCGTCGGGGTGCCGATCGCGTTTGCGGGTATCGGCGAGAAGCTCGAGGATCTCGAGCTGTTCCATCCGGACCGCGTCGTCTCGCGATTGCTCGGCATGGGCGACGTGCTGTCGCTCATCGAGAAGGCGGAGCAGGCGATCGATGCGGAGGACGCGCAGCGGCTCGAGCAGAAGCTGCGACAGGACGAGTTCACGCTGGAAGACTTCCGCGACCAGCTCCGCACGATCCGGAAGATGGGGCCGCTCGAGAACATCCTCGGCATGATTCCGGGGATGGGCAACCTGAAACAGCTCGCGGACCAGAAGCCGGACGAGCGGCAGATCGGCCGCGTGGAAGCGATCATCGGATCGATGACGCCGGCGGAGCGGCGCCATCACCAGATCATCAACGGCAGCCGGCGGAAGCGCATCGCCAGGGGCAGCGGCACCTCGGTCGAGGAGGTGAACCGGCTGCTCAAGCAGTTCGCGCAGATGCGCAAGATGCTGAAGACCCTGGGCGTCGCCGGCGGTGGGCGGAAGAAACGCCGGGGGCTCGGCATGCTGCGATCGCTGGGCTGAGCAGCAGGTAGAGGGAGGGGCGGCCGGCGGTCGCCCGAAGGCGCACCCTCCGTAGGGCGCGCGGCGAGGCAGGGAGCAGAAGGAGCCGTATGCTGGCAATTCGGATGCGTCGGGTGGGTTCGAAGAAACGTCCGTTCTTCCGCGTGGTGGTGGCGGAGTCGGCGGACGCTCGAGAGGGCAGCTTCGTCGAGGTGGTGGGACAATATGATCCCCGCGCGAAGCCGGCGAAGGTCGAGATCGACCGCGAGCGCGTGAACTACTGGATATCGAAGGGCGCACGGCCGTCCGACACCGTCCGGTCGCTGATGGCGCGGCACATGAGCACGCCGGCAGCGCCGGGCGCCGCGGCGGCTGCGGAGTAGCCGTGCCGGGTCCGGTGGCGGCCGTGGTGGTCGCGGCGGCGAAGGCGCTGGTCGACCACCCCGCGGATGTGGCGGTCTCGGAGACGGTTCACCGGGGCGTCACCGTTCTGGAGCTCACGGTCGCTCCCGCGGACGTCGGCCGCATCGTCGGACGCCACGGCCGGACGGCGGATGCGCTGCGGACGCTCGTCGCGGCCACCGCTCATCACCACGGCGTGAAGGCGACGCTGGAGATTCGCGGGCAGGACGTCCGCTAGGCGGCGCGTGAGCAGCTGGGACGAGATGGTGGTGGTCGGGCAGATTGCCCGGCCGCACGGCCGTTTCGGGCGCGTTCTGGTGAACGCGTCGACCGACTTCCCGCAGGAGCGCTTCGCGCCCGGTTCGACGCTGCACGTCCGGCGCGCCGGACGCGTCGAGCGGCTGACGATTACGGCGATGCAGATGCACCTCGGACGTCCGCTCCTGGCCATCGAAGGCGTGACCACGATCGACGCCGCGGAGACGCTGAGCGGCGCCGAGCTGCGGATCCCCGAGGCCGATCTGACGCCGCTGCCCGAGGGCAGCTTTTACGAGCATGCGCTGGTCGGCTGCGAGGTCGTGACGGCGGCGGGGCGCGCGCTCGGCGCCGTGCGGGCGATCGAGGGGAGCGCGTCCGGCGCGCGCCTGATCGTCGGCGAAGGGCGTGAGGAGATCCAGATTCCCCTCGCCGCGGAGATCTGCGTCGAGATCGACGTCGGCCGGCGGCGCATCGTCGTGGATCCGCCGGAGGGGTTGATCGAGCTGAACGCGCAAGGGTAGGGGCGCTCGCCGAGCGCGCCGATGCGGCGGCCCCGGCGAGGCCGCTCGGCCGGAGCCGTGAGATTCGACATCGTCACGATCTTTCCGGGGATGTTCGGCGCGCCGCTCGCCGAGGGCGTCGTGGCGCGGGCCATCGAACGCGGCGTCATCACCCTGGCCGTGCACGACCTGCGGGATTTCACGACCGACCGGCACCGCGTCGTCGACGACGTGCCGTTCGGCGGCGGGCCGGGCATGGTGCTGAAGCCCGAGCCGCTGTTCGAGGCGGTGGACGCCATCAGGCGGACGGCGGGAGACCCGGACGCCATCGTCCTGACGACGCCGCAGGGCACGCCGTTCACGCAGGCGGAGGCGGTGCGCTTGAGCCGGCTGCGGCACGTCGTGATTCTCTGCGGCCGGTACGAAGGGGTGGACGACCGCGTGCGGGAGCACCTGGCCACCGAGGAGCTGTCGATCGGCGACTACGTGCTCAGTGGAGGCGAACTGCCGGCCCTGGTGGTCGTCGACGCCACCGCGCGGCTGATTCCGGGCGTGGTGGGGGACGCGGAGTCGATCGTCCGCGAGTCGTTCGCGGAAGGTCGTTTCGACTGCCCGCACTACACGAGACCCGCCGAGTACCGCGGCTGGTCCGTGCCCGACGTCCTGGTTTCGGGGCATCACGGGCGCATCGAGCGATGGCGGCGGCGCGAGGCGCTGAGGCGGACGCTTCGGCGGCGGCCCGATCTGCTGCGCGCGGCCGATCTCGACGAGGACGAGCAGGCATTCGTGCGCGCGTTGAGCGAAGGAGCGGAGTATGAAGGCGATTGAATCGGTGGAACGGACGCAGCTGAAGGAGCGTCCCCAGATCAAGTCGGGTGATACGGTCCGCGTGCACGTGAAGGTGCGTGAAGGCGACAAGGAGCGCGTCCAGATCTTCGAGGGGATCGTCATCGGCCTCCGCCGCGGCGGTGCGCGCGCGTCGTTCACCGTGCGGAAGGTCTCCTTCGGGCAGGGCGTCGAGCGCATCTTCCCGCTGCACTCGCCGATCATCCAGAAGGTGGACGTGGTGCGATCGGCGCGCGTGCGGCGCGCCAAGCTGTACTACCTCCGCGAGCTGAAGGGCAAGGCCGCGCGTATGCGCGAGACGAAGCGGCCGGGGCCGCAGGCTTCGTAGCGCGCGTCGGCGCGATTGCACCGGGGCCGGCGGTGACACGGACGCGTGCCAGGCGGACGCTGGAGAACGCCCTGCGGCGGCTGGGCTTCGTGCACGTCGCCGGTGTGGACGAGGTCGGCCGCGGCTGTCTCGCCGGGCCGGTCGTGACCGCCGCCGTGATCCTCGATCCGGATCGCCACATCGCCGGGCTCTCCGACTCGAAGCAAGTGCCCGCGCCCGAGCGCGAGGAGCTCTGCGGATGCATTCAGCGCCGCTGCATCGCGTGGGCGACCGCGGCCGCCGAGACCGACGAGATCGACACCTATAACATCCACCAGGCGTCGCTGCGGGCGATGCGCCGGGCCGTGATGGCGCTCGTGCCCCTGCCCGATCTGGTGCTCGTCGACGCCTTCTACATTCCGCAGCTGTTCATGGCGCAACGGGGCGTGGCGCACGGCGACGCCCGTTGCGCGGCCATCGCCGCCGCGTCCATCGTCGCCAAGGTCACCCGCGATCGCCTCATGCGCGATCTGCACGAGCGCGATCCGCGGTACGGCTTCGACCGGCACAAGGGCTACGCGACGGCCGATCACCTCGCCGCGGTGGCGCAGTTCGGGTATTCGGGCGCGCACCGGCGCTCCTTCAGGCCCCCTTCGCTGTTTGATACCATGGCCTGAAGCCCAGCGCGCGGGACGGCCGCAGATACGGAACCAATGGATCGCGAAGACGTTCTCTGGAAGGCCGAGAAGCTCGTACGCCAGGGGCGCCTGAACCTCGCCATCACCGAGTACAAGCGCGTGGTGGACGAGTATCCGGAGGACTGGAGCACGGCCAACACGCTCGGTGACCTCTACCTGCGGGTGCAGCAGTCGGACAAGGCCGTCGAGCAGTATCTCCGCATCGCCGATCACCTCTTCCAGGAAGGCTTCCTGCCGAAGGCCGCAGCCCTCTACAAGAAGGCGTTGAAGATCGAGCCCTCCGATGATCACGCGCTGCTGCAGGCGGCCGAGATCGCGATGCGCCAGTCGCTGTTCGCCGAGGCGCGCCAGCACTTCACGCAGGCGGTCGCGCATCGCCGAGCGGCGGGGAACCTGGCCGGCGCCGCCGAAGTGCTCATCCGGATCGCCGCCCTCGACCCCGAGGACCTGCAGGCCCGTCTCACGGCGGCGCGCGCGGTCAGCGACGCCGGGCAGGCCGAGGTGGCCGCCGGCGAGCTGCTGTCGCTGGCGGACGAGCTCGAGGCGCGGGGCCGGACGCCCGAGTTCCTCGCCGTGCTCGAGGAGGCCGCGCAGCTGGTGCCCGACGATGCCGCGGTGCGCGGCCGCGCGGCTCGCGGGCTCGCGGAACACGGTCATGCCGGCAGGGCGCAGCGCTATGCCCGCACGGCCGACGACCACCGCGAGCTGGCCAATGTGCTCGCCGCGGCAGGCGACGAGGAGGCCGTCCTCGAGTGCCTCCGGGCGGTCGTGCGGCTCGATCCCACGGACGCGGCGGCGGCGGCGAGGCTCGTGCAGACCTACGTGCGGCGCGGCGATCTGGCCGCGGCGCAGCCCTACCTGACGGCGGCCACCGAGTCGAACGATCCCGACCTGTTGATGCTGGTCGGCGAGGTCCTCGCCCGGACCGGACGCATGGAAGACGCACGCGTCGCGTTCACGCGGTTCCTGACCCGCGCGCCCCACGCCGTATCGGACGTCATCGATCTCGGGGAGCGGCTGGTCGCGGACCATCCGCCTGCGGCGCTGGCGTGCCTGGAGTCCGCGGCGTCGATTTACCTCCTCCGAGGCGACTTCAGGGCCGCCGCGGATGCCTACGAGCGGCTGCTGGCCCGGGATCCCGTGAACCTCACCGCCCTCATGTGTCTGGTGGAGCTCTGCGTGGAGGGATCGCTCGACGCTCAGCTGGTGGGCGCGCAGAGCCGCCTAGTCGAGGCCTACCTGGAGCAGGGGCATGCGCTCGAGGCGCGTGCCGTGGCCGAGGATCTGGCGGTACGGACGGCAGATCCGGCTCACATCGTGCAGTTCCGGCGGGCCGTCGAAGCCACGGGCGAGCCCGAACCCGATCGCTTCGTCGCCGAGCGGCTCGGACGCCCCGAGTCGGTCGCCGAGGCCGTTCCGGTGGGCGAGCCCGCCCGAACGGCCGATAGGGTGGGTGCGGCCCAGCCGGCCGCTCCTCCGCCGGTGGATGAGGTGCCGCTCGATTTCACCGCAGACGAGGCAGTCCCGTCCGAAGCGGGGCCGTCCGGCGGGGCTGCGGAGCCGGCGGATCCGTTCAGCCTGGGGCCGATCGCCATCGATCTGCGAGGTATTCTCGGTGACGCGCTCGATGCCGACGCGCCGCACGCATTCTCGCTGGAGGCCGACGTGACCGACGAGAGTTCAGGACAGCCGCCAGTTCCGGCCGGCTCCGGCCCGGCCGGCGGCGCCGGTCGGACCGGCCGCGCGAAAGGCCGGAACGGCGAGTCCGAGGAGCCGTTCTCCGACTTTCACGAGGAGGTCTCTCGCGAGGCGGACGCCGCGCTCGCCGAGCAGCACTACAAGGTCGGACTGGCGTACCGCGACATGGGGATGCGGCAGGAGGCGATCGGCGAACTCGAGCTGGCCGTTCGCTCTCCCCGGTTCCGCTTCGAGGCGGCCTCCCTGCTGGCGCGGCTGTCCCTCCAGGGGGGAGCGGCAGCCGAGGCGATCGAGTGGTTCGAACGTGCCGCCGAAGCTCCCGCGCCGAGTACCGATGCCGCACGAAGCCTGCTCTACGAGCTGGGCGAGACGCTGGAGACCGCCGGCGAGGTGGCGCGCGCCCTTGCCGTATTCCTGGAGCTGCAGGCCGAGGCCGGCGACTACCGCGACGTGAGCCGGCGCGTCGCGCGCCTTTCACGAGTGCAGACGGGAGGCTGAACTGCGCCCTCATCCGATGCTGATGGCCCTCTTCTTCGCCCAGACGGGCCTCGCGCTGCTCGTCCTCCCGTGGTCCGACTTCTGGAATCACAATCTGCTGCTCGAATGGAGCGCCACCATCCACGACCTCACGCGCAGCACGTACGTGCGGGGCGGCATCTCGGGTCTGGGTCTCGTCAATCTGGGGCTTGGCGTCCTTGAGGCGTTCGAGGCCTGGCAGCGGCACGAGCCGGCGGGCACGAGCGTGCTGTCGGCCTTCGACGAGGCGCGGCGGGGCCGCGCGTGACGCGCCTGCCGGACGCTCGTCCGGTGGTCTGTCTGGTCACCGATCGGCGGCGGCTGTCTCCGCACACGGCCGAAGCGGATGCCTGCGCCCACCTGATCGAACAGGTCGCTGCCGCAGCGAGAGCAGGCATTCACCTGGTCCAGGTGCGCGAGCCCGATCTGACCGACGCGGCCCTGTACGCGCTCGTGACACGCTGTCTCATCGCCGCCGCCGGCACGCCCTGCCGCGTGCTCGTGAACGATCGTCCCGATGTGGCGCTGGCCAGCCGGAGCCACGGCGTGCACTTCCGAGCAGACGGCTACCCGGCGCGCCGCATCCGCGACATCGCGCCCGATACCTTCATCATCGGGCGCTCCGTGCACGATGCCCGTGAAGCGGCCGAGATCAGGGAAGAGGGGAGCGTCGATTACCTGCTCTTCGGCACGGTCTTCCCGACGGCCTCGAAGCCGCCGGGACATGCCGCCGCGGGAGTCGCCGGGCTGAAGGCAGCCGTCGAGGCCGGGGGATCGCTTCCGGTCCTCGGGATCGGCGGAATGACGGCGGGGCGCGCCGCGGACGTCGCTCGATCCGGGGCGGCGGGTCTGGCGGGTATCGGCCTGTTCCTCGAAACCGATGCGGCAGCGCTGGGACAGACGGTCCGCGCCGTGCAACGATCGTTTGACAGCTCATCCGTATTTCATTGAGAATACGCGCTGTTAGGGCACTCCCAGAACAGCGCCGCCGCCCGCGCGGCGTGCCGTGGCACGCGGCCGGACGGGTTCACCGAGACGTGAGACGATGGCACACCGGACGGCTCCGGCCATTGGCATCCGCCTGAAGTCGCTGCGCGAGGCGAAGGGCATCCCGCTTCGCCAGATCGCAAACGTCACCAAGATCGGCACGCATGCACTCGAGGCCCTCGAGCATGGCGACTTCTCGAAACTGCCGGGCGGTATCTACACCCGATCCGCGATCCGCAGCTACGCGGCGGTGATTGGTCTCGATCCCGACGAGACGCTCTCGGAGTTCATGTCGGAGTGTCCCGGGCGCATCGAGCCGGTTTCGAAGCTCGAAGCCGGTCCCGGTGAACGCAGGGCCGCCGGCGTGTCGTGGGTGCGTCGGCTGCGGGAGGAGATGCCCTCCCTGAAGACCGCGGCTTCTGTGCTCGCGCTCGCACTGGCCGCCGGATACGCCGCAGTCTCGTGGACAGCCCGTGGCGAGCCCGTGCTGCCGTCCTCACCGCTCGACGTGCTGGCGGCGCAGGCGCTCATCGCGGCCCCTTT
>Ga0299914_10000356_pt1 | contig 27047 bp, 25 predicted proteins | sample RVTome_10_FD_201361 | JGI IMG/M metagenome (GOLD analysis project Ga0299914, IMG submission 201361) | Soil microbial communities from uranium-contaminated site in the Upper Colorado River Basin, Wyoming, United States - RVT153D57 (version 2) ... | reverse complement strand
TGCCTCGCTGCCGTGATAGCGCCATTAATCACACCGGCCCCCATCCGTGCCGAGAATGCGGAGAGCCTTTTCGCGTTCGATTGGGTCGAGCCAGTACTGCGAGACCCATGCAGGGCAACTCGCGTATCCCGTCACTTCATGCAGCCGGCGCGAGACGATCACACCTTCCCGCTGAATTCGGGAAATGGTTGTCGCGAGCGAATGGTCGCCGATGCGTTCCGCCTGGAACTTGTCGAGTGTTACGCCGTTGGCGAGTTCAGCGAGGATGCGCCGCCACTTCACCGGGCGATTCATTTCGCCGCCCCTGTGCGCCTCTCAATCCAGGACTGGACTGCGGTTGCCTTCCAACCAACCGAGCGCGGCCCCAACTTCACCTGTGCAGGGAAGTCGCCCGATGCGATGTATTCGTAGATGGATGAACGGCTAAGGCCTGTCAGTTCCTTGACTGCCGGAAGCCTGAGAATCTTGTCTGTCATTTCCGTACCTCAGCGTTTTGTGTCGGTTGCTGAGGGACAGTGTCGGAGGGAAAGGGGATGCGCACACTCCCCAATATTTAAATCAATAGTTGTCCAGTTTTATTCTAGTCGGCCCGTCTTTAACCACCGTTCGCGTGCTTCCGGATCTTCGAGCATGCGCGAGCGGAACCGATCGAGTGCCATGAAGTTTTGCGCGGCAAGGCGGTACCGCTTGTAATACCGCTCAAGCGTTTTGACGGACTTGTGCCGGGTCTGCGCCACCCGGTGAATTGCTTCTTCAACCGACACACCGTCGTCTTGGTTTAACTTCATGATGTCAACGACCGCAGCGATGCGCGGCCACCTTTCTTCCGCAGAGGTCTTGCGTCCTTTTTGTTTCTCTATCCGTAGAGCCTTCTTTGGTAGCTCTCCGTCCATGATTTTTTGAAAGCTGCCAGCAAAGAACTGTTTCACGTCATCCGGAATCGGTTGATCGCGTCGCAGTGCGTCGAGAAATCTTTGCATCATCACTTCGCCTTCGGTGAACCCAGAGGCCGCCATGATTTCGTATCGCGTGAGGCTCATGCGTTTGCTCTCCGGATCGGTACCACGTTCGCGCCCGTCCGCAGCGCGTCCAGGTAGTCAGCCCATGCCTGCATCATCTTGTGGCGTTCGGGCAGGTGCGCCGTGCGGTTGTACGCGCGTCCGTTCGGATCTTTCACGGCATGCGCCAGCTGGTGTTCGATGTAATCAGGCCGGAAGCCCAACACCTCATCGAGAATCGTGCGCGCCATCGCGCGGAATCCGTGCCCGCTCATTTCATCCTTGCCGACACCCATCCGGCGAAGCGCGGCGAGTACGGCGTTATCGCTCATCGGGCGCTTGCCGCTGCGCGCGCTCGGGAACACGAAACGTCCGCTGCCGGTGACGGGATGAAGGTCGCGCAGGATGTCGAGTGCTTGCGTACACAGTGGAACGATGTGCTGCGTTCCGGTCTTGGTGACCATGTAGCGCCACTCTGCCGCGTCGAGGTCGAAGTCTTTCCATTCGGCGTTTCTGAGTTCGCCAGGGCGTACGAACACGAGGGGCGCGAGTTTCAATGCGGCCACTACCTGCGGAGTGCCTTGATAGGCATCGATCATTCGCAACAGACCGGCGACCTGATCGGGTTCCGTCATGGCGGCAAGATGTTTGCCTTTGACCGGGGGGAGGGCGCCGCGCAGGTCTTGCGATACGTCGCGCTCGGCACGTCCCGTTGCGACGGCGTACCGGAAAATCTGTCCGCAGGTCTGCAGTTCGCGGTGTGCGGTTTCGAGCGCGCCGCGGTTCTCAACACGGCGAAGGGCGGCAAGGAGTTCGGGCGGGGTGACTTCGATAACGGGGCGGCCACCGATCCGGGGGAAGATGTCGGCTTCGAGCCGGCGCAGGATTCGGGCGGAATGTCCCGGCGTCCAGGTGGCGGCGTATTTCGCATGCCACTCGCGCGCCACCGCTTCGAAGCTGCTTGCTGCGCGTTCCGTCCGGGTGGCTTTCTCTGCCTTCCGGCGTTCGCTCGGATCAATGCCATCCTTGAGCATGTCGCGCGCGACGTCGCGGAGTTCGCGCGCCTTCTTCAATTTCACGTCCGGATAGACGCCCAGCGAAAGGCGCTTCTCCTTGCCCGTGAACCGGTACTTGAAGCGCCACCACTTGCCGCCGTTGGGGGAGACTTCGAGGTACAGCCCGAGGCCGTCAAACATCCGCAGGGGCTTCGCCCCCGGCTTCGCGTTCCGTACTGCTACGTCGCTCAGCGCGTCGATTTGCTTCGGCATGGGGGCAACCTCCCGGCCTATATGTCACGTTGCCCCCAATCCTGCCCCCGGTTGCCCCCGAATGTCAACGGAAACGAACGGATTTGGCTGGACGCTACAGACACAAAAAACCCCGCAGTTACGCGGGGTTTTGGACTTTCTTGGACTTTCTTGGAACTTGAAATGGTGGAGGTGGCGGGACTTGAACCCGCGTCCGCAGATGATCCGCTCTTGGCTCTACATGCTTATCCACGTCTTTTATTTTGACCAGGCGCTACCCGACGGGCAGGGAAGACGACTGGCGAGTTCCTTTGTTTTTCGACACAAGCAGCGGAACAATACTTGCGCTTATCCTGGCTAAGTTACAGTCGATTCAGCCGTTCAGGCCCGAGCTGGTCGACCGCACGCGGGGTTTAAGCCGCGAGAGCGTAGTTGTCGTCGTTCGCAACTAACAATTTGCAGACGGTTTTACGAGGGAGCCTGCATCCTCGACATGCACCTTGAGTTTCACTATCCGCGTCGAAGCCAATTCACCCCCGACGTGCTGCCATTATACGTCAGGATGGCCCGCAGGACGCTATTGCCTGCATGTTTTCAGATCATCTCCATCAAGCCGTCACAATTTCCCTCTGCAGCCAGTGGTGCAATGCGGCCCGGGTTTCCGTCGATCCATTGTTCGTCTCCCAGTCCGCGTGCTCGGCCAGCAGCAGGGCGCCGTGAACGCGGGCCATTGAAAACGCGACGCGGCGCGCGTTGCGTTCCAGGTCCTCGCGCTCCAGAAGCTGCCTGAAATCCTCAAGGCGACGGCGTATGCCGGAAATATCTTCGCTCCTTATCGCGTCAAGGCGTCCCCGTACATCATCCAGCCATAACGGGATCGAGCCGTCCTTGCCAGCGGCGCGCAACAGGTCCAGCGACAGCACGTTCGTTGTGCCTTCCCAGATAGTGAGTACTTGTGCGTCACGCAACAGTGCCGGCAAGCCGGTGTCCTCCACGTAGCCCGCGCCGCCAAAGGACTCGAGAATTTCGCTGCAAACCGCAACCGATTGTTTCGCGGTATACAGCTTGACCAGCGGCGTAAGCAGCCGCAGCAGCTTGCGCTCGGTCGTACTGGTGGCGCCGGTTTCTTCCTTGCCAAGCAGTGCTGCGGCGTGCAACACCATCAGCGTCGCACCACGGGTTTCGGCTTCGAGTGCCGCCAGCGTTTCGTGATGCAGGGCATGCTCGGTCAGAGGTTTAGCGAACGCAATGCGTTTTCCGGCGTAGTCGTTGGCGAGCATCATCCCGCGCCGCATCTGGGACGCGGCGCAGCAGGCGTTGTACAGGCGCGTGATATTCAACAGCGTCGCAATGGTTCGAACGCCGTTTCCCGGTTCACCGACCAGTTGCGCGGGCGTGCCTTCGAGGGTCAGTTCCGCAGTTGGCAGTGCGCGCGTGCCGAGCTTGTCCTTCAGGCGATGTACTCGAATGGCGTTGAGCCGGTCATTCGCGTCACGCAGCTCAAGGTAAAAGAGGCTGAGTTGCGCGGAGGCTTCGCCATTCTCTTCTATACGCGCCAGGGTGAACGCCATTTGCGATGTGGTTGCCGAGGTGAACCATTTCGTCCCGTGCAGCCGGAACGAATCGTCTTCGCGCCGGGCAACGGTTTCCGTGCGCGAAACGTCGGAGCCGCCGCCGCGCTCGGTCATCCACTGTCCCGACGTCCAGAAGTTTTCCGGATCACGGCTGGTGAGACGATGCAACGCCTTCCGGCGCGTCGCGTCGCTGCCGTGCAGTTCAATGACGCGTGCTGCACCGTCCGTCATGGCGAGCGGGCAGGAACAGATCGCGGAGGAAGGGTGGTAAAGATAAAGCCGTGCAAACTGGTGCAACCGCGAGTGCTCGCCGTGTTTGCGTTCATAAGCGGTGGCGACGATGCCTTCTTCGGCAGCGACGCGATGCAGCTCCCGCCAGCCTTCCGCGACGCGAATGTCATCAACGCGGCGCCCCCAGGCGTCGTAGGGAACATGTTCGGGAGGGTACCGCTCTGCGTTCGCGGCGAACGCGGGCATTTCGAAGGCCGCGCGTGCGCCTAGCGTCGCCAGACCCGGCGCGATGTCCTTGAACGTTTCGTCGGGCAGCAGGCGGCGCAGGCTGTTCCGGAGGAACGGATCGCCTTCCCAGGTGTTGTCGAGCTCGGGGCCCGGCTGGAAAAATTCTTTCTCGCTCACCGTCGGCCTCCGTATGAACGAAGGGTCAGTGCTTCAGCAGGCGTTCCTTCTGCCGCTGCCAGTCCTGTTCCTTCTTGGTTGCGCGCTTGTCGTACTGCTTCTTGCCCTTGGCCAGACCAATGTCCAGTTTGGCCATGCCTTTCTTCCAGTACATGGCCAGCGGAACCAGCGTATAACCTTCGCGTTCAACGGCACCGACGAGATGATCGATCTCGCGGCGATGCAGCAGCAGCTTGCGTGTACGTGTGGGATCCGCGATCACGTGCGTGGATGCCTGCGGTAGCGGGGTTATCAGTGCGCCGATAAGAAAGGCTTCGCCACCTTTCAGTGTCACGTAAGCTTCCGTGATGCTGGCGCGGCCCGCACGCAATGACTTCGCTTCCCAACCCTCAAGGACCAGCCCGGCTTCGTACTGTTCTTCAATGAAGTAGTCGTGGCGGGCACGCTTGTTGAGGGCGATAGTGCTGCCGCCGGCTTTTTTCTTGTCGTTTGCCATCGCGGGATTATAGCAACCGCGCGAGTCATGTTCGCGTGTCACTTGAGCCGCGCGGTGAATTGGCGGAAAATCGCGCACTTTTCCAGTCAGCCAACGACAAGCCCGGCGCATTCATGAAGAGGTGCGACAACGGGCTGCGGAGGGGAGTTTGATGTCACGTCGCCAATCGCTACACGGGCAGTGGTCTTCACGCCTTGCATTTGTACTGGCCGCCACCGGCGCGGCAGTCGGTCTCGGAAATATCTGGAAGTTTCCCTATATGACGGGCGCCAACGGCGGAGGCGCCTTTGTCCTTATCTATCTGGCTTGCGTGCTGGCCATCGGCCTGCCCGTGTTCATGGCGGAAGCGATGCTCGGCCGTCGTGGCCGCCGCAACCCCATCAACGCGATGCGGCTGCTTTCGGAAGAGGAATCCGGCGGTACCTGGTGGCAGCTGGTCGGATGGATGGGCGTGCTCGCCGGCATCCTGATTCTTTCCTATTACAGCGTCATTGCCGGGTGGACTTTCAGCTACACCATCGACACCGTTCGCGGCGTTTTTGTCGGCGCCGATTCAGCCACGGTGACGGATCACTTCAGCGCGCTCATGGCGAGCCCCGGTCAACTGGTTCTCTGGCATACGATTTTCATCGCCTTGACGGTTTACGTCGTGGGGCGCGGTGTGGAGCAGGGGCTCGAAAAGGCGGTGAAATATCTCATGCCCGCGCTGTTCGTGTTGCTGCTCGCGCTGGTTGCGTACTCCATGACAACAGGTTATTTCATGGAAGGACTGCGCTACATGTTCAAGCCCGATTTCTCCCAGGTAACGGGACAGACCGTGCTGGATGCGATGGGCCAGGCGTTCTTCTCGTTGAGTCTTGGCATGGGCGCCATCATGGCGTATGGCGCGTATCTTCCCGACGACGCGTCGATTGCCGAAACCTCGTTCACGGTCGTGCTGGCGGATACGTCGGTCGCACTGCTTGCCGGCGTCGCCATTTTTCCGATTGTCCTGCTTAACGGCCTGAACCCGGGTGCCGGTCCCGGTCTCGTGTTTCAGACGCTGCCGCTGGCCTTCGGGCACATGCCGGGCGGCGTCGTGTTCGGCACGCTGTTCTTTATATTGCTGATCTTCGCGGCCTGGTCTTCGTCGATCGGGCTGATCGAACCCGCTGTGGCGCGGCTGGTGGAAAACCACAACCTGACCCGTCCGCGTGCTGCGGCGCTGATCGGCGTCGTGGTCTGGGTGCTCGGCCTGTTGACGGTGCTGTCTTTCAACGAACTCTCCCATGTCACTTTTCTGGCCGGTTCGATTTTCGACAATCTCGATTTCCTGACGTCGAATATTCTCCTGCCGCTGGGTGGCCTGTTGATTGCGGTGTTTGCGGGCTGGGTGATGTGCAAGAGTTCGACCGTCGATGAACTCGAAATGGGCATCGGATTCCGCTACGGAATCTGGCGGTTTCTGACCCGCTTTGTCGCGCCGCTCGCTCTGGTTGTCATTTTCCTCAACGCGACGGGCATGCTTGGCCTGCTGCGATCCACCAATGCGTGAAGTAAAAAAACAGGCGCTGGTGCCGCATTCCTCTGAAGAGATGTTCGACCTCGTCAATGACGTCGACGCCTATCCGGAATTCCTGCCGTGGTGCGCCAGTGCGCGCGTGCTGGAGGAAGGCGACGGATTCCGCGTAGCGAACATTGAAATTGCCAAGGGCGGAGTCGGCAAGACGTTTACGACGCGCAACACGCTGGTCCGTCCGACGCATCTCACTATCGACCTGGTTGAAGGTCCCTTCAGGCATCTGAAAGGCGACTGGGATTTCGATTCGCTCGGTGAAGACGCGTGCAAGGTTTCCCTGCATCTGCAGTTCGAATTTTCCAGCGTGCTGATGAACATGGTGTTTGGCCCGGTCTTCAACCAGGTCAGCGACACCATGCTGGATGCGTTCGTGCGTCGTGCACGGGCAATTCATGGCAACCGCTGAAGAGACCGGCGGAATGATTCCCGTCGAGGTGGCTTACGCGCTTCCGGATCGCCAGGCTTTGCTGCCGCTGATGGTCCCGGCGGGAACCACGGCAATGGAAGCGGTGCAGCGTTGCGGGATCCTCGACCTGTTTCCCGAAATCAACCTGCAGGAAAACAGAATAGGTGTGTTCGGCCGCCTGTGTGCAGGCGACAGGGTTCTGGAAGCGGGCGATCGTGTCGAGATATACCGGCCGCTGGTTGCCGATCCCAAGGAAGTTCGCCGGCGTCTGGCAGCGGAAGGCCGGACCATGGGCCAGGCCGGAAACAGGAAAAGTGACGACTGACCGCGCTGAACAGCGCGGTCCGCGGCGTTAATCGATCAGGATGCCTTCTTCGCCGGTCGGTGTTTCGGTTTCTTCCAGTCCTTCCTTCTCCAGGCGGCTTACCACGTCACCCGTGAAGAAAACGGTTACCCGCTGATGATGATCGCGGGTATCTTCCTGCGAATCGACATAAAAGACGTAATCCCAGCGGTCTGGATGAAAAGGGTCCGCGATCATCGGCGTGCCCATCACGAACTGCACCTGTTCGCGCGTCATGCCGACTTGGAGTTTTGCAGCATCTTCCGGCTTGAAGAAGTTGCCTTGCGGTATGTCCTGCCGATAGACGCAGGCGGTTGCCAGCAGCAGGACGAACGGGAACAAATGGGTCAGCCTGATTCGCATTTCCGCTCCATTGGGTTGGTGTTGCGCCACAGGTAGGCAATAATAGGTGCATGATCTTACTCGAAGCCCCAAGCACTGACCAGTTGACCGGAGACTGATACGTGGAAAGCCAGGACCTACGCAAAGCCGGCCTCAAGGTGACGTTGCCGCGCATGAAGATTCTCGAGATTCTCGAGAAGAACGAGCAGCGCCACATGAGCGCCGAAGACATGTACAAGGCGTTGCTGGATTCCGGTGAAGAGATCGGGCTGGCAACCGTCTACCGTGTCCTGACACAGTTCGAGGACGCCGGACTGGTAACTCGCCATCATTTCGAGGGCGGCCACTCGATGTTCGAAATGAACGAGGGCGACCACCACGACCACATCCTGTGCGTGAAGTGCGGCCGCGTTGACGAGTTTGTGGACGACGGCATCGAAAAGCGTCAGGAGCAGATCGCCAAGGAAGCCGGTTACGAGATGACGGACCACTCCTTGTACATTTACGGCGTTTGCCCGGAATGCCGCAAGACATTGAAGAAGTAGGAGCGCTCTCCGAGCGCGAACTCTGAGCGCTTTCAAGGCTGAAAGAAAAAATGGCCGGCTTCGCCGGCCTTTTCCGTTCCAGTGCGGTGACGCGTTCGCGCTCGGAGAGCGCTCCTACATCGCCGCCTTGATCATCTCGCGTGCATGTTCGCGCGTCGTGTCGGTGATCTTCACGCCGCCCAGCATGCGGGCGAGTTCCTCGATGCGCACGTCGCCATTCAGCTTGGCAATCGTCGTGCGCGTGTGGTCCTTGCCGGTAATCTTCTCGACCTTGTAATGATAGTGCGCCTGCGATGCCACCTGCGGCAGGTGCGTCACGCAGAAGACCTGGCGTTCCGTCCCGAGCGTGCGCATCCGCCGTCCGATGAGTTCGGCGATTCCGCCGCCGACGCCGGCGTCGACCTCGTCAAAGACCATGACAGGCATGTCGCTCGCGTCCGATGCGATGACCTGAATCGCAAGTGAAATGCGTGACAGCTCGCCGCCCGACGCGACTTTCGCCAGCGGCGCGAGCGGCTGCCCAGGATTCGCGGAAACCTGGAATTCGATACTGTCCCTGCCGTGCGCGGAAAAGCGCGCTTTTGCATCCTGCGTGACCGCAATCGCGAAGCGCCCACCCGGCATTCCCAGTTCCTGCATTACCGCGCTCACGTCCTTGCCAAGACGCGCCGCTGTCGTACCACGCTGCTTCGACAGTTTTTCCGCAAGCTTGAGGTAATCCAGTTCGTGTTTTTCCAGTTCGGATTCCAGTTGCCTGAGGCGCTCTTCGGAATTTTCCAGGCTGTCGAGTTCGTTGCGCAGTTTTTCGGCGAGGTCCGCAAGCTCCACGGCGGACACGCGATGTTTGCGCGCGAGCTGGTCGATGGCAGCAAGACGTGATTCCACGAAATCACGGCGCACAGGATCCATTTCCAGGTCGCTCACATAACGGCGCAGGTCTTCGGCGCCTTCCTGCAGGTTGATCAATGCCGTATTCAGTGTTTCTGCAATTGGCTTGAGCGATGCATCCACCTCGGCCAGTTCCCGCAGGGTTTCCACGGCGTGGCTTAATAGTGAATACGCGGAGGCTTCGTCTTTTTCGTAGGCGCTTTCCAGCGCGTCCTGTGTTCCTTCCGCGAGCTTGCCGGCGTGCGCGAGCCGCTGGTGTTCGTTCTCGAGTTCCGGCAGCTCAAGCGGATTCAGGGCGAGCGCCTCGAGTTCACCGACCTGGAAACGCAACAGGTCGCGCCGGTCATCGGCATCGTGCTGTGCGCTGCGCAGCTCATCAAGCGTGTCGCGGGTTTTCTTCCATTGCCTGAAAACGGTTGCGATGTGGTCGAGCAGCGCGCCGTGATTGCCGAAGGCATCCAGCAGCTTGCGCTGTTCGTCGCGGCGCATGAGCGACTGGTGTTCGTGCTGGCCGTGTATGTCGACCAGTTTTTCACCGAGTTCCTTCAGCGATTGCACGGGAACGGCCCTGCCATTGATCCAGGCCTTGCTGCGACCTTCGGTCGTGACGGACCGGCGAATCAGGCAGGCACCGGATTCGTCGTCCAGTTCCTGCCCGGCGAGCCATTCGCGAACAGCGGGCTGGTCGGTCAGATCGAAGCCGATGGAAATTTCGGCACGTTCCGCGCCGTGCCGCACGCTGTTTGTGTCCGCACGGTCACCGAGTGCAAGACCCATGGCGTCGATGAGAATGGATTTGCCGGCACCGGTTTCGCCGCTGAGTACGGTAAGGCCGCGCTCGAAGTCGAGTTCGAGCGATTCGATGATCGCGAAGTCCGAAATGTGCGCGTGAGTGAGCATCAGGTGTTCTCGATCAAGAGCAATGGACAGGATTAACAGGATTAACAGGATTTTTCATGATTTACGGGATTTATATTCAACTTTGTTTGCGCATCGCATGCCGGAAGCAGGTCGCCATTCATTTGCGCATTCCTGCCAAAGATTCTTTTTGCGGAAGAAAGGATCATGATAATCCTGTTAATCCTGTCCATTGCTCTTGTTTTACCGTTCCAGTCCCGACTCGTGGTCGCGGCCCCAGTGCAGTTTCTGCCGCAACAATTTGTAATAGTCGTGATTTGCCGGATGCAGCAGCCGCGCCGGTGCGCCATTTGCCGAGATGCGTACGTGATCGCCGGCACCCACATCGGCATGATTCTGGCCGTCCAGCACGACTTGCGCGTTCGTGCTTTCGGTATCGCGCATGCGTATCTCGATGCGCGCGTTGCCGTTCACGACGATGGGCCGGTCGGACAGCGTATGCGGACAGATCGGTACGATGGCGAGCGCGTCGAGGCGTGGGTGCAGGATCGGGCCGCCCGCTGAAAGCGCGTAGGCGGTAGAACCGGTCGGCGTCGAGATGATGATGCCGTCCGCGCGATGTCCACAGACATAGCTGCCGTCCACGTGTGTTTCGAATTCGATCATCCGTCCCGCGTCGCATTTCTGCACCACGACGTCGTTGAGTGCGGTGCCTTGCCACGTGACCTCGCCGTTGCGATACACCTCGGCCTGCAGCAGCGCGCGTGGTTCTTCCACGTAGTCGCCATCGAGGACCGCGTCCAGGCTGGGCGCAAGATCTTCCGGGCGAATGTCGGCGAGGAATCCCAGCCGGCCGGCGTTGATTCCGACCAGCGGTACCTTGTGCGGTGCGAGCAGGCGCGCGGTGTGCAGCAGGGTTCCGTCTCCACCTATGACCAGGACGAGGTCGCTGCTCGCCGGATTTCCGACCGTGACGCTGGCCGAATCCAGCAACGCGACGGTCTCCGCAGCGGCAATCAGCTTTCGACCAGACGGCGCCAGGTGCATCACGGCAGTCCGCAAGGTTTCCACGGCGCGCGGATCGTGTCGTTTCACGACCAGGCCCAGCGTTTTGAAGGGTTGTTTCATCGCGGGCGATGTTAGCAGAAGCTGTAACGGTGGAAATCACTGCGGAGAGCGTCGCTCGCAGCATTTTCTCGCCTGATCATGCGCCAGAATGGCTTGCGGGCGAGTCAGCGCCTTGACTCTGTGCGTATCGCCCGCATAATCCTCTCTGGCACTCCAGGCGCTTGACTGCCAAACATTATTTTCTGCCCGCAGCCGCGGAACATGCCCAGACCTCGACAGGACAATATGAGCAATCTCGACGGACAGCTCTCGGAGCGCGCCCAGCATCTGCTGCGGTCGCTGGTCGAGCGCTATATCCGCGATGGGGAACCGGTAGGCTCCCGGACGCTGTCGCGGGATTCCGGCCTGGATCTCAGCCCCGCGACCATCCGCAACATCATGGCGGATCTCGAGGACCTCGGGATGGTGCGCTCTCCGCACACCTCGGCGGGACGGGTTCCGACGGCACGCGGCTACCGTTTGTTTGTCGATGCGCTGCTGACGGTCAAGCCGCTGAACAGCCACGAAACCCGGAAACTGCAGCAGGAGCTTCTGCAGAAAATGGAGGTGGCGCGCGGCGATTCCCAGCAATTGATGATGACGACCTCGGGCCTGCTGTCAGGCGTTACCCAGATGGCCGGCCTGGTGACGATACCGAAGCGCGAGTTCGGCGCCTGGCGGCATGTGGAATTCCTGCCGCTGTCCGACAACCGCGTGCTGGCGATCCTCGTCATCAACGAGCGCGAAGTGCAGAACCGGATTCTCATGCTGGATCGCGCCTACGGCCAGCCTGAGCTGCAGCAGTTTGCCAACTACCTGAACGCGCACTTCGCGGGCCGCGATGTCGGCCAGATTCGCCAGTCCCTGCTGCGCGAACTGCATAATACCCGCGCATCCATGAACGACATGATGAGTTCCGCGATCCAGATGGCCGAACAGATGTTCGCCGGTTCCCGCCCGGATGAGGATTACGTGCTCGCGGGCGAAACCAACCTCATGGAATTTGCCGAGCTGTCCAACGTGGACAAGCTCCGGCAGCTGTTCGATGCCTTCAACAAGAAGCGCGACATCCTGCATTTGCTGGATCAATGCGTTTCGGCCGATGGCGTACAGATATTCATCGGCGAGGAATCGGGTTACCAGGTGCTCGACGAGTGCTCGGTGGTGACCGCACCTTACCGGGTGAATGAGGAACTGGTCGGGGTACTGGGCGTGATCGGTCCTACGCGCATGGCCTACGAGCGCGTCATCCCGATCGTCGACATGACAGCAAAACTGCTTAGCGCGGCCTTGAACCCGCGCAAGTAATCCCCAAATGACAATAACAATGCGCTGCCACAGGCGGCGCCAGCGAATATTTGCCGAAACAGACCTCGTGGCAGGGGACCAACAGTAACGTGGAGACGAACGATGTCGGAGAAGACGGCAGCCGATAAAAAAGAAGCCAGCCAGGACCAGCACAAGGACGCGTCCCACGAGAACGCTGACACGGACGCGTCTGCGGTGGAGTCTGAAATGGCACAAACGGACGTCGACCGGCTTGCGGACGACGGCAGGTCAGAGATCGAGGTCGCGCTGGACGAGGCTCGCGAAAAGGCCGAAGACAACTGGAATCAGTACCTGCGCGCGGTCGCCGAACTCGACAACACGCGCAAGCGCGCTGGCCGGGATGTGGAGCACGCACGCCGGTTTGCGATCGAACGCTTTGCCGCCGACCTGCTGCCGGTGAAAGACAGCCTGGAAATGGGCCTGAACGTGGCGTCCGATGTCATCGACAAGGCGGACGCGCTGCTGGAAGGCACGCAAATGACGCTCAAGCAGCTCGCGCAGGTGTTCGAGAAGTTCGGTATCACCGAAATCGATCCCAAGGGCGAGCGCTTTGATCCGGAAATGCATGAGGCGATGGCGACGCAGCCTTCCAGCGACGCGGAGCCGGACACTGTCCTCACCGTCGTGCAAAAGGGCTACATGCTGAACGGCCGGATGCTGCGCGCGGCGCGCGTGCTGGTTGCACGCAAGCCGGACGAAGAATGACGGTGGGTTTTCCCTCCGGCTTGAAAGCCACGGGGAAGTCCCCATTAACGCAACATCCTGAAGAATTGCAGCTTAATCATCATTGAATCACGGAGACTGGATCATGGGCAGAATCATTGGCATCGACCTCGGGACCACCAATTCCTGTGTCGCCATCATGGAAGGCGGCAAGGTGAAGGTGATCGAGAATTCCGAGGGTGACCGCACGACGCCGTCCATCGTTGCCTTCAACAAGGAAGGCGAAGTCCTGACCGGAGCCTCGGCCAAGCGTCAGGCGGTCACGAATCCGAACAACACTCTGCACGCCGTGAAGCGCCTGATCGGCCGCAAGTTCGACGACAAGGTCGTGCAGAAGGACATCGACATGGTGCCCTACAAGATTGCCAGGGCGGACAACGGCGATGCCTGGGTCGAGGTCAACGGCAAGAAGATGGCGCCGCCGGAAATTTCCGCACGCGTCCTGCAGAAGATGAAGAAGACCGCGGAAGACTACCTTGGCGAGACCATCACCGAGGCGGTCATCACCGTGCCGGCGTACTTCAACGACTCGCAGCGCCAGGCGACGAAAGACGCCGGCAGGATCGCGGGTCTCGACGTGAAGCGCATCATCAACGAGCCGACCGCGGCCGCGCTGGCGTATGGCCTCGACAAGCAGAAGGGCGATCGCAAGATTGCCGTTTACGATCTTGGCGGTGGCACTTTCGACGTGTCCATCATCGAAATCGCGGAAGTCGACGGCGAGCACCAGTTCGAAGTGCTGTCCACGAACGGCGATACGTTCCTGGGTGGCGAGGACTTCGACAAGCGCATCATCGATTACCTTGCCGAAGAATTCAAAAAAGAGCAGGGCATGGATATCCGCAGGGATCCGTTGGCCATGCAGCGCCTGAAGGAAGCCGCGGAGAAAGCGAAGATCGAACTGTCTTCGTCATCCCAGACGGAGATCAACCTGCCATACATCACGGCCGACGCGTCCGGACCGAAGCATCTGACCATCAAGCTCACGCGTGCCAAGCTCGAAGCGCTGGTTGAAGATCTCGTTTCGCGCACCATCGAGCCATGCAAGATCGCTCTGAAGGACGCCGGTCTGTCGGTATCCGAAATCAACGACGTGATTCTCGTCGGCGGTCAGACGCGCATGCCGAAAGTCCAGGAAGCGGTGAAGGATTTCTTCGGCCAGGATCCGCGCAAGGACGTGAACCCGGATGAAGCCGTCGCCGTGGGCGCGGCCATCCAGGGCGGTGTGCTCGGTGGCGAAGTGAAGGACGTGCTGCTGCTTGACGTCACCCCGCTGTCGCTGGGCATTGAAACGCTGGGCGGCGTGATGACCAAGCTGATCGAAAAGAATACGACCATCCCGACCAAGGCCTCGCAAGTATTCTCGACGGCCGAAGACAACCAGGGCGCGGTGACCGTGCACGTGTTGCAGGGTGAACGCGAAATGGCCAGCGGCAACAAGTCGCTGGGACGTTTCGATCTCGCCGAGATTCCGCCTGCGCCGCGCGGCGTGCCGCAGATCGAAGTCACGTTCGACATCGATGCGAACGGCATCCTGCATGTGTCCGCGAAGGACAAGGCCACTAGCAAGGAACAGAAGATCACCATCAAGGCCTCCTCGGGCCTGAGCGATGAGGAAATCGACAAGATGGTGCGCGATGCCGAAGCGCATGCCGACGAAGACAAGAAGGCGCGTGCGCTGGTGGATGCCCGCAACCAGGCGGACGCGATGATCCATGCCACCGGGAAATCGTTGAAGGAATTCGGCGAAAAACTCGACGCCGGCGAGAAGGAAAAGATCGAGGGCGCCATCGGCGATCTGAAGGAAGCCATGAAAGGCGACGACAAGGACGCCATCGAGCAGAAAACCCAGGCGCTGGCGGAAGCTTCACACAAGCTCGCGGAGCAGATGTACGCCCAGGCGCAGGAAGCCGCCGGTGGCGAGCCCGGACAACAGCAGAGTGAAGGCGAAGAAGACGTCGTCGACGCAGAGTTCGAGGAAGTGAAGGACAAGGACGAAAAGTAAGCCGTTACCGGACGTGTAATCGGAATGCATGACGACGGCGGACGCGAGTTCGCCGTCGTCGTGTCCATAGAAAGCGAACCGACGGGAGGAGACGTACGGGTTTCGGTTGCGAAGGCGGCCGGACTTTCAACGTCGTGAGAAAAAGAAATGTCAAAACGGGACTACTACGAGGTGCTGGGCGTTGAGCGCAATGCACCGGACGCGGAATTGAAAAAGGCGTACCGGCGCTTCGCGATGAAATATCACCCCGACCGCAATCCCGGTGACAAGGAATCGGAAGCCAAGTTCAAGGAAGCGAAGGAAGCCTACGAGGTTCTTTCCGATCCACAGAAGCGCGCGGCGTACGACCAGTTCGGGCACGCCGGCTTCGATCCGTCCATGGGTGCCGGCGGTGGCCGCGGCAACGCCGATTTCGGTGACATCTTCGGCGATATTTTCGGTGACATTTTCGGCGGGGGCGGACGCCGTGGCGCGCAAGGCGGCCGCCGGGTATTCCGCGGCGCCGACCTGCGCTACGAGCTTGCGCTCGATCTCGAGCAGGCGGTTTTCGGCGATACCGTTGAAATCCGTGTACCGCGACTCGTCAACTGTGAGACCTGCAAGGGTTCGGGCGCGAAGCCCGGCTCGCAGCCGCAGACCTGTAGCACCTGTGGCGGTGCCGGCCAGGTTCGCATGCAGCAGGGTTTCTTCTCCATCCAGCAGACCTGCCCGGAATGCCGCGGCGCAGGCAGCGTGATCACGGAACCGTGCCCGGATTGCAGCGGTCGCGGCCGCAAGCAGGAAACCCGCAACCTTTCCGTGAAGATTCCAGCGGGTGTCGACAACGGCGATCGCATTCGTCTGACCGGCGAAGGCGAGGCCGGCGAGAACGGCGGCCCGTCGGGCGATCTGTACGTCGAAATCATGGTACGGCCGCACAGGATTTTCACGCGTGACGGCACCGATCTGCATTGCGAAGTGCCGGTCAGTTTCGCAACCGCGGCGCTGGGCGGCGAGATAGAAGTGCCGACGCTGGGTGGCCGCGTCACATTGAAGATTCCCGCGGAATCGCAGGGCGGCAAGCAGTTCCGGTTGCGCGGCAAGGGTGTGAAGTCGGTGCGCAGCGGCGCTGTCGGCGATCTTTATTGCCAGATACAGGTCGAAACGCCCGTGAACCTGACGAAGGAGCAGAAAGATTTGCTCAAGCAGTTCGAGGCTTCGCTGGATTCCAGCAGCAAGCGGCACAGCCCCCGAAAGTCGTCGTGGGTGGACGGTGTGAAATCCTTCTTCGACAACATGAAATCGTGAGGCCGGTGACGGCTCACGAGTGACGGTGACGCGCAGGCGACGTATTCTTTCGCGTCACTCGTTCTTTCCAGGGGAAGGGTCATGTCCGACATTATTCGACTCGCCGTACTCGGCGCCGGTGGGCGCATGGGGCGCGCGGTCATTTCCCTCGCACTGGATGACGATCGTTTCGAGCTGACCGGCGTGCATTCCCGTGCCGGCAGCGAATACATCGGACAGGACGCCGCGGTTCTTGCCGGCCGCCCGCCCATAGGGATTCCCGTTCACGATGCGCTGGATGCCGTCCTGAGGACGGCCGATGTCGCCATCGACTTCACACGTCCCGAATTCACCCTCGAGATCGCCACGCATTGCGCCGCTGCCGGTTGCGCGCTGGTCAGCGGTACCACCGGAATGAATCCGGATCAGCGCCGGCAGCTGGAAAACGTTGCGGAAAAATTGCCGGTCTTCTGGGCACCGAACATGAGTATCGGCGTCAACCTGTTGCTGGCGGCACTGGAACTCGTTGCCACGAAGGCCGGTGACGACTATGACGCGGAAATCGTCGAGGCGCACCACCGCCACAAGGTCGACGCGCCGTCCGGAACCGCTCTCGCCCTGGGCGAAGCGCTGGCAGCTGCCCGCGGCGAACCGTTGGACGCGTTGGCCGAGTACGGGCGGGCGGGTACGACGGGCCCGCGTCAGAAAGGGCGAATCGGCATTCACGCCGTTCGCGGTGGCGAAATCGTCGGCGAGCACGATGTGCGCCTGATTGCGGCGGGCGAGGAAATCCGGTTGGGTCATACGGCATTCAATCGGACGGCGTTCGCTGCCGGCGCCTTGCGCGCCGCCTCCTGGCTGCAAGGCCGCGAGCCGGGTTTCTACGGCATGCGCGACCTCCTCGAAAGCTGAGGCAAGATGCCGCCACTGCGCCGCGTACGTGGACACTCTTCGTCGCGTCCAGTAAAATTCGGCGATCCTTAGCACTTCAGAAGAGTGCCAGAGTACGAAGCGGGATGGATCGCAAGGTCCTTCCCGCTTTGCGCATGCGCGCGATCCAGCGCGCGCGCTGCATCGCAAGACTGACGGAGGTTATCTTGAGCAAGTCGATCGCGCTCAAACCCGCCATCCTCGTTCTCGAGGACGGCAGCGTGTTCCGCGGCACATCAATCGGTGCCGACGGGTTTACCGTTGGCGAGGTCGTTTTCAATACCGCGATGACCGGTTACCAGGAAATCCTCACCGATCCCTCCTATACCAAGCAGATCGTGACCTTTACGTACCCGCATATCGGCAATACCGGCGCCAACGAGCTCGACATCGAATCGAATCGCATTGCCGCAGCCGGGCTCGTGATTCGCGACCTGCCACCTTCCGCCTCCAATTGGCGCGCACGTCAGCCGCTGCCGGGATACCTGGCCGAGCAAGGCGTGATCGGCATTGCCGATATCGACACGCGCCGGCTGACCAGATTGTTGCGCGAGAAAGGTGCGCAGAACGGTTGCATCATGGCGGGCGAGATCGACGAGAAGAAGGCGCTGGCCGAAGCAAAGGCCTTTCCCGGCCTGAAAGGCATGGACCTGGCGAAGGTCGTGAGCGTCGAGAAGTCTTACGAGTGGACGCAGGGCACCTGGCTGCTGGAAGGCGATGAATACGCAGTGCGCAAAGGTGAGCGTTTTCATGTCGTTGCGTACGACTACGGCGTGAAGCAGAACATCCTGCGCATACTCGCCGATCATGACTGCCGCATGACGGTCGTGCCTGCCGAAACGCCGGCGGAAGACGTGCTGAAGCTGAAGCCCGACGGCATCTTTCTTTCGAATGGCCCCGGTGATCCCGAGCCTTGCGATTACGCGATCGAAGCAACGAGGAAATTCCTCGAAGCACGCGTGCCAGTGTTCGGTATCTGTCTCGGCCACCAGTTGCTCGGCCTGGCGGTGGGTGCGAAGACGCTGAAGATGAAATTCGGCCATCACGGCGCCAATCATCCGGTACTCGATCTCGAAACCGGCAAGGTGATGATCACCAGCCAGAACCACGGTTTCGCGGTCGACGAGAGTACGTTGCCGGCGAACGCGAAAGCGACGCATCGCTCTCTCTTCGACAAGAGCCTGCAAGGCATTGCATTGCAGGACCGGCCGGCATTCAGCTTTCAGGGCCATCCCGAAAGCAGCCCGGGACCACACGACATCCAGCCATTGTTTGAACGTTTCGTACGCGACATGGCGGAATACGCAAAGAACGCAAAAAGCGCCGCCCGTGCTTGAGCGCGTTGATTGTCATTTTCTTGAACTCAGACTGAGGGCGCAGCGCTTGACGCCGCGCGCGATCCGGACTTATGCCAAAGCGAACTGATATCAAAAGCGTCCTGATCATCGGCGCCGGTCCCATCGTGATCGGGCAGGCCTGCGAATTCGATTATTCCGGCGTGCAGGCCTGCAAGGCACTGCGTGAAGAAGGTCTTCGCGTCATTCTCGTGAATTCGAATCCGGCGACGATCATGACCGATCCGGAAATCGCGGATGCCGTGTACATCGAACCGATCCACTGGCGGCATGTCGCGCAGATCATCGAGAAGGAAAAACCGGACGCGCTGCTGCCGACCATGGGCGGTCAGACGGCGCTGAACTGTGCGCTCGATCTGTATCGCGAAGGCATTCTGAGAAAACACGGTGTCGAAATGATCGGCGCGTCCCGCGACGCCATAGACATGGCGGAGGATCGCGACCTGTTCCGCAAGGCCATGGCGGAAATCGGGCTGGATACGCCGAACGCAGGTCTCGCGCATACCATGGAAGAAGCGCTTGCCGTGCAGGCGGAAATCGGCTTTCCGACCATCATTCGTCCGTCCTTCACCATGGGCGGTTCCGGAGGCGGCATTGCCTACAATCGCGACGAGTTCATGGAAATCTGCGAGCGCGGTCTTGATCTGTCACCGACCAACGAATTGCTGATTGAAGAATCCGTGCTCGGCTGGAAAGAGTACGAGATGGAAGTCGTTCGTGATAAAAACGACAATTGCATCATCGTGTGTTCGATCGAGAATCTTGATCCGATGGGCGTGCACACCGGCGACTCGATCACCGTGGCGCCCGCGCAGACGCTGACGGACAAGGAATACCAGATCATGCGCAACGCATCGATTGCGGTGCTGCGCAAGATCGGCGTGGAGACCGGCGGATCGAACGTGCAGTTCGCGATCGATCCGGAAAATGGTCGAATGATCGTCATCGAGATGAACCCGCGTGTTTCACGATCATCGGCGCTGGCCTCGAAAGCGACCGGATTCCCGATTGCGAAAATTGCGGCCAAGCTGGCGATCGGCTATACGCTGGACGAATTGCAGAACGACATCACGGGCGGTGCAACGCCCGCATCGTTCGAACCTGCGATTGATTACGTCGTCACCAAGATTCCGCGCTTCACATTCGAGAAATTTCCGCAGGCCAACAAGAAGCTCACGACGCAGATGAAATCCGTCGGTGAAGTGATGGCTATTGGCCGCACGTTCCAGGAATCGCTGCAGAAGGCATTGCGCGGACTGGAAACCGGTACCGACGGTTTCAACGAAATGCTCACTGATCTGGCCAGCGACGAAAGTCGCGACCGTTTGCGCAACGAGCTGCATTATCCCGGTCCGGACCGGCTCTGGTACGTTGCGGACGCGTTTCGTTCCGGCCTGGATATCGAAGACATTTTTGCGCTGACGAAGATCGATCGCTGGTTTCTTGCGCAGATAGAGGAAATCATCGCGGAAGAGCGGTGTGTCAAGCAGGAAGGCGTCGAAGCGCTCGACAAGGCCAGACTTTTCAATCTCAAGCGCATCGGTTTCGCGGATTCGCGTCTTGCGACGCTGTTGAACGTTGAAGAAAGCGAAATCCGCGCGCTCCGGCACACGTTCGATGTACGCCCGGTGTTCAAGCGCGTCGATTCATGCGCGGCGGAGTTTCCCGCGGCTACCGCCTATATGTATTCGACTTACGAAGAAGAGTGCGAAGCGAATCCAACTGACCGTGAAAAGATCATCGTGCTCGGCGGCGGCCCGAACCGGATCGGCCAGGGTATCGAGTTCGATTACTGTTGTGTGCACGCTGCATTTGCTATGCGCGATGACGGCTTTGAGACCATCATGGTCAACTGCAATCCTGAAACTGTCTCGACCGACTACGACACATCGGACCGCTTGTATTTCGAGCCGCTGACCCTGGAAGACGTGCTCGAGATCGTGCACAAGGAACAGCCAAGGGGCGTGATCGTGCAGTACGGTGGCCAGACGCCGTTGAAACTGGCGCGCGACCTCGAAGCTGCCGGCGTTCCCATCATCGGTACTTCGCCCGATTCCATCGATCTTGCGGAAGACCGGGAGCGTTTTCAGCAGCTCATCAACAAGCTGGGTCTCAAGCAGCCGCCGAACCGGACTGCGCGTTCCGAGGCGCAAGCCGTCGAACTGTCGCGCGAGATCGGGTTTCCGCTGGTGGTGCGTCCGTCGTACGTGCTCGGCGGCCGAGCGATGGAGATTGTGTTCGATGAAAACGATCTCATTCGTTACATGACCGAGGCCGTCAAGGTCTCGAACAAGTCTCCGGTGCTGCTTGACCGTTTCCTCGACGAAGCGGTGGAAGTGGACGTGGACTGCATCTGCGATGGAACCGACGTCTTCATCGGCGGGGTCATGGAGCATATCGAGCAGGCCGGCGTGCATTCCGGAGACTCGAGTTGTTCATTGCCCCCGGCGACACTGAAGCCCCATATCATCGACGAGATCAGGAATCAGACTCGCGCCATGGCGAAAGGCCTGGGAGTGATCGGGCTGATGAATACGCAGTTCGCCGTGCGCGGTGAAGATATTTTCGTGCTGGAAGTGAATCCGCGCGCCTCGCGCACGGTACCGTTCGTTTCCAAGGCCATTGGCCTGCCGCTGGCGCAGATTGCCGCTCGCACCATGGTCGGAAAGAGCTTGAGAGAACAGGGCGTGACCGAAGAGCGTGTACCGAAATATTTCTCCGTGAAGGAGTCGGTGTTCCCGTTCATCAAGTTCCCGGGCGTGGATCCGATTCTCGGTCCGGAAATGAAATCCACAGGCGAGGTGATGGGCGTCGGGCGCAGTTTCGGCGAAGCCTACGCGAAGGCGCAGCTGGCATCCGGTGTTACGCTTCCAATCGGCGGTCTCGCACTCCTGTCAGTGCGGGATCAGGACAAGGCGGCGGCAGTCGATCTGGCACGCGTGCTGATTGCGCGCGGTTTCGAACTGGTGGCAACGCACGGCACTGCGGAAACCATACGACGGGCCGGGCTGGAATGCCGTGGCATCAACAAGGTGCGTGAAGGCCGGCCGCATGTTGTCGACATCATCAAGAACGACGAAGTAAGCCTTATCGTGAATACAACCGAAGGCAAGCAGGCGATTCTCGAATCGTATTCGATTCGCCGTGAAGCACTGCATCACAAGGTGACTTATTACACGACCATCGCGGCAGCGAAGGCGACAACCATTGCGATGGATCACATCGACAGTGCAGACGTGAACAAGCTCCAGGATCTGCACATGGAGTTCGACCAAGGGGAGGTCACGGCATGACCAAGTTTCCATTGACGATCAAGGGTGCGGAAAAACTCCGCGAAGAACTCAAGCGACTGAAAGGCACGGACCGGCCGAAGGTGATCGAGGCGATCGCCGAGGCGCGCGCGCACGGCGATCTCAAGGAAAATGCCGAGTATCATGCCGCGCGCGAACAGCAGAGTTTCATCGAAGGGCGCATCAAGGAGATCGAAGGCAAGCTGTCGAACGCGGAGATCATCGACGTCAGCCAGGTGAACGCAAACGGCAAGGTCGTGTTCGGCGCAACGGTTCTTCTGTCCGACGAGAATGACGGCAGCGAAGTTACCTATCAGATCGTCGGTGAAGATGAAGCGGATATCAAAAGCGGCATGCTGAACATCAACTCGCCGATCGCGCGCGGCCTCATCGGCAAGGAAGAGGGCGACGTGGTAGATATACAGACGCCGGGTGGCGTCAAGTCCTACGAAATTCTCGAGGTCAGGTACGTATAGAACGCTTTCCCGGAGCAGCGGCCGGCTCCTCCAGGCGCGTTCCCTTACTTCTTTGGCAGATCGATTTTCGGTTTCTGCGGGTTGCGGCGGAACAGCGTCGCAACGTGGCCCACGCGCTGTATGAGCAAGGCATCGAGTTTTTCACAGGTTGTCTCGATCATCGTGTCGCGGTCGCTGCGCTCTGCAGCCACGAAACGGACCTTGATCAGCTCGTGTGCGGCAAGTGCGACGTCGATCTCCGCGATGACCGCGTCCGTGAGTCCGGCGGCACCCGTTTGCAGCATGACGTTGAGATCATGGGCCAGTCCGCGCAAATACTTGCGCTGCTTGTCATTCAGTTTGGGGTTGGTCACGGTATTGCCTCAGACCCGGCGAAATCGGGCGCGTAGCCTAGCTCATCAGAGGCTCCTTAACAAATGGCGAAACGATCGAAAAGCAGCTCTCGATGGCTCGGCGAACATTTCGCGGACGAGTTCGTCAAGCGTGCGCAGGCGGAAGGGTGGCGTTCACGAGCGGTTTTCAAGCTCGAGGATATCGATGCAAAGGACCGCCTGATCCGGCCGGGCATGACCATTGTCGATCTTGGTGCCGCTCCCGGTGGCTGGAGCCAGTACGCCGCGAAGAAGCTGCGTGGTAATGGACGGATCATCGCGATGGACATTCTCGAGATGGAGCCGGTCGCAGGTGTGGACTTCCTGCAGGGAGATTTCACGGAGGATGAGCCTTTGCAGCGCTTGCTGAGCATTATCGCAGAGCAAGGTGAAGGCCGGGCCGCGGACCATGGGGTAGACCTTGTAATGTCGGATATGGCGCCCAATATGAGTGGCATGGACGGCATCGACCAGCCGAAAGGCATGTATCTGGCGGAACTGGCGCTGGATCTGGCGGAAAAGGTCCTGAAACCCGGGGGCGTATTTCTGGTCAAAGTATTCCAGGGAGAAGGCTTTGATGCCTTCCTGGGTGATCTCAAGCAGCGATTTACGCGAGTCACCGTGCGCAAGCCGCGGGCCTCGCGCGCGCGCAGCAGGGAAGTCTATCTGGTGGCGACGGGTCTGAAGGCCAGGTAACTGCGATCCGCAGTGGCCTCGTGTATAGTCTTGATTAGTACCGATTTTTTCTGGCAGCACCGCTGTCGGCTTGTAATAAAGACGAGGTTCCTTCCTTGAACGAAACTGCCCGTAATCTGATCCTCTGGGCGATTGTCATTCTGCTGCTGCTGTCCGTGTTCAACAACTTTGGCACGCGCGGCACGCAGCCGGAACAGCTGGCTTATTCGGAGTTCCTCGAACAGGTCGAGCGGGGCAATGTCTCGAATGTGACCTTCCAGGGCCGCACCATTGGTGGCGCGTTCGATGACGGTCGCGATTTCACTACACAGAGTCCGGAAACCGACAACACAGCGCTGATCGGCGAGCTGCGCAAGAGCAAGGTCAAGATCACGGCCAAGGAACCCGAGCGCCAGTCGCTGCTCATGCAGATTTTCGTTTCGTGGTTTCCGTTCCTGTTGCTGATCGGCGTGTGGATCTATTTCATGCGACAGATGCAGGGCGGCGGTGGCGGCCGGGGTGCGATGTCGTTTGGCAAGTCGCGCGCCCGCATGTTGGGCGAAGACCAGGTCAAGGTCACCTTCAATGACGTTGCCGGTTGCGACGAAGCGAAGGAAGAGGTCGTCGAACTGGTCGAATTTTTGCGTGATCCGGGCAAGTTCCAGCGTCTCGGCGGCAAGATTCCGAAAGGCGTGCTGATGGTCGGCCAGCCCGGCACCGGCAAGACGCTGCTGGCGCGTGCCATTGCGGGCGAGGCGAAAGTGCCGTTCTTCACGATCTCCGGCTCGGATTTCGTCGAGATGTTCGTCGGCGTTGGCGCTTCGCGTGTCCGCGACATGTTCGAGCAGGCGAAGAAGCATGCGCCGTGCATCATCTTCATCGATGAAATCGACGCAGTCGGCCGCCATCGTGGCGCCGGACTGGGCGGCGGCCACGACGAGCGCGAACAGACGCTGAACCAGTTGCTGGTCGAGATGGATGGCTTCGAAGGCAACGAAGGCGTGATCATCATCGCAGCGACAAATCGTCCCGATGTGCTCGACCCTGCGCTGCTGCGCCCGGGCCGTTTCGATCGCCAGGTTGTCGTGCCACTGCCGGACGTACGCGGTCGCGAACAGATACTCAAAGTGCATTTGCGCAAGGTACCGACGCAGGACAACGTCAAGCCGTCGCTCATCGCGCGCGGCACACCGGGCTTTTCGGGTGCGGATCTCGCCAATCTCGTGAACGAAGCGGCGCTGTTCGCGGCGCGTTCGAATCGCAAGGCGGTCAGCATGGAAGAACTCGAAAAGGCGAAGGACAAGATCATGATGGGAGCGGAGCGCCGTTCCATGGTCATGTCCGAGGATGAAAAGAAACTCACTGCCTATCACGAAGCGGGCCACGCCATCGTCGGCCTCTCGGTGCCGGACCATGATCCGGTCTACAAGGTCAGCATCATTCCGCGCGGCCGCGCGCTGGGTGTGACGATGTTCCTGCCGGAAGAGGATCGCTACAGCTATTCCAAGCGGCGCCTCGAGAGCCAGATATGCTCGCTGTTCGGCGGCCGTATCGCCGAAGTGCAGGTCTTTGGCGAGGATTCGGTTACTACTGGTGCGTCGAACGACATCGAACGCGCTACGCAGATCGCGCGCAATATGGTCACGAAATGGGGCCTTTCCGAAAAAATGGGTCCGCTCGCGTACGGAGAAGACGAAGGCGAAGTGTTCCTGGGCCATTCCGTAACCAAGCACTCGCAGATATCCGGCGCGACCATGCGTGATATCGACGATGAAACGCGTGCGATCATCGATCGCAACTACAAGCGCGCCGTGCAGATTCTCAAGGACAACGACGAGAAGCTGGGCCTCATGGCGCAGGCGTTGATCAAGTACGAAACGATCGATAGCCATCAGATCAACGACATCATGTCGGGCAGAGAGCCGCGACCGCCGGAAGGCTGGAGCGATTCTGGAGACGGCTCCGGTGGGCTTGGTGCAGAAGTGGCGCCTGAAACCGGAAAGGGCCGAAGCAAGGATGGTGACGCGATCGGCGACCCTGCCAGTCAGCATTAAGTAACGATCAAATGGCGCCCGGACCGGGTTTTTACCCGGTCCGGGCGTTTTCTTTTTTGGGGCATAATGGCCCGCAGATCATGCAGAGGGGAAACACCCAGTGTCGCCGCAATCGAAGATCATGGGCGTATTGAATGTCACCCCGGACAGCTTTTCAGACGGTGGACGTTTCCTGGAGTCGCCGGCGGCAATCGCGCGGGCGCGACGGCTGGCTGAAGAAGGCGCGGATATCATCGACATTGGCGGCGAATCGACCCGGCCAGGCGCGGAACCCGTGTCCGTGGAAGAGGAACTGCGCCGCGTCCTGCCGGTCATCGAAGCCCTGCGCGGAAATGTAGACCGGTTGCTTTCGATCGATACCAGCAAACCGGAAGTGATGCGCGCTGCCGCGGCGGCGGGCGCGGGGTTCATCAACGATGTCTCAGGACTGCGCGCGCCAGGTGCGGCGGACGCTGCAGCGGAACTTGGCTTGCCGGTATGCCTGATGCACATGAAAGGTGAGCCGCGCAACATGCAGCTGAACCCGCACTATGAGGATGTCGTTACCGAAGTGAAGGATTTTTTGCTCGCGCGGGCGGCAGCTGCGGAAAGCGCAGGTGTGAGGAAGGAAAATATCTACCTGGATCCCGGCTTCGGATTCGGCAAGACACTGGAACATAATCTCGTACTGTTGCGGCACCTGGAATCATTCGTCGCGACCGGATATCCCGTACTGGTCGGCATGTCGCGCAAATCGATGGTGGGCGCGTTACTGGATACGCCGGTCGATGATCGCGTGTTCGGCAGCGTAACGCTGGCCGCCATTGCTGCGATGAAAGGTGCCGCGGTCATCCGGGTGCATGATGTGAAACCGACCCGTGACGCGTTGAAGGTCTGCGGCGCCGTGATGGCCGCTGCGTGACAAGGAGGACACCTTGAGAAAGTATTTCGGAACGGATGGGATACGCGGGCTGGTCGGTGTGGCACCGATGACCGCGGATTTCGTGTTGCGCCTGGGCTGGGCGGCGGGTTGCGTGCTCGCCCGGCACAAGGAAGACAACCCGTCGGGCACCCGCGGACTTGTTTTGATCGGCAAGGACACACGCGTTTCCGGATACATGTTCGAATCCGCGCTCGAAGCCGGTTTTTCGGCAGCGGGCGTCGATATCGGTTTGCTGGGTCCCGTGCCGACACCGGCGGTCGCGAGGCTGGTACGCGAGTTGGGCGCGCAGGCGGGAGTCGTGATCAGCGCGTCGCACAATCCATATTTCGATAACGGCATCAAGTTTTTTTCCAGTGAAGGCAGGAAGCTGCCGGACGCCGTGGAGCTGGAGATCGAAGAGCAACTGGCACGAACCTTCGAAACCGTGGATTCGGCCGAACTCGGAAAGGCGCGCCGTATCGAAGACGCGGCGGAACGCTACGTCAATTATTGTCGCGAAACCGTCAACGGTACCTCTCTCTCCGGCATGAAGATCGCGTTTGATGGTGCCAACGGCGCCGGTTACCTGGTCGGTCCGCGCCTGTTCGAATCGTTGGGCGCGACAGTGGTAGCGACTGGCGTCAATCCCGACGGGCTGAACATCAACCGTGATG
>Ga0299914_10000355_pt1 | contig 27071 bp, 34 predicted proteins | sample RVTome_10_FD_201361 | JGI IMG/M metagenome (GOLD analysis project Ga0299914, IMG submission 201361) | Soil microbial communities from uranium-contaminated site in the Upper Colorado River Basin, Wyoming, United States - RVT153D57 (version 2) ... | reverse complement strand
GGAGGCCGTCGGCAGAGATGCCGGCGGCCTTCCCGCATCCCGGCCTATGATCGCGGCGTGCTGAACCTGCGGCCGTTCTACGGCATCGGCGACCGGGCCCTCCGCGCCCCGGTGCGCCGCCTCAACATCTGGGACGGGTCCGTGCGCTCGGGGAAGACCATCAACAGCCTGGTCCGCTGGGCGCGCTGGGCCCGCTTCGAGGCGCCGCCCGGCGGCCTCATGATGGTGTCCAAGACCGAGCGTACGGCCCGGCAGAACATCGTGGACCCGCTGATCGACATCTTCGGCGAGCGGATGGTCCGCTACTCGCCCGGCAATCACGAGCTCTACCTCTTCGGCCGCCGGCACATGATCGTCGGCGCGGCGGACGCCCGCTCCGAGGGGAAGATCAGGGGCATCACCCTCGCCGGCATGTACGGCGACGAGGTCACGCTCTGGCCGGAGTCCTTCTTCTCCATGGCGCTCTCCCGGCTCTCCGTCCCGGGCGCGGCCTTCTTCGGCACGACGAACCCCGACAGCCCGGTCCACTGGCTGAAGCGCAAGTACCTGGACCGGGCGGCCGACCTGGACCTGGCCCGCTGGTCGTTCCGGCTGGACGACAACGTGCACCTCGACCCGGTGTACGTGGCCAATCTGAAGGAGGAGTACACGGGGCTCTGGTACAAGCGCTACATCGAGGGCGCCTGGGCCGTGGCCGAGGGCGCCATCTACGACTCGCTGGACGAGGGCGTGCACCTGGTCGACGAGCTGCCCCAGCTCGCCTGGACGATCGCCGGCGTCCGGCACGGCAACAGCACCCCCACCGTGTTCCTCGCGCTGTCGGGGACGCCCGACGGCAGCCTGGTGGCCCACAACGAGTACCGGCACGACAGCCGGGAGACGGGTCGGCAGAAGACGATGAAGGACTACTCCGACGAGTTCCACAGTTGGCGGGCCGGGCTGCCCAAGCCGGCCGAGAAGGCCTACGTCGACCCGCAGGCGAACGCGCTCCTGCTCCAGATGTGGAGGGACGGCGAGCGCGGCATCCACCCGGCCGAGGCGGACACGACCCTGGACGGCATCATGGAGACCCAGGCCCTGATCGGCGTCCAGAAGCTCGTGCTGCACCGGCCGAGCACCGAGAAGGGGTGGGAGGAGCTGGCCTCCTACGCCTGGGACCCGGTCGCCTCCGAGCGGGGCGACGACGTGCCTCTCCGGCAGATGGACCACTTCCCGGACACGCTGCGCTACGCGGTCCGCGGCTCCCGTAACAAGTGGAAGGGCCTGCTCAAGACCGTGGGCCAGGCCGCATGACGGGTAGAGCCGTGACAGGATGTCGAGGATGAACCTCCCCACAGACGCATCGGCACCATGGCCGCCGAAGGCCCAGGCGACCGAATACGCGAAGATGTCCGAGTGGAGCGCCTGGTACTCGGGCGACCCCGACCGGCTGCTCGAGGTCTACGGCGGCGCGAGCTCCGGCGGCCGGAGCCGCTGGTTCAAGTTCTGGAGCAGGATCGGCAAGGAGCCCGAGGCCCAGAAGGCCCAGCTCCACGTGCCGGTCGCGGGCGACCTCGCGGCCGTGTCCGGCGCCCTGCTCTTCGGCGAGGCCCCCAGTATCCGCGTCAAGGAGGCCCACGCGTCCGGCAGGGTGCCCAGGAAGGCCAAGGACGCCGAGGAGCGCATGAGGACCATCATGGAGCGCTCAGGCCTCTACAACCGCCTCGTGGAGGGCGCCGAGAGCGCCGCGGCCATGGGCGGAGCCTACCTGTTCCCGGCCTGGGACAAGGAGCTGGCCGACCACCCCATCCCGGCGATCGCCCAGGCCGACCAGGCCATCCCTGAGTTCAAGCACGGCATGCTCCGGTCGGTGCTCCTGTGGCGCGTCGTCGAGGAGACCGACCAGGGCATCTATCGGCACCTCGAGCTCCACCGCCCGGCGCCCGTCGGGAGCGGCGGCAAGGCCACCGTGCAGCACGCCCTGTACAAGGGCACCAAGACCGCGATCGGCACGCGGCTCGCCGAGGACGTGCTCCTGGCCCTGACCGGGTTCGAGCCCCTGGTCGAGCTGCCCTTCCCGAACCTGGACGTCGAGTACATCCCCAACATGCGGCCCAACCGGCTGTGGCGGCAGAGCGGCCTCGGGCTGTCCGACTTCTCCGGGTCCGAGGGCTTGTTCGACGCCCTGGATGAGGTGTACGCCTCGTGGATGCGCGACATTCGCCTGGGCAAGGCCCGGATCATCGTGCCCCGCGACTTCATCGACGAGGGCGGGCACGTCGACATCGACCACGAGGTCTACCAGCCGATGGACATGGAGCCCGGCGCGGCCGAGGCCGGCGCGCGCTCCATGCTCGCCCAGCAGTTCGAGATTCGGTACCTCGAGCACCGCGAGACGGCGATCGAGCTGGTCGAGCGCATCGTCTCCAACAGCGGCTACTCCCCGCAGACGTTCGGCATCCGGATCGAGGGCCGCGCCGAGAGCGGCAGCGCCCTCCGCATCCGCGAGAACAAGACCATCCTCACCCTGAAGCGCAAGAGCCAGTGGTGGGGGCCGAGCATCCAGCGCCTCATGGCCAACTTGATGGCCGTGGACGCCGAGGTCTTCAGAGGGCCCGGCCTGGGGGACCTCACCGTGGAGGTGGGGCTCGGCGCCGGAGTGCCCGAGGACCCGGTGGAGCTGGCCTCGACGGTGGCCCAGCTGAGCGCGGCCCAGGCCGCCAGCACCGAGGTCAAGGTCCGGATCATCCATCCCCACTGGAGCCGCGAGGAGGTGGACGCAGAGGTCAAGCGCATCCATGAAGAGCAGCAGGCCGCCAAGCCGGAGCCACCGGCGCCGGGCGGCATGACCACGGAGACCGACTCCCAGACCGGGGAGACGAGCGTCCGCAGCGAGCGGGCGATCGCCCAGGACGAGGGAGAGGGCTCCTAGACTAAACCCCCGGCGCGCCCTGGACCAATGGGCGCGCCATAGTCATCGACATACAAGGAGCTCACATGAGCAAGGACGCGAACCCGAACGCGGGCCAGGGCGAGGGCGGAGACGCCGGAGCCGCGGGCCAGAACGGGGATACGGGGACCGGCACCGACAACGCCGGGAACGCGGGCACCGGGACCGCGAACGCTGACTCCGGGACGAAGGCGCTGACAATGACCCAGGACGAGCTCGACTCCATCGTGGAGCGGCGCCTGGCCAAGGAGCGCCGGGAGAACGCCAGCGCGGCCGACAAGGCCCGCCAGTGGGACGAGCACGTCGCCAGCCAGGCGACCGAGGCCGAGAAGGCCGAGGCAGCCACCAAGGCGCGTGAGGAGGCGATCGCGAAGCGCGAGGCCGCCGCCAACACTCGGCTCATCCGGGCGGCAGCCATCGAGGCGGCGCGGGAGGCCAACATCGACACCGAGTTCGAGGACCTGGTCATCGAGGCCATCAGCCGGGAGGCGGAGGTCACGGACGAGGGCGAGGTCGAGGGCGTCAAGGAGGCGCTCAAGGCGCTGGTCAAGAACAAGCCGAAGCTGGTCGCGGGAGAGGTCAAGCCGACCCCGGGCAAGAACGGCGGCGAGTTCAGCGGCAGCGACGGCGGCCCGTCGATCGAGGAGCAGATCGCGGAGCTCGAGAAGAAGGGGCCGGCGGGAGTCCGCGAGGCCATCGCTCTCAAGCTCGGAGCCCGGCAGGGAGGCTGACCACAAAGGTCGTCACCGAGCCCAAGACAGAGAGGACTGACAGATAACGATGGCAGGCATCGTGGGTCAGGGGACGACCTTCAACCTCCCCAACTTCGTGGGCGAGCTGTTCAGCATCAGCCCCACCGACACGCCGCTCATCACGGCGATCGGCGGGCTGACTGGCGGCGAGCAGACGAACGCCAAGCGCTTCGAGTGGTCGTTCTACGACCTCCGGGACGCCAGTGACCGGGCCCGCCTCGAGGGCGCGGACGCCCCCGATCCGGAGAACCGCGTCCGGGCGTTCGACCACAACGTGGTCCAGATCGTGCACGAGTCCGTCGAGGTCTCGTACACCAAGCAGGCGGCGGTCGGGCAGATGGATGCGGACGTCCTGACGCCGGGCGCGAGCAACGTCCAGAACGAGATGGCCTGGCAGAGCGCGCAGGCGCTCACTCAGATCGCCCGCGACCTGGAGTACGCGTTCATCAACGGCACCTTCGCGGAGCCGTCCACCAACGCGACCCCGCGCAAGACCCGCGGGCTGCTCGAGGCGATCACGACGAATGTGACCGACCTGAACGGGGCGACGCTGACGCGCGTCCTGTTCGAGGACCTGCTCCAGGACATCTGGGACAACGGCGGCATCGCGGCCGGCGAGACCCGGACCGTCATCGTCAACTCGACGCTCAAGCGCCAGCTGACGAAGGCCTACATCACGGACGCGGGCTACACGCCCACGACCGCGAACGTGGGCGGGGCCAACGTGGTCCGGATCGAGACCGACTTCGGCCTCCTGAACATCATGCTCAACCGGTACATGCCGGTCGACGAGCTCGCCGTGGTCTCCCTCGAGGAGCTGGCGCCCGTCTTCCTCATGATCCCGGGCAAGGGCTTCCTGTTCCAGGAGCCGCTGGGCAAGACCGGGTCCGCCGACGCCGAGCAGATTTACGGCGAGGTGGGGCTGGCCTACGGGGCCGAGTTCCACCACGGCAAGATCGTGAACGTCGGCAGCGACTTCGGCTCGGCGTCCAGCTGACCATCGGGCTAGGGGCGGGCAGGTCGAGCCCGCCCCGATGAGCCTCACACCAACGAGGAGAACAACCTGATGGCACGGACGAAGTTCCTGGCCCGCGACCTGACCATTGAGGTCCAGACGGCCGTGGACACCTGGACCCCGATCGGCGGCCTCAACACCCTCACGCACTCCCCCTCCACGGAGCGGGCCGACACGACCGGCTTCGACGAGAACGGGCGGCCGACCCACCTGGTCGCGCAGCGCGGCGACTCGTGGGAGCTGGCGGGTTTCGCGCTCGTCGACGTCGAGAGCGGCGAGAAGGACCCGGGGCAGGAGTACATCGAGACCAGCGCCCAGGAGATGGGCCTGGCCGCGGAGGAGACCTACCGCATCACGGACCCGGGCGGGAACGCCCTCCAGTTCGCGGCGACGGCGGAGCTCACGCGGCCCGGCGGCGGCCACAACGACGCGGCCTCCTGGGCGGCGTCGATCGAGATGACCGGCGAGCCCACCTACACCCCGGCCAGCGCCTCGAGCTGACCGAACCCGACCCAGAACGGCCGAGGGGCCGGGCACGACGCCCGGCCCCTCGCGCTATGCTGGGAGATGGGCCCCGTGGGGGACGGGGCCCCTCTCATCCCCAAGAGCCCCCTGGAGGTCCGCCCCTTGAGAACCGTCCTGACCATCGGCACGTTCGACGTGCCGCACCTGGGCCACGCGTACCTGTTCCTCAAGGCCCTCGAGCTCGGCGACGAGCTGGTCGTCGGGGTCAACTCCGACGAGTTCGTCGAGACCTACAAGGGACGCCGCCCGGCGTACTCCCTGGGGGAGCGCCTGGAGCTCGTGGCCAGGCTGGGCCACCGGGTCGAGGTCAACGACGGCCCAGGGCGCGAGCTGGTCTACCGGGTGCGGCCGGACGTCCTCGCGATCGGGGACGACTGGATGCCGGGCCGCGGCAAGGACTACCTCGGCCAGATCGGCATGACCCCGGCGGACTTCGACGAGCTGGAGCTGACCCTGGCCTTCATCCCGCTCAGGCTCCAGTCCACGACCCAGATCAAGGAGCGGCTCACCGGATGAGCACCGACATCATCATCCCCTCCTGGGCCTTCGACGGGGCGAGCCTGAGGATGACCGAGGACTGCATCGACAACATCCTCGAGACGACGGCCGCGGGCGAGCGCCGGCTGGTCCTGTCCCACTCTGGGCCCCTGCCCCGCAACTCAGGGCGGGCGGACCTCGTCATCCGGGCGGACCCTCCCCAGGGCTGGGCCTTCGCCGTCAATCACGCCCTCCTGGCCACCGAGGCCGGGGGCGCCCACGTGGTGGTCGGCAGCATCGACGTCAGGGTCCCCGGGGGGTGGCTGCCGGCGCTGCTGGAGGCCGCGGGGAACGACGGCATCGCGAGCCCCCTCGACTACAAGGCCGACGGCGTGACCCGCCGCCGTTGGGACGCGACGATGCGCGGCTCGTTCTGGGGAGCCTGGTACCTGTTCCCCCGGGCCATCCTCCCCATGGTCGGGCTGCTGGACGGCCACCGGATGCGGAGGATGGCCGACATGGACTGGGCCATCCGCGCCCGGAAGGCGGGGTACCGGACGACCAGGGCCGGCGTCAGGGCCCGGCACATCGCGCCCCATCACGTCCTCCGGGCCCATCCCGACCCGCACGACGCGATCGTCCGGGCCGCGTTCGTCGGCCGGCACGGGGCCGACCGCCTGGGCTCCTGGGAGGGCCTACCCCCGGCATGATTCCGCCCGACGTCGTCTACATCACCCGGCCGGGGGAGTTCAACGACGAGCTGCGCTACTCGCTCAGGACCCTCGAGGAGAACGTGCCGCACGCCCGGGTGTGGGTCGTGGGGTACCTGCCCCGATGGCTGAAGGGGGTCGAGTTCGTCCAGGGCAACCTGGCGGGGGACAAGTGGCGCAACGTGCCGGACAACCTGCGCCTCGCTTGCGAGGCGATCGACGCCGACCGGCTGCTCATCATGAACGACGACTTCTTCGTGACGGGCCCGGTCCGCTCCATCCCCTTCCTGCACCGCGGGCCACTGGCCGAGCACCTGGCCAGGGTGAAGCCGGGCCCCTGGCGCAAGAGCCTGAGGCAGACGAAGAAGGCGCTGGAGGAGCGCGGCATCGAGGACCCCCTCTCGTACGAGCTGCACGTGCCGGTGGTCATGGACCGGTCCCTGCTGCTCGAGACCGCCCGGGACACCCTGGCCTGGACGACCGACATCCCGCCCCAGTGGCGGACGATGTACGGGAACGCCCACCGGCCCCCGTCGCGCCCGGCCAAGGACGGGAAGAGCCGGCACCTGACCGAGGGCCTGTTCCTGTCGAGCGACGACTCCTGGTGGAGGGACGGCGCGGCGGGGACCTGGGTCCGGTCCCAGTTCACGCGGCCCTCCCGCTACGAGGTGCCCCTGGCCTATGATGCCCATGTGATGAGCAACGAACAGGCCACCTTCCGGAACACGAAGTACCCCGCCCTGCGGATTCTGATGGAGGGCCGGAGCTACAAGCTGGCCGGCGGCCGATACACCGCGTCCGGCAAGGACGCCGACGCGCTGCGGCACTACGCCCTGGCCAACCCGAAGTCCGGCCTCCGCGAGGTCGACTCCGCCGGGGAGGACGTGGACATGGCCGCCAGGCTCATGGACGGCGCACGGCGCGACACGGGGCCCGTGGAGGCCTCTCAGCGCATGGACGAGTCAGATGAGCCACCCATGGGCTATCGCGAGCTCCAGGCGGCCGTGAAGGCCCTGGGCAAGTCGGCCCGCGGCAGCAGGGCGGACCTCGAGGCCCGCCTGGAGGGATCATGACCACCTACGCCACCCCCGACCAGCTCGCCAGCTGGCTCGGCGCCACCTACACGGCGCCCGAGGAGGAGGAGGCCACCCGGATGCTCGGGCGCGCCTCCCAGCTCATCGACACGGCGACGCGCGGCCGGGCCCAGCAGGCCTATGACGGCCGGCTGTCCCAGGGCCACCTCATCCCCGCCCACCCCGTCACGCCCTGGACCCAGGACGACTACCAGGAGGCGCTCGCCGACGCGGCCTGCGCGCAGGTGGAGTTCTGGCTCGAGTTCGGCGAGGAGCACGACATCGTCGGGCTGACCGGATTCGCGAACGCCGGGCGGCTCCAGATCGGGAAGCTGCCGGGCCGCCTCGGCGCCCGGGCGCGGGACCGGCTGGTGGAGGCGGGCCTGCTCAGCGCCCGTGTCTGGATCGAATGAGAATCCCGCGGCACATGCTGCGCGACCGGATCACCTTCGAGCCGTACGCCGCCGGCGGCAGCCGGGGGCCCGGCTACGCGGACCCGGTGGGCCCGGTCCACGCATCGGTCCAGGCCACGACCCGCCTCGTCATGAACCCCGAGGGCAACGAGGAGGTCGCGGCGTACGTCGTGCTGGTCCGGCCGGAGCTCGACATCCCCATGCTCAGCCGAGTGGCCATCGGCGCTCAGGCCTACCGGGTGCTCCAGGCCGCCCCCATGCCGGACGAGTTCCGGCCCACCCACCAGGAGCTTGTCCTGGGGAGGCTTCCCTGATGGCCGGCGGCGTGAAGATCAGGAAGCGCAACCGCTCGCACGTCGACTGGAACCCGCACGAGGCGGAGGAGGCGGCCCGGAGCGGCACGGTGCTCGGCTCGCGCGCCGCGGCGAAGGCCGTGCTGCGAACCGCCGACCCCATCACCCCCTACGAGACGGGGGAGCTCAAGGACAGCGCCTTCGTCAACGACGACGGCAAGGGCCTCGCGATCGTCGGCTACCAGGCCGCCCACGCGGCCAAGCAGCACGAGAACCCGGAGTACAGCTTCCGCGGCAGCGGCGAGGGCAAGTGGCTGGAGACGGCCGTGAAGCAGAGCCGGCCCTCCCTGCTGAAGGCGATGGCCGCCGAGGTCAGGGGCAGGTTCCGATGAGCCTCTCTACGGGCCTGGCCCAGGCGATCGGCGCGGAGCCCGGCGGGGTCGCCGGGCTGAAGTGGAGCATCGCGGCCGGGGCGACCGGCGTCAACGTCTTCGAGGACGACATGCCGCCCGAGCCGGACCTCGCCGTCGGGGTCTACTCGACCGGCGGGTTCGAGGCCGACTCGCTGCTGCCCTTCGACGCGCCGACCGTCCAGGTCGTCGTCCGGGGCGGCGCCGACCCCGAGGCCGCCAGGGCGGTGTGGTGGGCCATCTACGACTTCGTCCACGCCCTCCGGTACACCGAGCTCCCGAACGGGCTGTTCCTGGCCTACGCGCTGGTCGTCCAGTCAGGCCCCAACCGCCTGGGCACCGACGAGAGCGGCCGCCACCGGTTCACGATGAACATCCGCGCCGAGACCCGGCGCGGCTCGACCCACCGCCCGGCATGACGACCGAGGCCCCACTCACCGCCCCCGAGGTGCTCGCGGGCCTGGACGCCCTGATGGAGGGCCGCACGAACGCCCCAGAGGCGATGAGGATCACAAGGAGACCCATGAGCAACAACAACGCCAAGGTCATCGACTTCGACGCCTGGCGCGCAGAGCGCCAGGCCAGGGAGGGCGAGGACACCCGGCCGCCGATCATGTTCCGGATCGGGGGCAAGGAGTACCCCCTGCCGCCCGAGCCGCCGGCGTCGATCGTCCTGGACGTCGTCCGCCTGAAGGAGGCGCTCGGCGTCGACGCGGAGGTCTCCGTCGAGTCCCTCACGGCGATCGGCGACGCGCTGTTCGGCCGCGACAACTTCCGCGAGATTCTCCAGGTCAACCGCATCCCGGCGACCGAGCTCGGCGACCTGGTCATCCAGGCCTTCAACGCCTGGCCCGACCAGCTCGTCGCCACCGAGGACGCGGTCCCAAACCGGAAGACCCGGAGGGGTCGGAAGCCTTCCGCCTGATCGCGGACTGGGCGCTCGTCGAGGCTGACTTCCAGCGGGAGTACCACCTCGACCTATCGGACCCGCCGATCCTCGGCTCCATGAGCTGGCGGCGGTTCGCGACACTCCTCCGGGGACTCGGGCCCCAGTCCGCCGCCGCGTCCAGGGCGACCGTGAGGCGCTACCGCCTGGACCGCGACAAGGACACGCGCGTCATCACCGGCTCGAAGGCCGAGGTCTCCGCCGTGTTCAGCGGCATGTTCGGCGGCGGTCGCAAGAAGGACCCAAGCCCGAAGACGGGCCGGGCGCCCGAGCAGGGATAATCGGGGCATGGGCGGACTGAAGGTCGGCCGGCTGTTCGCCGAGCTGCACCTGGACAAGAAGGGCTTTGACGGGGCGCTGCGCTCGGCGGGCCGGGGCTTCGGCGGCCTCGGCGCCGCCGCGGCCAAGGGCATGCTCGTGGTGGGCGCCGCGCTCGCCGCCGGTGCCGCGGCGTCCGTCGCCTTCGCGGCCAACTTCCAGGCCCAGATGGCCAACGTCCACACTCTGATCGGGCCGGGCAGCGAGTCGGAGCAGCGCATCCGCGAGCTCAACCTGGACGTCAAGGACATGGCCATCGAGACGGGCAAGTCCCTCGAGGACCTGTCCGGCGGCCTTTACCAGGTCATCTCGGCCTTCGGCGACACCGCCGACAGCACGGCCATCCTGAAGACGGCCGCCCAGGCCAGCACGGCGGGCCTCGCGACCACCACCGACGCCGTCAACCTGCTGAGCGGGGTGACGAAGGGCTACGGGGACACCTCGAAGGAGGCCGTCAAGAAGGCCTCGGACCTCGCGTTCCAGACGGTGAAGCTGGGGCAGACGACCTTCCCCGAGCTGGCCGCCAGCATGGGGAAGGCCATCCCGCTGGCGAAGGCGCTCGGCGTGTCCCAGGAGGAGCTCTTCGGCAGCATGGCCACGCTGACCGGTGTCACCGGCAACACGGCCGAGGTGAGCACCCAGCTGCGGGCGACCTTCCAGGCGATCGTCGCCGGCAACCCGAAGATGGTCAAGGCCATGAGGGACCTCGGCTACGAGTCCGGGCAGGCGATGATCGAGCAGCACGGCCTGGCCGGGACGCTCGACATCCTGGCCGAGAGCACCGGCGGCAACACCGTCCAGCTGCGCGAGATGTTCGGCTCTGTGGAGGCCGTCAACGCGGTCCTGGCCCTGACGGGCCCGCAGGCCGACGCCTTCGCCGAGAAGACCGCCGCCATGGGCGAGGCCAGCGGGGCGACGGCCGAGGCCTTCGAGATTCAGCAGGCCACGGTCTCCAACATGATGGCCCGCGTTCAGCAGGCCGTCGGCGTCCTGCTCGTGAGCATCGGCGAGCAGCTGCTCCCGGTGTTCCAGGGGCTGCTGGAGTGGGTCCTCGCCAACATGCCCATGATCCAGGCGGCGATGGAGTCCGCGGCCATCACGATCGGCGAGGCCTTCACCTGGCTGGTCGAGAACGTGTGGCCGCTGCTCGTCGGGGCGTTCCAGTTCCTGACCGAGCAGGTCATCCCGCCACTGGTGAGCGCCTTCATGTGGGTCGTGGAGGACGTCATCCCGGCGATCCAGAGCGCCTTCACCTCCACGGCCGAGGACACCATGCCGATACTGGCCGGCGCCTTCGACTTCATCACGACCACGGTCATCCCGGCCATCGCCAAGGCCATCCAGTTCATCTCCGAGGAGGTCGTGCCGCGGCTCCAGGCCGTCTTCTCGGCCATCGTGGGCTGGGTCAAGGACAACTGGCCGACCATCAGCTCCGTCGTGGGCCAGGTCGCGGGGGCGGTCGGGACCGCGTTCACCTTCATCTCCAACATCATCAAGGCCGTCTGGCCGACGGTCGAGGCCGTCGCCAAGGTGCTGTTCCCGGCGATCGGGGCCGCGGCCACCGTGCTCTTCAACGTGCTGGATGTCGCCTTCAAGGCGATCGGCGGCGTGTTCGAGGTGTTCGGCGCGGTGGCCAAGCTGGTCTTCGAGGGCGTGCGCCTCGTGTGGGGCGGCATCGCGGACTTCTTCGAGGACAAGCTCGGCGGGGTCGGGGACGCCTTCAAGGGCGCGCTCAACTTCATCATCGACATCGTGAACGGGTTCATCGGCTTCCTGAACAACATCCAGATCGACATCCCGCGGGTGAACATCCCCGGGACTGACATCGGCGTCGGGGGCGGCTCCATCGACCCCTTCAACATCAACACCATCCCGCACCTGGCGAAGGGCATCCGCGGCTTCGGCGGCGGGCTCGCCCTGGTCGGAGAGCGGGGACCGGAGGTCGTGGCCATGCCCAGGGGAGCGGACGTCTTCTCGAACCGCGAGAGCCGCGGCCTCACCGGGTCGGGCAGCCGCGAGTACAATATCTACGGGGTCCAGCCCGGCGACGTGATGCGGGAGGTCATGCGGGCCGAGCGCCGCCTGGCTGCCGAGTGGGGTGTGACATGACCGAGAACGTGACCGCCGTCGAGTGGTACCCGGCGGACGGCTCGGCCAAGGTGACCTTCACGAGGTCCTGGCCCTTCAAGCTCCGCGACATCCAGGGCATCGACGCGACCCTCGCCCAGGTGCTCAGCCGAAAGAACCCCAGCCAGACGGGTGCGACCGCCGTGGACGTCGAGGTCGGCGTCCGGGTCGTCCCCATCCAGCTCCAGGTCGCGGCCGAGACCGAGGAGGGCTTGTGGGCGCTCCGGCGCCAGCTGGTCCGGGCGCTGGTCGCCTCCCCCGCCCGGCCGGGCGAGTCGGTGGCGCTCGGCACGCTGCGCCTGCTGCGCGGGGACCTGCCGGCGATCGAGCTCCGCGCCGTGCCCCGCAACTCGCCCCAGGGCTCCAAGTCCAAGGGCATCCCGCTCTACGAGGCGGACCTGGAGTTCGAGGCCCCCTACCCCTACTGGCGCGACACGGTGGACCAGTCCGTCAACTTCGCCCAGACGGACGGCGGCTTTGAGTTCGAGCTCGAGTTCCCCCTGGAGATGGTCGGCAACAACGTCGAGCAGGAGGTCGACAACATGGGCGACGTGGACGCGCCGATCCGGGTGCAGCTGCACGGCGACTGCACCGTCGCCCGGTTCATCAACGTGACCACGGGCGAGACCCTCGAGGTGAGCGGGCAGATCGAGGCCGGCGACTACATCGAGGTCACCACCGGCTACGGCGAGAAGGACGTGGTCCTGGTCGAGTCCGACGGCACGCGCTCCTCGGCCATGGCCCGGCTGAACCTGGACCTGGCGGACTTCTGGTCCCTGCGGCCCGGCCTGAACACGATCCGCTTTGAGGCCGACACCAACGTCTCCGGGACCGCCCGCCTGTTCTGGCGGCAGCGGTACGCGGGGGCCTGACGTGCAGGTCTTCATCCTGGACGGCGTGGAGCCGGTCGGCGTCCTGGGCGACGCGTTCGAGCGGCTCGAGTGGACCCGCAGCCTGTGGAAGCCACACACGATCACGCTGGACCTGAACCTCCGGCAGCTGCACGCCTCGGCGATCCTCAAGAACCGGGTCCTGTTCCTCCCCGACGAGGAGGGCCTCGCCTTCCTGGTCGAGCACATCGAGACGAACGACGAGCCGGGCGCGGCGAAGGACGCCATGCGGGTCATCGGCCGGTCCATCGACGCGATCGCCACGGAGGAGCGCCTAGCCCTCCCGCCGGAGGACGAGTCGCACGACACCCAGAGCGCGGTCCCGGCCGAGACCGCCATCAAGCACTACGTGGACGCCAACGGGGGCCCTGGGGCCGCCACGGCGCGCCAGGTGCCGAACCTGGTGGTGGCCACGGACCAGGAGCGCGGCGGGACGGTGACCGTGAGCGCCCGGTACCAGATGGTCGGCGACATCCTGCGCGAGGTCGGGGCGGCGGCCGGCATGGGCTGGGAGACGACCCTGGACCGCGATGCCGAGGAGTACGAGTTCGAGGTCATCCCCGGCGTGGACCGCACCGCCTCCGTCTTCTTCGACACCGCGTTCGACACCCTCGAGCGGTACTCGGAGCTGGACAGCCTGCTCGACACGAAGACGCACGCGGTGGTCGCCGGGAGAGGGGAGGGCGCCGACCGCGAGGTCGTCGAGCGCTTCCTGGATTCCGAGAAGGAGGGGCTCGAGCGGCGCGAGGTCTTCGTCGACGCGCGAGACGTCGAGGGGGAGAACCCCGGCGAGGCCGTCGCCGCGCTGGAGACCCGCGGCGACGCGACCCTGGAGGCCCTCCAGGCCGCGGCGCGGTACGAGGCGGTCGTCCACCCGTACGGCAGCTTCCGCTACCGGGAGCACTGGGACCTGGGGGACCTGGTCACGCTGCGCGACTCCGACCGCGGGCTCGCGGTCCCCGTCCGGGTGGTCACCGTCAGGTCGTCCATCACCGACAGCAAGGCCGCCCCCGAGCGCGAGGTCGAGCTCGACCGGCCGTTCCCCACCCTCAAGGACCGCATCAACGGCGGGGGTGTCTCGGGAGGCGCCATCGACTCGCCGCTCAGCCTGCCCCCGGACCCGCACGCCGACACCCACCAGCTGACGGCCGGGGACGACTCCATCGGGTCGACGCACCTCATCACGAAGGTCCCTGCCAGCACGGCGGGCTCGGATTCGGCCTACCCGGTCGGCATCTCCATGTTCCTGGCAGACGCCGCGGACGGGTACCCCATCGACTTCTGCTGGGTCCAGACCACGAAGCTGACAGTTACGGGAGACCGCATGACGCAGCGGGTCTTCCGCCACTCCAGCCTCGGCACGCTCTCATGGGAGCGCTCGTGGCACTCGTCCATCGGCTGGTCGCCGTTCATGGTCACCCCCGGGCGCTACACCGGGCGCCAGCTCCTCAAGAGCACCTCCCAGTCCATCCCGAACGCCGCCTGGACAAAGGTCACCTCATGGGGGAGCGGGTGGGGGACGGCGCGCATCCTGTTTAGCGCCGCCAACAACGCGCTCGTCATCCAGGAGCCGGGCTTGTACCTGGTCCGGGGTTGGGTCAACCTGTCGGACACGTCGTCCACGGGCCGGAGGCTGGTCGGGTTCTCGTACGCCTCCGGAGGGGCGTCCCCGTCCGCAACGCCGGCCCTCCCGGACTACATCTCGACGACCGCCCTCATCGACAGCGCGGCGCACTACATCGAATCGACCCAGCTGCGGGAGCTTGCCGCGGCTGACCAGCTCTCGCTCGTCATGTGGCAGAACAGCGGGGCCGCCATGACGCTCACCACGGCAGCCGTCGAGATAGCGTACATGGGCGGGTAGAAGAGAGGATATGATGGGCGCATGAGCCAGCGAGCACGCTTTTTCGACTCCAGCGGCGGGGACCGCATCTACACTTCCGACGCCTGGGCCCAGGTCGTCGAGGCCATCATGGGCGACGGCGTCGCCAAGGGCCGCGGCGACGAGCTCTCCGTGGGCGAGTCCTCGCCCCAGGGGATGTCCGTGGACGTCGAGACCGGGTCCATGTTCATCCAGGGCCGGCTGTTCGAGGTCCACTCGGGCGCGGAGACGCTGGCGATCGACTCCTCCGACCCGACGAACCCGCGGATCGACCGCGTCGTCGTGCGCCTGGACCCGACCGCCCGGACCGCCGAGCTCGACGTGCTCACCGGGACGCCGGCTGGCAGCCCCTCGGCGCCGAGCCTGACGCAGACGCCCGGCGGGACCTGGGAGATTGCCCTGGCCCAGGTGGCCGTGGCCGCCCTGGCCGGCGGGATCGTCAACGCGAACGTCACCGACGAGCGCTCATTCGCCTCGGGCTCCGCCACGGACAAGGTCCTGGACACCTCCACGGGCCACGACCACGACGGCTCCGACTCCAAGGGCGTCGCGCACTCGGCGACCACAGGGAAGACCGCGGACGACCACCACGCCCAGAGCCACACGCACGGCTCGGCGGGCGACGGGACGGCGCTCTCCCCGGCGACCCTGACCGCGGCCAAGCTCATCGGCTCGGTCTGCTCCCCTTCCGTGACCGCGAATCAGAACAACTACAACCCCTCGGGGTTCTCGACGTGCACCATCCTGCGCCTCGTCCCCACCGCCGACCGGAACATCACCGGCTTCGCCGCGCAGGAGCACGGCCGCATCATCTTCGTCTACAACGCGGCGACGGGCCCGAGCCAGTCCATCAACCTCAAGACGGAGAGCACCTCGTCCACCGCGGCCAACCGCATCACCATGGAGCAGGACCTCGTCGGCACGCTCACCATCTCGCCGCGCTCCGGCGCCTACATGGTCTACGACGGCACGCTTCAGCGCTGGCTCCTCACCGGGTACAACATCTTCAACGCGGTCCCGTAGCCGAGACCTGAGGCGAGGCGCGGGCCGCGCCCCGCCTTCGCCCCCGGGTAGAATGGGCGGCATGAACTTCGACGGCATCCCCGAGCCCTGGGGGACCCTTCTCCAGCTAGTCATCGGCCCGGTCGGGGCCGTCGTCGTCATGGCGCTCATGGTCTACTTCCTGTGGAAGCTGTTCCGAGAGGAGCAGGAGGACAACCGCGCCAACAAGACCGTCATCGCTACGCTCGCCACCACAATCGGCGACCTCACAACCGAGCTCAGGGTCTGGCGGGCGAGGAAGGACCAGTGATGCGCAAGCTCGCTGAGCGCCTGGGTCTGGTGAAGCCCCGGACCAGGGAGGAGACCCTGGTACGATCTATCGCGATGGCCATGAACGAGGACGCCCGCCAAGAGATTCACGACTCGCGCGAGCGCCGGGCCGTTCTCCAGCTCCGCCTGGAGCACCTCGCCCGGACCAAGCGCTTCGACCACAAGGCCAGGCCATGATCGACCTCAACGCATTCATCCCCCACACCTGGCTCGTCCTCGCCGCCTCGGGTGCGGTCCTCTCCGTCCTGTCCCTGGTCGAGTCGGCCGTGGACCTGATGGTGACCAAGCCGACCAACGGCTTCCGGGTCCTGGCCATGGGCGACGTCGCCCAGGAGGCGATCCGGCTCGTCATGTACACGGTCTTCGCCGGGCTCGGGGCATGGGCGCTCCTGCGCGAGGCGCCGGCCGCCCCCGGCGGGGTCGGCTGGGTCCTCGTCGCCGGGCTGGGGCTACTGGTCACGAAGACCGTCATCCAGCTCCTCATCCGGCGCTACATGAGGGCCTCGATGCGCCGGCACCTGGAGGCCGCCGAGGAGACCCAGGACCAGCGCGAGGACCGGGAGTTCGGGGAGCAGAGGCGGGCACTGGAGCTGGAGCACCTTGAGGAGGGAGAACAATGAGCACCGACGTCAGATTCTCGGACGGCATCACCGTCCGGCTGGACACCGACGATTACCAGGAGGCCCTCGAGGAGGCGGCCGAGCTGGGCTTCGAGGGGGACGGTAGCATCGTCCCAGGCGGCCCGGTCGGCGCCGACGGCGGCGACGCCGAGGACGCGATCGCCGAGGGCGAGGCGCAGGACCGGGCGGGCGGGGCCTGATGGCCCTCAGGGTCGAGCAGAACTACGCCGCGGGGGTCCCGCAGTCGGTCGTCGCCGGGTTCGCCCCGCGCGGCCTGGCCTGGCACTGGACCGCCGGCGGGACCGGCCGGGCCGGCGCCGAGTCGACCATCCGGCACTTCGTCAACACCAAGGCGACCGTCAACGCCTCATACCACATCCTCCTCTTCCGGGAGGGCACCTCGACGGTCGCAATGTGGATCGTGCCGGTCGGCCGGGCGTCCCACTCCATGAACCCGTCCCTCGCCTTCAAGCCGAAGACGGGGAGCGCCAGGGAGCAGGCCCGGTTCACCGAGGTCCACCGCATCCTGGCCCGCGACAACGACCCCAACGCAGACTGCATCAGCGTCTCGTTCTGCGGGATGCCGGCCGACCTGGCCGCCGCCATGAGGGACCCGGTGTTCGCGGCCGACGTCAGGGAGCTCGCCCGGCAGCTGATCGCCCACCCGACCGTCATCGACCGGCCGCACTTCGGGCACGGCTGGATTCAGCCGGCGACCCGGTACGAGACGGACGCCACCAGCGGCGGGCAGGACCTGCTCATCGCCCAGCTCTACGGGGCCGCCCCCGCACCACCACAAGGAGACGACGACATGCAGTTCTGGAAGCCGGTCCAGGAGGACTGGTGGACCGTCGCCAAGACCGCGACGGCCCTCGGCACCGTGTTCTACGACGGCGCCGGCAACAAGAAGGAGTTCACCAGCCGGGAGCGCGTCCGGTCGACCGCGGAGTCGAGCGACGGGCGCTATCGTCAGGTGAAGTATCCGCCGACCGGGTCCGACGAGCTCCTGGTCGTGGACGCGCGGGGCAACGACAAGGAAGGCCCGGGCCTCGTTGCTATCTCGGGCACCCGTGTCCCGCCCTCGCCCAACTACGGCTTCCCGCCGCCCGAGACGGTGGTCAAGGAGGTCGTCAAGGAGGTCCCGACCGGGATCACCGAGGGGGACGTCCAGGCGGCCCAGGAAGAGGCCGCCACAGCCGAGCGGAACCGCATCGCGGCCGCCGAAGCACAGCGCATCAAGGAGACCTGATGAACGCCCTCCGCAACCTCGTCCAGCGAATGCTGGCCCTCGAGCCCGCCCTGGTCATCTCGACCGCCTCGGGCATGCTCCTGATCCTGGCCAACTTCGGCGTCGCCCCGGCCATCGACGTGCCGGCCGCCGTGACCACGGCCTTCAACCTTCTGGCCCTCGTGGCGACCGTGCTCGGCATCCGCCGGTCGGTCTACAGCCCGGCGACCCACGAGCGCGAGGTCAACGAGGCGGTCGACCTGTACGCCGGGATGACGACCGCCGCCGAGGGCTGAGGCCACCAGAGGGCCCACACGGCACGAGAACGGCCCGGATGCCTGATAGGGCACCCGGGCCTCTTCCTACGCCTCCACGGCCGCCGTGCGGCCTCCGGTGGGCCCTATCGGCCGAGGGCCTCCATCACCCGGGCCACCGCCCGGCCCGTGTCCTCGTGCTCCCACACCCTGACGACCGTCCAGCCGGCGGCCTCGAGGGCCTCCGTCGTCTCGGCGTCGCGCGCCCTGGTCCGGGCGATCTTAGCCTCCCAGAACCCGGGGTCGCTCCCGCCCCAGCGGCGGTCACAGTGCTCGGGGCACCCGTGCCACATGCACCCGTCGTAGAAGACCGCCAGGCGCCGGCCGACCCAGGCCATGTCGGCCGACCGGCGTGCCAGGCCGGGCACGCCCTTGAATCTGTACCCCTTGCGGTAGCCGAGGGCCCCCACGGCCCTCACGGCGCGCCTCAGGGCCACCTCCGCCCGGCTCTCCCCGGTCGTCTGGGCGAGCAGGGAGGCCCGGGTGCTGGCGACGGCCGCCATCAGTCCTTGGTGTACTGGAGCCGGAAGTGCGTGGGGGCCACGCACTCGTGGCGGCCGCAGGAGTTCACGACGAACACGTCCTGCGGGAGCGGGTAGCCCAGCGCCTCCTCCTTGAAGGCCCGGGCCACGAAGCGGTGGCCCTTGCCGCAGAGCTCGTGGGTGCCGCCCCGGGTCGGGTGGGGGAAGGTCTCCGTCCCGTTCTCGCGGGTCACGGTGACGAAGTCCCCGGTCCAGAGCAGGTGCCCCTCGCCGTCGGGGTCGGCCACGTAGTCGGAGACCGAGGTCTTGAAGCCCTTGGTGGTCCGGTAGACTTGGTCGCCGGCGGCGTTGCGGCCGCTCTCGTGCTGGGCCTGGCGCTCGAGGGCGTCCCAGTCGATGCCCGCCGGGCGGGCGGCCTGGGCCGGCGAGTACTCGCCGCAGGTGAGGCCCAGCCGGGCGGGCAGGGCGGAGGGCTCGTGGTTCTCGGCGGCCCAGGTGCACCCCGTGCACTTGGCGCCGGCGGGTGCGAAGGCGGCGACGGCCATCAGTCGGCCTCCTCGGCCCACGGGGTCATCCCGTAGGAGGCGAGCTCGGCGCGGTTCATGCCGTAGCGGCGGATGGCCAGGAGGTCCAGGCCCCGGGGGCTGACGCCCTCGTACCGGGACTCGCCCTGGTCGACGGGGCACTGGAGGCAGGCGGCCGTCTCGGTGCGGAGGATGTCCACGGCCTCGTGGCTCTCTGCCTCGACCAGGCGGCCGTGCTGGCAGTTGAGCTCGACGCGGACTCGGCGGTTTGTCATCGAAGTGTTCTCCGTGCGATCGGTTGACAAGATGAATATACACCCCATCTCCAGGTTCGGGAGCCCCCTATTCTAGGAGATTAGACTGAGGGCCCCGGTACCTTCAGTCGCGGGCGACCTGGCCGTAGACCTCCCGGCTGAGGTCGACCCACTTCAGGCCGCCGGGCGCGACGAGCACCGTGGTCTTCGGCTTGAGGTGTCTCTGCATCAGGTGGGCGAGCGCCGCCTTCTGCCGGGCCTCGGGCATCGTGCCCTTGCCGTTCTCCCAGGCCGACAGGGCCGGCTGCGTGGTGCCGATCGCCGCGGCGAGCTCGCCCTGGGCGAGCCCGGCCTCCAGGCGCAGGTACTTGATTACTCTCATTCGGGTGCCTCCCAGTCGTGCATGTCGGAGTCATGGAGGGTGGGGCCGACCTTGACGTCGACCGAGAAGGGGACCGGCGAGCCGCGGAGCTCGTCGGGCGTGGTCTCCATCAGGCGCCGGACCTCGGGGGCCAGGCGGTCCACGGCGTCCTGCCGGACCTCGAGCAGGATGGAGTCGTGGACCATGGACAGGAGCCGGGCCTCGGCGGGGTCCAGGGAGCGCCATAGCCGGATGACCGCCGAGAGGCAGATGTCCGACGCGACGCTCTGGATCGGGGTGTTGACCCCCTGGCGCCGGATGGCGGAGATGGTCCTGGTGTCCTTGCGGACGGCGTACAGACGGCGTCGCCGGCCGAAGGGGGTGTCGATGATCCGCTCCCGCAGCGCCCGCTCGCCCTGGTCCTTCATCCAGTCCCGCAGGGCGGGGAAGCCGTCCAGGAAGCGGTCGATGAAGAGCTGGGCCTCGGCCTGGGTCCAGGCCTCCCCGCCCAGCTCGTGGACGAGGTAGTACATGGCCTCCGAGGTGGAGATGGCCTTGGCCGAGCGGCCGTACAGGATGCCGAAGTCCACGGCCTTGGCCATGTACCGTTGCTGGTAGTCGATCTGCTCGGCCGGGCGCTGGAACATCATCTGCGCCACGAGCATGTGCAGGTCCGTCCCGGCCCGGTAGCTGTCGACCATGGCGGGGTCGGCGGACAGCATCGCGGAGACCCTGAGCTCCAGCTGTGAGTAGTCGGCCTCGAGGAACGTCCAGCCCGGCTCGGCGCGGAAAGCCCGGCGGGTGTTGAGGATGGACCCCGCCCCTCGCTTGGGGACGGCGTGCATGTTGGGCCCGGATGAGCTGAGGCGGCCCGTGGTGGCCCCGCCCAGGTTGAACGAGGCGTGGATGCGGTCCTTGTCGTCCAGCCCGTTCAGGAGCCCCAGGACGTAGGTCTTGAGGTACTTCTGGTCGAGCCGCCACTTCAGGATCATGTCCAGGATGCGGGCCTGCCTCTTGCGGCCCCGGAGGAGGAACTCGTTGAGCAGCAGGCGCATCTCGGCAACGCTGGTCGACTGGGCAGAGTAGCCCTGCTTCGGGCCCTTCCAGACGAGCGGCCAGACGACCGGCTCGGTGGGATCGACCGGCTCGCCCTCGCCGTGCGGCAGCCACTTGTACTTGACATAGGTGGAGGTGGCGATGTTCGAGGTCCGGTCGTTGGCCTGGCCATGGGCGGAGGTCCGCTCCATCAGGGCGAGGTTCTCGGTGCGCGGGGGCAGGACTGGGAACGACCGGAGCACGGCCACCACCTGCTTGGCCGAGCCGGGCTTGAACTCCGGGTTGCCCAGGGCGGACCGCAGCACGGCCTCCCGGCGGTCCATCCGGCGGCCGACCCGGTGGGCCTCCGCCTCCAGGAACGCCCGGTCCATGGGGATGCCGTTGAGCTCCGTCTCGGCGAAGGCCAGGGTGCCCGGCGCCATGAGGTTGTCGTGGCAGCGCAGCAGGCCCTTCGACTCGGCCGCGGCCTCCCTGACGAGCTCGTCCCACAGGAGGGCCGTCATGCGGGTGTCCATGGCCTGGTAGGCCCAGTAGTCGTCCCAGGCCTCGTCGTCGGGCGGCTCGGGGACCTCGTCCGGCTTCTCGGGGTCGAGGGGCCGCCCCAGGTAGCGCGCCTGGAACAGCGCGTGGTCCAGCCCGTAGTCGGGCACGTCGAACCGGTAGCGGCTGAGGTCCTTCAGGCCGTGGGCCCGGTACTTCGACCGCACGGGCCGCTCGTCCAGGAGGAAGCTGAGGAGCATCGTGTCGCCGAGTCGGGCGTCGTCCTCGCCCGGCAGGGCGCCCCACCACTGCGCCAGGAACTGGAGGTCGAACTTGCCGTTGTGGAGCACGACCCGGCGCAGCGGGTCCGGCCACAGTGCCTCCCAGAGCAGGTCCTTCACCCGCTCCTCCTCGGCGAGCAGGGGCGACTCCTGGCCGGTGCCTCGGTGGTCGCGCTCCAGGCGGACCACGATGGACGGCCCGGTCGCCGTGCCGAGCCCGATGCAGACGAGCTCGTCGGTCCGGGGGTCGAAGCCCGTCGTCTCGACGTCCAGGGTCACCACGGCGTGGGGCTCCAGCCGCTTCAGCGCCTCCTCGAGGCCGTCCGCGGTCTCGGGCAGGTGGTAGTCCGGCCACTCCGTCTCCACCGGGGCGTCCTGGGTCGACCACTTGATGACGTCCCGGGCGAGGTCTCGGAAGTACTCCTGGTCCGCCCGGACCATGGAGGGCGTGATGGTCGGCAGCAGCAGTGCGACGTCCCCCGGGTCGTCGCCGTACGGCAGCCACTGGAGCCGCCCGCGCTCGCTCATGATCGCCGGCTTCTTGGCGTCGCCCCGCAGGGCCATCAGGGCGAGGGGGTCGACGGTGAGTACCCGCTCCGGCCGCAGCCGGGCGAGCTCCGCGAGCAGGTCATCACGGGCCCCGCGGGCCTGGACGACCTTGGTGGCCGGCACGCCGATCCACTGGATGGGCGGGTGCCCCGGGGCCGCGCGGTCCGCCAGGCTCTCGACGAGCCGGCGGCCGGCGGGCTCCGGGGCAGCCTCGCCCGAGTAGACCGCGGCCCAGGGGGCCTGGCTCATCCGAGGATGACGGTCTTGGCCACCAGGCCGCAGAGCAGGAGCACTAGCAGCACCACCGCCTGGGCGATGCAGCCGACGGCGACGGCCGCGTTGTGGGCGTCGTCGGGGTCCTGGAACATCAGCGGATCGCCCGGCCGCCGCGGCGCTTCTGCGCCGGCTCGGCCTCGCCGGCGTCCTCCTCGTCGCTGGCCGCCGCCTTGCGGGAGGAGGTCGTCGATCGCTGCGCGGCCTTGCCGAGGGGCACCGGCGGGTCGTCCACCTTGTTGCCCCAGTCACCGTCCACGTAGGTCTTGACCTCGACCGCGATGCCGCCCAGGCTGGGGCTCAGGACGATGCCCGTCTCCTCGTCGACGTCCAGCTCCCGGTAGTCCTCGCCGAAGACCTTGAAGAAGCGGGCGGCCCGCCACATGGCCTTCGGCGTGAAGTACAGGTTCTGCCAGAGCTTGCGGCCCTCGTACTCGGGGTCGGTGACGGTGTACTCCACCGACACGGAGGCCGACTTCGCCTTGCCGTCCTGGCTCTCGGAGGCCTCCTTCGCCGGGCGGTAGGTCAGCTTCTCGATGACCGCCGGGTACACGCCGGCGGGGATGTTGTCGAAGTCCTCGATCCCGTCGAAGTCGAGGGGGACCTTGATGGTGCTCACTTGCTCTCCTTGCCCTTCGTCGGGCGCTTGTAGCCGAGCGCGTCCAGGAGCGCTCCGGCGGTGGGGACCTCGCCGTTCTCGCCGACGAGCTCGGCGGGCGGCTGGTGGCCGTATGGGGACCGTGCCTTGATCCGGTAGCTCGGGTAGTCGCGGAGCAGCATCAGGCGCTCCGTCTGGCCGTCCTCGGTCTCGCTCTGGGCGAGGTAGGTGACGACGTCGAAGACGCCCTCGACCTCACCGCTGAACGCGCCCTGGAACGCCGGGACGACGATCTTGCCGACCCGCGGGTCCAGGGCGTCCTTGGCCAGGGCGGTCATGAACCCGTGGACGCCGAGGTCCTTGAACCGGCGGACGAAGCGGCGCATCTGGACGAGGATGACGCCCCAGTCCTGCTGCGCCAGCTGGTCGGGGTCGGCCCGGCGCTTGTCCTTCTCGAGGATGGCGAGCAGCCCGCCGACCTGGGCCTCGCTCAGGGAGTCCACGCCGAAGGACTTGTAGTCCCCGCCGCGGAGCACCTCGAGGGCCTCCTCGAAGTCCTGCGGGGTGTAGATGCGGGCGACGTCGACGTCGCGGCCGACGAGCGTCTGGCTGCCGCCCTCGAAGTCGAGGATCAGCGCGGGGGCCGTGCGCTCGTCGTCGGCGAGGGAGCCCAGGTGGTGGGTCTTGCCCGCGCCGGGCGGCCCGAAGATGAGGGCATAGCAGACGGAGACGTCCTCCGGCCTGCCGATGGTCAGTGGCATGCGTTCCTCCAGTAGGTTGACAGGATGACTATACGGTGATGGTGAGGAGGACGCCCGCGGTCCCCATGCGCTGGAGCCTGGTGCTCCGGTCGGCCGACGCGATGAGCACGTCCAGCCCCGCGTCGGGGTCCTCCCCGAGGCGGGCGCCCCAGGCGAGCAGCTCCTTCTCGGCCCAGGCCCTGACGGTCGCGGAGTCGGCGTGGAACTCGTTGATGACCTGGGCCAGGATCGTCCCGGCGCCCGGCGACACGGGCATGGTGACGGAGACCCTTCGCACGGGGTCCCCCTCGACTTCGACGGCCACCAGGCGGGACTGGCTCTGCGAGACCCAGTGCCGCTTGCCCGCGGCCCGCTCGAAGGGGCGCAGCATCAGCGCCCCCTTCAGTAGGCGCTTGACGGCCGCCGCTCGGCCCAGGTAGACGCTCACTCCCGCTCCTCCTTCACGACGTAGTGCGCCTTGATGAGGCCCTCGACGTCGTCCTCGTTCATCATGGCCTGGCAGATGGTCCGCACCGGGCAAGAGCCGCAGCGCATCTGGTCGGGGCTGGGGTAGGCGAGCTCGGGCTTCGAGGCCACCCGGGCCATGTCCCGCCACTCGGTCGCGAGGTGCTTCCCGAACTGCCGGGCGCTGGCCCGGCTGCGGTAGGACACCTGGCGCCGGAAGAACGACTCCCAGCCCTGGGCCGCCAGGAAGGAGAGGAACTCCTCGTACTCCGCCCGGTCGAAGCCGTTCTCGGCGATCGCCGCCAGGTACAGGTCCACGGTCGTCCGCTGGCTCTTGTCGCGGCTGAGCTCCTTGCCCTTCTTGATGAGCCGCGGGGGCTCCGGCGCCTTCTTGAGCAGGACGTTCCGGATCACCTCGTCCGCCCACTCGCCGGTCGCGGCGTGGTCTCCCCAGAAGTACCCCGTGAACTGGTCGTCGATGTCCAGCAGGTCGTCGCTCGGCGTGCCGGCCAGGTTCTTGTGGTCGACCACCCGGCGCCGGCCGTGCTTGTCGGCCACCAGGTCGATCCGGAGGCGGAGCCGGCCGCGGGTGCCGGGGATCGGCACGCTCCAGCGCTGCTCGACGTGGAGCACCGTTCCGAGACCGCCCTCCATCCGGTCGTAGACCAGGTAGCCCTCGAGCATGAGGCGGCCGCGGGTGACCAGCTCCTCCCACTGCTCGTGGGCGTAGTCCCACAGGAAACCGAGCTCCTCCCTGACCTCGTCGACCGCCCGGCCGGCGGCCCGGTCGTACTCCGCGAGGAGGAGCTCAGCGGCGTGGGGGCAGCGCTCCCTGGCCGTGTGCCCGCACTCGGCGAGGTCGTACAGGTAGTAGGCGGCCAGGGCGTCGTGGATCAGCTCCCCGATCCAGAAGTTCTCGTTGATGCCGACCTGGTCCAGCCTGTGGACGACGTTGAGCAGCCAGCGCCGCCGGCAGCCCTTGAAGACGGCCCTCTCGGTGACGGACGTCTCCCTGATCTTCACCGGCGTCCACGGCTCGAGGCCCGTGGGCTCCTGGGAGGTCATGCGGGGCCCCAGAACGGCCGCAGCCGGTCCTGGTACCACATTACCCCCCGATCGCCCGGCGGCGGCTCCAGGGGCCCCGTGCGCCGGCCGAGGGCCGAATCTGCCAGCCAGCGCGCGTCGTCGAGCCGGTGGAGCGGGTGCCCAGGGTCGGAGAGCGGCCCCTCGTCGAGGTAGTCGGCCCGGAAGCCCTGGACGTGGAGCAGGCCCTCCCGGTCGGGGGCGTGGAGCCACCGGGCCTTGGGGACGTCGGACTCGTAGACGTGGAGGCTGGCCGCGTGGTGGGTGTAGGCGCCCGGCCGGACGCCGAGCGCCCAGGCCAGGGTGTGCTGGAGCTGGCCGAAGACCCAGGCGTCCCCGCTCAGCCCGTGCCACACGTCGTTGGAGCGCATCGAGACCGTCATGTGGAGGGCCCCGTCCCGGAGGAGGAACTGGATGGAGGTCGTGCAGGGGAAGTCCTTGCCCCCGTCCGCCGTGGGGAGCCGCGGCGGCTGGAGCACGGCGATCGCCTCGCGGGTGTCCGGGTCGGCCAGCAGGTGCTGGACGACGCCCGTCACCTGGCTGAACGTCCGCGGGCCGTAGCGCTCGCGGTCGACCCCGTCCGCCTCGAAGGCGGCCAGGCCGGGCGCGATGGCGTGGGCCATCTTCGGCAGGTGGCGCCCGGCGACCAGGGCCGCCGCGGCGTAGGCGTTCAGGGTCGTGGACAGCTTCCGCCCCGTGCCGACGGGCAGCAGGTTCGTGGTGTCCACGAAGTGCAGGGTCACGTCCAGGAGCTCCCTGGTCGGCAGGCCCCGGGGCGCGGCCGGGCGGCCCTCCTCCATGACGAGCTCGACCAGGGCGGGGTACTCGCCCTGGAGGTTCCCTATGCGGATGAGCTGGGCCATCAGTTGTTCTCCTCGTGGACCTGGTGGGGGCGGTCGTCCGTGCCCGCCTCCGTGTGGGTGAACTCCAGGAGCATGAGCAGGTCGCAGCCGGCGTGGGCCAGGTGCGACATGCCCGTCTCCTCGTCGAGGTCCTCGCCGGCCCACCACTGGAGGAGGTGCCGCAGGAGGGCTCCGTACGGCCGGCCCCAGGCGAAGCCCCTCTCCCAGTTGCGGTCGGCGTACTTGCGGGACCCGAACTCCAGGACCTCCGCGATGTCGAGCAGCGGCAGCGGCGGCAGGAGGTCGGTCCGCGGCTTGCGGCCGTCGGCCTTCATGGCGCCGGTGGCCGGGTCCACCACGACGTCGGGGGAGTTGCCGCCCGTGGACACGCCCAGGCCCGTCCTCGTGTTGATGATCCGGGGCGGGTCGGCCGAGGGCTCCTGATCCACGCCGAACCCATTGCCGTCGTTCGGCTCCTCACCAGCGGACCAGCCCTCCTCCACCACGGTGGTCTGGACGGTCTCGGTGATGCGCTCCAGGGTCCGCTCGAAGTCCAGCGCCCGGCCGGCGCCCTCCACGACCTGGGCGATCGTCGCCTCGTCCAGCCCCTCGAGGCGCAGGTCCTCGGGGTCGGGGCCGTGGCGGATCGTCTGGTACACGGGCATCCCGAGCCGCAGGGCGGTCTCGACCTCCAGCAGGGCGCCCCGGCTCCTGGCCCACCCGTCCAGGACCACGACCGCCTCGCAGTCGAGCAGGGCGCGGAGGTCCCGGCGCAGGTGCTCCTCCCACGGGGTGGCGAGGGCCTCCTCGAGTGTCTGGCCGCTGAGCT
>Ga0299914_10000354_pt1 | contig 27102 bp, 22 predicted proteins | sample RVTome_10_FD_201361 | JGI IMG/M metagenome (GOLD analysis project Ga0299914, IMG submission 201361) | Soil microbial communities from uranium-contaminated site in the Upper Colorado River Basin, Wyoming, United States - RVT153D57 (version 2) ... | reverse complement strand
CGAGCTCTCGTCATCGGGTGGGCGGATACCGATCGCGTTCGCCATCTCAAGTCCTGGAACAGCCGCACCGCTCGGCTGACGCTCTGGGATGCGGACGGTGCTCAGCTCATGACCAAGCAGGTGGAGAGCCCCGAGGTCGCTGCTCGGCTCCACCGGACCATGGACGCGTTCGCCGACGCCGCGCCACCTGGGGTCCGAAGACTTCGACCATTGGGATGGGCTCGACAGCCGCCCTGCGTCTGCATGCCCTATGTCGACGCGCCCAGTCTCGAGACGTTGATCAGGCGCGAGTGGTTCCTCTGGAAGGCGCCACCGATCGAGGACGTCGTTGCACGAGTGGGTACCGCGCTTGCCGCCTTTCACAGCACGACGCGGAACGCGGATTGGATCGCTCGCGAGGATGCTGCCCTCCCGCTCTCATGGGCACTCGAGCACGCGGGGCCACACGAGGCAGCGCTTCGAGCAGCAGCCGACGCAACAGAGCCAGTGCAGGTCTACGACGACATCAACCCGTCACACGTGCTCGTGGAGGCGAGCATGATCACCCTCATCGATCTACCGAACGGAACAAAGATCGCTCATCCACATCGGGACCTCGCGTGGTTCGCGGACCAGCTGTTCGCGACGTTGCTGCGGTCACTCCCAAGGGTGCCCGCGGCCCGCCAGCTGGCTCGGCTCGCGGACCTGCGCCGGCAGCTTCTCGTCGCGTACTTCGACGCGGTGGGCTCGGAGCTCACCGAGCCCGACGACCACCTCGTCGCCGCGTTCCAGGCCTTCTATCTCGCGCGCCGCAAAGGGCGGGAGCGTTCGTGGGTCGTCTCCGGGCTCCTCCGGCCGCCGCTGGCCATCCAGTCGCGCCGACTTCGATCGTTCCTGGCCACCTGACGGCGGCCGCGTCACGTCGAGCGCCCGGACGCGCCTTCGTAGATCGACGCAAGCTTCGCGGCCCAGATCCGAACGTCGAACGCCGCTTCCGCCTGCTCGCGTCCCAGGCGCCCCATCGCGGATGCTCGCTCGGGGTCATCGAGGAGCTCGCAGCAGGCCCGGGCGAGCGCAAGCTCGTCACCGATTGGCACGAGCCGACCGCTGTTCCCGTCGTCGACGAACTCACGGAGCGCCGGAATGTCGAACGCGAGCACCACGGTGCTCGAGGCTTGCGCCTCGAGGACAGCGTTGCCGAACCCTTCGCTCAGCGACGGGAACACGAACACATCGCCGAGCGCGAGCAATTCCGGCACATCATTGCGGTGCCCGAGCAGCATGACCGCGTCCTCCAGCCCTGCCGTCGAGATCTGATGCTCGAGCTCATCGTGCGAGCGCCCCGAGCCCGCGATCAGCATCACCGCCTCGGGCCAGCGCCGGCGCACCGCGCCGGTGAGATCGATCAGGTAGCGCTGCCCCTTGCCCGGCGCGAGGCGTGCCACATTGACGAGCACGGGACCGCGGCGATCGATCCCGAGCTCGCGACGCAACGCCTGGACTGGTTCGGCCTCTCGTGACAGGTCGTACCGGTCGAACGCGAGCCCCGGATAGATGACCGTCACCGATCCATCCGCAACGCGTCGAGCTCCGGGGTTCGCCAACCACGCGTCGCGAACGTCCTCCGAGATCGCGACGACGTTCACTACGGTCCGCCGCTCGAGAGCGTCTTCGAGCGCGAGCCGAACCCGTGCGAGCGGCCGACGGAGCCCGCGGGCTCTCGCGCGGCTGCTCTCATAGCGGTTCGCGCTGTACTTGCTCCGCAGCGTGTTGACGACCGGGACGCCACACAGGAGCGCGGCGAGCTGACCGTAAACCCGGTCATGCCTCGTGTTCGTGTGAACGACGTCGATTCGCCCCTGCTTGATGAGGCGCACGAGGCGGAGCACCGTTCTCGGAGCGTCGAGGACGCCGCGGTGGCCAAGGCAGATCGGTCGGAGGCCCGCCCTCCTGAACACGTGGAGCATCTCCGCCCGCGGCAGCAGGTACGCGACCGTGTGATCGAAGCGATCGGGGTCCATCGTCTGCAGATGGCGCAACAGGTGGAACTGGCCACCACCGAAGATGAGCGCCGGCATCACGTTCATGACTCGGATCTTCGACGCATCCGGCCTCCGCTGGGCACGCGGAGGACCGCCGCGCAGGAACAGCTCGTCGCCTTGGACGAAGCGATCGACGAAGTCCGGGCTGAGGGTCCGCCACGTCGCCTCGCCGGTGATGTTGGTGAGCTGGCTGCGATACGCGGCCAGAGCCTCGCGCTTGGCATCGAGATACCCGTCGGTGCTGACGGTCACGGGCCGCTCGCGGAGCAGCCACGAAACGGGCTCGACCAGCGCGGTCCGGAGTCCGGAGATCGACGCCCGCAAGCCGCGTGGCCATGGCCATCGAATGCGAGCCTCGATCGGGTAGGCATAGACCGCTCCGGTGATCGCACCCGCATCTGCGAGCTCCGCCACGACCCGGCCCAGGGCATTGTGGTCGCGATGGCCGTCGCGGGCCGGAGTCGTGAAAACCTCGTCGGGATCGATCTCCGCGAGGAGCGCGGACAGCCGATCGCGGAGCTCGTCCTCGTGCTCGGCGAGCTCTCCGTTGGGCAGGTCGAAGAAGAACACCCGATCGTCGGCAACGCCCAGCCGTCGACACGCCTCCAGTGCCTCCTCCCGACGGATCTCGCCGATCTCGTCCATGGTGAGTCGAGACTTCCGGTTGCGGTGCTTGCCGTCGGTGACGATCGCGACAGAGACGGTCGATCCCGCCGCTCGCTTGCGCAGGATGGTCCCGCCACAACCCAGCGTCTCGTCGTCGGGGTGCGGTGCGAGCACGAGGCACGACCCGAAGACGAGGTTCTGCGTCTCGTCGCGCGCACGCCGATGAAGCGCGCTCCACCAGAGGTCGCGTGCGAAGGCGAGCAGGCGAGTCCCGATCGAGCGGACGACGCTTCTCATTCGAACGTGTCCACGAGCTCGACCGGCCCTTCGGGTCGTCGATCGTCGGCGAGACGCTTCGCGATCGCCGCGGCGATCAGCTCCGGGGCCAGCGCGCCGGCTCGGCCGAGCGGTGTGTTCGTGAGGTCGGTGACGAGCTTGGGCGGACGGACCACCACGAACGCGACCTCGCGCTGCTGTCGCGCTACCACTTCGACGAAACCCTCGATCGCACGCTTTCCCGCCACGTAGTGCGGCCAATCCGCCGGAGGCGCGGCCGCATAGGACGACGAGATCACCGTCACGGCACCCTGTCGATCGGCCAGCGCCTCGAGGCAGGCCGAGATCGGCACAGCGGAGAGCTCGAGGCTTCGAGAGACGTGGCGAAGGATCCGTTCGATGGTCGCAGGGTGAACGTCGAGCGGACCGAAGCTCGGACATGCGTTGCAGATCAAGAAGTCGAGCCCGCCGCGGCGGTCGACGATGTCCTCGACCACTCCTCGGCACCACTCGGGATCGGCCGCGTCGCCGCGTGCGGCGATGACGCTTCCCGGGCCCGGCGCGGTGCGCACCACGTTGTCGGCTGCGTCGTGAGAACGCTCGTACGCGAAGACCGAGTCGCATCCGCTGAGCGAGAGCGCGTGCACGATGGCGGCCCCGAGGCCACGGCTACCACCGACGACGAAGGCGCTCGTCCCGGCGAGGCCCGGCGCCTCGGGCAGTCGTCGCCGGAGCTCGTCCACGTCCACCGGCGGGACGTCGTCGCGGACGTAGGCAACGAGCCGACCGACGGCGACGGGGCGGGGACCGGCGTGGAGCTGCACGTCCGCGGTGACGCGGTTGATCCTGTGGTCGACGGTCACCGGCTCGGCGTCGAAGCGGAGCTCCTCGCCGCTGCCGGGACGATCGGGATCGAGCTGCAGCTGCACCGTGCTGAAGAGTGCCCGTTCCCCTGGGAGCTCCATGCCCACGATGTAGCTGAGCATGGCGAGAGCCCCGAGGTCGGCGAGGTCGATCCCCGCCTGGTCGACACCGGTCCGCTCGCCGAGTGCGCGAAGTTCTGGCCAGTTCGGTGCGTACTCACCCTCTACGGAGTGGCCGGGCGCGAGATCGTGCATGCGCAGCCGTCGAGGTTCCCTGCGATGGACCGGGGGCCCGAGTTCGGGCGCGCACCGGTCCGCGGACGGGGTCCGAGGTTCGAACGCGGCCTTCACGTCGAGCACCACACGATGACCGTCGACGACCCGCGCCTCGTACGCCTCTTGGGTGTCGGTGGCGACCTCGACGTGGTACTCGATTCCCGCGTAGAGCGGGACTCTGAAGTTGCACGCGATCGAGGTCAAGCGCCGGAATGAACCGGCGCGAGACCTCCCGAGGCAGGCGACCGCGCCGAGCATTCCGAAGACGACGGGCTCCCCGTAGGGCGTGCGCCGCGCGTAGTCCCGGTCGCCGTGCAGCGGATTGCGGTCGCCACTCGCGTCGCGGAACAGATCGAGATCCGAGTTCTCGAAGCGCATCGTCACACCAGGTCGCATGCCGAGTCGGGATCACTGCTCGCCGGCTCCGGCGATTCGATCACTCGCATCCCTTGTCGATGAGACTCTGCTTCAAATCCCCGACGTTCGTGAACTCGGCGAACTCGTTGGCGGTGAACTGGATTCCGAACTGCGACTCGATCCCGTACATCAAGGTGATGTGTGCGAGGGAATCCCAGTCTTCGATGTCTGATGCAGTGGTCGTGTCCGCAAGCACGATGGTCTCGTCGTCGAAGACGTCGTGGAACACGGCCTCGAGTCGGTTATGGAGTGACATCGCGATCTCCTGGGTCGTCCGTCGATTGGACTTTGATGAACTCGTTCGTCAGGCACTCGTCGACATCGAGCTCCCACGATGTCGTCCCCGCCGACGTTCCGACCGAGCGAAAGGCGAGACGCTCGTACAGGTCGGCGACGAGACTGTTGCGCTCGGTCGGGACGTAGGTTCCGCGAACGGTCGTGCATCCGGCGCGCATCGCTTGACGTACCAGCTCGTCGAGCATGGCATGCTCCAATGTGCGACCGATGACTCGGCAGCTCATCAGCCACGTGTCGATCTCGAGCACGGATCCACCTGGCACCGCGATGAGCACGCCGACCAGCCCATGGTCGGTGAAGCGGTCTTCGAGTCGTGCGTACATCGTGATAATCGACGGGCTCTCCATGAAGTCGCGAAGCGCCGCGAGGGAATGCCGACGGGTCGTGACGTTGAACTGGTTGGTCTTGCCGACGAGCTGCGCCACTCGCGGGAGATGGAGCTCGTCGAATGGCGCGAGGACGGCGTGCATGGCGAGGTCGCGGTAGAAGTCGTCGAGCGACGTCGCATTTCGTTCGAGGTCGATGCTCTGCGCGCGTCCGCGGTAGCTGTCGACCCGTCTCGCGTCCTCAGAGGTGTAGGAACGGGTCTCGAACAGCAACGAGTCGGCGACCGTGCTCGCGAAGGACGCCGGATCGTCCGGGAGCGTGACGACCTCGACGTCGGGGAGCTGACTCCGCACGAGCTCGCGCTCGGCAGGATTGTCGTCGACGAAGACCATCGCATCGAGCCCGAGATCGAGGGTTGCGGCGATGCTGCGAAGGCCGTCGGTCTTCGGCTCCCAACTCACCGCGAACGCGGCGACGTCGTCGAGACGCACGCGCATGTCGGGATGGTGCTCGAACATCGAGCGCGCGAGGTCCTCGTCGTTCTTCGAGCACACGGCGAGCACGATCCCCTTCTTCGTGAGGTCGAGAAGGTGCTCCTGGAACGCCGAGTAGGCCTCCCCCTCGGGCCCGTTGCCCAAGACGACGCCCTCGATGCCGACCTCTCCGACCTCGCCACCCCAGAGCGTGTTGTCGAGGTCGACGACGACACACTTTCTGGCGAGACCGAGCTCTGCTGCAATCACCGCCGCTGCGTGTCGCGCGAGGACTGGGAGCGCAGGGAGGGAGACCGACTGCTTGGCGACCAGGCGATAGCGATCGTCGAACCAGCGATCTTTCCCGACGAGCGCCGACAGCATGTCGCAGTCGACCAGCGAGACGCCGTCACCGGCGAGCTCACCCAACCGGAGATTCACGCGCTGCGCCATCGTCTGTCGTGAGCCCGGGAGCCGCGCGCCGAGATGGCCGAACGCCGAGCGCGGTGGCAGCGCGATGTTGCACTGCACGATCCGCGCCCGCGTCCGCTCCGCGATCGTCTCCCAGAGATCAACCCACTTCGCGGTCTCCGCCTCGACCGCGGCGTCGGGCTCGTCGCTGAACAGCGGCAGTGAGAGCGCGGTGTCGTCCGGGGCGAACAGGACGAGATCGAATCCACGGCGGTACAGCGGGCTCTGGGGGTCGAGCACGACCTGTCGATAGGTGTTGAACGGCGCTTCCCACACGGTGAGGTCGATCCCGCGCCTCCTCGCCGCGAGACGCAGCAGCGGCGTGAGGTACTCCGTCGTGCTCGTGCCCAGCAGTGCCAGGCTCGCTGCGGCGCGGGGTGGCGGAAGCGCGGCGAGACCGGCGAGGAGGCGCCCCGCGCTGTTCCACGCCGTGAAGTCGTCGCCCGCGTCGACGACCTTCAGCGCCCACCTGGCCGCCAGCTCCTCGTCACCGATCGCGGAGGCGGCACGGGCGACGCTCAGGCAGAGCCTCGGCTCGGGCACCTCGACGTCATGCACCGCGCCCAGGGCTTCCCTGAGCGCGCGCTCGGGGTCCGACGACCGCACCTCTGTCGACGCTGGCTCCGCGGCGCGCACGGTCAGGTCTCTGCTTGGGGAGGCTTCGGGGGGAAGATGACGCGAGGGGGAGGGGTGAAGACGGTCGCTCCTGCGGGAACGTCGGTGAAGACCACCGTGTTCGGAGCGAGATGCGCGCCGTCGCCCACGGTGACCTTGCCCAGGATCATGGCTCCGGCGCCGACCCGCACGCGATCACCCAACTTCGGGGCCTTCGAGGGGGTGAACTCGTTCGCGGTCCCGAGCGTCACTCCCTGGAAGATCGCGCAGTCGTCACCGATCTGCGCGTAGCTGTGGATGACGATCGCGCCCTGGTGTGGTATCAGCAGACGTCGTCCAACGACGGCGCTGCATCGAAGTTCGATCCCGTACTGGTTCCTCACGTACCGGTGCAAGACCTTGTACAGGCGTCCTGCAAGCTTGCGGAGGACGGGATTGGGGACATCTCTGTGCCAGCGCCCGTACCGGTACATCGCCATTGCGCGAAAGCCCGGCTTGGTCCAATCGCGCCAGTGGGTCTCCCAGTCCTCGCGGATCAAGCTGCACATCTCCGCGAAGCGCTTCATCTCCGATCGCGGCGGTGCAGCGCGCTCATCCATCGGCCGTCGCTCCCGGAGCCGAAGCGCCACGTCCTCGCGACCTGAGGCCGCCGACCCTGCGGAGCGCGCGCGTTCCCACCACGGACAGCGGCCATGCAGTAGCGTACGAAACCATCCCGAAGTTCCCCTGAAGTGTGACGCCCACCTGGAGAAGCACGTCAGCGTGCTCCCCGATCACGCCAATACTAGCTGGGGGAATCTCCTCGATTTCCCAGTCTGGCTCCTCCGCCGGCCCGGATCCCACAGTCCTGGCGGGCGGGAGCGGAGGACGAGCCTCGATGGGCGTCCTCACCCATCCGAAGCGGGGAGCCGAGACCCTCGTGAACGCGGGGAGGCTCTGGACGAAGATCGTGGGATGGCCCCTCAGAGCCGAGGACCGCTCGAATCGAGATTCGTGAGCCTGACTCGATCGAATCATCGAATCATCGCAGCGAGGGCTCTCACCGCGATGGTTCCGCCGACCGGATCAACCATGACATCACGACGAAGGCGGCCGCCAGGACGACCGACACGATGACGACAGCAGCGAGGGTGGACGATCGAAGACCGGCAATCCGTGCTACGAGCAACACGACAACGACGTGCAGCGCGACAAGGAGCAATCTCGGCGGAAGGCGATCGGCGGCGCGTGCGCGCAGCAGCATTCGGCTCGCGGGCTCCACGACGAGGACACCGAGGCACGCGAGCGCACCGACCACCGAGCTCGGACGCGTCGTTCCACCGGTGCTCGCCACCCAGCAGAGAAGGGCCACCGCCGTGAGCGAACCCGCGTCGCCGAGTCGCGCGAGCGCTCGGGGCCAACCCGTGAACGCCAGCGGTACTGTCGCGGCGACGAACGCCACGGCGGTGTCCGTCTCGGGAACCGTGACGTAGAGGCCGACCGAAGAGATCGCGAAGAGCACCGGGCCGAGCCCGGTTGCCGCGGCGCGCCGGTCGAAGCCCGCCGTGGCCAGCCCCCCGACGGTCACCGTCCCGACGACGGCGACGGGGATCCACCGCGGCTCGTCGGGAAGCGCCGATGCGACGACGATCGCACCACCGAGTGCGAGGGGGATGCGGAGAGCCAGCTGGCTGATGGCTCCGGCCACGGTGAGCACCGCGAGACCGATCACCACCCTCCACGGGAGCGTCGACGAGCTTGCAATGGCCAGTGCGCCGGCGCCCGCGATGAGGAGCCCCGCGAGCGGAAGGGGCCGCGCGCGGCCTGCATCCCCTCGTATCAACGCCACGACGAGCACGAGAAGGAGTGCGACCGACCCCAGTGCGACGCCGACCCGGAGCTCGCCACTCGTCAGAAGATCTCGGATCTCGTCGATCAACACCGATCACTCGCGTTCCTCACCTCGGGGGCGGCTCCGTGCAGCGCGTGCAGCGTCTCGGCAATCGTGTCGACGTCGTGCAGCTCGAGCTCTGCGAACATCGGGAGTGACACGACTCCGGACGACACGCGATCTGTGACCGGCAGGACCGCAGGCTGTGCGTGTGCGTACGCGCGCTGGCGGTGGACCGGAGGGTCGAAGTAGCAACGGGTGTCGATGCCTTCGGCGTCGAGTGCTCGTACGACCAGATCGCGTGCCAGGCCGTACTCGTCCTCCTCGACGGTGATCGTGAAGTCCTTGCAGGTCGACAGATCGGAAGGGTCGATGGCCTGTGGCACGAGACCGGGGATCGACGAGAGTGCTGCTCGATAGTGGGCAGCGACGGTCCGACGTCGCGCCAGGTGATCCTCGACCCCGTCGAGCGAGCTGAGTGCAAGTGCGGCATGGAGCTCTGACATCCTGGCGTTCAGCCCGACGAACCTCGTGTCGTAGTCGCCGGGATTGCCGTAGTCGCGTCCGAGCCGCACGTGTTCGGCGAGGTCAGCCCTGTTGGTCGCGACGAGCCCACCCTCGCCTGCGACAACGATCTTCGTCGGACTGAGGCTGAAGACCTCCGCCGCGCCCCCCGAGCCGACGCGACGCTCGGCGTGCACCGCGCCGAACCCATGCGCAGCGTCGAACACGACCGGAATCCCCGCACCCTGACCGAGTGCTTCGACCTCTTCGATCGGACACGGTGCACCGAAGACGTGGGTGGCCATCACTGCGCTCGCCCCTTCGAGACGACGAGAGGCGTCCGCGACGTCGATCTGGAACGTGGCGGAATCGCACTCGACGAACCTCGGCTCGAGCCCGTTCCAGGCGACCGCGTGCGCCGACGCAGAGAAGGTGAAGCTGGGGAGCACCACCGGCCCGCCTGGCTCGAGTGCCTGAAGTGCGAGGATCAATCCGTTGGTGCACGACGACACAGCGACGACGTGGTCGACCCCCAGGTACGCGGCGGCACGCTCCTCGAGCTCCGCGACGAGCGGGCCGTTGGTGAGCATGCCACGTTCGTACGACGGCGCGAGCCGGGAGACCACCAGATCGAGCGGTGGGACGAGCGGTCGCGCGAACGGAACTCCGTCCGGAAATGCGGGTGAGCCGCCGAGCACGGCAGGGATCGTCATGACTGGCCGTCGGGAGATCGGAACGTGACGAATCCCGACGAGACGATTGCGACGGCGACCGCGAGGAGCGTCACCACGACGACGAGCAAGGCGGGGCCCGGCTCGAGCAGCGAGGCACACACGGCCGCAGCGACGAGGACCGCCTGCGCACCGGCGAAAGCGATCGTGACGCTCGCGGGAGTCCATGCACGGCCGACGAGCTGATCGTAGATGTGACCTCGGTCGCTCGTGAACAGCGGGGCCCGGCTTCGCAGTCGACGGACCACGGAGACAGCGAGATCGGCCGCCGGGACCACGACGAGCAGCAAGGATCCGATGCCGGTCGCGGCCGGGCGGCCCGACGCCCAAGCCATGGCGAGCAGCACGGCGGCGAGGGTCCCGAGCAAGTACGAGCCGGCGTCGCCGAGGTAGACACGCGCCGGTGGTCGATTGAACACGAGGAAGCCGGCGAGCGCGCCGGCGAGCGCCGCCGCCACCACTCGGTCGGGTCCGTCGAGCACGATGGCGAAGCCCACGGCGGCGAGAAAGACGACGGAGCTCGCCAACCCGTCGAGCCCGTCGATCAGGTTCACCGCGTTGATGAGTGCGACGACCGCGATCGTGACGGCGATGAAGCCGAGTGGTTCCGGCAGCGTGGTAGGGAACAGGGACGCGGTCACGACTCCGATGACGACCTCGGCGGCGAGTCTTCCGATCGGCGGAAGGTCCCGCACATCGTCTGCGAGACCGAGCCCGAGTGCGAGTGCAGCCGGAAGGAGCGCCGCGGGTCGCGCGATCGTGATCGGGATCGTGAGGCCGAAGAGCACCGCGATCCCGCCGAGATACGGGACGGGACGGGTCTGCGGCTTGGCACGGCCGGGGTGATCGACGATTCCGAACCGTGTGGCAACACGGATCGCGACCGGTGACGCGGCGACCGTCGTCGCCATCGACACCAGACCGGCGAGCAGGGCGTTCACCGAGACACCGTGCTCGTGTGAGGTCGTACGAGCACGACGGATTCGGTTCCCCGATGAACTTCGATCGCGCTCACGGGACGAAAGCCGCGGGACCGATACAGGGCGAGCGAGGCAACGTTAGAGGCTGTCGTCACGACTCGGGCCGAGTGTGCGCCACGAGCGTCGAGCTCCTCGAGAGCACGTTCCAGGAGCGAGGAGCCGATTCCGGTGCCGCGCTTCGTGGCCGCAACGGCAACCACGAGAACCTCGGCGGGTGGGAGTTCGGTATGCCGCTTCGGATAGCGAAGCGTCTCGAGCACGCGCCGTGTCGCGCGCAGGAGGCGAGGCAGCGCGGCAACGCTCGCGCGCACGCCGTCCCGAACGAGGAACTCGCGATAGAGCGAGCGCACGTTCACGCTCGTGGCTACGACACCGGTGAGCCCACTGTCGTCTTCGGAGACGATCGCGAACGAGTGTCGGGACAACACGATCCGACGGTGCAGGAGTCTCAAGAATCCTGGACCGAGCGTCGGGAGGAAGCCCTCGGTGACCGCCGCCGCGTGCAACCTCGCGATGGCATCGGCATCGTCGGGACGCGCCGGCCGCAGCTTCATGTCGGTTCACCGATCCGGCCGTGTCTCGCCTGTTGGTCGAGGAGCCGGTGATAGGTCTCGAGCGTCACGTCGATGACTCGATCCTGGTCGAACTCGTGTCGCGCTTTGACGGAGGCCGCCTCACCCATGCGCGTTCGGCGGTCGGGGTCGCCGGCGAGGACCTCGATCGCCTCGGCGAGTGCTTGGGCGTCTCGAGGTGGCACGAGGAGCCCCGTGACGTCGTGATCGACGACTTGGCGACAACCGCGGATGTTGGTGGCGACGATCGGTAGCCCCATCGCGGCCGCCTCCATGGCCGAGCGCGGGAAACCTTCTCGGTACGAGGCGAGGACGTAGAGATCCAGTGCGCGATAGATGACATCGACATCGAGGCGATCACCGAGAAACGTGATGTTCGCGTCGCGCTCCGCCTTGCGGAGGTCGGCCCGGCTCACTGAATCCTGCTTGGCTGTGTCTTCGGGGCCCACCACCACGAACCGGAGTCGAGGCATCCGCTCGACGAGGCGCGCGGCCGCCTCGAACACCTCGTGATACCCCTTCTCCCAGACCAGCCTGCCGACCAGCCCGCAGACGATGTCGTCCGCCCCTGCTCCGATCTCCGCCCGCACTCGCTCGACGTCGCGCGACGAGATGCGCGCGGGTTGGAACCGAGCAAGGTCGATCCCGTTGCCGAGCAATCGGAGCTTCGGTCCGAGTCCGAGCCGCTCGAGCCGAGCGAGGTCTTCAGGGTTCTGGACGAGTTCCGCGTGCGAACAGCGTCCGGCGATCGCTTCCAGGCCATAGACGACGGTTCGCTTCACCAGCGGATCTTCGGGCAGCGCGTACAGGCCGTGCACCGTGTTCACGATCGCGGGCACACGTGCAGCACGCGCAGCAATTCGGCCGTAGACGCCCGGCTTCGGATTATGGGTGTGGACCACGTCGGGTTGGAGCTCGACGAAGAGGCGTCGGAGCTCGAGCATCGCGGCGACATCGCGATGTGGAGCCATCGAACGAGTGGTGTTCCGCAGAGAGATGTGTTGCACGCCGAGCGCTTCGATCTGCGAGACGTACGATCCCGGTGCCGAGGCGCCGATCACCTCGAACCCGGCGTCGGCGAAGGCGCCGAGCTGAGGACCGAGGAGAAGCGCGAGGCTCATGTCGGTCGTCGTGACGTGGACCAGCCGGGGTCGTCTCACGACCTCGCTCCCGCGTAGCGGCGGCGGTTGGCGAGTCGTCGGAGGTCGTCCTCGAGGCGCATCCCGCCGCCCAGCTTGCGCTCGAACCACCGCATTCCGTCAGCGGCCTGGATCGGGGAACGGGCGAGCCGGTGCACGTCGGTGCGCCCGTAGCGGTTCGCTCGGGTACCGGCGATCGCCGCTGAGCGGAAGTACCGCTGCACGAGCTGTTCGTTGGCCGGGGATCCGGCGATTGCCTTCGGGTACGCGAAGTGTTCGGGATGGACGCCAAGTCGGTCTTCGATCAGCGTGATCGATCTGCGGAGCTCTTGCTCGGCATCGGGTGATGCGATCCGATCGAGGAGCGCGTGGGTGTGGGTATGTGATCCGATGGTGACCAATCCGGTCTCGAGGGCGTCGCGCAGCGAGCTCCACGAGAGCGGCCGACCGTCGTAGGGGAACGCGAGTTGCCGCTCGATGTGATCGGTCGCGAGGTACAGCGTTACTGGAACTCGATGCTGGACGAGTACAGGGAGCACCACGTCGACGAAGTCTGTCGTGCCGTCGTCGAAGGTGACGACGGTCGGGTCGATCGAGACGGCGGTTTCCTCGCGCTCGAGCAGTTCGAGCGCCGACGCGAGATCGACGACGCCACGCGACGCAATCGTCTCGATCTGGCGGACGAACACCTCGGTCTCGAGGTTCATCTGGACTTGCTGGGTTGCTCCCACCCGGTGGTACAGGAGCATCACGATGCCGTGGCGCCTGGGGCGGAGCGCGTCCACGGCCGCCGCAGCGGCTTTCGAAGCCTCGACTGCCATCCGCCGAATCGCGCGCGGTCCCTCGCTCATGTCGACTTGCTCATTCGTGCCTCTCTCGGCCCGCCACGACTCACACCGCTGGAGGGATCCGCCCGCCCCAACTCTTGCCGAGATCCCCTGACCACGCAACGTGGCCACAGGCCGACCGCTGCGGTATTGCCATCGACAACCAAGTCCAGGACAACCACGAGGAGTGGTGCCACCATCGTGCGCTGCTCGGTCAGCCCGTTGGCCAGCTCATCGCGCTTCGGGCTCGAGCGCTGCATCCCCAAAACGGAGCGGGTCGAGGTCGGGAGCTTCGATCACCACGCCGTCGTGGAGTCGAACGATCTGATCGCACACCTCGAGCGTGGTCGAGCGGTGCGTGATGATGACGAGGAGCGCGCGCTGGCTCACGTCGCGGATCGCCCGCTGCACCCACTCCTCGCTCTCGGTGTCGAGCGCACTCGTCGGCTCGTCGAGGACCAGGAAGCTGGGCTTTCCGGCGAGGGCCCGAGCGATGCCCAACCGCTGGAGCTGACCGACCGAGAGCTCGCGGTTCGTCTCTCCGAGCTCGGTGTCGTAGCCCTGAGGAAGGCTCTCGAAGAGATCGTGGAGCCCGACTGCAACCGCGACCCGCCTCACGTCCTCGTCATCGATCCGGTCGCGGAAGAAGGCGATGTTGTCACGGACGCTCCCGCGGACAAGTTGCGGCTGCTGGGGGACGAGCGCTACCTCACGGGTCCAGCTCTCTCGTGAGTAGGTGGTGATGTCACGCTCGTTGATCTCGATCGTGCCGCTCGTGGGATGCCGCAAGCGCAGCAGCAGCTGAGCCAGCGTCGATTTGCCGCTCCCGGACGGGCCGACGAGTCCCACGACCCCGGGCGCCCGCAGCTCCAGATCGATGTCGATCAACGTGTCGTCCGTGTCGGGATTCTCGGGGTACCGGTAGAACGCGTGGCAGAGCGCGATGCGCTCGACACGCGCGAGTGGTTCGTCACCGAAGTTCTCGCGGGCTGCAGTGAGCCCGTCGAGCTCCCTGTCGAGGGTCGCCGCGAACGCGGCGACCTGGGCGAACGTCTGTTGGGCATTGCTGGCCTGCTGGCCGTAGTTCAGGCTTCGCAGGAACAGCAATGCCACTGCTCCGAGCGCGGTCGCGTCGACGGATCCGACGTTGAGCACGAACGCGAGCGCCAGGACGACGAAGAGGAGGCCCAAGCCCTGAAAGGTGACCGGCGCTACTCCCGTGATGAACTTCAGCCGTCGTCGCGCCTTCGCATGTTCGAAGACGACGTCACGGAACTGATCAAGGACGCGGGACTGAACTCCATACAGCCGGATCTCCCTCCCCCCGCGAGCCGCGTCGCTCACCATGCGTCCCTCTTCGATCTCGAGGTTGCTGGCGACCTTGCCGCTCCGTTTCGAGAGATGAGTCAGGGGCCGGAGGGCGGCCAGGAGGATTGCGCCGACAGCGGCCATGACCAACGCGGTCACCGGCGACGTGACCAAGGCGAGGACTGCGAGCATGAGGAAGCTGGTCGCCGCGTTGATGACCCTGATCGTGGAGCTGAGTCCCAGTCCGACATGACGGACGTGGGCCACCACACCCTGGAGCTCGGCAGGCGAGAGGCCGGCCACGTGCTCGTACTCCGCGTCGAGCAACGCCTTGACCGCTCGGACGGCTTCGGTGCGCTCCCACGACAGGACAGTTCTCGATTGGATCCAGACCGCCGTGACGCGAAAGGCGACCGCGCCCAGGATGACCCCGAGTGTGACGAGGAGCAGGATCCCCGGGCTGAAGTCGACGTTGAGCGGCCCCAGCTCGGCCAGCTCGCCACCCTGGCTGTTCGCGGCTCGGTCCGCCAGTGAGACGAGGAGCACGAGGCCCATACCTTCGGCGAGCGCACCGATGGCAGCGGTGATCGCGGCCGCGACGACACCCGGGAGGTGCGTCCGATAGTGCTGCCAGCTGAATCTGAACAAGGGTCACCGTCCGGGCCGGAGGCGCCGAGTCATGTGTCGTCCGAGCCCGGTGAACGAGCGTACCCTGCGTCCCGAGGCCTTCCGAACGGCAGTTGCCGACGAGTGTGCGTGCGAACGAGCCGGACGGCGTGCGTGCGCCGGGACATTGGAGCGAGTGGTGAGTGAGCAACATCCATTGGTGACGATCGGGCTGCCGGTCCACAACGGCGAGAACTTCCTCGGCGAGGCCCTGGACACTTTGCGGGCGCAGACGCTCGACGACTTCGAGCTCGTTGTCTCCGACAACGCGTCGACCGACAGGACCGCAGAGATCGTCGAGGTGGCGGCCTCGGAGGATCCACGGATCCGATATGTCCGTCAGGCAACGAACATCGGTGCCGCCGCGAACTTCAACTTCGTGTTCACCGAGGCTCGAGGCAAGTACTTCTGCTGGGCCTCACACGACGACCGCTGGGCCCCGGAGTTCCTCGCGCGGTGCGTCAAAGCGCTCGATGCAGACGGCGAGGCGGTGGTCGCGTTCGCCGGGAGGGCCGAGATCGACGCGACGGGCGCCCATCTCGGAGACGTCGGCCTGCGCCCTGACGTCGGCTCGGACCGAGTGCACGTGCGTTTCCGGAACGTCCTCCTCCCGACGCAGGATGTGCATCCAATCTTCGGCGTGATGCGCACCGACGTGCTCCGGCAGACGCCGCTCATGCGGGCTCACATCGGCAGCGACCGAGCACTCCTCGCCGAGCTCGCGCTGAGAGGACCGTTCCGAGAGGTCCCGGAGCCGCTCTTCTTCTCCCGTCAGCATCCCGAGCGCTACACGCAAGGGGGTTTCAACCGTGCCCAGCGGCTGCAGTGGTGGTCGCCGGGTCGGACGCGCCGGACGGTCCAGCTCGCGCACTGGACCCGCCTCGTGGACTACGCGAGCGCGATCCGCCGGGTCTCGCTGACGGCGGACGAGCGCGCCCGATGCTGGGGAGAGCTGCTCGCCGATGCGCGTCGCCGGTGGCGAGCACTCGCCTACGACGTCATGGTCGCCGTGCGAGACACCATCCCGGGTCTCCGGGCGCGAACACGCGCCTGATCGCTGGCTACGAAGATCTCTCTGCGAGACACCGCGTCGTTCAGCGTCGATGGACCTACTCGGCCGTTCCGGTGATTCGTTGCGCGACGTCGTCCCAGACTCCCGGCGCACAGAGCGCCAGCGTGTCGGCCGGGATCTCCAGCACGGTGCACCCGCGCCGTTCCAATCCGGTGATGACCTGGTCGAAGACCCGTTCTCCAACGGCGAACGCCTGCTCGAGCGCGGCGGGATCGAGATCCTCGAACCTTCGGACGACTCCCCTCGGTATACGCCGATGCAATCGTTCGAGACAAACCTTCGGTTGGGCGCGCAGGAAGATCAGGAAGTCGGGCACCGGCACGCCTTCGACGAAGTCGTCGATCTCCTGGCGGGTGGCGACAGCGTCGCGTGGCCCATTGACGAACAACGCGAAGGCGTTCTGGGCGATCCCTTCGTTGATGATGACGAGGCTGGCCGGCTCCTCTGAGCGTCGCAGGGATCTCAAGCTGTCGTAGTTGTCGAGCGAGATCGCGAATCGGCGAAACGTGGCTCTCTTGTTGCGGAAGGTGCGGCTGCTCCGGGCGAGCGCACGCACCGCGGCGGTAGCTCTCGTCCGGTAGTGAATGAGGACCCTCGCCCGATGCCAGGCGAACCAACCTCCGCGAAGCATCCGCGCGCCCATCCCGCGCCGTTCCAGCGGCTCCGGGGATCGTCGCAGCCGAACCTCCGACAGCGTGAAGACACCGCGGGACGAAAGCGCGTCTCGAAGTTGCGGGACGCTCGTCGTCTTCCCCGAGCCGGGGAGGCCTACGAACTCGGCGACAGGGAGTGCGCGCACCTAGAAGAGCTCCACGTCGCCGAATTCGAGGTTCCACCGACGAACGTCAGGCATGTCCACAGCGCGAACGCCGCGCCAGGTGAGGACCGGTCCTCGTCCCGGCAGACGGATGAATCCGCGGCGCACGTCGGTTCCCGAGAGCCGGAGGACGTCATCGATGCCTCGAGTCTTCCTCACCGCCCGCAAGAGCGTCCCGGTGGCATCCGGCGTCGCCGCGGGGACCAGCAGCTCGCAAATCGAAGCCGCCACCATGGAACCGCGATGCCGCGTCCGGAAGACAGCCAAGCCGTCGCTCACCCCATCGCCTGCCGTCACGGCGTGGTAGCCGAGGCTGTCGGGTCGATAACGCCATTGCAGGTACTCGACGGAGCGCGGGGTGTGCAACCGGGAATCCTTCGGGAGGCGGGAGAGGAGCTCGCGCACCGAGGTCGTCTCGGCCAACGCCTGGGGAGCCCGCATCGCCTCGACGGAGCGCGACGTGGCGCGGTCGTCTCCCCGCGTCGTGATCATGCGAGCCAGTCTCGGCAGCGACCTGACGCGAGCTGAGACCGGCAGACGCCCGACGACCTGCCAGCCCATCTTGAGGTGTCCGGGCCGGCTCTGGGAGTTGGGAGTGCTGAAGACGAACTCGATGCCGTCTGCGCGCAATGCGTCAAGGGCGCGCAGTGTGAGGTTCGTGAAGACCCCGCGGCCCCGGTACTCCGGCCTGGTCGCGGCATCGACGGCCCGAGCGACAGGGATCCGCGTGCCACCGCGATCGAGCTCCCATCGCTGGAACGCCCGATAACCGACGACGCGCCCACCGGCCACGGCCACCCACTCTGCCGACGCGCCGAAGGGGTTCTCCCGGTGCTTCCAGCGGTGCAGTTCTTGTCCCGAGGGACCCTCCTCCCAGGCGAGGGCGGCCGCGAGGAGATCGAGGATCTCTGCTTCGTGTTCGGGACGCGCCCGAAGGAACGCGATCTCCTCATCGTGAGCCGTCATGGTGACTTCCTGCTCGCTGGTACCGTTCGCGTGCGTGGGCCGTCGCGTGAGGTCGATCGCCGAGACCGCACTCCGACGGTCGCCGGCTCAGATCGTCTTCCGTCGCCGCGCTGCGAACCGCCTGGCCGTGCTGGCATATCACAGTGTCGACGAGCCGCGGGCATTCGATCGCCAGCTCGACTATCTGGTGAGAAGCTGCACCCCTGTCTCGCTCGACGCCGTGCGCCGGGCAGTGCTCGACGGCGGGCCACTGCCTGCTCGTCCGGTGCTCATCACCTTCGATGATGCCGACCGAACGATCCTCGAGCATGCGCTTCCTCTGCTTCGCGATCGCCGAGTACCCGCGATCGCGTTCGTCGTCGCCGGCCACCTTGATGGCACCCAGCCGTTCTGGTGGGAGGAGGTGGCAGCGCTCATGGCCAAAGGGGCGACCAGCAGCCGATTCGAGGTGTCAGCGCCCGACGAGATGATACGAGCGCTGAAGTTGGTGCCCGACGACCTGCGCCTCGAGGCGATGGCCGAACTTCGCGGCAGCGCAGACGCGCCGGTCGAGCCGGTACCCCAGCTGCGGACGAGTGAACTCGCGGAGCTCGTCGCAGGCGGGGTCCAGATAGGGAATCACTCTCTCAGCCACCCCTGCCTGCCACGCTGTCGATCCGAGAAGCTCGCGACGGAGATCCGCGAGTCTCACGAGATGCTGACCCGCGCCATCGGGTATGCGCCAGCTGCATTCGCGTATCCCAACGGTGACTACGACGAACGCGTGCTCGAGCGTGTTCGTGCAGTCGGCTACGACCTCGCGTTCGGTTTCGACCATCGAATCGCGGTCCCGCCGTTCCCGGATCGGCTGCGGATCTCGAGAGTGCGAGTGAGCGCGGACGCGAGCGTGGACCGACTCGCGACCCTCGTGAGTGGCCTCCATCCGTCGATCACGCATGCGCTCGGACGGGCGAACTGACCGTTCGTGAGACTCCTGTACGTGATCAACAGGCTCGGGAAAGCGGGGGCGGAGCGTTCGCTCGCGGCGATGGTGCCGCACTTTGTGAGCGCGGGAGTCGATGTTCACATAGCGTTCCTCGTCGACGAGCGCAGCGTGCCCGCACCCTTCGAGCGAGCGGGTGCGAGCGTGGTCTCGTTGGCAGGCCGGGCGGGTCGACTCGGCCAGATTCACCGGCTCCGCCAGCAGATCGGGACGTGGCGACCCGACGTGATCCACACGACGCTCTTCGACGCTGATCTCGTCGGGCGTTGTGCCGGTGTCACGACAGGCGTCCCCGTCGTGACCAGCCTGGTGAACGTCGCGTACGGACCCGAGCAGCTCGCGAATCCGGATCTTCGCCGTTGGCGACTCCGTTCCGCACAGGTCGCCGACGCCGTGAGCGCGCGATCGGTACGACGATTCCATGCGATCACCGCGCACGTGGCCGCCGTGATGGCCAGGCGCCTCCGCCTCAGAGACGACCGGATCGACGTGGTGCCCAGAGGGCGGGAGCCGGCCGAGCTCGGCTCACGGACCCCCGAGCGCAGAGCGCGTGCCCGCGAGCGGCTGGGGGTCGCACCGGACGAGCAGCTGGTCGTTGCCGCCGCTCGGCACGAGTACCAGAAGGGCCTCGACGTGCTCCTCGAAGCCTTCAGGGGCGTGGTCGGACGAGTGCCGGCCGCGCGGTTGCTCATCGCGGGTCGCCAGGGTTCGCAGACCGCTCGACTCACCGCGACGATCGAGCCCGAGCTGGCCGATGTCATCTCGATCTTGGGTGCCCGTGACGACGTGCACGAGATCCTCTGCGCTGCCGACGTCTTCGCGTTTCCTTCTCGTTGGGAAGGGTTCGGGAGCGTCTTGCTCGAAGCGATGGCTCTCGAAGCGCCGATCGTGGCAAGCGACCTCGGCGCGGTCCGCGAGGTCGTGCACGACGAAGCCGAGGCGCTGCTCGTGCCGCCTGGCGACGTCTCCAGACTGGCAGCTGCGATCGAGCGCACGCTCGAGGATCGCCAGGGCACCGAAGCCCGAGCGCGGGCCGCGCGACAGCGCTTCTCGCAGCACTTCACCGTCGAGCGGGTCGTCGCAGAGATGCTTGCCTTCTACGAGCGAGCCCTGACCCGATCGGTCTAACCCGGGTCGAGCTCCACGGTCCCGACGCCGTCCAGCTTGCGTACCCTGTCAAACGATGACAGGAGGGATCTGGCACGTCGTCACCTCGACCGTCCCGCGGCGGTGGTCGCGGGCTGACCGTCGTGGTCCTGCGACGGATGCGGTTGCAGCCGCGCCCCGCGTCCTCACGTTGAGCTTCACGGCACGATCGCGCGCCAAGGTTTGACGCGCGACGCAACGCTCCACGAACCGGGGGACGGACCGACATGGCTCTAGCAAGCGTGGTCGTGACGACGCACGATCGTCCCAGGTTGCTCCCGCGCGCCTGTGCGAGTGTCCTCGCGCAGACGCTTTCCGATTTCGAGCTCATCGTCGTCGACGACGGGTCGATGCCGCCTGCGCAGGTCGACGGCTCCGATCCGAGAGTGCGGCTCGTTCGTCGCGAGGTGGCGGGCGGGCCGTCCGCTGCCCGGAACGAGGGCATCGAACACGCCCAGGGGAAGTGGATCACCTTCCTCGACGACGATGATTGGCTGCTCCCGGAGATGCTCGAGCGCTCGATCGAGCTGGCGGAGGAATCGACGTTGCCTCCTCCCGTCGCCGTCTGGTCGGGCCTGCGCATCGAGTCGGCCAGTGGCGAGGTCATGAAGACGGCGCTTCCGAGCGATCTCGTCCGGGGCGAGGGACGGTTCGCGCGTGGGGCACCGCCCGGCTCCAGCTTCCTCCCCGTCTCCACGTTGGTCGCGGAGACAGCGATCGTCCGTGACATCGGCGGTTGGGACGAGTCGCTCTTGACCTGGCAGCAAGCGGACTTCTTCCTGAGGCTCGAGGACGTGTGTTCGGTACAGGCGATGCCGCGCGTCACCTACGTCGCGGTCGATCACGGTGGAGCGAGGCAGCATCGCAACGACCTCGCCCGGGCGGCAGGGATCACAGCGCTTCTCGAGAAGCACCCCCACGTGTGGGGCGAGGACCGGCGCCGTCACGCGTGGCTGCTGGCCTCGGCTGCCTCGAGCTACCGCCGCGGGGGTGCGTGGGGCGCGGCCGTGCGGACATCGCTTCGGGCCGTACGCGTCGCGCCGTTGCGACGGAGCGGCTACCGACAGCTCCTGGGATGCGCGATGCGGCCCAGGGGTCGAGCGCAGCGTGTGTCCGAGGAGACGAGCGCCGCGAAATCTCCCGAGGGCACGGGAGATTCGGCGTGAGACGAAGCGTGATCACGATCGCCGACCCCGAGCAACTCCTCGCTGGAAACGTCGACGTGCCGACACCCGGATGGAGCGCCGGAGCCCACTGGGTCCGGATCAGAAGAGTTCGACGTCTCCGAGGGTGAGGGCCCACGCGGACCGGGGAGGTGCCTCCTCCATGGCGAGGGCGCGCCAGGTGAGCATCGGACCGACCGTCGGGAGTGGGACCAACCCGCCGCGCAAGCCCGGTGGCGAGAGAGCGATCACGTGGTCCGCTTCCACGGCGCGCGCCACGTTCCGTACCAGGCGACGCACGATTCCGAGGTCGCCATTCGGGACGAGCAGCTCGCACAGCGATGCCTCGACGGCGGGCCCGCGGCGTCTCGTTCGGAACAGCGCGAGGCCTTCGGTCGGGTCGCTCGAGACGGCGATCGCTCGGTAGCCCAGCTCCTCCCACCCGTAGCGCCACTGGAGGTACTCGACGGAGCGCCGTGTGCGGAGCCGTGACGAGCTCCCGAGCGCGGAGAGCAGTTGGTCGACCACGGCTCGGTCCGAGAGTGCCTCGGCGGCCGGGGCGCCCGCCGCCGAGGGATGCGACCAGCGCTCCGCAGGTCGGCGTGCCCTCAGGATCCTGGGCAACGCCCGCAGCGACGTGGGTCGGACGACGGTCGTCAGCCTGCCGACCTCCTTCCAGCCCATCTTGAGGTAGCCGGGTCGGCTCTGGTCGTTCGGCGTGTTGAACACGAAGTCGATGCCCTCGGCCCGGAGGGCCTCGACGGCGGCAAGCGTCAGCCGCGTGAAGATCCCGCGACCCTGGTACTCGGGCAGCGTCGCGGTATCGACGGCCCTGACGGCGCGCACGTTCGCCTCGCCGTATTGGAACTCCCACGACATGAAGGTGCGCAACCCGACCAGCTCGTCCCCGGCGACCGCCACCCACGCGGGCGACGCGCCGAAGGGATTGTGCTCGTGCTTCCATCGGAAGAGCGCGTCGTGGCGTGCGTCGTCCTGCCAGCCCAGCGCTTCCGACAGGAGACGATGGATCCGAGGTTCGTGGCCTTTCTCCGCACGGACGACCTCGATCTCGGAGGCCCTGTCGGGCGTCACGATCGCTTGGGAGAGCTGGGGGAACGCGGCCTGACCGAAGGTCGGAGCACCACACCGTTCGTCATAGGGGTCGAAAGCGTCCTACCCTGTGGAAGCGATGGCAGGGGTCCTAGGGGTGGTGACGTCGACGGTTCGGCGCGGCGCGGAGGTGTTCGCACGCGATCTGGATCGAGCGCTCGTGTCTCGCGGGTACGAGAGCGCGTTGTGTGCTCTGGTCTCGGGAACCGAGGCCGGCGGGATCGACGTGCCGACGCTCGGTCAGCGAAGGCTCGGTGCCGCAACGCTGTATCGATTGCGCAGCGAGGCTCGGACGCGGGACCTCGTGCTCGGCCATGGTTCCTCCACGCTTCCCGCGTGCGTCCTCGCGACGGCCGGTCTCTCGACGCCGTTGATATACCGGAGCATCGGCGATCCAGGCTACTGGGCGGACTCCTCGGCTCGACACTGGCGAACCGCATTCCTGCTGCAACGAGCGACCATCGTGGTCGCGTTGTGGCCCGGAGCTGTCGAGCCACTCGTGGATCGCTTCGGGGTGGAGGAGCGACGGATCCGTGTGATCCCGAACGCCGTGGACGTCGACCGGTTCTCGCCCGTCTCGGCCGACGAGCGCGCTCGAGCCCGATGGCACCTCGACCTCCCCGAGGACGCGTCGGTGGCCACCTACGTCGGCGCGCTGTCACCCGAGAAGGATGTCGGTGCGGCGATCGAAGCCGTCGCCGCGGTTCCGGAGGCTGTGCTCGTCGTCGCGGGCGAGGGGCTGGAGCGCCCACACCTCGAGCGGCTTGCTGGCGCACATGCACCCGGGCGGGTGCGCTTCCTCGGGGCCCGAGGTGACGCCAGCCGCGTCGCGCTCGCCGTCGCGGATGCAGTCGTGCTGCCGAGTCACACCGAGGGCATGCCCGCCGCGCTCATCGAGGCCGGGCTCAGTGAGATCCCGGTCGTCGCCACTCGCGTCGGGGGTGTGTCGGAGATCGTGGTGGACGGTGAGACCGGCCTCATCGTTCCGCCCGGCGATCAGGATGCTCTGGCCCACGCGGTTCGAGCCGTTCTCGATCATCCTGAACGGTTTCGGGGAAACGCCCGTTCCTGGTGCCTCCAGCGCTTCGACATGGCAGACATCGCCCGCGAATGGGAGGGCGTGCTCGCCGAGTTCTCGGTCCAGCCGGCGGTGTCTCGCGTCGGGTGACGACGGGCCGCTTTTTCGCGCGGTCCGTGGTTTCTCGCCCGAATTCTCGGTTATCCTGGATTCCGCCTTGCCACCCAGCGTGGGAGCAGCGCACAATGTCGCGGGGTCGGGGCACAAGCAGGGGTCACTCGTATCAAGGAACCACGGGGCGGAGGCATGGACAACGGCGCAGCGCCCGCTGAGCACGGCACTGGGCGCCCGGAGAACGTCGTGTTTTTGCGACGTGAGCAACCGGCCACGGCTGGCGCGCAGATCGTGCGCGCCGCGAATCGCATCGGGTTGGACCTGCCGTCGCTCGCGCTCGACTTCGCGTTGGTCGCCGCGTCATACCTCGCGATCCTGATCCTTCGCTTCGACGGGTCAGTTCCCCGGGACTACTGGTCGGCGTTCCTCGGCTACCTCCCACTCGCGCTCGCAGCGCATCTCGGTAGCAACTGGGCATGCGGCCTGTACCGACAGATGTGGCAGCACGCGAGCGTGCGCGAGGCGAGGAGAGTCTTGCTGGCGGGAACGATCTCGGTGTCCGCGCTGGTTCCGATCTACCTCTTGCTCGACAGGCCGGTGCCCTTGTCGGTCGCGCTGCTCGGCGCCCTGGTCGCGGTGGCGTTGACGGGCTTCGTTCGGTTTCAATCTCGCCTCTTCGCCACGCGCCGCAACGACGAGCGGGAACCTGGGCTCCGCGTGCTCGTCGTCGGCGCGGGCGAGGCCGGCGCAGCGATCATCCGGGAGATGCTTCGAGAGCGCACCGCAGGTCTCACGCCGGTGGCGTTGCTCGACGACGACCAGCGCAAGCACGGTCTGGCCTTGCTCGGCGTCCCGGTCGTCGGTTCGGTCGACGACCTGGGCGAAGTGGCCGAGCGCCTGACGGTGCACCGTGTGTTCCTGGCGATCCCGAGCGCCGACAGCCACCTCGTCGAGCGCGTGGCGGCTGCGGCCGAGCATGCCGAGATCCCCCTGAAGGTTGCGCCTGGGATCCGCGAGCTGTTGCGCGGTCGCGCGTCGCTGCGCGACGTGCGAGACGTCAAGATCGAGGACGTTCTCGGCCGCCAACAGGTGACGACCGATCTCGACGCGGTGCGAGGGCTTCTCGCCGGGAAGTCGGTGCTGATCACGGGAGGCGGAGGATCGATCGGCGCCGAGATCGCACGACAGGCTGCAGCGTGCGATCCCGGTCGGCTCGTGCTGCTCGACAACGACGAGACCCACCTGCACGATGCCGCAGCCTCGCTCTCCGGCCCTGTCCACTCCGAGCTCTGCGATGTCCGGGACCCGACGCGCCTGCGCACCGCCTTCGAACGACACCGCCCTCAGGTCGTCTTCCACGCCGCGGCGCACAAACACGTTCCGATCCTCCAGCAGCACCCGTCCGAGGCGGTGGACACCAACGTGTTGGGCACGCGCAACGTGGTCGACGCCGCCCTTGCCGTGGGCGTCGAGTGCTTCGTGCTCGTGTCGACCGACAAGGCGGTGCTGCCGGCGAGCGTCATGGGAGCATCGAAGTGGCTCGCCGAGCAGATCGTGCTCGCCGTCCCAAGGGACGCTGGTCGCTATTGCGCCGTCCGCTTCGGCAACGTGCTCGGCAGCCGGGGCAGCGTGATCCCCACCTTCGCTCGTCAGATCGAAGCCGGCGGGCCCGTCACGGTCACCGATCCTCGGATGACGCGCTACTTCATGAGCATCGGCGAAGCAGTCCAGCTCGTGCTCCAGGCGGCCTCCTTCGCTCGTGGCAGCGACGTCCTGATGCTCGAGATGGGCGAACCGGCCAACATCTTGGAGCTGGCCCGAAGGATGATCCGGTTCGCCGGCCTGAGCCTCGACGAGGAGATCGCGATCGAGATCGTCGGCGCCCGTCCCGGAGAGAAGCTCGCGGAGGAGCTGCGCGCGCCCGCGGAGGCGTGCGAACCCACGCCTCACAACGCGATCCTGCGCATCGACCCGGTCCGAATCGACAGCGAGTTCATCGAGCGCACCGTGCAGCGCCTCGGTGAGAGCGCGAGGCGATCGGACGACAGTGAGACCGCGCGGATGCTGCTCGATGTCGCGAACGGCGCGAGCGACGTCGACATCCGAGAAGATCTCCTCGTCGATCTGGTCGACGCCGAACGGAGCCCGTCGTGGAACCAGCCGAGTACCTGAGGGCGCTCCGGCCGCGCTGGTGGGTCATCCTCGTCGCCGTTCTCATGGGGGCCGGGGCGGCTTGGATGACGATGCCGTCGAGCGCGACGACCTACGAGGCGACCCACACACTCGTCGGACAATCGACGGCCGGTGGGGTCGAAGATGATGACGGCGCTTCGCAGAGCGTCGCGGCGCTCGCGTTCCTGATGACGACCAACGCGGTCGCCGAGCGGGTCGCCGCGGTGCTGGGTGAGGACGATCCGGAGGATCTCGCGGGTTCGGTGGAGGCTGAGTCCGACGACGCGCTCAGGACGCTCTCGGCCACGGCGACCGCCGACGACCCCGAGAGAGCCGAAGCGATCGCCGACGCGTTCGCGACCGAGCTCCTGGGTCACCTCGACGACGAGGCGGAGGCACGCCGCCAGGACGTGATCGCCGACCTGAGCGAGACGCAGGCCGGGCTCGAGCAAGAGATCTCCGACCTCGAGCGACAGATCGCTGCCGCGGGCCCCGGCGCGTCCGCCACGCTGCTCGGTGAGCGTGATGCGAAGCAGGCGGAGCTCAGCACCGTGTTCCAGCGGATCGCGAGCCTCCAGGGTGCCGAACCCGCGGCGGCAGGGTTCAGCAACGTCCCTGCCACTGCATCGTCGTTGGGATCGACGAGCCCGAAGATTCGCCTCGTCGTCGGCATGGTCGTCGGGTTCATGCTCGGGATCGGTCTCGCGCTCGTACTGGCGCGCTTCGACCGGAGGATCCGGACGCGCGACGAGGCCGAGCGCGCCTTCGAGCTGCCGGTGGTCGCCGAAGTCCCGCGGCTTCCGCGGCGCGTCCGGGACGGAGCGCACGTCGTCGTCGCCACCGATCCGGAATCCCTCGCCGCGGAGGGATATCGCCGCCTGAGGACAGCCGTCGCGCGCGCAGGGTTGCCGAGCGCGACGAAATCAGCTCGCCGGCGCTCGAGCGGGACGCGGGTCGTCGTCGTCGTGTCACCGGGCATCGGCGAAGGCAAGACCTCGACGGTCGCGAACCTCGCGGCGGCGTATGCCGAGACGGGCAGGTACGTGCTGGTGCTGAACTGCGACCTCCGCCGGCCTGCGCTGGACAAGTATCTGTCCGTGGCCCCGGGTCCCGGTCTCAGCGATGTCCTGGCAAATCGCGAAGGTTCTCCGAGGCTTGCGGACGTCGTGCGGGCGTCGCCGATCGACAAGGTTCGCGTCGTCTCCACCGGGAGCAGCGTCGACAATCCGAGCGAAGTGATCGGCAGGGTCCCCGATCTCATCTCGCTCGCACGCGACTACGCGGATGTCGTCATCGTCGATAC
>Ga0299914_10000353_pt1 | contig 27102 bp, 19 predicted proteins | sample RVTome_10_FD_201361 | JGI IMG/M metagenome (GOLD analysis project Ga0299914, IMG submission 201361) | Soil microbial communities from uranium-contaminated site in the Upper Colorado River Basin, Wyoming, United States - RVT153D57 (version 2) ... | reverse complement strand
GTCCAGGCGTCGAGCCGCCCGGCCCCTTCGCGGTGACCTGCCAGTAGTAGGTCGTCGCAGGCGCCAGTTCACCTGGCGGATCGTAGCCCGTGCCCGGTTGATCCGAGGAGACTATCGGCGGCGTGTTCGTCGTCCCGAACGCGACGTCATACCCCGTGGCATTCGCGGAAGCCGCCCAGCCGACCGCCGCGCTGATGGCGACGTCGGTGGCCGCGTCGGCCGGTGACGGCGAGCCGGGCACGCCTGGCGGCGCCGCGACCGTCGTAAACGTCCAGAGCGGTCCAGGCGTCGAGCCGCCCGGCCCCTTCGCCGTGACCTGCCAGTAGTAGGTCGTCGCAATCGTCAGATCGCCCGGCGGGTCGTAGCCCGTTCCCGTCTGATCGGCCGACACGACGGGTGGACTGGCTGTGGTGCCGAATGCCACGTCGTAAGCGGTGGCATTCGCCGAGGCTGCCCACGCAAGGACCGCGGCGATCGCGCTGTTCGTTGCGTTGTCTGCCGGTGTTGGTGATGACGGCACCGACGGAGCCTGCGCGATCGTCGTGAAGCTCCACAACGGTCCAGGGGTGGGGCCGCCCGGTCCCTTCGCCGTGACACGCCAGTAGTACGTGGTCGCATTCGTCAGGCTGCCCGGCGGATCGAAGGTCGTGCCCGTCTGACTGGAGGAGACCACCGGAGGAGTCGTCGTCGTGCCGAACGCTACATCGTACGAAGTGGCGTCGCCCGATGCTTCCCACGCGAGTGCTACCGTGATAGCGACGTTGGCTGCCCCGTCTGCCGGCGCAGGCGACGACGGCGGGGAGGGCGCGACCGCTGTTGTGAACGTCCATACCGGCCCCGGGGTGACCACGTTACCCTGTCCTCGGGCGTCGACGGCCCAGTAGTACGTTGTACTGGGCGCGAGCGGCGTCGGCGGCTGGTACGTCGTTCCGTTCACGTTGCGGGCAAGGATGGAGGGTGGGTTGGTCGTACCAAGCCGAACGTCGTACTTGGTGGTGTTCGGAACTGCGCTCCAACTGAGCGACGTCGCTGTCGGGACATCAGTCGCTCCGTCTGCCGGCACTGCCGGGGCAGGTGCCGGGTTAAACGGTGCAGGTGCCGTCGTGAAGATCCACAGCTGTCCAGGCGTGGAGCCGCCCGGCCCGTTCGCCGTCACCCGCCAGAAGTACGTCGTTCCATTTGCCAGATCGCCCGGCGGGTCGTAGGACGTCCCTGCCTGATTCGACGAAACGACCGTCGGCGTATTCGTCGTGCCAAACGCGACGTCATACGACGTCGCATTCGTCGAGGCTGCCCACTCGAGCGCGGCGTTGACGGCGATGCTGGTTGCGCCGTCTGCCGGGGTAGGTGACGTTGGCGCGGAAGGCGTCGCCTGGGATGAGGCGGACGTCGTAAAGGTCCAGAGCGGTCCGGGAGTGGAGCCACCCGGGCCGTGGGCTGTTATGCGCCAGTAGTAGGTCGTGGCAAGCGGCAGATCGCCCGGCGGGTCGTAGGAGGTCTCGATCTGATTCGTCGAAACCACCGGCGGGGTCTGGGTCGTGCCGAACGCGACATCGTACGCCGTGGCGTTGGTCGAGGGTGCCCACCCGAGCGCCGTGATGATCGCGATGTTGGTCGCGCCGTCTGAGGGCGAGGGTAAGGATGGCGCGGACGGCGCCGGTTGCGACGCCGGCGCCGTCGTGAACGTCCAGATCGGTCCCGGCGTGATCGCGTTGCCCTTTCCTCGGGCGTTGACTTGCCAGTAGTACGTTGTCCCGGGCGCGAGTAGAATTGGCGGCTGGTACGTCGTCGCGCTTACGTTTCGCGCGACCATCGCCGGCGGGTTCGTGGTGCCGAACCAAATATCGTACTTGGTCGCGTTCGGAGCGGCCGTCCAACTGAGCGACGTCGTCACCGGCACGTTCGTCGCTTCATTCGGCGGCACCGGATTGGAGGCCTGACCGGGCGCCTGGGCTGCCAGCATGGACGGCCACAGGAGCACCATCAGCCCTGCCGCCAGCCTGGACGAAAGACTCCAAATCCAGCCGGTTCGCATAATCATCGCACCCAACTTTCCACGCCTATCCCCTGGTGGTCGGTGTTCCGGTTTTCCCAATCCATCGCGTTCACCTGCTCACTATCCGGCAGCCAATGCTGCTGGAATATCGACTACTGAACGCTCGTCCAATCAACGCCCGTCCAATCGCGCAGTGACACTCATCTACGTCAACCGATTCGCGGTTGGCGGGCGGTTGCTTCAGCCATGTCCACCGAGCTTGGGCTCCAGGGACTCGACGATCAGAGCGGACAGTCAACACACATCGGGAACAAGTAAATGGCCACGGGCCGACGGGGGCAGCAGCCGCGTGCCCGCAAGGACATTGCCGTTCAGTGGAGAATGAGATTCGAGGCAGTAACGGTAAACAGAGGCTTACACGACGATCCCGTCGTGGCTATTTGTGACAGACGTCCGGCGCCACGCGCCCCCGCCATGGCACGGCCTTGAAGCCGCGGGCCACGAGTCGGCTGGCCGCACCACGCTCATCGTCGTCGAGGCAAAACAACAGGATTGCGTGGACATAGACCAGCCATATCGCCGCGGTTACGCCCAGCAGCTCCGGCAGGGTCTGTGGCTGCACCCATTGGCGCAGCGCAAGCCCAAACATCCCAGCGGCAACAGCGGGCAAAGCACCTCGCCCGATCACGGCCTTGAACCAGGGCCAGTAACTCAACCCCACGAGATTGATGCCCAGCCTCCACATGACGAGAGGATGCCAAAGGACCGTTGCAAGAAGGGTCCCGAGCGCCGAACCCACGGCTCCCATTTCGAGGGGACCGACCAGATACAGGGTGATCCCCACGTTCGTGAGAGAGAGCAGGAGCGAGAGACAGGAGATTGCCCGCATCCTGTTCACCGCGTAGCCGAGCATACCGGTAGGATGACTGGGGCACTCCACCAGGTAACGGAGCAGGACCAGCGTCATCACAAGCGGCACGTCCCCGTAGATTTCGAAGGCCGACCCGAGGTAGATCATCCAGAACTCGTTGCGGAAGACGACGAGTGGGGTGACCACGAGAAAGGTGGCCCACAGGCTGTAGCGGCCGACGCGAATATGGAGCCTCCGGAGCCTGTGGTGGTCCCCTCTAGCGTGGAGAGCTACCATTGGCGGCTGGAGCGGGCTCATCGCCCTCTGGACGGTGTCTCCAATCTGATTGTCAGGGAGGGACGCCAAATGAAAGGAGGCCACGTTCAGCGGCGTTCCGAGACGGTTGAGGATCAGCAAGTCTGCACTCGTTCGTATCACGTGGGACAACCATCCAATCACGTTCCAAGCACCGAACGACGTCAAGGGCTTCAGCAGTCCCCACCGAATACGGTGAACATTGAACCGCAACGCCGGCACAGCACGAACTGAGAGCCCTGTCGTTGCGAGCAGGATGGACACATCCGCAACGACGGTCGCGACCACTACCCACAACACCCTCGGGCCAGCCCCCAGAAGAAGGGCGAAAAGGAGCATCAACCGCACTATCGCTTGACACAACGCCAGTGTGTTGGCGAGAACGAACTTCTGCCGCACGTACAGCCCAACACTGAAAGGGGCGAGAACCAGTCGAAGCGATACAGAAGCAAACAGCAGGAGCAGCATCACCCGGGCTTCCGGCAACCGTCCAGGCGCGACGTTGACGATCGAACCCAGAAACCCGCTCATCAGCGCCCCGAACAGCGCCAACATGACGGCCGAACCCACGAGTACCGGGAAGATGGTGGACGTGATCTCCGTCACGCGGTGAGCATCGCCGCGGGCGTCGGCGTCGATCGTGAAGCGCGAAATGCCCGCCGTCAGCAGCGAGGTCAACGGCTGGACGAACACGACCAACGCCATGATGACCGGGTATAGGCTGTACTCTTCCGGAGTGATGCGCTTTATCAGGTATTGATACAGCCATAGCTGAATGAACAAGGTTATGAATCGCTCGATGAGACTGCTGGTCGAGTTGAGCAGAAGGAGGCGCTTGTCCAGCGGATTCTTCACGAGTGGCGGTGCTCTGTTCGACAAAATGACATTTGTCGATGTGACTTGGACGAGGTAGTCTGGGTGCTCTCGTTCAATCTGCTCCTGACATATTGCTCGGCACCCTTTTTGACGATCAGCCACATTTGGCCAGAGGACTGCCGCGGCGTGAAGCACTTAGACGAGTAGCAAGCCGCGGGCCGATCATGCTGCCGGCCAACAATCTCCACGCGCCAGCGTTGAGCAGTACTCCGGGCCCGAGCTGCGCACAGGCCGTCAGCGTGCGGATCGTCAAGGCGAGGCGTCGCTCAGGAAGTGTGGCATGGCCGGCGAAGTTGACCAATTGGGCGGTCAGAGCCCGGCGCGCATTATGACGGAGAGATCGGGTATCCCCCAGCCGTGCAGCATTGTCCTTGAGAAATCGGAGCTTGACTTGGTGGATGTTGTGGATAGAGTCCAAGGTCTGCACGTAGCCACCGCCGCCGACCTTTGCATGTCCAGCCGTGTACGTATTGCTGTGAATTCGGTAAACCGCCACGGTCGTGGCCGTAAATGCGATCGCCCAATCCAGCGCCATCCTGAGCCACAGTCCGAACTCCGTAGCGGGATAGTCGCGGCTATCGAGCGATAGCGACCTTAGAGCATCCATTCTAAAGAGAACTGTCGAGCCATGAACGCGGTGCGACGTGCTCATCGCCTCCAGGATGAACTGATCTCCGCTCTCTATCACATCCCCTGCAAAGCCGGTCATGTCATGCGACGGGGCGATCGTTCTTCCGTTTGAATCTTCAATTCTCGCGCGGCCGTGAACCATTCCGACTCGAGGATGTTGCTCAAGAATCGGTACTAGGCTCTCCAAACAGCGCGGTAACATCAGGTCATCGTCAGGAAGTATGAATAGGTACTTCGTATCGATCGCGGAAGTAAACTCATTATAGTGCTGATTAAGATTGACGTGCGTGGAGCGCCGGACATAGATCAGTCTCGGATCATCAAAATCTGCTATGACCCGCGGCGTCACGTCTGACGACACATTGTCGGAAACGACGAGACGAAAGCTTGTGTACTTCTGCGCGAGGACACTCTGGATAGCTCCTCGCAGCAGGTGAGCGCGATTGTACGTCGGAACAACTACGGTAACTAAAGGCATCGCTGCACCCGTCCAACCGTAGTAAGCTGGTTTAGGAGCTGACTTCCCAACTGTATACGGACCTTCACACTTGCGTCTGTAATTTTCTATTTTCCCGGCGGCTAACCTAGTCACCTGAAATCGAAATCACTAGTGGACTGTTACCACTGAATTACTAGTGGTATACTTCGGCGCCATATGGCGCTGGCATTGACGAACGAGGAACGGACGGAACTCGAACGGCGCGTCCGCAGTCGCAAGATCCGCGCGGAAGACGCGCGACGCGCTCGCGTGATTCTGATGCTGGCCGAGGGTGCGTCGTTCACGACGATCACGGCGGCTGTAGGCTGTTACCCCGACTACGTGAGCCGGTGGAAGCAGCGGTTTGAGACGGAGCGGCTTGTGGGCTTGCGTGCGAAATACCGCGGCCAGCCACCACGCGTCCGGACGGCCGCGCTGGAGGCGCGCGTGCTGGCGAAGACGCGCCAGCGGCCGCCCGATGGCAGCACGCATTGGAGTACGCGGAAGCTGGCCAAGGCCCTCGGCATCAGCCACGTGTTGGTGGCGCGCGTCTGGCGCCGCGCCGGGCTGCAACCGCACCGCTTCGAACGCTACATGTTTTCGGACGATCCCGACTTCGAGCAGAAAGCGGCGGACGTGCTCGGGTTGTACTTGAACCCCCCGCAGCACGCGGTGGTGTTTGCGGCCGACGAGAAGACCGCGATTCAAGCGCTCGATCGCTTGGATCCCGTGCTGCCTCTGTCGCCCGGCCGCGCCGAACGCCACGGCTTTGAATACTATCGACACGGCACGTTGTCGCTGTACGCCGCGCTCAACACGCGGACCGGCGAGATCATCGGGCAGACGGTGCCGCGCCACACCAGTGAAGCGTTTGTCGAATTTCTGGGTGACATCGTCACGACCCAACCACGGCGCCGCGAGATTCACGTGATCGTCGATAATCTCTCGGCCCACAAGACGAAACGCGTCCAGGCCTTTCTCGAGGCGCATCCGCAGGTGCATCTGCATTTCACCCCGACCTACGCGTCGTGGCTCAACCAGGTGGAACTCTGGTTTGCAAAAATCGAGCGCGACCTGCTCGCGCGTGGCATCTTCACGTCGATTCCCGACCTCGCTCGGAAGATTCGTCGATACATCACACGGTATGACCAAGACCCAAAACCCATCCGCTGGACCTACAGCAACCCAGCGCACCGAATTACTACTGATTCAGCTGATACAGTCCACTAGTCTAGTGGAACGCTTCTTTGGATTGCTGACGGAAAAAGCGCTCAAGCGTGGATCCCATACGAGCCTTGCGCAGCTGCGCACAGCCATCCTTGCGTCGATGCCCCCAACGAACGCGGCACGCCGTTCAGATGGGTGAAGACCGCCGACGAGATCCTCGACAGCATGCGGCGATTCGGGCTTCGCGCTCAGCAGGTCCACGGTCGATGACTCGACTTATCCTAGAAATCACGGATCCAGGGGACTAGGCTGCTCGAACTCGGCCTGCCGTCCTTCGAATGGGCGATGGAACGTGATACGACTCGTGAGCAGAGCAGCTAGCGGTTGCTGTCCTCGCTTTAGGGGCCACCCAAAGTAGAAGGAATTACACGTCGCGCTGCGGGCTTCCTGACTAAAATACATCGTCCCTGACGGTTCTGACGTGTCCCGAGAGCAAGTAGTTGATATCCTGCGATTGAAGTTGCCGTTTATCAGATGTTTAGGGCGCCCGTCACGTTGGCACAACCCTTGCTGTGCCTTCTAGCTGCAACGCCAGCGTTCCCCTTCTGTGCGATGCGGTTCGTTTTCTGAAGTTGTCTGTTTCTATAAGCGCGGGGCAAATCAGTAATGGCTCTATTGCACGCTCTCCAGAGTGCACGGTGCATGTTCGTCGGCGTGTTCGTCACAGTGTGCACTGTAGGCCTGTTTACGCAGACGGCAGCAGCAGAACAGATCTATATCGCTCAAAACGCGACCGGTTTCGCCTCTGGACTAGACTGTGCGAACGCCCTGCCTCTTTCATGGCTGAACGCGCCAGGAGCTTGGGGGAGTGGCGCCGGCCTCGTCGGCCCAGGCGATACCGTGCGTTTCTGCGGAACTCTGTCCAGTGGTGTATCCATTCATGGGTCTGGCACCGCTGGTAGCCCGATCATTTTCACCGCAGAGGCGGGTTCACGGTTTAGCAGAACACATTGGACGACGACGGTTATCGGCTCTCCGGGACTGGACCGCGGATACATCATTATTGACGGCCTGACAATCGAAGCCACGGTGAGCGGCACTGGACAGAATGCCGGGAGCGGGTCCGCGATTGCCTTCAATCGATGCGACAACTGCGATTTCCGAAATAACACAATCCGGAATATGTACGTCCGCACCGCTGGGCCGGACCGAGGCGCCACGCCGGTGCTGATCTATCTCCCAGGCGGCGGCAACAACACAAGGATTCGCAACAATACGATAAACAATGGCTTCATTCTCATCGAACTGAGCTGCGGTGGCTCTTGCTCTAACAATGAAGTGAGCGGCAACATCTTGGAGCATATGTGCCGCGGCATCAGTGTGAATGCCGGCAGTAATAACGTCGTAGTCAACAGTACAAGAATCACAAACAATACGTTAGGGTCTCTCGAGAGATGGGGGAGCCGCTTCAATAACTGCACAGGGGATTGTCACTATCACTGCGAAGACATTATGGTGCACTCGGTTCAGAGCGGATCCGTTATCAACGATCTAGAAATCGGCCGCAACACGCTGCGTGGCCCTATCGCTTCGTATGGCGGCGCGAACCAAACGTCTGCGCGCATGTTCATCTCTGCCGCCGGAGTTCCAACGCGTATAAGTAACCCAGTCATTCACAACAACGTTGTCGTAGGTGCGAGTGGAACCGACGGCAAAATAACCATTACTGCGGCTAACCCTAAGTTCTTGAACAACACAATCGTGGGAATGCCACAGGGAACGATTGGACCTGCCATCTCCTTCTATTTCGCCAAGAACGTCGTGGTCAAGAACAATCTTATCGGCGGTGGACAGGCACTATGGGATAACAGCGACGGCGGAACAACGTGGGCGGACGTGAACAACAACGGCTACTACGACATGCAGGAAAGTGCCTTTCGATGGGGCTGCGGACAGTCCTGTTGGCAGGCTCTGGGGCGCGATACCAACGGGGTTTTTGGAACGGACGCGACGAGCCTCGGCGTCAGTACGTCAACTTGGCAACTGAGCACGGGCTCACGACTCATTGATGCGGGCGCAAACATTTCGAACTACTGTTCCGCCTGCGCCGTGGACAGAGTCGGAACAACACGCCCACAAGGCGGGGGCTGGGATATCGGAAGCTATGAGTTTGGCGGCGGTACGCAACCACTCCCAGAGCCATCGGCTCCATCGCCGCCGACTAACGTGAGGCTCATAAGTTCGTCCGCCACGATAGACACCGTCCCTCCGTCGGTTCCGCAAGGTATGGCGTTCTCAGGGAAGACTCAAACAACGGTTTCGCTCGTATGGCTTGCTTCCACAGATAACGTCGGAGTGGCGGGATATCATCTCTCCCGCGACAACGTGCGAATCGCCTCTACCCAGAACCTAGCTTTCACCTTTACAGGCCTGGCCTGCGGGACAACGTACACGTTCGGGCTCGAAGCCTACGACGCTGCTGGGAACGTATCGAACCGTGCCGAAGCAACTGGTAGTATCAGCACGAATCCTTGCGACGGCTAATAGGGAGCCTGCGTGTATCTGCCTTCGATAAAGAACTAACAACAATGCTGGAACGCCCTCCTCGCACCTGCGCAGCGCCTCGCGAAATTGCACCCGGTATTTCCGCGTAGGAAGGGCGCTCGCTCCTCGTGGCTTCCCACGCGGAGGCAGCACCAAGAGGCGTCAAAGCACAGAGCTGTTAGAACGGGAAAAGATGATGTCGAGTTGCTCAACTCCCTCAGGCCACGCGTTCATTCTAGTTGGCCGGACTGACTCTCCATTGTAGTACGCACTCGCTTCATACTTATTGTCCAGCCGGTATGGATGAAATCCATGTTGTGCAAGCAGCGCTGCGATCGCTTCGGGACTGGAATGGTCCTGCTCCAGTAATTTCGGCGCGACTTCTACTACGATCTCCAGATCCGGCCGCGAGGCTGAGAGTACGTCATAGAGGCCCCTGATGATCCGCCACTCTGCACCTTCAGCATCGATCTTAATCACACGCGCGCGGGCGATCTCGCGAGGGTGCAGGGTTGCTGACAACGGCATAGCCGGTACCGTCGCTGCGGATACCAAGTGCCAGCGCTCGGCCCAGCTGGCATAAGCAGTGCTCGTTCCTGAGGGCCCCGCCTCCCGGGTGAACATGTCCAAGGAGGTGTGGGCGTCCCAGGCCGCGCCGCAGACTGCTCGCACATTGGCGATTCCATTGGCCGCGATGTTCTGCTCGAGTTGCCTGTGCAACTCGGGAATAGGCTCGACTGCGACAACGAGCCCATCGGGACCGACAAGACGGGAAGCTAGGACCGAGAAGTAGCCGATATTAGCTCCGACATCTACAAAGACATCCCCTGGCCGCAACACGCGCCGGAGCCATTCGGTGAGGTTGGGTTCCCAAATTCCAAAGTAGTAGATGTACCGCCCGACGATGTCGCTTGCATCGATGGTGAGCATGTCGCCAGACCTTGTGGCCGCTGTGACTGTTCCTTCAAGCCACCAGAGATGCGCAGCGACCGTACGCCACAGCCATTCTTTCCCCAGTCTCCAAGGGACATACCGGAAATACGCTCGCAGCGGCGAAATTACACCCCGTCGCATAGGGGCAATGACACCGGCAGGCATATGTAGTACAAGTTGCTTCATTTGACTTCGCACAGCACTCCCCTCTTGGTTCACTCCAGATGGTCGATGGAGGGACGGCTGAGGGACGCGTTCCCCCTACTAAGGCCCCATTCTGACGGGAAGATCGCAAAGTCGCGAAAGTCGAACGGGGCGTAAGCTAGGATCCCTGCCCGATACCACCGACAGCCAGTCGCGCGCCTGCTGCAGGGGGAATGAGTCCCACAGCCGCTTGAATTGGGTCGGCAGCACTGGACCATTGCGTCGAAGCACTTTGCTTACATCCGCCTCACTCCACGCACTGCGATAATCACTTTGCTGCGGGTGTTCCTGCAGAACCTCTCGAGCATCGAGACGCTCCGCGAGGATGTATAATAAACTTGGCCACGTTCCACTGACGGTTATGCGACGTCCAATATCCGCAGGATCAGCAACAGCGTACCAACGTGCCGCACGTCGGTCTGCTCGAACGAGCATGCAGCGGACCCTGAAGCCGCTCTCCTTAGACACGGCGCGATAGTAAAGCTCCGGGCTGAACTGATAGAAGCCGTGTCCGAACCAGTTGTTACCCGGGGTCACGCCAACAAAATGGCCGCCGACGCGGACAGCAGAGAGGCAGTTCCGAAGCGCCACGGGAAAGTTGAAAATGTGTTCCAAGGTCCCCGCGTCGAAGACCACCGAGTATTTGGCGCACAGTTCATCTGGAAGTGGTCCATTCATGTCGTGAATGAGATTACTCCCTTCGTAATGTGACGCATCGATGGAGTCGATGTCACGGGCGCCAAGATATCTGAACAGCTCGTCCGCGAACACATGCCCCTTCGTTATCGTCTTGGCATCCGAGGGTGTAATTTCCCGGCCGGCTTCCTTGAACGCTGCCGCCAATATCCCTTCGTCCGCCCACAGTCTCTGTCGTCCAAGTGTGAGGGTTCTCTCGAAGCGTGCTCCCAGCAGGCGACTCGCAGCAAGAAACGCAATCTGCCTACGTCCGATTCCCATTACTTGACCTTTGCTCTCCTGATCAAAGCATCGCAGGCCCAGTCATTCTGCCACACCTCTTATCCCACTCTTATCCTTCGCTTCCGCTCGGCAGTCATACTGCCCTTGTTCGTGGTTATATTCATCGATCACTTGTCTATAGACCTCGAGAAGCTTTTCGCCTGCCTTCGCCCATGTGACATGCGGCCCTGCGTCAATACCGCTGTCACGTAAGTGTGCCAATACCTCTGGTCGCTTGTACAACATAGTGATGTGTTCGGTCAAACCATCTACGTCACCCACGCGATGTACAAGCGCGTTGACCATATGCTTACATAGATCCGTACACGCGTCGGAAATCAACGGAACGCACCCGCTCGCCATCGCCTCGGTGCACACAAGACCGAACCCCTCTTCAATGCTCGGAAGAAGAAGGATCTCACTTTTCCGCATCAACTCTGGAATGTCATTCCGATGTCCCAGTACTCTCACACTCGGGTGCGAGAGCATCGGGGACAGCTTTTCAGCGTACGCCGGCAGGAACTCGCCGGCGATTAGAAACACTCCATCACGAGATGCCGGCGATCTGAGCCAAGCATCTAAGGCGTAGTGAAGCCCTTTTCTGACGGCGCATACTCCCACGAAGAGCGCTGTAAATGGCTTGCCGCCACGCTGATGCCTTCCACCTGGGTGATAAAACGTCTGGTCGACGCCATAATAGTGCCGCGCGAGCCTCTCCCTGGCGAATCCCCGGTCCACAAAGGTTGCGGCGGTGAACTCCGAAGGACATAGCAGGCGGTATGCTCGTCGGTACTCCTCTTCCTCGACTCTAAGTACGTTGGCGTTGAACGCGTGCTCGTGGCTCCGTGGAAGAGAGACGCCGATGCGTTCACATTCCGCCTGAACGACTTCATACGCAAACCTTGTATGTGCATTCGGCCTCTCCAGAACTGTGGGAATTCGCAATCCGCTGGCGGTCGCCAATGTGCGGAGCGCGCCCAGGGGCCACGCGTGTACAAGGTCAATCTGGCCCGCCAGCTTAGAGAGCCGACGTGCTACGAAATAGTCGTGAATAGCGCAAGCACGCATGTCTCCCACAATGCGGTACGGGACCCGGAACTTACCCCAGGCAAGGGTGGTTTGGACGCTTATACCGGGACCCAGCCCCTTTGCCATAGTTCCGGTGAGCACGTGGACCCTTGCTCCAGCACCAGCTAGTCCGTTCACCTGCTCCCATGCAGTGGTGCAAATCCTACCCGCGCCGAGCTTGTGTGGGAAGCTGTATAAGACCCGGATCTGTCGTCGTTGTAGATTCATCGGCTTCCGAAGAAGAATCTGTCATTCACTCACTAAAACTCTGAGGAGCTTCCTTAAACCGCTTTCTGGCGAGTGGGTCAGCTCCACCGTCGGATTACCCGGGGGAGCGGTTGAGCGAGGCGTTAGCTCCTCGCGCCAAGCTTTACGCCCATCACTTCTTGCTGGCTATGATAATGATTTCCTCGCTTATCGCATTTGTTGACACGCTCTGCATCGAACTTTCGAGCAGCCTGAATAGAGCCGCCTCCAGTCGCGGCCTAAGAGTCGCCTGCCGCGCGTCGACCTTCCCGGTTGTGCGTATCAGACGACTCGCATGCCAAATTTGACTGGCGTTCCTCGGGGACGACACTAGCCGTTGCACTTCGAAGCCGGCCCTCTCTACACACACCCGCAGCGTTTCAGGAGTGAAAAGAACAAAGTGCCGAGGAGGATCTAGCTCCCTCCAGGAGGCGCCCAGCAGCCGATGTCCAAGACCGCTTACGTTCGGGGTGGCGAGCACCAGCATACCGTTCGGCCTGAGGAAACTGTTGCAACGATCAAGCACTCCAATAGGATCCGGAACGTGCTCTATAACGTGGCACAATGTTATCGCGTCGAAGTAGTCACTCTCGAAGCTTGCGTCGTACACGCTGCCGGTATGAACATCGCATTGGAAAGTTCTTCTTGCGACCTCTGCCGCTTTTGCATCTGGTTCAACGCCGTAGACCGTCCATCCCAACTCCCTCATCTGAACCATGAACGAACCGTCGCCGCTACCGACGTCCAATAATCGACCTCTCTGTTCGCCCCGAAGATACAGAGTGTCACGCTGTATCTTCGCGCGCACCGCCGGCAGTGCACCACAGATGCGCCCCGTCAAATTGTGTACGCGGCCATTGATCCGCTGATGGTTATAGCCAAAATAGCTTGCTAGCACCGATCGCTTCACGCTTCGACGTAACCGCCGGATTCTTGAGTCGCGGCTCTCAACTTGATGCGTGTAGTATTCCGCATAAAGTTTCGAGCTTTCCGAGGGTAGGGGCCTTGGACTCAGCCACATTAGACCGCAGGCCTCGCATCTCAAAATGCTCCATTCGCCTGGAACACCGAAAAGGCGGTCGCTGAGGTCACGATACCTTGCCTCACCGGTCGTGCCGCATATGAAACATGCGGGAACGTCCATCGTCAGGACCATAAACACCTGGGAGTTCTGGATCGGTCATTTGCGCTTTACGTCCCAGAACTTAGTCATCGATGCAGGAATGCCGAAGGCGGCCGATCTAATCGGTTAGCGTCGGCCTAACGCGTCGCGGATGCGGTTAGGGAGCGCAAGCACGCTCTGCTCGCGTCGAAGAAGGGCGCGCACCGACGCGTCAGCGCACACCCTTTCTCGCATGACCGCCGCTAAGGCAAAGCCCCAGAGAGTGGCTAATGCAGCCGGGTCATGGAGGGCGTGATAAATGGCGCGACCCGCCAGGTACCATGGTCGATAGCCCATATATCGAGCGGCTCGTCCTCGGGCGATCCATGCATGGAGACGGAGTCCGTCGCGCTCACCCTCCGCCCGGTAGTGGCGAAACGGAATATCGTTGAATGTGGCAGTCCTCCAACCACGACCGCGCGCTTTGAGCTCGTCAATGCCGTCCCAGCCCATATGCTCTTCCAGCGGCAGAACGTCGCGCAGGCACTGACGGCGATAAGCTCTAACAGCACCCCACACACTGTTTGCGGTATTGAACCTGGGCACCCACCGGCCGCACTCAATTTCATACGCCGTCCCGCTCGCCATTCCGAGTCGAATGTCGCTCGAGAATCGCTCGAGCAGCCGCTCAAAGTAGTCCTGCTCGAAGGAAACGTCCGCATCGATTTTGACAATTACGTCTGGTAGTTCACGTAGCGTGGAAATTCCATGGTGAAAGGCGCGAACGATGGGCGCGCCACGCGAGAATTGTGTCTCTGTGGGCAGCGGGTTGACCGACACCCAAGGCAGACTCGCGGCGAGATCCCTGGCCAGACGCAGCGTCGCGTCTTGAGAGCCTGTGTCCACAATCACCCAAGCTGCCGGCGGACATGTCTGTGCAGCGAGGGACGCTGCGAGTCGCGGAAGATTACTCGCCTCGTCGCGGACGGGGGTAACCCCGGCGTACTCAATTTGGCCTTTGCTCATGCGGAAATCACGACCCGGTGTTCAGCGCGGGCGGCCCTTGCTTGAGGAAGAAATGTCGACAACCAGAGCTCGAGCATTAGTATGGCGAGCAGCAATCTCCCATGCGAGCGGTCCGAACCACTGCTGTGGTGTCGAACGAGAGCGCCAACTTCAGCTGGATCAAGGAACTCTGCGTAACGCGGCGACGACGCGAGCAGCGTTTCACCGATCAAACCGCGTGCCTGCGCCTGGAACCATGTGTCCACCGACCCCGCGAAAAAACCTATCTTCTGTTTGTCAACGACGCGAGAAGGCAGGAACCTTCGCGCGACCTCCTTCAGGAGATACTTCGTCGTGCCTCGCCGAACCTTCAGCCCGGGCGGAATCTTGGCGCAATACTCCACCAAATGATGGTCGAGAAACGGAACACGGACCTCCAGAGAGTGGGCCATCGATGCGCGGTCAAAATAGTGGAGCATATCATCGACCAGGGCCAGTTGTGCGTCAATATACAGCGTCGCGGGCAATGGATCGTCTTTGACGCCACCCTGCCGCAGCTCGAGGGCCCTGCGCCCGGCCATGCCATCCTGGGCCGCCAGCGGTCCGCGAAAGAGCTGTTCGCGAAGCGTCTGGTCCAGCCGACCACTCATTGCGAGGAGGCGATCGACGGTGTTACGAGCCTCCAACGTACGCGCGGCGCGTCTTATGCGTCCGGGCCCAAACGCGGCCAATCCGGTCATGATTCGTCGAGCGGCCGCGGGAACCGTTCTCAGGGCCGCGGCGGCGGCGGCCGCCTGATGTTTCGCATAACCCCCAAGGAGCTCGTCGGCACCCTGCCCGGAAAGGGCAACGGTCACATGTCGCGACGCCAGGTTTGACAGCGCGAGAAACCCGAGAGACGACAGGTCCGCGAGTGGTTCGTCGAGAAACCACACCAACTCGCGAACATCAACCTGCTCATCTTCTACAGAGAGTTGTAACTCGTGATGGTCCGTCCCGAACGTGTCGGCCACCAGCCGAGCGTCCGCGAGTTCGTTCCGCTTTCCGTCCTCTGCGAACCCAACCGAGAAAGTTTTCACCGGCTCGCTCATGTTCCTTGCCATCAGGGCGACGATGAGGCTCGAATCGAGTCCGCCGCTGAGCATAGCTCCAAGGGGAACGTCGCTCATAAGCTGCAGCCGTACGGCTTCCTCCAGGCGCTCCAGCAATCCATCCGCCAGCTGCTGCGCGGAAGCGTCCGTCTGTGGAGCCGGTTCAGGGTAAGCCCAGTACTGCTCGCGGCGAACCCCCGACGCGTCGATAACCAGGCGATGTCCGGGCAATAGCTTCTCGACCGCCGCGAGCGGTGTCCGTGGACCTGGAAAGAACCCGAAGGTCAAATAGCTATCGATGCCGTCGTAATCGAGTGCAGTGTCAACAACGCCTGAGGCCAGCAGGCTCTTCAGCTCGGATGCGAAAAATAATCGATCGCCGACGATCGTGAAGTACAGGGGCTTTACCCCAAGCTGATCGCGCGCAATGACGGCGCGACGCTGACGCCCGTCCCATACAGCAGTGGCAAAGATTCCGCGCAGCCGCTCGGGGTAAGTTGGCCCGACTTCCTCGTACAGGTGCGGCAGAATCTCCGTATCGCAACCAGATTGGAATACGTGCGCGGAAGCTTTTAGGCGGCTCCTCAACTCCAAATGGTTGTAAATCTCGCCGTTCTGCACCGCGACAACCCACCCGTCTTCGCTTGCGAAAGGCTGATGTCCCCCCTTGAGATCGATTATGCTAAGCCGGCGAACGCCCAAAGCGATGCCGGGAGCGATGAATGTCCCTCGGTCGTTTGGCCCCCGGTGTCGCATCACATCCATCATCGAGTCGAGCACATTCGAAGTAACCACACGACGCGGTTCGCCGCCGACCTGGACTACACCACAGATACCGCACATCGGTTCCACTCTCCCTTGTTGTCAACTAGCCGGCGCGACACGAGACTGCGATTCTGATTAGTCGTCTAAACCGCAGACCGGGCTTACTTTCATCTTCGGGTACCAGGGGCTCCGTCGGTAGAGCGCCCTTCGATAGTGTTCCATACGCAAGGCACAGCGCCCGAGAAGCGCCTGCGACCACTTAACGTCACGGCTCCGTTCCAGGGCACGCAGCTGCCGCTTGAAAGCCTCCAGTCCATGCACACATGAGTGGCGCAAAAACCGTAGCCGGGGGTCCGTATGTACCGTGTCCGAGAACCTCTGCCGGACCTCGATGCCACGCTCCAAGAGGCGCCATTCGTCACTCTGGCCGGTTACCGCCAGACTGCCGGGCGATTCCCCTCGGTAAATAACCAATGGATCACTTATGTAAGCCCACTCTCCTTGGGTCGACAATCGCAGCGCCAAGTCGTAATCCTCCAGCACGTGCAGCCCTTCATTGAACCCGCCGAGTTTTTGGAGCACGCTCCGCCGGACCGCAATCATCTGCGTGAACATCAAGAATTGCGTTGCCAGGATTTCAGCCACGTTACTCCATAACCCCTCTCTATGTGTCGGGGTCAGACCCGCATAGTCAAAGCTTGTAGCCATTCGACCGTCACGGTGGTGCACGTCCGCATTACATAAACAGCACGGCACGTCGCGACCGACCGCCTGCAGCAAGCGCACTTGCCGTTCGATTTTGGTCGGTTTCCAGATGTCATCGGAGTCCAAGAATGCGACGATCTCTCCCCGCGAAAGTTCGATGCCACGATTCCTTGCCGCTGACGGCCCTGCGTTGTCCTGAGTGATGACGCGCGCAGATTTCCCGTACGCGCGGAGTCGCTGCTGAGTGTCATCCGTGGACCCATCATCCACCACAATGATTTCAATCTTGGAATAGGTCTGCTGTAACACACTGTCGATGGCCTCGCAGACCATAGATGCTCGGTTGTACGTCGGGATCACCGTGCTGATTAAAGGATCCATCTCTCTCGAGAGACTAAATCACACGAGCAATAGGACTCGAATACTAAGCGGCTGTCATTCGCCGGACCGATCGCCCACGCGCTAAGCGAAGCGACTCTTCGTTGTACCCTATGTCGATCAAAGGACCTATACTCCGTACGATGCGCTGGTGGGTGTCCCGATGCAGCCTCGCACGCAGCAGACCGATGCGTGCCTGATTGAGTCGGATATAACGCAGGAGCCGCCAGAGGGACGGCGCTCTGCTCAACGTCTCGGGGCTGCACAATCCGTACATGTTCGGGCCGATCCGGCCGACCATCAACGCCCTTTGCTCTAGCTTCTTGACGCATATCCCTTCGGGCTGGATCCGGTGCTCGACGCAAGACGCCGGAGAGTGGATGATTTCGTAACCCCTTTTCTGAAGGGTGTGCAGGAACATCACCTCGTCGCCGAGCGTCCCGGTGCCAGGTCCGACGCTCTCGTCGAAGCGTACGTCCGGCGTGAGCACTTCGCGCCGACACCAGAAGTTCGGGCCAAACGGCTGGACCGTCGGTTCGTAGGGCTTCTCTTCCCCCATGTCGTGCGCGGCGAACGCCAGCTGCCGGATGTGAGAGTCATGTACCCAGGCCGGCGGATTCGCCACGGGCCAGGTCGGCACGATTCTTCCGCCAAACACGTGGTGCCCTGGCCATCTCCGGGTCACTTCGACAATCGCCTGCAGCCAATCCGCCGCCGGCTTGACATCGTCGTCGGTGAACACGACCAGCGGGTGGAAGCCGCCGTGTTGGAGCGCCAGGTTCAACGCCCGATTCTTGCCTTTCCGGGGTTCGAGCAGATACCGGATGCTCAGTCTGTCGCGGTATGACTCGACTACAGTCCTCGTCTCATCCACGCTGTTGTTGTCGACGATGACGAAGTTCACCTCCAGGCCGGACTTATCGACTTGGCACATGTACTCCAGCGTGTCTGACAATATCGGGGCACGATTGCACGTCCCGAACACGACCGTTAACCTGGTACGCGACTTCACCGCCTGCCCTCCCGTGCCGCGCGCCTCGTTGGGAGGGCCACGGAGTTCTTCTGTGCGGCCACAGAGCTCTTGGTTCTCCTCCAGGTTCCGGCAACTACCTGTGGCCGCCCCCGATGTGCGTTGCGTGCTGATGGACGCACCCGGTATGGGCCTCTGGCGACTGGTGCTGCGGCTTGTACGGCAGCACTCTCTCTGAGTTCAAGCCGCGCTGATCCGATGGCTGCCAGCGTCAGGTAGATGAAGACAAACGATTGATCGAAGTACGAAACCGACAGGAAAGTGACGGTATGTGCGAACAGCATCGAACCCAGAGCCCACAGGATGAACTGGTTCTGGAATTGGGACGGGCCTGTCTGTTCGCGCAGCCGCACGCCCACCACGGAAAAGGCCTTGGCAATCACCGCGATGAACAGCAGCATCAGCGGCAGCCCGCCAAGCACGGCCATGCTGAGGTACTGGTTCGTGATGTCCGTGTGCTGGGGGGTATACCCGGGGCTGGGCGCCCAATGCCGCGTCACATCAGTCCCGGCGACCCACCATTCATCGAAATACCTGATCGCGGACTCGATGAGGAGCGACCGGTGATAGCCAGTGCTGCCGTCCACGAAGTTGATGCGCGCCATCAAGTAGTACACCGGGGCCTTCATCGCAATGGCCAGACTGACGTAGAGACCAACGATCATCCAGCGTACGGTTCTCATGCGATAGCGGAAGCGCCACATCGCGAGGCCTGTGACGGCGGCCAGCACGCTCATGATTGGACCGCTTGACGCGCTGCTCACGACCATGGCCAGGCACGCGGAAAGCCCCGCGCGGGCGGTCCACGGACGCTGCTTCCACATGCCGACCATCAGCGGAATGGTCACGGCACCGATCGTGCCCGCCAGGATCGGATGGGTGAATGGTCCCACCGCGCGGATCCGCTCGCCGCGAATATAGGCCGGCCTCGGAATGCCTTCCAACGCGTAGAAGAGGCTCGGCGCTCCCGTCATTTCGTACAGCATCTCTACGGCAAGAGGAACGAGCAGGATGGCCGTGGCTTTGGACAGCCCGAGAACGTCGTCGATAGACGTACAGAAGATGCGCAGCAGGACATAGATGCCGAGCGTGTTGTACGCGAGTCCCAGCCGGTTGTTGAGGGTTTCAGCGGGATTCTCATGAAACAGGCCACTGACGCAGACCCACGCGCTCCACGCGAAAATCCACCAGTCGAGGCCATTGATGCCACCGGCCAGCCGCTCGCCGCGAATGACGACGCGTACGACGCCGACGGCGACGAGGATGCGAATGGCTGTGAACGTGAACGGACCCAGCTCGATGGCCTGGCCGACGCTCAGATAACACGCCGTCAGGATGAACGGCAGGGGCGCCCACCGGCGCGGCACGGCGAGCAGCGCAGCCGCGCTCAGCGTGATGAGTATCGCCGGGCCAGGATTCATCGATGGTAGTACTGCGTCACGATCCCGTCGCGGTTGACCGTCCAGCGCAGAACTGCCATCCATTTGCGACGTGCAGCCCACTCCGACTGCTTGCTGCGGCTGTGCATCGAGGCAGCGCCAAGGACGGCGAGCCGACCGAGAGCGGCCCCCAGCATCGCGAAGCGATAAGCCATTCCGTACGCGCCGCCGCGCGTCTTGCGCAGAAAGCGCCAGATCGCCTCGCGCATCATGACCGCAGCAAACGTGCTCACGGCTTGATTCGAGCTGCTCCCGCCGTAGTGCACGACGGCCGCGACCGGCACGTAGTAGTTCCGGCGACCGGCCTGGCGGCACTTGTATGAGAGGTCCATGTCTTCCGCATACATGAAATAGTCTTCGCTGAAACGGCCGACGTCCTCGAACGTCTTCCGCCTCACCATCAGGCATGCACCCGACACGGCTTCGACCTCGCGCGGGCCGGTGCCCTCCTCGCAAAACGCCGAGGCACCCCACAAGCGGCTTCGGGGCAGCCGCGCCATGAGGAACTCCGAACCGAACAGCTGGTTGGCAATAGTCGGAATCGCCTGAACGCAGCTCGTCTGCACGGTTCGGTCCGCATTCAGGAGCGTGCAGCCGACGACGCCCGCGTCAGGCAACCCTTCAAATGACGCGTGGAGCACATCGATGGCCGGCCCCGCCAGCTCGGTGTCCGGGTTGAGGAACAGCACGTAATCGCCAGCGGACTTCTCGTACGCGCGGTTGTTTGCCTTCGCGAAGCCAAGATTCACGGCGCTCTGAATGAAGCGAACCTGGGGATAGTCTTCGCGCAGCATCTCGCCGCATCCATCAAACGAGCCCGAGTCTATGACCACGACCTCGAGCGACACGGCGCGCGTGTGCGCCAGGATCGACGCGATACACCTCTTCACGTGCTCGCGTGAGTTCCAATTAACGATGATGACGGAAACATCCGCCCGGGAGACAGTCATCCGGTCAACGCCTCACGATACGCCGCGGCAGGCGCCACCCCGTCGATTACACGGTAGTAGTCCATAGCGCGTCGCTGCCAGCTGTTGAGAACGGCAAAATCCCTGGCTCGCCCCACCAACTCTGCGTGCTCGGCGCGGTGCGCGTAGGCCCAGATCAGAGCTTCAGAGAGATCCCCCTCGTCGCCCGAAGCAAAAAACCGCACGAGCGTGTCGTCGAAGTAGTGCGAGTCAATTTCGGTCCGGGAGACGATGACCGGAACGCCGCAGGCCATGAACTCCAGGATCTTGGTGCTGAACGCCTCGTTCCCGAAGCCGTCGGCGCGTTTGGGCACGACTCCGAGGTCTGCCGATGCCATCACGTGCGCAACATTGGTGAGCGGCACTCGATCCAACAGCTTGACGCGATTCGTCAGCCCGAGCTCGACGATCAGACGCTCGAGCTGCCCCCGGGCGGGACCTTCGCCGTAGATGTGAAATTCGGCATCGGGCATACAGTCGCACGCACGTGCAAACGCCCTGATCGCGATGTCCACGCCCTGGTGCTGATTCAGCGTTCCGGGATAGAGAATGATGAACTTTCCATCACGTCGCCTTTCCTGGGATGGGAGCGGCCGGAAGAGGTTCAGATCCGGGTAGTTCATGATGGTCGTCAACTTCGTGGCCGGCAACGCTCGATGCACCAGCTTGTCGTGCCAGAGGTGATTCGCCACGATCACGCCATCGGCAAACCAGCAGGACAGCCGCTCTACCGCAAGGAGCCGTCGGAATGTCCAGGAGCGGTCCGAGAGGCCGAATTTTCCCGCATAGAGCTCCGGCAGTATGTCGTGGATGTCCAGAATCACGCGCGCACCCGTCAGTCTGGGAAGCACGGCGGCAAACACCAGGAAGTCCGGTACGTTGTGGACGTGGACGATGTCGTAGCGCCGCCGGAAGTGCAGCACGGACAACAAGCACGTGGATTGAATGAAGAACCACAGGATCTTCAGCAGGTAGCTCCAGGCGCGCCTCTCCGTCACCGCGCGCCGTTGCAGACGGTAGACCTGAACGTCACCAGAACGCCCCTTCCGCGGCTGGCCTGACCGGCGCAAAGCGATGACGTCCACCTGATCACCGCGCGTGGCGAGCGCCTCCGCGTAGCGGATCACCCGGTTGTCGTTCTCGTAGAACGTATACGCGAGATGGCAGACGCGTAACCGACGACACGTAGAGGCCAGCGGCACACCGGCGGTCTCACCTGAAGTGCCGCTCGCCGCCGCGTTCGTGCGTACGGCCACGCTCGTGTGCGCCAGTGTCACGCCTGGATGCCCACTCGCGAGAATGCTTCGATTCCAGCGGCCACTCGTTCCTGCTGCTCCGACGTGAGACCCGGGAACATTGGAAGCGACAGGATTTCCGTCGCGATGCGTTCAGTGGCAGGCAGGCTGCCTTTACCGTATCCCCATGCGCGGTAGCAGTCCTGCAGGTGGACTGGCAGTGGATAATGCAGGCCCGTATGAATACCGGCCGAGCGCAGGTGGTCCCCCAATGCCTCGCGGCCGGCTGTCCTGATCACGTAGAGATGGTAGACACTCCTCGTCCGTTCGGACTCGCGAGGCACGACAACGGGCAAGGCGGACAGCAACTCGCCGTACCCAGTCGCGGCCGACCTCCGCTGACCGTTCCAACCATCGAGATGGGGAAGCTTGATACGCAGGAACGCGGCCTGGATGGCATCCAGCCGGCCGTTGTAGCCCTCCAGCTCGTGGAAGTACTTTTGAGCCTGTCCGTGTTCGCGCAGCCTTCTGACGGTGTGCGCAACCTCAGCCTCGTTCGTCGTCACAGCTCCGGCGTCCCCGCACGCGCCCAGATTCTTGCCCGGATAGAAGCTGAACGCGGCACCCTTCCCGAACGTTCCGGCACGTCGCCAGACGCCGTCAGCGGATCGGTACTCCGCGCCGTGCGCCTGGCAGGCATCCTCGACGACCAGCAGACCGTACTCGTCCGCCAGCGCCAGGAGCGAATCCATATCGGCAACCTGACCGTAGAGGTGCACGGGCACGATGGCCTTGAGTGGCCTGCGGGTTCGGTGCCCGAGGGGTCGGCCGGTTCGTCGGTCCGTCTCGCACGCCTCCAGGTACGACCGGAGTGAAGCCGGGCTCATCGTGTAGGTCTGCTCGTCGATATCGACGAACTCGGTCGCCGCGCCCGCCTGGCTGATGGCTTCGACCGTCGCGATGAACGTGTGCGAGACGGTGAGCACGGCGTCGCCCGGTCCAACGCCCGAGGCCATCAGCGCGAACCGGACGGCGTCGGTCCCATTGGCCACGCCCACGCAGTACTTCGTGCCGCAGTACGCTGCGAACTCCTGCTCGAACGCGTCCACCTGCGCCCCGCCGATGAACGCGGCTGAACGCAGCGCGTCCCGAAATGCCGCGACGAGCTCCTCCTCGAGCTCACGGTGCGGCGTGATCAGGTCCAGAAACGGAACCGCCTGCTGAGTCATGCGTCGCCCTCGATGATTGGCCTCTCGGTCATGCAGTAGCTTCCGGCAGCGCCTGTCGCCGCGCCCTCGGCGCAGGACGCCTCTCCGACCGGCGCAGGAGCACGAGTACAGGCGTCAGGAAAATCAGCGCCATGAGAAAGAACACGACGCCTCCTTCGTGGTGCAACTGGCCTGCGAGGAACCCGGAATCCACGTGCATGGCGAGGAAAGACAGGCCGACGATGCGTATCCCGTTCTTGATCACCGTCACGGGCAGAATGGCCAGAATCAGAATGGCCTTCGTCCATGAGCTCCCGAGGAACAGGTGGCCGGCGAGCAGGCCGGTCAGGAGGAGCGCGATGCTCGACCGGATTCCGCTGCACTCTTCAGCCACCTCGATGGCCAGGCCAGGGAGAAAGAAAGCGAACCCATCCCGGTGGTACAGCGTCCCCGTGAGCGTGAACAGCCCCGCGACCGCCTCGGCCGACCCCTTCTGCAGGACGGAGGTCGTGCCGTCCAGCAGCCACGCGGGCAGGGGAATCATGAATCCGAGCCACAGCAGCGGGAACAGCGCGGCCCTCGAAGCCGCCGGACCGTAGACCAGGAGGAAGCAGCCAATCCACGCCAGCACCAGCCCGCCAATCGACACCGTGAGCGGGCTCGCTCGACCTGACGGCAGGCTGAGCCCGGTCGTAAGGATCGCAAGGAGGCCCGCAACGATCAGGAACGCGCCGGCGTTTCGCCCCCATCGGAGGGACGAGAAGATCCGCGACCGTTCCCTGTAGATGAGGGCGGCCGTCACGAACGGGATCAGTACAACGTGGGACGCGGACACGTTCAGTCGCGAATACTCGAACAGCGCCAGCAGCAGGCTCGCATTCGCGGCGGCAAGGCCGACAGCCAGCGCTCCGAACAGAACGTGACGCCTGCCAGGCGTCATGGAGATGCGAGCCTCGCTCATTCGATCAACATTCCGCGAGCGCGGGCGCGACCCTCTGAACGCCCGTTTCGTAGACGACGCGTCCGTCCTGGAGTGTCGCGAACGCGAGTCGTGCGCGATGGCTGTCCGGCCCGTCGATGCGCCACCTCCCGCCATCGCGAACGATCGACAGGCGGCTTCGGTTGCGCCACCAGCGGTCCACCTCGCCCGGCAGCGCAACCCAGACGTTCCTGGCCTCCCGCAGCGCCGTCAGATAGGCCAGCAGCTCCTCGTAGACGGCCCGGGCGCGCCGTTCGAGCAGGTAGTCGGGGTGCACGATGAAGCTGATCAGGCCGTGCTTCGAGAGAATCAGCTCGACCTGCCGCCGCCAGAGTGCAGTCGAGTACTCGCCCAGAATGTGGAACAGCGAGTAGTCCTGCGCGGTGGTCAGCGGCAGCTCCAGTAGGTTTCCCGCGAAATAGGGCATCACGGTGCAGCACCCGCCGCGCTGCGGCTCGAGGTGGGCAACGTTGGGCACGGACATGTCGTACGAGAACTCGAACGCGTCGTACCACTTCTGCTCCCGGTACATCGCCCCCGCACGGAATCCCCGGCACTCGAACTCGCGCACGTAGCGGTTGATCTCCGCCGCCCGCCGGAGGAACTGCTCCCGGTTCCGGAACAGATACCCGTCGTGGTTCAGGTCGTGGACGTTGACCTCGAACCCCCGGCTGCGGAGACGGTCCGCCAGCCTGCGCCAGCTGGACTCCTGTCCCTCGGGAACGATCTGAAACGCCGACTTGACGCCGTACGCGTCGTCCAGGTCCATCAGCCTGCCGCAGAAGTCCCGGCCGGCCGGGCCTTCCACGTCGTGGGTCACGATCGCGCAGCCCTCGGCGCCATCGGGCCAGAACCACACGAACGGAATCCTCTCTACCGCGCCGTTCCGCAGGAGCAGCGCCATCGCGCTCTGCATGAGCCCGTCAACCGTGAGATCCACCGGCCATCGGGGGAACGGGATGTTCTCCCATCCCCTCAGGCGAATCTTCTGAAGATGCTTGCGAACGCCGACCGGCATCATCGGCCGGAGGAAGTAGTAGGCGCCCTGGGCGGCCCTTCCGGACGTGAATTCTCCGAGATACGAATGACCGTTCCGTCGATACTGCTCCAGCCGCAGGTTCCTCACCACGTCTGAAAAGTCGAACGGCAGGCCAGGCCTGTTCTTGTCGTATCTGACCGCATGCGAGACGTCCAAAAGACCATCGGTGACGTAACGTGATGGCTGGCCGCCGCTGCGCCGGCCGTAGCAGACATGGCTCTCGAAGGTGAAGTAGCCCTCGCTCGCGGACAAGTCTCCCTGCGTGCCGAATCGAGCGAAGTCAATCGGGCAGCGGAAGTAGTCGAGAAAGGCCTTGTCGGCGGTCATCAACTCGGGGCTTTTACGGGAGCGCGACGGGGCGTCAGAAGACGACGATCCGGCCCCTGTTCTTCAGCGACTCGTCGGCGGCTTCGAGCAGGCGCACCACGCGCAGGCCGGCACACCCGTCGTTCAGCGGGGTTTCGTTCTTGAGGATGCAGTCCATGAAGTACCCGAGCTCGGACTTGAGCGCCTCGGTCGCATCGACCTTGGGCGCCCAGATGTCGCCGGTGCGGTAGCTGACGAGCAGATCGTACAGACCCTCGCCGGCGGTGACGTTGACCCCCTTGTCGTACACCCGGATCTTCTCGTCCGGTTCGAGGTCGTTCCAGACGAGCATCTTGTCCCGTCCGCCAATCAGCGTCGTCCGCACCTTGACGGGCGAGAGCCAGTTGACGTTGATGTGCGCGACGGTGCTGCCGGGGAAGTACACCGTGACGAACGCCATGTCCGCCTGGCCGTTCAGGTGATTGCCGCCCGTGGCGACGACGGCTTCCGGCTTCTCCCGGATGATGTGGTCCATGATCGAGAGATCGTGGGGCGCGAGGTCCCACACGACGCTCACGTCGTGCTGGAACAGCCCGAGGTTCACCCTCGTGGAGTCGAAGTAATAGAGGGGCCCCAGGGTGCCGTTCTCCACCAGCTCGCGGATCTTCCGGACCGCGCCGCTGAACAGGAACGTGTGGTCCACCATGATCTTCAGGTTCTTCCGCGCCGCCATGTCGATGAGCAGCTCGGCCTGCGCCGAGTTGGACGTGAACGGCTTCTCGACGAAGACATGCTTGCCGTTCTCGAGCGCGGCCTTGGCCAGCTCGAAATGCGTCCACACGGGCGTGACGACCGCTATCGCGTCGATGTCCGGCGATCGCAGGACCTCCGAGAAATCGGCAGTGAGGTGCACGCCTGGCTGCGCCCGGCCGGCCCGCTTCAATGCGGCGGGGCTCTTGTCGCACACCGTGACGAGCCTGCAGTTGTCGAGCGCGCCCAGGTTCCGGACGATGTTCGGGCCCCAGTAGCCGTAGCCGATGACGCCGACGCGCACGACGTCGGCCGGGCTGGCGGCCGCATCGGCCTCGAAGGTCGTCAACGCTGCTGCCGCGGCCATGGCGTGGTTGCTCATTCAGCCCCCCCGGGCTCGTTGGACCGCAGCACCCTCGCGGGATTGCCAGCTACGACGGCGTCTGCCGGTACGTCTCGTGTCACGACGCTGCCCGCGCCGACAATGGCGCGCTCCCCGATCGTGACGTTGGAAAGAATGGTTGCTCCCGATCCGATTGACGCGCCTGCCTTGACGAGCGTCGTCTCGACCTTCCAGTCGCTTTCCGTCTGCAGCCCGCCGGCCGGGGTCGTCGCTCTCGGGTAGGTGTCGTTGATGAACGTGACGCCATGGCCGACGAACACGTGGTCCTCGATCGTGACCCCCTCGCAGATGAACGTATGGCTCGAGATCTTGCAGCGCCGCCCGACCTTCGCACCCTTCTGGATTTCCACGAACGCTCCGATCTTGGTTTCGTCGCCGATGTGACAGCCGTACAGGTTGATGAACTTTGCGAGCTTGACTCCGGCGCCAAGCTTC